>RCUS01000277.1_pt1 | contig 37088 bp, 36 predicted proteins | sample 2166221 | NCBI WGS metagenome assembly RCUS01 (sample SAMN09932758, study PRJNA488358) | compost metagenome | isolation source: compost soil in cyclohexanecarboxylic | place: Germany: Experimental Botanical Garden
GGGCGCAGACGATGCCCAGCGGGATGCCGATCACCGCGCAGAAGAACACCGAGGTGAGCACCAGCGCCAGGGTGGTCATCGACTCCGACCACACGCCGATCAAGCCCAGCAGGGTCAGGGTGACGAAGCACAGCACTGCCATGCGCTTGCCCGCCAGCTGCCAGCCGAGCAACGAAGACAGCAGGATGCCGATGGTCGGTGGAATGCTCTGCAGGGTGAACTCGATGCCGTTGAGCACCTGGTCGATCGGCCAGCGGATGGCCCGGAACACGTCACGGAAGTTGTGCACCAGAAAGTTCAGGGCACTTTCCACCCAGGTGCCCAGGGGAATCGTGGCGCCCTGGAAGGGGTCGAGAAAACTGAAATCGGACATCAACGCTTACCTCTTCTGTTCGGGTACTCAGTGACGGGTGGGTTCCAGCACCTTGCGGCAGGTCTGGCAGACGGTTGCTGAGTCTGGCCGCGCGACGTCGCCGTGCTTGTTGAGCACACGGGAAATGTCGAAGCCCTTGAAGAAGGTGCGCACATAGTCGTTGGCCGGCTGCTGGATCAGTTCCAGCGGCGTGCCGATCTGCACCACCCGCCCGCCTTCCATGATCGCGATGCGGTGGCCGATGCGTACGGCCTCTTCGATGTCGTGGGAGATGAAGATGATGGTGCGTTGCTGTTCGGCCTGCAGCTTGAGCAGTTCGCCCTGCATTTCGCTGCGGATCAGCGGGTCGAGGGCCGAGAAGGCCTCGTCCATCAGCAGGATGGTCGGATCGTTGGCCAGTGCGCGGGCAAGGCCGACACGCTGCTGCATGCCGCCGGACAGCTGGTGCGGGTAGCTGTGTTCCTGGCCGGCCAGGCCCACCTGGGCCAGCGCGGCCTTGGCTCGGGTATGGCGTTCGGCTTCATTGACCCCGGAGATCTCCAGGCCGAAGGCCGCGTTCTGCAGCACGCTCATGTGCGGCATCAGCGCGAAGGACTGGAACACCATGCCCATGTCCTTGCGCCGCACGTCGATCAGCGCCTTGTCGCCGAGCCCGGTGATTTCCTTGCCGTTGAGGTGGATGCTGCCGCTGGTGGGCTCGATCAGACGGTTGAACAGCCGCACCATGGTCGATTTACCCGAGCCGGACAGGCCCATGATCACGAAGATTTCGCCGCGTCGCACGGAGAAGCTGGCGTCGAAGACGCCGACCACATGGCCGGTTTTCCTGAATATCTCGTTCTTGTCGGCGCCATTATCCAGCATCTTCAGGGCGACGTCCGGCTGCGGGCCGAACACCTTGAAAATATTCTTCACCGAAAGAATCTCATCGACATGTTTCATACGACCCTCTTTTTTATATTTATGGCGCGTTTGCGGAGCAGCATGGCGAGGTTCAATCACATAACTCTAACCCTCGCCAACATTAACGCATCGGATATTTCGGTCAATTTATATAACGAAAGCGCACGCAACACACACCATGCAAGCACAGGCAATAGACCTCCTACTTAAAGTTAAGGTATGCGACCTCTTGCTAGCACTGCCAGATGCTGTTGCTAAAAAGGTTTCTTAACAAATCTGACAGCTTCCAAAAAAGCCAAATGAATAGCTGCCAATACTTACGGCAATCGATGAAAATCATCCCGATAACCCTGAGGCGATTATTTTCACATGACCTTCACGGTATCAATCCTGACCCACTACTTCGCAAATCGAATGTGTGCTTACGCCCGTATCACCAAACTACTTGAGCGTCTTGCTGAAGTCTTCTTGATCGGCTCCGGCATCGAACTAGCCGCATCATGCTAGAAACTGGACGACAGGCAAAGGCAGTGATCTCGATCAGGCGCCATACTGAAATGTACCGAAGCTATGATTTTAAAGGTAAGCGTACATTCAAGCCTAGTGCATGGATTACATACAATTACCGTTCGGGAGGGCTGCTGTACGCCTGGCTCACAGATTCCAGCGGTAAGAACGTTCGTGGATTGGTTCCGTTTCGTAATTGGATATTAATTAGGTTGTAAGGGTGTTGGTTACAAGCTTGTTAAGCTGCGGTGCATGGTTATGTCTGCTTTGTCCACCCACAAACCCCGCCCTAGAGCACTGTCCAAATGTTCTTCGGGGATCCCGACAGCGTAAGCGAGTTCCACCGAGACTTCGAACTGGCCTACCCATCTATGCAACATGGGCTGAAGGCCGCTCTGCCCTGGTGAACCTGAACTTCCATTACTGATACCGCTCAAGCCGCAACGAGTTAGTCCCAGGCACGAAGCTTGGGACTCAGCGCCTGTAACCCTCCTGCCACGAGGTTTTTGCCTTCCAAGCCTGAGACTGGACGTGAGTGTGAGTGAGAAGCTACCTACTACGTGCCAGAATTACAGGAGTTCGTTACTTCCAGTGACAGTCCTGAAACCATGAAAAACATCATGGTTTTTTGACATTTTTTTCCATTGGCTTCCTTAAGGTGACCGCTGGTCACAGAGATAGCCTAATGATGAGTTCAGATTTCTCACATCCAGCCGATGATGTAATTATCACGCAGGCCGCTGAGTGGTGCCTCCGCTTGCGCAGTGAGGGATGTATGCCAGCTGAGCGTGCGGCCTTCCAAAGGTGGATACGGGGAAATTCTTGCAATTTGGGATCTTGCCGGTGGACCCCATGATAATCCTGACTATTTTGACATGTTATTAACCACGTCACCCCCACCACAGCCGGGCACCTTAGAGGTGTAAGGAACTATCAGTGGCGAACACGGTTGGACAGCGTCTGGCCTGGACCTCTAGACGAATAAGTCTCAGATCAAACGCAAAGCAAGAGAATTAATGTCAGGATGATAGGTTCACTGCGCATGAAACTCCCTCCCCATATATTAGCCCGACGCACTGGCCCTTCTATCTACCACCCTGAAAGTAAGCTGTACTGATGCCCCTGATCTTCATGGCTGAATAGATCAAGCATGCACTGGGAGTTTGTGATAGACAATTGATCAGCTTGGAAGCAATACTTAGCTCACAATGCTCGCGTAAATTCAATCAGCCTTCACGACGAGCAATCCCCACAGTTTATCCGATTAACTTACCCACATCTCGCTATTGCTTGTCTCACCTTTCGCGATGGCTTGGTTAAATTGCGCTGACAGCAAAGCATTGCGCCCGAAGATAAGCATTTTTTTGAGCCCTCAGCTCGCTCATGGCAAACCTCTTTTGACGTGTTCCATTTGGATGGGATGTCCGCGCCCGAAGCGGTGCAGCTTTCAACCATTTCGCTTGATAAGCGCTATGCGGGCACCGGGTCATGATTCGCTGCCTACCTCCTTGCTAAGAAATCGCATGTGGCCGCCAGGCGCATGGGGTGCTTTTTTGGGAGGTGTCGAGATCGAGCACCGCCCGCGCGGCACTCGAATTCAACCCAAACGCAAGCCCACGTCATAAACCCAGGCGCCCTCATGCAGTTCCCGCCAACCCTGAAAACTCGCTACCTAGAGCCTCCCCACCCATGTGATGGCCATCACAAATGCCAGCATCCTGTCAAAAAATAAATGTTTACGTACATTAAAGAATGATTATCATTGCCACGAATTTTGACGATAGGGATCTGCGTCGGTGATAAGAAATTCTTCAGTTTTCTCCCGCTCGCGCCAGGGAGAAATCATCTATGGTCTCCTCAACTCCCTGCCCTCCCCTTTGCTCTGCGAAATGTTCGCGTTCGCGGGCTACGACTTTGTGATTTTCGACCTCGAACACATGCTGCGTTCGGAAGAAGACATCATGCATTGCGTTCGCGCCTGCGAAGCCGCAGGCATTTCGCCTTGGCTGCGCATTGCACAGGTGGACGAAAAGCTGATCGGTCGTGCACTGGACGCGGGTATCGAAGGTATCGTCCTGTCCCGCACGGAAAGTGCCGAACAGGTTCAGCGCGCAGTGCAAGCCGCGCTCTTCCCACCCTTGGGCAAGCGTGGCATTACCGGGGGCCGTATTACCGGGTTCGGCCGTGTGCCGCTGCCGGAGTACATTTCCCTGGCCAATAGCAAAACACCCATCGTGCCAATGATCGAAAGTGCCCTCGGCATTCAAGCCTTGGCCGAGATCGTTCAGGTACCAGGTGTGGGCATGATCATGGAGGGCGCACTGGACTTGGCACTCGACCTCGGCCTTGGCCCCGACCCACTCAACGCCAAGGTGTGGCAAGCACTGCAGTCCATGGCCGATACCTGCCAAAGCGCCAACGTTCCCTTCTGCGCCAACCCACGTAGCGCCGAACAGAACACCCTGTGGCGCGCTCGCGGCGTGCGCAGTTTTCTCGCGGGTGAAGACCGGGGCCTACTGCACAACGCCCTGAAAGCCCGACTGCACTCTCTTCAACAGCAAAGCTGAGCCAACGTAGTCCAGATGAAAAAAATAACAGCCAAACACTTTCCTCTCAGCCTGATCACGCTGGGTATCTGCCACAGCGCCATAGCGGTCGAACAACCCCATGAGGCGCCCAGTGAACTGTCACTGGCACCAATGGTGATTCAAGGCGACGTGCTCGGTGCTGCCAGCGACCAGGACGTACGCACCTACGCCGGTAGCCGCAGCGTGATCGATTCGGCCGACCTGAAAAAGGCCAGCAACCGCGGCCTGGACGATGCGCTGCAGCATGTGCCAGGGGTCAAGATCTTCGATGAAACCGGCACCGGTGCCCTGCCGCAGATTTCCGTACGCGGCTTGTACGAGAGCCGCAGCGGCCGTATCCAGGCTCTGTCGGACGGTATTCCACTGGCATTGGCACCCTATGGCCAGACCGGCCTGTCGCTGTTCCCGATGACCATGGCCACCGTCGACCGTATCGACATCGTGCGTGGGGGCGCAGCGGTGCAGTACGGTCCGAACAACGTCGGCGGGGTGATCAACTTCATCAGCAAGCCGATCCCGCACAAATGGGAAACCACGCTGCAAGAGAAGACCACGTTCAACGCCGGTGGTCGCCAGCTGTGGGACACCTACCTGGGCACCGGTGGCTACCTCACCGATAACTTCGGCCTGCAACTGGACATAAACACCCTGAGCGGCGAATACGGCCGCGAACACTCCGACACCGATGTGCAGAACTACCGCCTGCGCGGCCAGTGGAACATCGACGACGATCGCGACCTGAGCTTCGGCGTCCAGCGCTACAAGGCCGACATGGACCTGGCCGGCGCGCTCAGCGTGCAGGATTACAAGGACGATCCAAGGCAATCGACCCGCCCGCTGGATCGCTTCGAAGGCGACACTAATCGCATCTGGGGCACCTATACCCAGCGCCTGGGCGCCATGGGGCCATTCGACTCGGTGGAAGTCAGCTGGACCAACTTCGCCCACGACAGCTACCGCAACTTCGTGGTCGGCTTGCCATTCACCCCGGACGGCACTGCGGTGACCAAGCAGGACGGCCCGCGGGACTTCAAGGTGTGGGGCACGGAGCCGCGGATCAGCGCCACCATCGACGGCGACAGCGTGGGACAGACGTGGCTGCTCGGCGCTCGTTACGTCAGCGAGGACATCGACTACAAGGTCAACCGCCAAAGCATCGCTACCGGCAACACCACGCCGTTCCGCGACTGGAAATTCGATGACGACGCCCGCGCGTTCTACCTCAGCAACGCCATCCGCCTGTTCGATGACCGCCTGACCATCACACCCGGCGTGCGTTATGAAAATGCCCGGATGGACTACAGCGATGGCATCACCGGCTTCACCCGTGAAAACAAGTCGGAAGAATGGCTGCCGGGCCTGACCATTGGTTACCAGGCCAGCGAAGCGTGGTACCTCTACGCCAACGCCCAGAAATCCCTGCGTCCGCCTCAGGTCACGCAGATCGTCAAGGAAGGCGATGTCGGTGCCGAACTGGCCTGGAACTACGAGACCGGTGTGCGCTACACACCGTGGGACGGCCTGCGTGTGGACTTCGGTCTGTACCGTATCGATTTCGATGACCAGATCATTTACAACGCGACCACTGACCGCTTCGACAACATCGGCAGCACCCGCCACCAAGGTTTCGAGACCGAGATCTTCTGGACGCCAGAGGCCATGCGCAACCTGCAGTTGCATGCCAGCTACGCCTACCTGGACGCCAAGCAACGCAACGGCACGTTCAAAGACAACGAAGTGCCGTTCTCCTCGCGCAACCAGTTCACCGTCGACGGTCGTTACCACTTTGCCGAGCACTGGACCTACACCCTCGACGGCCTGTACGTCAGCAGTGCCTACACCGATGCCGCCAACTCTGGCGATGAAGACGCCAGCGCCAGCGTCGGCAAGCTGCCAGCGTACTGGGTCTGGAACACCGCCATCGAGCGCGAGTTCCTGCTACCGGACGCAAGCGTGCTGACCGCATCGGCCGGCATCAGCAACCTGTTCAACCGCGAGTACTACTTCCGCGGTATCGACACCAGCCCATGGGGTCGTCAACCCGCGCCAGAGCGCTCGCTCACCCTAGGCGTCAACTACCGCTTCTAAACCGCGCACGTCGCGTCAACAACCAGTTGCCCAGTCCAATGGGACGGGCAACTGCTGCCTTGAGGAAACTGCCATGCAACGCCCATTCGTCATACTTGCCCATGTCGCACACCCTGCCGTGCTTGAAGGGTTCCTGCCTGCCGTGCACAAACGCGGCTTGCCGGTGCTGGTGATCACCGACCACGCCCAGGACCACCGGCGCCTGCTGGCCAACGCCGAGATTGCACCTGGCCAACTGCAGGTGCTCGAATGCGATGTGTTCAACCCGCTGGCCGTGATCGAGACACTCAATGGCCATGGCCTGCGCCCCGCTGCCGTTTTCTCCAACAGCGACCACTTGCAGACCGCCACGGCCATCGTCGCCGAGGCCTTCGAATGCGCGGGCAAGGACTGGCGCCTGTGCTATGCCGCGAAAAACAAGGCAGCGATGCGTGAACGCATGCAGCGCATGGGCCTGCCGGGGCCGTGGTTCCAGGTACTCCAGCCAAACGCGCAGGTGCCCAACAACGCCCCGTGGCCAGTGGTGGCAAAGCCGCGCGAGGGCGTCGCCAGCCTGGACGTGCGGCTGTGCCATGACGCCGCCGAACTGGTGGCTTACTGCGAGCAGTTCTGGCAGCAGCAACCGGACCGCGCGTTGTTGCTGGAGGCCTACATGGAGGGTGCGCTGTTTACCCTGGAAACCCTGGGTGACGGGCGCAACCTGCAAGCCATCGGCGGCTTCGACGTAACCCTGTCGCCACCCCCGCACTTCGTCGAACTGGCCGCCCGCTGGGATGGCCAACTCAGCCGCAGCCAACGTGCCAGCGCGCTGGCTCAGGTCGCTGCGTTCGGGATCAATTTCGGCGTCTGCCACAGTGAGTTCATCCTCACCGAGCAAGGCCCGATGCTGGTGGAAATCAACTACCGCAGCATTGGCGACGGTCGTGAGTTCTTGCTTGATCGCCTGCTGCCACAGGGCTGGTTCGATCGCATCGTGGCCCTGCACCTTGGCGAAAGTCTGCACCCAGCGCAACCGGCACAGGCCCAGGCCGCCGTTCATTATCTGGTTGCCGACCGCGGCGGACGCCTGGACCAGGCCAGCGCCAGCTTCAATCACCAGCACGATGGCCATTGGTGCGACTACCGCGCCCTGCACAACACAGGTGATACGCTGACGATCAGCCACTCCAACAAGGACTATATCGGTGTACTGCGCCTGATCGCGCCTGACCACGCCAGCCTTCAAGCGCAACTGGATGCCACCCTGAACGACCTGAAATGGGTGGTGAAATGAGCCTGCACCTGGACCCCGCCGACCAGGCGGTGATTACCCAACGCATCATCGATTGCTGCCTGCGCGAAGACATCCGCGGCCTGGTCAGCCAGGGCTGCATCGGCCCGCTGCCCGCAGCCTTGGCCGAGCTTGCGCCGCACCACCCTGACGCCAGCTGGTTGTGCGTCACCCATCTGGGCACCGACGAACTGTGGCTGCCCGTGGCCAAGGGGCAGGCGCTGCAGCAATGGGTCAGCGTCGGCGATAGCTGGATCAACGTCAGCCAGCCGCACGGCGCCAAGGCTCAGCGTGGCTACGCGCTGTGGCTGCAACACCTCGGTCACGGCCTTGACGAAGAAAGCCTGGGCTTGTTCGCCGCGTATCGCCAAGAGGCCGATTGCGCGACCGAGCACCGCACCCTGTGCACGCAAGCCTACGCGCAGCTAGCACCGGCCTTGAACGACGTGCTGAACATGCCGCACTGGTCGCAGCGGCTGCTCAAGATCGACCAGCTGGCAAGCTACCTGGATCACCCGTTCTACCCAACCGCCCGCGCCAAAAGCGGTTTCGACGCCGCCGCGCTGCAGGCTTACGCGCCAGAATTCGCACCACGCTTCGCGCTCAACTGGCTGGCGCTACCCAAACACGCCCTTTCCCTGTCCAGCCCGCAACCGCCGCATTGGCCGAGTTTTGCCGAGGTAGGGCTGCCAGCTGAGCTGCACACCAGCCATGCACTGGTGCCCGTGCACCCGCTGACCTGGCCACAACTGGAGCATTACGGTTTGCCCGAAGGCGCGCTCAAAGCACCTTGCGCCGCCCTGCAGGTGGAGCCGACCTTGTCGGTGCGCACAGTGGTTTGCGTGGACCACCCGCAGTGGCACATCAAACTGCCGCTGTTGGTCAGCACCCTCGGCGCACGCAACCTGCGCTTGATCAAACCCAGCACCCTGTACGATGGGCACTGGTTCCAGACCACCCTCACAGCGCTGGCCGAACGCGACCACGCGCTGGCGTCCCGGTACCTGCACGTCGATGAGAAGCATGGCGGCCACGCTGCCGAAAGCCGACACCTGGCGTATATCGTACGGCGCTATCCAGATGGCCTGGAGGGCACCACGCTAGTGCCGGTCGCGGCGCTGGCCAGCCCGCTGGCCGATGGCCGGCTGTTCCTCGAGCAACTGGTCGAGCGTTTCTACGCAGGGTCGCTGCAACATTGGCTGGAGGACTACCTGGACGTGCTGTTGCAGGTCCATCTGCGGCTCTGGCTGCGCTACGGCATCGCGCTGGAAGCCAACCAGCAGAACGCGGTGCTGATGTACCAGCAAGGCCAACCATTGCGCCTGCTGATGAAGGACAACGACGCCGCGCGCCTCTGGCCGCAGCGCTTCAGCCAAGCCTGCCCGGACCTTGCGCACTTGCCGGCGGCCTTGCAAGACGAACGCATCCGCGTCGCCAGCAGCCAACCGCTGGCCGAGATGTTCTGCACCATCACCCTGCAGCTCAACATCGTCGCCATTGTACAAGCCATCGCCGCTGCGGGCCTGGCTTCGCGTACGCAGCTGTATGCCACCCTGCGCCAGCGCTTCATGGCCTGCATCGAGCAGCTCGAAGCAGAAGGCATCGACTGCCACGACGCCCGCCATTGGCTGCTGGACTGCCCGAAACTGCCGGTTAAATACCTGCTCAGTGCCGGCAGCCTGTTCAGCAAAGTGCACTCCGGTGCCAGCGACATCAACAAGTTCTACGGCTACAGCGCGGCCAACTTCTTACTGGAGGATCGCTGATGCAACGCCGTCTGATCGCCAGCGTACTGCTCGGGCATTACCTGTCCGCGTTCACCGCGCTGGGCATTCCGTTGTACCTGCCGCGCATCCTTGCCGACCTTGCGCCCGGCACACCCGGCTGGGCGATTGGCGTGCTGTTCGTGCTGCCGACGCTGTGCACCGCCCTGGCGGCGCCGTTGTGGGGGCGCTGGGCGGATCGCAACGGCTGTCGCCTGTCGTTGCTGCGCGCACATGCCGGGTTGTTCGGCGGTTTCCTGCTGGCGGGCTTCAGCCCCAACCTGCCGGTGTTCGTCCTGGCCTTGGTTATCCAGGGCACCTTCGGCGGCGCGATGGCGGCATCCAATGCCTACCTGTCGACCCAGTTCAAGGAAGGCGACTTGTCGCGCGCGCTGAACTGGACCCAGTACTCGGCGCGCCTGGCGATGATCAGCGGGCCGATCCTGCTGGGCTTGCTGACCGCGCAAGGCCTGGGGCTGAGCCTGTACCGCTACCTCGCCTGGCTGCCGCTGCTGGCCTTCGTGTTGATCCTGCCATTGCCCAACGATGCGCCCAAGCGCGCCTTGGGCAACAGCAAAACGGCAGCTTTGGGCGAGTTGCCCGCAGACATGCCGCGCCTGCTCACCGTGCAGTTTTTGTTCAGCTTTGCCATGGTCGTGACCTTCCCTTACTTCGTGCCCTTCGGCGAACAACTGGGTATTGGCAACGATGCATTGATCGGCGTGCTCTACAGCCTTCCGCACCTGGTCTACCTGCTGGCCCTGCCTTGGGTTCAGCGCCACCAGGGCAACCTGCTGCTGCCCGGCCTCGCGCTGTTGGCCATCAGTAATGCCCTGCAGTTCTGGAGCGTTCAGGCCGACCTGCTGTTCGCCCTGCGCCTGCTCAGTGGCGCGGGCATGCTGCTGAGTTTCGTCGGCCTGCATCGTTGCCTGAGCCTGCGCAGCCGCAAAGGCAGCGCTGGTCGCTTGTTCGGCTGGTTCGACTCCAGCGGCAAATGGGCCGGCACCGCGGCCGGGGTCAGCGCAGGCCTGGTCACGCAGACCTGCGGCATCGCTTCACCGTTCCTGGTTGCTTGCCTGGCGGCCACGGCAGCCTTGGCACTGGCACGCCCTCTATTCATGACTTCTCGGGAAATTCCAGCATGACCACGTTCCTGAATACCGCTTCCCTGCACGACCATGCCCTCGATGGCGAAGCCCAGCGTCACGCCATCGAATGCCTGCTCAACTGTTACCTGCGCGAGTACGCACTGCCGCGCAACGAGGCCAGCCTGAACGACCGCGCAGCAGACCTGCCGATGAGCCTGCGCCAGGCCAGGGCACGCTGCGTCAGCATTCGCCTCCCCAGCGGCCGCCTGGTGGTGCGCATCGACCGCGCTAGCCTGCTGGGCCGCTGCCGGTACATCAGTGCGCCTTACTTCAAAGGCAACAACCAGAGCTGGCGGCCGCTGGATGCCAACCAACTGGCCCGCCTGCTGTGCACACCGCTGAGCAAGGCGGACCGGGTGGGCGAGATGCTGCAACAGGTTGCCAACAGCCTGCAGATCACCCGTACCTTCCTGCGCCATGCGCGGCCGGCCAATGAAACCACAGACAGCCTGCTGTCGTCCGAACAGCACCAGCTCTGGGGCCATGCCCTGCACCCTACGCCGAAAAGCCGTGAAGGCATCTCCGATGCCGACCTGTTGGCCTGCTCCCCGGAAGTGGGCGCGAACTTCCAGTTGCACTGGTTCAAGGTCGACCCGACGTTGATTCGTCACCAAGGCGAAGACCCGCGCAGTACGCTGCGCCAACTGTCTGGGCGTGACGATGCCTATCCATGCCACCCCTGGGAAGTTGCCCGGGTGCTCGCCGACCCGCTGGTGCGCCGCGCTCAGCAACAAGGCCTGATCGAATACCTGGGGCCGTTGGGGCAGCCGATGTATCCCACCTCTTCGGTGCGCACGCTGTACCACCCGCAGCTGGCGTACTTCATGAAATTCTCGATGCACGTGCGCTTGACCAACTGCGTACGCAAGAACGCCTGGTACGAACTGGATAGCGCGGTAGCGCTCACCGGCCTGCTCGGCCCGATCATGGCGGACCTGGCAGCGCAGCAACCCGGCTTCCTGCTGATGCCCGAACCCAGCGCCACCAGCCTGGACCTCAGCGCGCTGGGCACGTTGGAAGAGGCCCGCGAGGTGACCGAGTGCTTCGGGATCGTCTACCGGGAAAACCTCCCAGCCGCCGACCGCGAGCGCTATCGGCCGCAGGTGGCGATGGCGCTGTTCACCTGGGATCAGCAGGGCCACAGCGTGTGCCGCGAGCACGTTCAGCGCTACGCCGCCACGGCTGGCCTGACCATCGAGCAAGCTACCCTGTGCTGGCTGGATGCCTATGCCGGGCAGATGCTCGGGGGCGTGCTGTACTGCCTCTTCCGTCAAGGCGTGGTGCTGGAACCGCATTTGCAAAATACCGTCATCGGCTTCGCTGAAGACGGCTTGCCCACCCATGTCTGGATCCGCGACCTGGAAGGCACCAAGCTGGTTCCGCAGATCTGGCCGGCCGAACGCCTCAGTGGCCTGGATGAGCGCACGCGCAGCTCGGTCTACTACAGTGCCGAAAAAGCCTGGCAACGGGTCGGTTATTGCGCGTTGGTGAACAACCTCGGCGAAGCGATCTTTCACTTGGCCAACGGCAACGAATCGCTGGAACAGCGGCTCTGGGCGTGCATCGGCGACTTGCTGCAGGCGCAATCCACCCGCCTGGGGCACCCGGCGCAATTGCTCGAGCTGTGTGCCGGCGCGCCATTGCCGAGCAAGGAAAACTTCATGACCCGCCTGATGATGCGGGCCGACCGCGAGGCCGGCTACACGTCCCTGCCCAGCCCGCTGGCAACTATTGAAAAGAGGCACTGCGCATGAATCTGCCTGCATCCGTCATTCGCCAGGTAAACCAGCTCAAGGCTAAACAGGCCGCGCCGCTGTGCGCCTATGTCTACGATCTGCCGGCACTGGCGCAGCACATCGAGGCGATGCGCCAGACGCTGCCGGAAAACTGTGAAATCTTCTACGCCGCCAAAGCCAACCCGGAAGCACTGGTGTTGAAAACCCTGGCGCCTTGGGTGGACGGTTTCGAAGCTGCCTCAGGCGGTGAGTTGAGCTGGCTGCATCAGCAATGCCCCGATCAGCCGCTGATTTTCGGTGGCCCCGGCAAGCTCGACCACGAGCTGGAAATTGCCATGCAGTACCGGATTTCAGCCTTCCATGTGGAGAGCGTGACCGAATTGAGCAGCCTGGCTCGCATCGCCCGCGAACGCGGCGTGCGCGCACCGGTCATGCTGCGGCTCAACCTGAAGCTTGCCCAGGCCCCGCAAAGCCGGCTGGTGATGGGCGGTAAACCGACCCCCTTCGGTCTCGACGAAGAGGGCCTGGAGGCCGCGTTGCAATTGCTTCGCGAGGAACCTGCGCTGGAGCTCAAGGGCCTGCACTTTCATCTGCTGTCGCACCAACTGGATGTCGACGCGCACCTTGAGTTGATACGCAGCTACTTCCTGACCTTCCGCCAGTTGTGCCGCGACCATGGCCTGCAACTGCCGGTGTTGAATGTCGGCGGCGGCATGGGCATCAATTACCAGGATGCTGCGCAATCGTTCGACTGGACGAGGTTTTGCCAAGGCTTGCAGGTGCTGATCGACGAATACCAGATGGGCGCGACGCAGGTGCGGTTCGAAATTGGCCGGTTCATCAGCGCGGCATGTGGTTACTACGTGATGCAGGTGCTGGACATCAAGAGCAGCCACGGCGAATTTTTTGCCATCGGGCGGGGGGGCACGCATCACTTCCGTACGCCTGCGGCACAGGGGCATGATCATCCGTTTTCGGTGATTCGTGGGGATCGACCGGCGCAGTTGATCAATCAGCGGGTTACCTTGGTGGGGCAACTGTGTACGCCGAAGGATGTGCTGGCCAGGCAACAACCAGTGGGGGAATTGGCTCGGGGGGATTTGCTGGTGTTTGGGCTTGCGGGGGCTTATGCGTGGAATATTTCGCATCAGAATTTTTTGATGCATGAGCCGCCGTTGAAAGTTTTCATAGAGGGTTGAGTTGGGTCGATAGCTGCCGGTCACGACTGATTGCTATCGACCCATAGCTGCCTTTCGCAGAGGGCTGCAAGCGACCAGAAGTGAGCAGCTGCATTACATCCCTAGGCAATGGGCTTGCAGCAACTTATCAGAATCGTTGGCCGTCCACTGCCAGTCGAAAAGCGGGCCTGGACTGAACGCCTACCCTTGGTCGCGACGCTCTGCCAAAGGCAGTTCCAGGTCGAAAGCAGGTGTGGCTACAGTGGAGGTCGCTCCAACTGAACCCACTCCTGCACGGTCGGGCGCTGCCATTGCCGCTGAGCATAATCCTCCAGTCGAACGGGAAGGCGATCTCCATTGAGTATCAGTCGATTCAGCATCAAAGCGAGATCGACATCGGCGATAGACCATTCGCCAAAAAGGTGGTCCGGGCTATCGCCCAGCAGCAGTTGCGCAGCCTCCACCAACTTTTGCGACGAGGACTCAGCCGAGGCTGACAAAGCACCGTATTTAACGCCGTAGAACACAACAAGCGTGGAGCGCTCCTGGCGGATAGGTAGCAAGTCACTTCGCAGCCAGGCTTGAACTTGCCGCGCCTTGGCACGTTGCAGCGGGTTTGTCGGGTAAATCGGCGTCTGAGGGAACAGGTCTTCTAGGTACTCGGTGATTGCGGATGATTCAGACAATGCAAATTCACCATGCCCCAGAGTGGGTACTCTCTGAGTCAGCGAAAGACGGGAATAGTCCCGTGCCTGATGCTCCAGCGTGTCTAGGTCAAGGGTATTCATCTTGAACTTGATTCCCTTTTCACGAAGCGCCACAAAACATGACATGGCGTAAGGGCTGGTGAATTGAGCGTCAACGTATAAGCACAGCCTTGAATCGTTCATACCGTCATCTCCATATGCAGGAGAAAACTACGATAGGGGTTCAGGCACTATAAATAAAATTCATGTTTTTTATAGAGCCATTCCTGTTAGGAATGCAACCGGATTTTAAAATGACTGTGTGCGGGCACAATGGCTGATATGTTTCCGCGCATCGGGCGGCGCCCAATCGACGCTGGCCCCTTCAAGGAATATGAACCCATGAAAGCAGTCTTCGCTGCATCTGCCTGAACCTCGCCGCATTCGCAGGCAACAAGACCATCGGCTTAGGGCCAGCCGCGTTTGTTCTGTAATCTCAAACTGCACGGGCCGCTGGGTTTTCTGCTGCATCACTATCGCTCGCGATGTATTCGTGGCTTGTCCTCCATGTGAGGGAGGACAAGGATGGTCAGCTCGACTCAGAGGCGCTAACCGACCCAAAGCTGCCATTGGCGGAGGGAAGCTCACGGCCACAAGCAGACAGTCATTACTGGTAGAGAACGGCCAACAGCTGACTCTAGCCTTTATCCGCGCATGCGCAGCCCGCTGCTTGATGCCCCTCACGGCGAGCGTGATAACAATCAGCGCTGATGGCGACGCTCGCGGCGCGCATTCAGCAAACGCATTCCGGATAAATCCGCTTCTATAACCTCGCGTGCAACTGCCGATCAGGCAGAGCAGCTGTCTTGCGACTAACTTTACCTCGAACACTAAAGTGTCCGTCCACAGCTCAAGTAGGTAAAGGTTCGTTATGACTAAAAAAATAGATCTGACGATCACCCACGATTACCTCAATCCGTTTGCCTCGCCGGACAACCCCAAGCTAAGCCCCGAACTGGTGGATTACCTGTCGGATAGCGCCTGGTACCACCACGAATTGTGCCTGCAGATTCGCTGCCCGGAAGATGAGCGAGAACGCCTGCAGCAAGCCATCAGCAATACCTGTACGGAAAAGAGAGAACAACTCAGAGGGGATATTCGCATCCAACGGCTGGTAGCGTTGACACTCCTGGGCTTGGCTCTAGCCTTAGTGCTGGCAGCCACAGCTCTGGGCATTGAAGGCACCATCCCCGTGGGAGTCGTTACCGTCACCGCGTGGATGCTGCTCTGGCGTAGCGGAGAGATATTTTTTCTGGATATCCGCAGCATTAACCGGCAGCAACGTAAGTACCAGCGCATCGCCAGCGCATCAAAGCAGTTTCATGCCTGAATTCTGGCGAGCTGAAAATCCGACTTTTTCAACTGCATCGACCCATTGCCACCCTATATGAAGGGCACCAATGGGTCGAAAGCGGCGCTTCAATTGGTCAGCCGCTTCTCCATCGGCTGATAGACCAGCCCGGCAATCTCGCCTACTTCCCCTGCCAACGCAAAACCGTAACGTTCATAAGCTGCTACTGAAGACAGCGACGCTCTGACGGTTACCACATTGCCCCTGGCCTGCTCCAGAGCCGCATCCACCAAGCGCTTGCCAACACCGCGGCGCTGCCAGGCCGGCGCAACGAACAGCATTGTCACATGGCGTCCGTCCTTGAGTTCGATCAGCCCGGCCAGGTTTCCCTCTGCTACACAAACCAGCATCAGGTTGCCACTTGCCATTCGTTCGGCTAACGCCTCCTGTGCGGCAACCTTTGTGAAGGTTTCCACACCCTGCGCCGACAGCGAGGGCGCAACCGCCAGCATGAACGCCTCCAGGCACAGGGCATTGGCGCTGGGCAGGTCTTCGTGAGTCATCTTTCGTATCTGCATGGTCGTCGTCCGTGACTTGAGTAGGGGAATTTCCACCAGAACATCTGACTTTGCGATAGGCAGCAACGTACCTGCACACAGACACTGCCATGCGCAGCAGAAACCGTTGCGGGCCGGCAGCTTCGGGTCGGTTAGCGACGGTCATACCTCGACCGTCGCTATACGCTTTAACACCTCCGTCTGCTCCGCCATTTCCAATGCGTCATCGACCTCAATCCCTAGGTATCGCACCGTGCTTTCAAGCTTTGTATGACCGAGCAGGAGCTGAACTGCTCTCAGGTTCTTCGTCCTGCGATAGATCAGCGATGCCTTCGTACGTCTCATCGTGTGGGTGCCGTACATGGCTGGATCAAGGCCAATAGCTTTTATCCATGCTTTGACGATGCGGGCGTACTGCCGGGTGAGATATGCGCTGAGGCGTGTAGCCGGCTTGGAAAAAGACAATCCTCGCTGTGCAGATGGGCTTGATGTATCCAGGTCTGTAGGGCCAGCCGAGTTAATCTCAAACTGCACGGGGCGCTGAGTTTTCTGCTGCATCACTATCGCTCGCGATGACACGTGCTCCCCATGAGCAACGTCGCGTACACGAAGCTTAGTCAGATCGCAGGCCCGTAGCTTGCTGTCGATGGCCAGATCGAAAAGAGCTAAATCACGAGTATCCTCCGCGATTTGAAGCCTCACCCGAATAGCCCAGATATCTTTCAGTCGGAGCGGAGCTTTTTGCCCGACCAATTTTCCTTTGTTCCAAGGCTGATGGCTGCTGGTCGAAATGGTATTCATGGCTTGTCCTCCTTGTGAGGGAGGACAAGGATCGTCAGCTCGACACAGAGGCGCTAACCGACCCATAGCAGCCCCTCACGAAGGGCCGTAATCGGCCAGAAGCTGCCATTCATGATCAGCAGTAATCGACCCATTGCAGACATCTGTAGCTGGGGCCGCTTCGCGGCCCATCGCCGGCAAGCCCGGCTCCCACAGGGATCGCGATCACATGTGAAAATTGAGCAAGACAGTTGCCCCCACAGGGATATCATCTGCCTTCAGGCCTGCGCTGTACCTGTGGGAGCCGCGCTTGCCGGCGATGGGCCGCGAAGCGGCCCCAGCATTCAGGCGTCTGCAATGGGTCGAAAGCTGCTGTACACGAGTGACCGCTTTCGAGCCATTGCGGACATAGCGTTCGTTGCTGACTTGGGGAACTAAGCAGGGCCAAGCCCATTAGAGTCACAATCCTTGAGCTTCCACCTTGCCATTGGCGTAAACCTCACTCCCTTCCAACCAGCGCCACGAATGCTTTGAAGCTTTCGGCGATCAGTAGAATAGAACCCTTTGGGTCTATAGGATCGAAGCACACTACCGGCCAAGGCGCTGAGTCACTGCGCAAGTCAAAAGCAAAGATTTCACCGCCACCGTTGTCGCCAATCACGAACATCCCAGGGGCCATCTGCTGATAAAGCGATAACTGCTCCGGGCTTGCTGCATCCTCAGCCGGATAGAGGACGAAATACTGTGGCTCGACAGGCAGTGGGCCTTCGCCGCCATTGCTATGGCTCAGCAATTGGTAGTACTCGTCCGGAAGTTCCCGTGGTGCGATAGTGCGGAGCGACGCCAGAGCAGCGCACGTAGCCCCCGGTACCTGATACCACTCTCCATGAATAGCCATTTCCCCTCCAGGCCAATCTCTGCCTGCAATGGTACAGCCTGGGAGCCAACTTAGCAGATTGATGCCCTGATAACGTCATGCTCAGTGGGATTGTGATCGCGAGCTAGCCCCGAAAGGCGTCAGCGATGGTTGTTACCTACCATTCGCAGTCCGCTTCCGACCCATATCTGACGCTCACGGAAGGGGCTTCGACCAGAGAGCAACTTTTTCCTGCTATGAGACCCTTCGGTGGTTGGCCAGCTCATCCCGAACAGACTGCAATACGCGCGATTCATGCCCGTTGCGCCAGACCAGGTGAGTTCGAACCCGAGCAACCTTTGGGGGCAAGGGGAGCGCTCTGACCAAGCTTTCCACGTGTACAGCCTTGAGCACGGACTGCGGCATGATTGCCACCCCCGTCCCGGCTGCTACACACGCTGCTATCGCATGATAGGACGCGAGTTCGAGCACCCTGGTGGGCACGATTTCGCAGGTCTCAAGCCAGCTTTCCAGAATGCGCCTGAACGAGCAGCCCCTGGAAAACGCGATGATGGTCGCTCCTTGGAGTGCGCGCGCATTAGCGATTGAGCTGTTCTTGGCGACGACGAGCGCCAGTTCCTCAACGAAGACCTCTTGGCAATCCAGTCCGGCAACGGTGAATGGATCCGAGATAAATGCGGCCTCGATATCACCGCGATGAACCTGTGCAATCAGTGCGTCCGTTGAGCCTGATACCAACTCGATCTGAACATCTGGAAAGCGTTCGTGATAGCTGGACAGCAGCGGAGCAAGCCTAGCGGCAGCGGTACTTTCAAGCGTGCCGATCCGAAGCACGCCTTGCAGAGTGCCGCGTTTGAGAGCGGTTTCTGCTTCTATGGAAAGGCGAAGCAACTTCTCAGCATATTGATACAGCATTAGTCCTTCATCGGAAGGCGTCAGCTTCCCACCCTGGCGATGGAAGAGCGCCACACCCAAGCGCTCCTCCAGGTTCTTTACCCTCGTGGTGATATTTGATTGCACGCGATTAAGCTGGGCTGCCGCGTTTGTGATGCTGCCGTAGTCGACCACGGCTTTGAATATTTGTAGTGAATCGAGGTCTAGGTTTCTCATACTGAGAATCAACTATGATGATTATTCATTTTTGAAGAAGATGCACACAGCATACACTCCAGACGATCCCAGCGGGCAGTACCTGCTATCTGGACGTCGAGAGCAGCTTCCTGAGAGGTGTAAAGTGCGCAAGATTGGTCTTATCGGTGGAATGAGCTACGAGGGCTCTGCGGTGTACTACCGGGAGCTGAATCGAGGTATCAACCAACGGCTGGGCGGTCTGCACTCGGCCCCGGTGCTGCTGCACTCAGTGGATTTTCAGACCATTGTCGACAAGCAGAAAGCTGGCGAATGGGCGCAAGCCGGGAGCCAACTTGCTGAAGTGGCTCGGAGTTTGGAAAACGCGGGCGCTGATTGCGTGATGATCTGTGCTGTGACCATGCACCTGGTAGCGGATGCTGTCATGGCAGCCACCTCGCTCCCCTTCATCCACATCGTCGATGTCGTAGCGGATCGCCTCAAGCTCGCCGGACACAAGAAACCATTGCTGATCGCGACCCGATACACCATGGAGAATGGCTTCTACCCAGCCCGCATGCAGAAGCATGGTATTGAGGTGCTCGTTCCCGATAGTTCGGGTCGAGGCCAGATACACGACATCATTTTCAACGAACTCAGCCTGGGGATCGTACGAGAGGAATCGCGAGCAGTGCTTTTGTCTCTGATCGAGCAGGCCAAAGCCGAAGGCGCGGACTGTGTCATTTTTGGTTGTACGGAAATCTGCCTGATCCTGGAGAGCGACAAGCTTGCTCTACCTGGTTTCGATTCAACCGCGATTCATATCGAGGCCGGAATTGAATTTGCACTGGGTAGTTGATCGCCCCACAGTCGTCCCTGTCATCTACCTTTGAAACAGCGATACACGTCATTGACTTCACCCACGCTCCTCATCGTTCAGGTCGGTACGCCACCGGCAGACATTCGCGATCAACTTGGCGACCTGCCGTCATGGTTTGCGGCGGCCTTGGGGCTCTCACCCAGTGACATGAACGTTGTACGAGCCTTCGAGGGGGAGCTGCTGCCTTCCCCTTGCAAGGATCGTGTTGCCATTATCACAGGTTCATGGGCGATGGTTACCGACCGCGAGCCATGGAGCGAATACGTCGCACAGTGGAGCCCTACTGGTTGCTGCGCAGCGTGACCCCACCCAAATGCTCAATGCTCTTCAGGAGACACCAAGTGCCCAAGCGGTAATGCGCCAATTCGTGTGGAGCCATTCGAAGTAGCCACCAAGCAGGCGCCATAGAAGAGTATTTCCGTCTGGGTCTTCAGTCATGACGACAGTCCGCTATGGGTCGATAACGGTCAGCCATGACCGACTGCTATCGACCCATTATGCCGTTGAGTCCAAACAGTGGATGCCACCGTATGCGCTCCTAACTGATTGGCCAAGCATAGATACTGATGCAAATGCTCTCCAAGAACCTCGAACACCTGAACGATCCTGGTAATTTTTCTAAAACAGCTTCGCCAACCGAACCTGAATCACAGCATCGTTCTCGAAGCCGCCCTCCGCGTACACGTCATGCCCGATCATTCCCTGCACCTGAAGCGTGGGAGTGATGAAGGTATCGGCGAAAACCCGCACCTGGTCGTTACGGGTCTTGGTGCCAGTGTAGACATCCCCCAGCGAACGTTCACCACCGAACCGACCTGAATACCCCACGCTGAACGACGTACCGGGGGACGGCTTGTAGGTGAGGTACGTCTGGACCTGTGTAGCAGGCTCGCTGGAGTCCTTCATGCCGCCGTCTCTCACACTTTCACGCCAAGCGACATCGACGATCGTATTCAAGTAGAAGTCATGGCCCAGGCCCTGAATCAGACCGATCTGAGGTGTCAGTGCCCACCCTCCGCCCCCCAAGCTGACTTTGCTGGAGTCGTGATTACCTGCGGGAGTTGTAACGAACAGGGAAAGCCCCAGTGTCGTGCCAGTCGGCTCGGAAGATGCGAAGGGGTATATCGTCGATCCCAAGGTCAGGTCCCCCACGCCCTCAGCCGTGGGCTGGTCAACTCCACCCACCCTGGCAGTCGGAAAACCACCGAAAGGGACAAAGAACTGGAACGACATCCTCGTATCGCCAATGGACTTGTAATAAACGCCCCTGACGATTCCCAACGCCGACTCAAATTTCGAATCGGGCACTTCTCCCGCTCCATCGGCCGAGAAGGTTCGAGCGTGCTGATACTGACCATAGAGCACGAGCACTTTTGCGTTGTCACCAAGCCACGCGTAATCACCGGGAGAGCTATCGAGCGCATGCGCGGCGCTGGAAATCATCAGGAACGCGGAGGCGACAGTGGTCTTCACTGGTTTCATCAGAGTTTGCCTTATTATTTTTGTTGGCGGGCCACAGGGGCTTTTTCAAGCCGAACGCGTGCCGAAAGAAGAACTTCTCTCAGTGCCGGTGCATTCGGCTTTGAGTGCAGGTTATCCCGCGGTGAGTTGTCGAAGGCGCGGTAAATTGCTCACCAGGGACGACAATCTTGCTGTTTTTTCCAAGTGTCGAAAGATGAGGCGCAGCGAATCATTGATGGCGATAATCTTTCGGATTTTTGCCTGACCAACTCTTGAATGACGTGGAAAAATGCCGGGTGCTGGGGAAGCCCACCGTCTGGGCAATCACCTGGATGGGTAGCCGGCTGTTGGTCAGCAACGCGGCAGCTGCGTGCAACCTGCGCTGGATGACAAAGCGATAGGGCGAGGTGCCCAATGCATTTTTGAAGCAACGGGCAAAATGGAACTCCGACAGGCAGGCCTCCTTCGCCAGCTCCTTGAGGCCGATCTCCCGGGCGTAGTTGGCCTCGATGTAATCGAGCACTGCGCGCAGGCGGGCGGGAGAAATCGATTGCCGCTCATCTCGTTCGAAGGCGTGCCGCTGTGCTTCCTCGCAGCCATAGAACTTGAACAGGTGGCTGGCCAGAGCAGCCTGGGACTGCCCCAGCAGCAAGGAATCGATCTGCCTTCCATACAGCTCGCATTCGGCGAGCAGCATGTTGAAATAGCTCTCCAGCCAGGGATCACGGACCGAAAAGAAAGGCTCCACGCTCACATCCCGGGAAGCTGATTGCTTGACCAGACCGGCCATAACTTTCCGGTCGAGATAGATGTGAACGACCTGGCACTCCCCAGTGATTTCCCACTCGGTACCGTCGCAGGGGATAAAGGTCAGGGTTCTCGGATCAGAATGCCCAGCAACGCGCTTGCCCCGTTCAAACTTGTTGACCTGAGTCGAACCGCTCTCGTGGTAACAGAGGATCTGCTGGGCTGCGTTGTGGACAGGCAGCCAGCAGTCTTTGTGACGCCAGCGCGCGGCAAGAATATCCTGGTGTTCGTTCTGGAACAGGTTGAGCGGTAGCTCGCGATTGGCTTGAGAGATGAGCTCAGGGCAAGGGCGAAGGTGATGTGCGGTCATGTGCGGTCAACCTCGCCAGCAATGCGCCACATCCTTGATCGTGCTGGCCAGCTTCGTTAGAAAGAGTGGAGACTGCATAACGCCGGGGATGCCGTCAGCCTGTCCACGTTCAACGACGCTAACATAGCGCCACTGGCAGCGGAACAGGCTGATGATCACCTCCGATCAGGTGCTGGTACCACCATCGACGCTGTAGATCGCTCCGTTGACGAACGACGCCTCGTCCGAGAGCAACCAGGCAACGACGTTGGCAATCTCATCAGGGGTACCGAAACGTCCCAGCGGGATGCGCGAGAGCAAATGGCGATGAATCGCGTCAGTATCTGTCGACCCGCTCCATTGGGATTTCAGGCTCTCGATCATGCGAGTTGCGATCTGACCAGGTGCAACCGCATTGACTCGCACACCGTGCGGTGCAGCTTCGATAGCAGTCGTCTTCGTCAAGCCAACGACGGCGTGCTTGCTGGCTACATAAGGGCCCAATCGCGCAACACCACGAATTCCCGCTTCGCTTGCCGTGTTGACGATAGCCCCCGGAGCTTGCCGGTACATGTGCGGAAGTACCGCTCGAGTTCCGAAGTAGACGCTGTTGACGTTGATTTCCATAACGCGACGGAAAACTTCGGGGTCGCTCTCATCCAGCAGCTGTGCCCGCCCTTCTATACCGGCGTTGTTGTGCAAATAATCAATGCGCCCGAATGAATTCAGAGCCGCCTGCACGTACGTCTGTACCCCCTCAGGGGTGGAAACATCGGCACACACGGCTACACACCCAGCACCGATCTCCGCCGCCAGGGCCTGCACCTTGTCCCCATCAAGATCCACGGCCACCACCAATGTGCCACGCAGCGCTAGCTTGCGTACGGTGGCGGCACCGATTCCTTGAGCCGCCCCGGTAATGATGGCGACGTTTTCGCTGTGGTTCTGATGATTATTCATGAAGGTTTCCCTGTTTGCTCGCAGGCGGTTGCAGTTCAGTCGAGCCGTGGGCGTAGTCGACCAACTGCACATCCCGGGCGGCATTGTTATCCCGCGCCATGTAGTAATGCAGTCGGGCGTCAGCCACTACCGCAAGTTGCCCGTCCGGCACGTAGCCCCCGATTGGCCCGTCAAACATCGCCAACATCAGGCAGCCGGTGTCTGTGGTGAAGGGTTGGTGAACCGTGCCGGCGGTTTCCACGGTGAAGGTATGAGGCAGGCCGAAGTCTGGCTGGCGTTCACCATCGATAACCACATGGCCGTCGCCGTAGTAGAAGCCGCCCTCGAGGATGTAAACCTGCAGGTTACCGATGTGCCAGTGAGACGTCGCCATGACGTCTGGATCGACTTGCAGCAGCAGAGTGAAGCCGCCGGTGGCCAAATTGCAGTAGAGCAACTTGAAACGAGTACCCGGCATCAGCCAGTCGGTCCAGGGGGTTTCGGCAGGCGAATGAAATTCACGCCGACCTTCCTTGGGAGTATTGCCTGGACTGCTCATCCAGTAGGTAGGGCCACGCAGGGCAGAAGTCGCGTCGGACGGCAGGATTTGAGTCGTACTGTTCATGGACGTGTCTCTCCAAGAGCAATTTTGTCAGGCAGCCGCCAACCGCCTCAGCGGAGTGAACAGGCGGCGATATGAGGAATGGGGTACTCAGGCCGTGGTGTAACCGCCGTCAACCAGATGCAGCGACCCGGTGATGAATCGCGCATCCTCGCTGCCTAGAAAGGCAACGCTGGCGGCAATGTCCTCGGGAGTAGCGGTCCCCCCCAGAGCATGACGGCTAGCGAGATGAGCCCAACTGTCATCATCGGGTAGGGCGGCGGCCGTGAAGCCGGTTCGCACGAACGATGGCCCGACAGCATTCACCCGGATACCCTGGCTACCGTAGTCGAGCGCTGCGCCCTTGGTCAGGCCAACCACCGCGTGCTTGCTCGCAACGTAGGGCGCGATGCCTGGCATAGCGACGGCTCCCATGATGGAAGCGATGTTGACGATCGATCCGCCGCCCTGGCGCAGCATCTGTGTAATCTGCGCCTGCATGCCATAAAACACACTGTCGACGTTCAACCGTTGAACCTGTTCCCAGTTCTGCTGGGAATAGCTGGCCAGAGGCGTCATCTCTCCACCCATACCTGCGTTATTCACCGCCAGGTCCAGGCGACCGAACTGTTCGGCCACATCGGCCACCAACGCCGCAAATGCTTGGCGATCAGTCACATCGAGCTTGAAACAGTGGATCTGCAATGGGCCGCCGGCCGTTGCCGCAAATGCCTCGGCCAGCTTCTCGCTATCAAGGTCCATAGCCACCACTCGCGCGCCTTCGTTTGCCAGTCGCAATGTGATCGCCTTGCCCAGGCCACCAGCCGCTCCGGTCACCAAAGCCACTTTGTCAGCATATCTGCGCATGGTTTTCCCCTCAGGAATGGACGAGGTGGGCGACACCATGAGCTTCTGCCAACGACAACATACTGCGTCCATCGACGATTCCGGCAACAGAACCGTCTTCGCCAAGGCCGGCAATTGGTCCGTCGAACACGCAGAACAACACGCAACCGATCTCGGTTTTGGGCTGATGGATGTCACCTGCAGGCTCGAACATGTAGTCGCCAGTGGTGCCTACATTTGATTTGTCGTAGTAGATGTCGCCGGACAGGACGATCAATTCAATTGCGCCCAGGTGATGATGGACAGGTGCCACCGTGCCGGGCGCGACACGAAGCAGGCAGGTGAAACCGCCACTGCGGTTGTTGACGCTGAGCAACTTGTATTCAACGCCTTCCATGACCCAGGGGTTCCAGGGTCTCTGCTCCATGCTCTCAAACATGGGATAAGGCAACGTGATGCGCTGGTGGGCCAGGCTCTCATCAAGCTGTACGGCGAGTTTCTCGGTCATGAAGCATCTCCCCACTTCTTGTTGTTGATGTAAGAGGTGGGTCGACTTTGGGTTTGGTCTGGGCAGGAGTAAACAGTACGCCCCCCAATGGAGCAGGATGACGAACCTATTGCGCAAGAACTGTCTTTTTTCAGCGCCGAGGAGCCATTCTTCCCGGTCTACCGACGCCTGAAAAAACGCTCACCGATCGCACTTCGCTTCCCATGTCGCCAGCAGAAATAGAGCCATGGAGCCCGCAAGGTTTACTGCCAGTTCTGCATGCCGTGGAGCGGCCTTCGATCGTGTCCCGGGAAGTGGTGTAACTCGCCCTGCCAAGCATCTGACCCTTCAACCTGCTTATGCTTGACCAGCATAAAACCAAGATTGACCATGTAAGGATTATTCCTTACCATTCAATCAGTACATCTGGGAGAACGCTCATGCCTGCCATCCACGAAATCGCCACGTTGACCTCGAAGGGGCAGATCACACTACCCAAATCCGTTCGCCAGCTACTGGGCATTGACACCGGTGGCAAGATCGCATTCGACGTGCGCGGGGGTGAAATCGTGGTCAGCCGCGTAGAAACCACCCACGAAGACCCTGCCATCGGTGCGTTCCTGGGTTTGCTGGAGGCTGATATCCGAGGCGGCCGCAACCTCACCACTCTGCCGGAAGACTTGGCGCAAACCATGCTCGCCAACGCAAACCACTCCGTAAACCTGGACGAAGATATCGATGGTGAGGTCGCGATCTGATGCTGCGACATGGCTGGACACTGTTGTTCCATGAAGGTGTGACTTTACAGCTACGCAAATTGCAAGAAGCCGCCGCCCGAGCCGAGCAGAACGATCCGCGAGGTTTTGAGAGCAACGCCAACGTCAAGCTGTTTCGGGCATTGAGCCATCTGATCATGGAGGCTGTGCCTGCCGACCCAGGCCGTGATGAGTTCCGCCAAGGCAACACGCTGGGCACCGCCTACCGACATTGGCGGCGGGCAAAAATCGGTAGGCGCTTTCGGCTGTTCTTTCGCTACGACTCAAGATCCAAGGTCATCGTCTATGCATGGGTCAACGACGAAAATACCCTACGGTCCGCAGGCAGCAAATCCGATCCCGACGCCGTATTCGAGAAGATGCTGGGCCGCGGCAGCCCTCCTGATGATTGGGATGCGCTGATTACTGCAACGCGTAGCGACTGGCACGAGCCCAAAGCATAAGCTGCGCGACTGGGTGAGGGATTGCACGTTTGACACCGCCCCCCCTCGGTGCGTCCACTGTAATCCACTCGTAGCTGCTGTAAAAAAGGGTACATCTGGGGGTAAAAAATCAATTCCCCCATTCATAAGCTTTTGATTTCTATCGATGTCCAAATGTTCTTCGGCAGCGATAAAATCATGTAAAAACAAAAGCTCGGGAGCATCGAGTAAAGTCTTACGTCGTATCTGGGTGCCTCTACAACGGTAATTAACGATGGATGATCACAGAGTTTCAAACTCGCTTACAACTGGCGGCCTTATGTCGAAGTAGAGAATCCGGATACGGCGAATCATCAGACTCGCTACCGAGCGGGTCTTCAATATAGCTTCTGATCAGCGCCCTACTTCCCAGAAAGGTGAAGCGACGGAATGATTTGGATCTGACAGGCAGAGCTACGGAATCAGGATAGCGTCAGGTTCCGTGCTTCGGCAGCGCGCTGAAAAGGCCGCACGAAGCTGCTGTACGCGAAGCTCCGCCATCGCCGGGAACGTGTCAGTTTGAAGAGGCCAAGCTAGAGAATCGCTTCTGCCTATCGGAACAATGGTTGTGGGAATTAGTGAGGGTGCCTTCTCGAACTGCGAAGGGGCCGCAAAGCGACCCCCTGGAACTATGGCTTACGACTTGCGCTGCAACGTGTGGTAGCCCAGCTCTTCGCGGGCTTGCTTGAGCGTACGCCCCTTGCTGATCAGCTCACGAATATCAGCTTCAATAGCCTCGATCTGTCGGGCCACTGCTGCAACCTCATGCGCCCGCTCGCGAGGCACGATAACGACGCCGTTGGCGTCCGCCACTACGATGTCTCGTGGGCAAACACGCGCTTGACCGATGGAAACCGGCTGATTCACCGAGTCCACCTGCACGCGGTCTTTACCCGTGCGCATGAAGCGTCCTTTGGTGAACAGAGGGTAGCCATCACCGAGCGCCTTGTTCACATCGCGGCAGACTCCATCGATTACCGTGCCGGCAATTTTGCGGGCGCCTGCGTACTGAGTCATGATATCGCCCCAAACTGTGCAGTCGGTACGGCCATCGTTGTCGATGACCACGATATCGCCCTCGGCCACATCATCCACGAAATCACCTACTGTGCCTGGGGGGACGCTGGCGGAGACATACCGAACCGTGAATGCAGGCCCGACGACAACCTGCTTGTAGTTATCCAGCGGCATCACCCCAAAGCAGTGGCCCGGCAAGCCCAACTTATCCAGCGCATCGGAAACACCCGGGGTATCCAGCCCTTCGAACAGGGCAGTCAGCTCTTTATCTTCTGGATGCATCGTTAACTCCTCTCAACAGTTTGATTGGCAGAAATTTGCAGGTTCAGCCGTGACAAGTCATGCCCGGTTCGCCTTGGCAATAGGCTCGACGATGGTCAGCAGCAGTACAAAACTGGCCAAGGACCCGATTGCGAGGTAAGTAAACACGTAGTTCCAGCCGTAGCTATCGAGTAGCAGGCCGGTGAGGAATGGCGTGGCGGCAGCACCCAACTGCCCAATCATATTGACGATTGCATTGGCGATGGGGAACGTTGCCTTGGTGGCCAATGCCATGGGATAGACCATGTACGAAGAGAAGCCAAAGCTCAGCACCATGCCAGTAGCCATCAAAAGCAAACCGTAGAGGAAGGGATCCGAAGGCGAGTTGATCAGCAGGTACATCATTATCGAAGTGCCCAGAGCCGACAGCAGCATACCTGGCTTCCGTCGTCCCCCCAGCCAACGGTCCGAACAATAGCCTCCCACCAGATTGCCCAGTACCGCGCCAACCCATGGAGCCGCAGAGACGAGGCCCATGCTCATCACGGAGAAGCCTTTGACCGTGATCAAGTAAGTCGGAATCCAGGACAGCAGGACACTCGATACGCCCAGCTGGAAGCAGTAACTGGCGGCACAGCCCCAGACCAGCCACGAGCCGAACACCTGCCGCTTGGTTTCCAGGGGCTTGACCTCACGACGTCGAATCAGAAAATCCAGGCGCTGGAGGCCAAGGCTGGGTTTCTTGTGCTTGGCGCTGGCGACTGCCACCGAATCCTGCGGCGTCTGATCCGAGATGTAATCCAGTTCGGCCTGGTTTACAAAACGGCTCTTGGCCGGGTGATCCGCAATCATGAAATACCAGAGGATCGACAGCAGGATGCCCGGGACAGCAAAGAAGTAGAACACTTCACGCCAGCCCCAAACCGAAATGATCACTGCACACAGCGGCGGAACTATGACCGGGCCAAACTTCACGGCAGACAGAAATATGCCTGAAGCAATGCCTTTCTCTCTAGCCGGAAACCAGTTGTTGATCGTCGTCGTCATGCTGATGGGAAGTGGCCCCTCAGCCAGACCGAGGCCAAAACGGTACAACTTCAGCGCAATCAGCGAGCCCGCGGTGCCCACGAGACCGGTCAAGACAGAAGTCATGACCATCGCTGTCGGAAGGATTCGACTCACACCAAAGCGGCTGAAAGCCAGGCCAGCGGGAATTTGAGCCAATGCATAGGCAAGAAGGAACAGGCTCATCAGCCCGCCCGCTTCGGCATTGCTCATTTCGAATTCTTTGCGAATGAAAGGTAGCGCGACACCCAGATTGGCCCGATCGGCAGCGGCGATGGTGTAGATCGAAAAGATCATCCCGGCCACTATCCACCGGTACCTGCTGCGCCCTTTGGTATGGGCAATTTCAGCGGTCGACATACTTGTACACCCTTTGTTTTTGTAATTCGGGCGTAATCTAGGCCTACATACGGTAGAAAAAAAGCGACAAATACTCACCACAATTCATCGCTTTTAGTGGACAATTAGAGTCGCGGCGATCGGAAACAAATCCACACGTAGCCGCTCTAGAACAAGCCTTTCGACGATAGGTAAAAAATTGATCACCCTGAAGCAGATTGAAGCAATTTTCTGGATTGTCGAGTTGGGCAGCTTTGAGTCTGCGGCGACGAAGCTCAATATGTCGCAGTCAGCGATCTCCAAGCGAGTGCAGGAGTTGGAAGACGCCTTTGGCGTATCGATTTTCGATCGTTCCAAGCGCAGTGCGCGCCTGACCCAGAAAGGGGTCGAGCTATACGAGTGCGCGGTTGAAATGCTTCGACAACGTGATGACCTGCTAGAGCGCATCAGTTCCAAAGAGACGTTGGTCAGGCGGTTCAGGATCGGTGTCACGGAACTTACCGCCCTTACCTGGTTGCCAAGCTTGGTCGATCGTATCCATCAAACCTACCCCAAGGTCGATCTAGAGCCATCAATCGAGTTGAGCACGGACTTACTGCGTCGCCTGGAAGCCGATGAGCTTGACCTCATCATCGTGCCTGACATTTTCCGGGACGCCCGCTTCGTCACTACTCCCTTGGCCGCGGTGGAGAACGCTTGGATGTGCGCCCCGGCGCTGTACCCAAGCGACGAGCCAATGGACTTGCAACAGCTTTCCTCGCTCACGGTGCTCACTCAGGGCGGCAGCTCCGGCACCGGGCAGACCTACGAAAGGTGGCTGGCGGAGCACGATGTTCGCTTGAACAAAACACTTACCAGCAACTATCTCGTTGCCCAGGTGGGTTTGGCCATCTCTGGGGTGGGGGTCAGCTATCTTCCCTTGGAGTGTATGGGGTCGCTGATCCGCCAGGGTCGATTGAAGGTGATTCAAACAGACTTGCCCTTACCTGCCATCAGCTATGCCTGCGTCCATCGGGCCGATCGCTATCAGGGGCTCACTGTTGAAGTCGCGCGACTGGCACAGCAGACCTGCGACTTCAGTCGAGTAATCATCACTTAAGGAAATGATTTAGCATCAATAAATATCGCTAAAAGTAAAAGCTGATCTTTCCTACCATCGACAAACACCCCCAATGGGTTTACGTCATTCAGGAGATGGTCATGTTGTTACCCGGGTCCCGTATTCTCCCTTCGCCCCCGCTCGCCCATGCGCATGTCATTGAGTCCTTCCGTTCGGTTGTTACCCCGCACATTAGCGACAACCTCGGTCGCCATATCGGTGCGCGTGGTCTTACCCGTTACAATACCTCCGGCAAAATAGTCGGCACTGCGTTGACCGTTAAGACGCGACCGGGTGACAACTTGTTCATCTATAAAGCGCTGACCTTGCTCGAGCCAGGGCATGTGCTAGTGATTGACGCCCAAGGTGACACCAATAATGCAGTGATCGGCGAATTGATTAAGCTTTATGCGGAGCAGCGAGGGTGTGTTGGTTTCATAGTTGATGGCGCGATCCGTGACGTCGAAAGCTTCCGGAACAGCCCATGCTATGCGCGAAGTGTTGTTCACTGTGGGCCATACAAAAGCGGGCCAGGAGAAATCAACGTGCCCGTCTCTGTGGGCGGGATGATTGTCAACCCAGGCGATATCATCGTTGGTGACGAAGATGGTGTCGTTTCATTTCCCCAGGAACTTGCGGAGCAGGTGCTCACTATGGCGAGAGCGCACGAGGCACATGAAGAGCAGGTCAAAGCCGAAATCGCCACAGGCGCAGTCGATCAGTCATGGCTTGACAAAGTTCTGGAAAAGGCGGGGCTTGCGAATTGAGTTGTAAAGCTGACGACGATCTGTGTATCGAATGAGTAGTGCTTCGCCGGCAGCCCTTCAGGGGCTGCCGGCGCTTGCCGCACTCTCCGCGTGAACTAGCTACGAGCCCCCGAGTAGGCAGTGCCTGTCCGCAATCCAGTGTGCTCTTCAACGGTACCTGCGCCATCCAGGTAACCATGTTTACGCAAATCTGGCATCAGTACTGCCGCGAGCAACGTGATAGCGCTCATAGCGGCCACGTAGTAATAGAAGAACGACTCCACCCCTGCCCCTCGCGACATTAGCGCCACATACTCGGCAGTACCACCGCACAGGGCGTTGCCAATTGCATAAGGCAACCCGACGCCCAAAGCCCGCACTGTCGCCGGGTACAAATCCGCTTTCAGCACACCGGTTACCGGCGTGTAGAACGCCGCAATCAGGAGCCCACCCATGACCAATGCAAACGCCTCGTATGGACTGGTGACATTCTTCAGCCCGGTGAGCAGAGGGACGATGAAGACGCTGGAAAGAAGGCCGAATGCGATCATGCTGTTGCGCGAGCCAATCTTGTCCGCCAGCATCCCGTAGACCGGCTGCAGACACATGAACACCACCAGTGCCGCGGTCATGATGAAACTGACGGTAGAGGGATCAAAACCGGCGGAAACCACCAAGTATTTCTGCATGTAGGTTGAGAAGGTGTAGAAGTGCAACGAACAGCCGGCAGTGATTGCCATAGTCAGCAACACGGCCTTCTTATGACGCATCAGCGCTCTTATCGAACCCGCTTCTTTGTGCTTGCTATCTTTCACATTTCCGGTTTCCAGCATCGAGCGACGCAGGTAGACCACCACCAACGCACTTACCGCACCGATCAGGAACGGAATTCGCCAGCCCCAGGCTTTCAACTCATCCAGGGCCAAGACGTTCTGCAGCACTACAACAGTGAGCAATGCGAGCAACTGTCCGGCGATGATGGTGAAATACTGAAATGAGCCGAAGAAGCACCGCTTGCCTTTACTCGACACCTCACTGATGTAGGTCGCACCGGTGCCGTACTCAGCGCCGACCGATAGCCCTTGCATCAGGCGGGCGATCAGCAGCAGCACCGGCGCTGCCATACCGATGGTTTCGTACGTCGGCAGCACCGCAATCATCAGCGAGCCGCCGCACATCAGAAATACCGAAATGATCATCGAGAAGCGCCGGCCACGGGTGTCGGCCAGGTAGCCGAATATCCAGCCACCCAGCGGCCGCATGAAGAATCCGACGGCGAAGATCCCTGCCGTTGCGAGTAACTGCGTTGTCTGGTCACCCTGAGGAAAGAACAATGCGGCGAAGTAAATCGAGGTATAGGCGTAAATAAAGAAGTCGTACCACTCCACCAGGTTGCCGGAGCAGGCGCCGAGAATGGCGCGAATCCGCTGGCGATCGGTTAGGTTACGGATTTCAGGCGAAGCATGATTATTGTTGTTGGCGTGCATGAGGGAACTCCAGATCGTGGGCGAGCGCAAGGGAGAAACAGCGGCTTCGATTTACGAGCTGGGAACCATTGGAGTCGGGGAAGTGGGGAGCGGCAGAATGCGGGACGTCGTAATGCACATCATTGGGTACCTTTGGGATCTATTATTTTACAAGCCAGTCAAAGGGCGCTGACTTTTATCCCGGGCAAAGCTACCCGCTTGCATTTGCAACGCCCAGACCATCTGGGCTCTAGCAGCTATGCTGCGATTGAATAGCTAAGAACCTGTTAGTTCATAGCATATGTCCGGCCCAGATCCCCTCGCCTACCAGTTCTGAGGCTATTTCAACAAACGTCTCGCCGACATAGCGTGTGGCAGGGCTGACATGGCGGTCCGCAGGTGACACAAGCACCAACTTGCGCATCGGTGTCGGATCGATCAGCGGAGCAGCGCATAAAGTGCCGTCTTTCAGATGGGCGTAGATGGAAGCCAGCGGCAGAGCGGTGAAGCCAAAGCCGTGTCGCACCAGATCGATCATCGCGCCAAACGAATCCGCTTCAACACTGGTGGCGATTTTGAAGCCTCTGTCTCGGGCACATTCATCCATGATCTTGCGCAAGCCATGCCGAGGGCTGGGCAGCACTAAGAGCTCTTCACTCAGCTCGGCAAATGGAACGGCCTTGTCCAGGTGCAGGCCAGCATCGGGAGCCCCGACCAGCACCAGGTTTTCCATCATGACGGGTTCAATACGCAAGGTATGCAGCGGCTGTGGGTCATAGGAAATGGCCAGTTCCAACTCTCCGCGCTGGAGCCAGTCCAGCAGATACCCGCTGAACGCGGAGGAAAAGCGAATCGAAAGATCAGGATGAGCATCACGGATGCGCTTGACCAGTGGAACCGTGACGATCTCGGCAATGGTTGGCGTGGTACCTATGGCGACCATACCGCGAAAGGCAGAGCGACCGCCGACTACGGAGCTACGGATGGCCTCTAGCTCATCCATGATGCGCGTTGCGTGCTCCAGAACATCACGCCCCGCCTCGGTTATTTCCATACCCCGACCATGCCTCTCGAACAGGTAGACACCCAGTTCTTTTTCGAGTTGCCTGATCTGTCTACTGAGCGCTGGCTGCGCAACATGCAATCGATCTGACGCTTTGCTCAAACTACCGAGCTCGGCTACGTGAATGAGAGTCTTGAGCTGAACTACGTCCATTGACCTACCACTAAATAACCGGAAATAAGGCTAGAGCCTCTGCATTTCGATAGTCTAAACACGGGGTGGCACCCGAGCTATATAATTTAGGCATAACAGTTAGATGGTAAAGAAGCCCTCGATAATGAGGGCTTCACCTGCCACCAATCCTTGCTCAAGGCCGCGCTACATTGCTCACGCGGCTAAACTTCGTCCCTCTCAAGTTGTCACTGATTTCACAGCCCCTTCAGGGGTATCAGTGACCGATTGTGCAACAGCTGGATCATGTAGCTCACCCTCCCACTTCGCCACCACCGCGGTGGCGATAGAGTTGCCTACGGCGTTGGTTGCCGAGCGCCCCATGTCCAGGAACGTGTCGATGCCCAGAATGAGCAGCAAGCCGGCCTCGGGGATGTCGAATTGCACCAACGTCGCGGCAATCACAACCAGCGACGCGCGAGGTACACCCGCAAGCCCTTTAGAGGTCAACATCAATGTCAGCAGCATCAGTATTTGGGTACTGATGGTCATTTCGATGCCGTATGCCTGAGCGATGAACAGCACCGCAAAGGTGCAGTACATCATCGAGCCATCGAGGTTGAACGAGTACCCCATCGGCATGACAAAGCTAGAAATCTTCCGACTGACGCCGAACCGGTCCAGGGCACTGAGCAGCTTAGGATAAGCCGACTCTGAGCTGGCTGTTGCAAACGACAGCATGAAGGCTTCTTTGATCAACGACAGCAGTGCAAACACCCTGCGCCCAAGGAAAACGGCGCCGGCCAGCACCAGCAGGATCCATAGCAGGACCAGGCCCGTGTAGAAGTCCCGCATGAAGACTGCAAAGGTCGCCAGGATCGACAACCCGTTAACCGCCACAGTAGATGCCATGGCGGCCATTACCGCCAGCGGCGCCATCTTCATGACGTAACCGGTAATCGTCAGCATTGCCTGGGCGAGCTCGTCCGTGAGGCGAACCAGGCCCTTGGCTTTCTCCCCCAGAGCAGCCAAAGCCACGCCGAAGAACAGCGAGAACACCACGATCTGCAGGATTTCGTTGTTGGCCAACGCCTCAACGAACGATTTGGGCACGAGGTGAGTCACGAAGGCCTTGAGCGTAAACGCGGAGGTCTGTAGGGACGTGGTTTCGTGAACGTCAGGCAGGGGCAAGTCCAGGTGGTGCCCAGGCTGCAGGATGTTGGCCATCATTAGCCCCATGGCCAATGAAAGCAGCGAGGCCGTCATGAACCATGCCATGGCTTTGCCAAACACGCGCCCCACGGCACCGGCATCACCCATGTGGGCGATGCCGACGACCAGCGTCGAAAACACCAGGGGGCCGATCAACATCTTGATCAGGCGAAGGAAGACGTCTGAAACAACGGAAAGGTATCCGGCATATTCGGTTGCTGCGGCCTTGTCTGGGGCGGTGAGGAAAATGGTGTACCCCACCAGTACACCCAAAAGCATTGCCAGCAGAATCCATCCAGCGAGTGGTAGTCTGACTTTCATGGAAAACCTATGTTCGAGTAATGACGGACGCCACGCCGAAGCGGTGCATTACGGAGCTAGATAGGCAAATGCGAGGTGCCGGAAGTGGCACAGCGAGGAAGGAAATTCTGTTGCCTGACGGCGCCCGCCTCCGGCAATACGAAAAGCGGTTTTGCGCAGAACACTAACGAACATAATGCAACCCTCGTTGTTATTTTTGTTGTGGTAGCCAGCACCGAAAGCGCTAGCCCGGGCCACAAACTAACGCCTACACCATCTGCGGACTAAGAGCGACTTCGTTCTAACAGGTATGCCCGAATTGGATAGCCACCCTGCCCTGGCGCCTCTTGACACTCCTTTCTGGAAAATTTTCGGGTCATCGGCACAGCGATCCACGAGCTATGCCCAAAACGTATATCTCAAAGAAAAAAACGGTAGTCGTCCTCCGAGCAATCTCACTCCATGATGAGTGAAAACACAAAAGCAGCATTGCTCGGGAGATACCCATGTCATCGCAAGAAGCTGAACAGAACTGGCAAGAGGATGTGTTCCGCGTTCTCAAAGCCCACGACGTCAAACACGTCGTGTTCGTTCCTGATGCCGGCCACTCAGCCGCCATCCGCATGTCCTATGAAGACCCTGACATCAAGGCAGTGGTATTGACCACCGAAGAGGAAGGTATCGGTTACCTCGCCGGTGCATGGTTGGGCGGCGAGCGTGGCGCCCTGCTCATGCAGTCTAGTGGTGTCGGTAACTGCATCAACACCCTCGCCCTTCAGAACTGTGCCGGTTTCCCACTGCTGATGGTTGTGACCATGCGCGGTGACTGGGCTGAGTTCAACGCCTGGCAGAACCCGATGGGTCAGGCTACCGAAGCCTCTTTGAACCTGATGAAAGTGATGACCTGGCGCGCTGACAAGCCCGAAGACGTCGCCCCCCTTCTGCATGGTGCTGCCACCATGGCCTTCAACGGCGATTCAGCCACCGCAGTGCTGCTCGGTCAGCGCCTGATTGGAGAAAAGAAATGGGTCAAGTAAGCGCAAACCACGTGCTGTGCCGCCGTGAAGTGGTACGCACCCTCCTGGCTGACCGGAGCGATCTGCTGGTGGTCACTGGCCTGGGCTCGGCATCCTACGATGTCATGGCAGCTGGCGACCATGACAACAACTACTACCTCTGGGCCGCTATGGGTAGTGCGATCACTGTCGGGCTTGGACTGGCCAATGCGCAGCCGAACAAGTCGGTCGTGGTCATCACTGGCGACGGTGAGTTGCTGATGGGCTTTGGCGCGCTGGCAACCGTATCGCTGCAAAAACCCAAGAACCTCACCATTGTTGTGCTCGACAACGGCCATTTTGGTGAGACCGGCATGCAAGTTAGCCACGCTGGCTTTGGTATCAAACTTGACCAGGTCGCCCAAACTTGCGGCTTCTCCTGGACTGACGAAATTCGCGAGCTGGACGGTGTTCACGCCCTGCGCGAGCGTTTCGCCAACCGTGACGGCGTCAAGTTGGCCACGGTGAAGATCAAGGCTGAAAACCCACCTCGGGTACTGCCTCCGCGCGACGGCTTCTACATAAAGAACCGCTTCCGCGCTGCACTGGGCTTCCAACCCACCTGACCGCGCTTCGGGTTGGGCCGACAGGCGACCACGATAAGTCTGCCGGCCCTTCCTGATTCTGGAGAACAAGAAATGACCGAATACGACAACGAAGAACTGTCTGCCATCCGTGAAGGCGTGCGTGCGCTCTGCAATGAGTTCCCCGCCGAATACTGGCGCAAGATCGACGAAGAAAAGGGTTTCCCGGAAGCCTTCGTCAAAGCGATGACCGAAGCTGGCTGGCTGTCGGCGATGATCCCCGAAGAGTTCGGCGGCTCGGGCCTGGGTCTGGCTGAGGCCTCGGTGATCCTCGAGGAAGTCAACGCCTGTGGTGGTAACTCCGGCACCATCCACGGCCAGATGTACAACATGTTCACCCTGCTGCGTAA
>RCUS01000279.1_pt1 | contig 36878 bp, 40 predicted proteins | sample 2166221 | NCBI WGS metagenome assembly RCUS01 (sample SAMN09932758, study PRJNA488358) | compost metagenome | isolation source: compost soil in cyclohexanecarboxylic | place: Germany: Experimental Botanical Garden
CAAAGCGGGTGATGGGAATCGAACCCACGCTACCAGCTTGGAAGGCTGGAATCAACGTAATTAACACAGTATATAGTAGTAGTAATTTATTGATTTTACAGCATCAATTTAAAAATTCATATCTGTATTAGTGTATAGCGATTTGAATAATTAATAATAACTTGCCCCTTTTTTGCCCCATTTTAAATAGGAGGCTAATACATTGAAATTTGAAGATTTAAAGCCTGGTATGCAGATCCGAATCGCCGCTAATCATATAAGTGGTTACGGAGGACGTACTGGAAAAGTAATCGCTATCGGAACGTTTGAGGGCGGGCCAAAACGTATAGGGGCCTTAGTAGATATCAACGAACCCTGCTTACTTGTCATCGAACCGGATGATCTAGATCCAGTCGAACCTGATCCACTTCCCCCAGGATGGGCAGAATTCGAAGTATAAACGACTTTCTTCTATTATAGTTAGAAGACCACAGAGACATTTCGCTTCTGTGGTCTTTTTCATTAATATTTTGTCCAATAGTCTATATTGCCGCTTGGCTTGCTTGTTAGCCTTGATGGCTGCTCTCGTTCCCATGCTTCTAATATCACTATTGTCTGCAATGCTGGACGATCTGGCCAGAGTATATAATTCTGCTGTACAAGCTCATTAAGTGCCTTATCTATATCAGCGTACCTTCGGCCTGTCATGCGTTCTAGCTCTGGTTTAAATGGCATTCTCCGCTTTTGAGTACTAAAATTATATAAGACTCTAAGTAACTTCCTTTCCAAATCATCTAACATTTCATCACCCCACAACAAGAACATATGTTTGTATTATACTCTTATTATGAAATATGATCCACAAAGAAAAAAACCCACCAGCATTTGCTAGTGAGGTCCATCTACCGATGTTTTCGGATTGCATGTTTAACATGTACCACCAACATATCATGTTTGGGATATATTGTAAACTAATTTGTTATCGTTGCTGTCTTAGTATTATTGTTCCAATCTACATTAACGCCCAACGCTTCCGCTACAGCGCGCAAAGGAACATATGTTACATCATCAATCAATTTAACGCCATCAATATTTTTACCGTTCACTATTACTGTTAAGGCATCGGCTTTTGTCGCTGCTTCCTTCTTTTTTAATCCAAGATACTTTGCTATCCCCGATACATGACCAGATACAATAGCTTCAATTACCTTGGCCTGTTTTAGCTTATCAGCATCACTCTTCACATCAATGAACAGGTTTTCGGTCAATACGGCAGGCATTCGAGATTCCCGGCACATGTGCAGATTACCTGTCTTTTGTCCGCGATCAGTAATGTTAAACGGCTTGATGGCTGTTGTGATTTCACCGTGTATTACATTCTGCAACGCCCGAGACGCTGCGGATGCAGAAGTAAAGCGGAACGTCTCGAAACCACCAGCTCCACCGCCTGCATTACAATGGATACTCACTAACAGGTCAGCCCCGGCAGCATTGGCCTTGTTGGTACGATCTTTCAACTCAAGGAACACGTCTGTGCTTCGAGAAAGCAGTACCTGAACACCTTCATATTCATTTTCTAGTTTGCTCTTAATAGCCAAAGACACCGCAAGCGCGATGTCCTTTTCTTGCAATCCGTTTCTGGCTGCTCCGGGATCTTTACCGCCGTGTCCTGCATCAATCCATACTTTTTTCATTCTGATTTCACCTCATCCTTTCTTGACTCTGCTCTCTTGATCTTCTTATCAAGTTCTGATTTCACCCAATCAATCAAAAGGTTCAACACCGGCAGTGGAATCCATTTCCCCCAACCTGCCCGAATACTATTAGCTGTCATTGATTGCAGTATGTGATATAAAGTACCGAATGCCAGAGCCCCAAAGATCACACCAGGCAGTGCAAGAACAACATCTAACAAATGACCACCAGCAGGTAACAAGAGAATGAAAAATGTCCGGATAACTCCTTCTAATCCGTAACGGCTGCCATAAGAGTTATCCTTCCTAGCAGCTTCAACCCCGCTTATCCAGTCCATAACAACAAAGAAAACAAGTGCAACCATAATGCCTGCCACTGCTTCACCAGACCCGTATAAATACTCAAATACCGGAGATAGCCCAGCTCCCATGGCAATAAAGAAACCTTTAACTTTGTCCACTCAAATCATCCTCTCAATATAAATAGCCCCCACCATTTTGATGAGGGCGAATAACTATTAATATGGAATTACTTCACGTGCTAAGGAATTACCTGTCTCTGCCATCTTGTTAATTCGTTCCTGCAGCTCGCGCAGCTTATCGCGCTTATCCTTATTGCTTAAATCTGTATCCGCCTGGACGGAACGAATCTCCTTACGTACAGCAGACATATTCTGACTAATCTTATTCAGTCTCTTACGAAGCGGATCACTGTACCACCCAGGTACTTGCTTAAGCTCTCGATCATTATAAGCCTGGTCAAGCTTAGACTTGTAATGATAGAATTCCGTGGATAAATCATTACTGAAGACCGGATCCGCTGTCATTTGCTGCGACAATGCATAACCAACATCACCTCCTGATGAGAGCATAGGCTGACCGAATTGACCCAAGAAACCTGTATATTGTCTTGCAAGGTAATCCAGTTTCTTTGGACTTACTTCGAATGGTGTTCCATAGGTTAGCTCTCCTAGTTTACGCGATATCACTGTTGTATTAGCATCTGCCTGCAATCCTGGTGATAAGTCTTGTAAATAGCCAGGGACTACTGGAGCCCCAGACCATGACTCATTAGCCACAACATCAACTCCTGGTCCAAGGATTGTATCGCCGAGTAAACCACCTATCAAACCGCGTTTTCCTGTTACACCTTGAATACCCGGCGGGATAAATGTTGTCCTTACCCGGTCTGCAAAATCTCTGAATGCTCCTGGATCCTGTTCTGCAAACATCCTCATTAACCGTTCAGGAATATCAGAAAAGATGGTTCCTTGCTCCTGCGGTTTAGCAATCTTAATAAACTTACCGTCACCACGAGGAATCAACATAAAAGCATCCTTGGTTCTATTGTTGAGCTTCTGATAGTCTGGATCGTTGTAGTTCAGCGCGTATAAAGCCATTGTAGGAAGAGTAACAGCCAACACTGATTTTACAATCGCCTTAACTGGATCATCAATGTACGTCCTGACTGTCTTGTCTAACCCCTGCACTGCCGCATTGAAATAAGGGAATACCTTATCCACTTCCCCTGATAGTGCCCCGCGTCGCTTAAAGTTAACTGTTAAATCTTGTGCAGCCATCAACGCTGCCTGCAGATCTCCGCCCTGAGATTTTACACGTTTGAACTCTGCTAGCCGTGGTGCAGCTTCAAACGCATTAAGAAAGTTCTCATATCCATCACGTAAGCCACGATGCACACGAGATCCACCCGAAAGCGGAAGTACAGCGTTCTTACTCTGCGCCAAAAGATTACGGTCCGCTGCGATCGCTGAAGCATGGCCACCTCCGATATTCAGGAAATCCTTATACGCTCCACGTTTGAATCCAATATCTAAAGCTGCACCAATCAAATCCGCCACAAAGGAGATCGGGTTATCACTCGTTTGGCTAGCGATGTATGACTGCGGAATGTCTCGAAAGATGTTACGCGTTAACGTAAACACTGGGTTACTACCAGTAGTCAGCAACTTCATTGTATTTGTCACTTTCCCGATAGTGTTTAAAAGTGCGCCTGACTGCTCTGGACCCAAGGCAGTTAACGCACTAAGCAGCTGCTTATCCTTAACTTTCACATGAACAGCCTGCCCGTCCATCATGGCACGAACGATATTATCCTTATCTAGCTGTGTACGCTGCATTGCTTTGTCAAAGTCAGCTGAGAAACGGAATAAAAGTTCATCTAATCCACCTTCATCCATGACTATCTTTGCAATGTCATCTGGTTTCTCCGGCTGCTTAACAATCTCTGCCCAAGGTTCAAAATCTTCAGGGGCACGTTCTATATTTTTCACATACTGCTGCATTACCTTGTTCCGCTTAGCTGATTTTACAAATGTATCAACATTCTCAATCATTGCCTCAATCGGGGATATGATTTTACGCTGTGATCCGCCTTTCTCGTATGATTTAACAGGATTTGACTGGTTGCCATATCCCTTCTTCTTGCCACCGAAGCCCTTGCCCGTTTTTTCAAGATCACTGAAATAACGTTTGTTCGGAACGTAATACGGATTCTGCTTAATCCACGCATCAAGCATATCCTGCGGAATCATACCTGTATCAACTAGCCAGTGCTGAGCCATCTGGTTCTGAAACTCGTATAGATTTTCGGACATTTCCTTAAACTGTGGGAACATCCTTTCATACTCAGATACCTTTTGAGCTCCGTAGGTTGGCGACCAGTTCAATTCATCACGGAAAACCTTCTCACCGCGTTCAAAACGAGTGATGGCATGCTTGTTAAGTAGGTAGTCTTCGAAGTCTACATATATATGCTTGCTTTTCTTCATCAGAGATTTTAACGGGGACAAGATACTTTTGAGTGATTCGCCTACCACTTTACCCTCAGCATCAACCAGACCATCAGTTATAATTCGCTTGGCAACAACGTCAGCGCCGCGTGAAGCCAGACCGATATCATGGATACGCTCGTTAGATGGGATTTTCTCACCCATCACTTCATCCAGTATTTTGTCCTGGCGATTAAGCGGGTTTAGATCATCCACTAGAGCTGTATATAATCTATCTGTGTTAACTGTTAGCCCCTTAGGTTCTTTATACTGTCGGCTCATGAGCTGTGACCGGGTATCTGTACGGAGCGAGTCATAAGGTTTCGTTTTCGAAAAGGCCGATATACCTAAACCTGAATGATTCTCAAACTGAGATGGATTAAGTATAGGATCAGCGTTAGGGTCAATTTCAGGAAATGGGTTCGGTGCTTCAGGTTCGATCTTAGGGGCATCAGGGATATCTCGACTAAGAATAAAGTCGATATCCTCACTGGTAAGATTGCCTCCCGAAGCTAGCTTATCGTTGATTTCCACATCGCGCGGTGAAAGCTCTCTTTTTGATGTCCCAGGCTGAACCGGTTCTTCGAATGGAGCGGCTGAACTTCTCTTATTCCCTGTTGGTGTTACCCGTGTATCTTTTAACTCCTGCGATACGATAGGTTGATCAACGACTTTAAGTGCTGGGTCGATATCACGAAGACTATTCTCCAAAGTTTCTCTAACAGCCATCAAACCTTCAATCTGACCGTCATATCCGTTTTGAGCTTTCCATGACGGTACTTGACCAGCTTCATCCATAAATCCGTTATCAACCCGTTCTCTAGCTAGTTCGTAAAGGTCCTTATTGGAAGGAACTTTATTATTTTGGCGATAAAACTGTTGATACCAAAGCGGATTATCCGAAATACGTCCAGCTCTACCAACAACATCTCCAGCTAAATCTCTTTGCAAACTTCCCTGTTGCACACCACTTCGGCTGTCTCTGGACTCTTTAAGATACTTGTATTCGTCAATCACAGCCTGTTCGTATTTCGTGTTCAGGTCATTCAGAGCGTTGTCTATTTGCTGCAATGCAGTTCTTCCCTCTGTTGCATTAGCTGCAGCTGCACGAGTTGCAGGAGTAGATTCAGGTAGATCGAATGTATACGGGTTAACAATAGGTTCAGTGCCCGATTGAAGTACAGAACGTTCAGCAGCCGTAGATAACCGGGAATCCAACTTTCCTTCTGGAAGCGTAAGAATTTCAGCGATCTCATTTTCAGGAATACCATTTCCGCGGAGCAGTTTTGAAATACCAATGCCTGCACCTTTAAATAACGCCCCTGCTCCGAACCCAAGACCGCCGCCAAGAAGAGCATCGTTTAACAATTCTCCATCATCATGGTTAGACATCAGCCCATAGGCAGCACCTTGCAATGTTCCAGCTATACCTTCACGAAGTGCTTCATTCGCAATGGCCTGCGACGTCTTAGGGCTAAACAATTTACTTAATTGATTGGCCGCAGCCTGTTCTACTTTTCTACCTGCACCAGATGTCAGCATTTTACCAGCTACATCATAACTACCAGCGATTGGACCCGAGCCAATAGGCGCTCCTGTAGGAGTTAGTAGCGGCGATGAGATAGAATACAATACGTCTGAAACTTTATCAGCTACTTTGCTACCTGTACTATCACGTTGGTATGCCATAGGATCACTTGGCAGCGAGTTGCTCACAAATCTCCCGACAGGATTACCATGGAAAAGCCATTCACCACCACGCATTATACCTTTTACAAACTCAGGTTCAGTACCTTGATTAATCTTCGCGATGTTTTTATCATATTGAGTTTTCTGTGGCTGTCCATCTTGTTGCTGCTTAACTACTGAATCATACACTGCGGCATTCATAAGATTAAGCGGAGTTACAGCCCCGAAGGATTGCTGTAACTCCGCCATTGGTTTACCCATCCCGACCACATCGGCGGACCTGTTTCTTACCGAATCAAACTCAGATGTTGTGCTTTGTTCAGTGGAAGATAAAGAAGGAGAACGCACCCTATTGAGTACCCTCTCCTTAGCTTCCTCACCTTGTTTCCTACGGTTACGGACCGCGTCAAAACTACTCATGCTACCACCTCTTTAGTACCACTTATTTTTATCCCAAAAAGTAAGAGCCTTTTCTGGAGTTCCGTAACGATCCTTAATATATTTAAGACCAGCCAGAGCCTGTTGATATGGATCATTCCAATTGACCTTGTTCCCTCCGTAATTTTTTCGCGTTGAATCCAAGAACTGAAATAACCCCGCAGCCGTTGACTCGGGATTCTTTGCATTAGAGTTAAAACTAGATTCACGGGCTACAAGTTCCAGAGTCGGTGTCAACCATTCCTGCGGTAAATCGAGAGATTTGATTGCCTTACTAACTGCGTTAGTCGCAACCTTAAATCCAGCTGGATTGCCTGCAGCATCCTTCTTGGCTTTATAATAATTTTTGTAAGACGCCCCGGAGCTACCGGGGCTACTCAGTTTCCCGAGGATGTCTTGTATTTCTCCTTGTAACCATTTATTTCATCCTTAGTCATCCCGAGCGAGTTTAGAATTTGATTTGTTTCGGTATCACTCAGGCCGGAGTCAACCACGTTGAGGAACATTTGTTCACGCTTAGTAGCATCAGTAGTGATTTGGCTACCTGTCTTTGTTTGGTTACCAACTTGATCAGTAGTATAAACAGGCTCCGTGTATAAGCTCTTCATACTTTGTAATACCTGATTAGCAGTTAGACCGCCAGAGGATCCAGAAGAAGATGGGTTCATCATTTCCCAGTCAAGAGTAGCCCAAGCGCGATCGTTATCATCCTGGCTGAGTGCAAGTGACGCCTGTCTATACGCTTGTTGATTGTTCTCTTGAAGCTGACTGAGAGCATAGTTGAGACCGAATTGACTAACGCTTTGATCAAACTGCGCTTGCCACTGCTTGTCTGTAATAGCGTCACGGGCTTTCTGATACGCGAATTGCTCGTTGTTAAGATCCATTTGCTGACCCGACAGTGTACGGATCCCCGGATTACTTCCACTCGCTTGATCATAACTCCGATTAGCACTATAAAAGCTTGGATCAATGCCGAGAGATTGTAATTTTGCTCTCAATACGTCCGCTTGTTGGCTTAGCCCCGTTCTTTCCTGTGCTGTTATTCCGGAAGCTTCTGCTTGTTGCTTAAGATTTAATATCTGGCTTATTGCTTCTCTGGCTTCTGTAGGAAGATAGTTACCTGTAAGCTGTGCTTCGGCTATAGGTTTTTGGAAGTACTCGTTATCCTGCAATCCATACAAGTTACCTAAATTCCCAATTGCGTCCTGACCAACTCCATAATTAAGTTGCTGCGTCTGCAAACTTCGGTTAGCGTCATCATTATAACGTTGGTATGCCTGATTCATAAGCGTAGGAACAAGGTCATTAGCAATACTCTTCATGGCGTTAGATCCTACTTGATTGGCAACCATCTCAGAATAGGACGATTTACCTTGCCCGCCTGCACGAAGAAAGGCGTTTGTATCTGCTTGCTGATTCTCTACATTCCGTTTAGCTTCTGCCAGTTGTGACTGATAAGCAGGATCGCTATTTTGATCATAGGTAAACGGCTCAGGTGTAGTGAAATGGAATTGAGACTGTTTTGTAATAAAATCATTTATTCTATTAAGCGTATCTACTGTCGGGCTTGTTTGAGTAGTATAACTGGCTTGTGGTGTGCTCTTAACGTTGTTAGCTGCTTGAACCATAGCGTTGGGTTGATTAGTTGGTGCTGTATATCCCAGATTAACATTGAGATATTTCTGTTGATCGGATGTATCCAACCCTTGATCTTTACGGCTAGCAATAACTGATAATGTACGGTTGATTTCATCCTGTTTGTATTGCTGATCATTAGCAATCTTGTTCTGATTATTAACTATGCCTTTTTTACCTGCAGCATTTGTTGTAGCATAGTTAATACCTCCATAACCTGTGTTAGTAGCCATGTGACACCTCCTTTTGTGCATAAAAAAGAGCCCTCGTTATAAGGACTCTTTACGTGTTTTTAAAGATTTCACTGCGATAAGCAGCATAATGTATACCAATACAGAAATGACTAAATAATATCCATAAGCAATAAGCTTATCCTTAAATTCAGTGTTAATTATTGCTATGTCCTTATGCTCTTCATTTACCTTTTCTTGTTCAGTCATCGCAGGAGTTTCACTATTGTATGCGAAGGGTTCATGTTCAATAGTGTTTAGTAGTTCGTTACTTGTTTCCATTCCTGTAATAAGTCTGATTCTGTCATATCTAGATAGTGTTTTTAAATCGCCACCCAACGATTCAAACTCTAGAAGGATCTGATCTACTATCTTATTATTCACATCAAGTACTCTATTCTCTTCTGCCTCATATCTACTGGTTTGTTCGGAAATTATGGCGTCCCATTTTAAAGGGACTTCACTTATTTGTTTTTGCTTCTGGTTGTAAGAGAAAAAAGCGGAAGAAGATAATACAATCAAACTAAGAAGAAAAAGTAAAGTTATAATTCTTTTCATTATTTCTCCAACTCAGCAAGTTCTGCTCTAAGTTCTACCAATTTAGCTTCATTTTCTGCAATGATATTTTTTAGATTCTCGTAGCTTTCTTTGATCTGTTCAATATTTGTTGCAGATGGATTATTGTCTATTTTATCTTTTAGAGTTATCAATCCATCTTTATCAGCAAGTAATCTAATTTCAACCGTTTTAATTTCGCTTTCAACTGCACTTGCAGGTCTTGTTGGTTTAGTAATCTCGGTAGCCTTTGGTGCGTTTGAATCATTTGGCACTACTGCCTCCTCCTTTATGTCAACCGATTCATTAGAAGTGATGAAAATCGTCTTCGATAGATTATCGACTGATACTGTGGCGCCTAAAGCTTCCGACAAAGCACGTGCAGGAACATTAGCTCGACTATTAATCACAGCTCCATTTTCGACCAACGCTTTATCATTAACAACTATTTTATATTCTCCTGTAACTTTCTTACCGATCAGGCTAAACGTATCTGCAAATGCCGAAGCCGAAACCATGAAGACAATCCCCGCAATAAATCCAGCAACATATTTTTTCATATTATGATCTCCTTCACCATCTTTTTCTATAATATACCATGTAGTATTGGTAAAGTTAACCTCCTAATGCTGTGATTCTTCCATCTAGCCAATCTAAATAATCCTGTAAATTCCCCCCACTAGCCTGGCTTGTTAACTTGCCCCAACTCGGAATTAGAATTTCATAGGCTGCACTAAGATATAAATCCTGTCCAGAGTTTATTTGAATGTCACCTTGACCACCAACAGTGATGATCGCTAATGCATTGGGTAAAGGGTATACTACAGCAGTCAAGTTATCGCTATCAAAACGCTGAACCGGAGTTGAAGTCGTTCCTCCCCATGCTTCCATACTGATTGATCTCGCAACACTTGATGCTACCTTAAACATTTTATCTGTATTACTCATCTCAGACCTCGGGTAAACACCTGCTTGTGCTGTAGCAATATACGAACCGTAAATAGATATCGCTTCTATTAGTCCTGCTGTAATATGGCCTAGATTAGCACTAATGGCTGACAATTCATTTACATCAATCTTTTCCGCAATAACTGCACCAGCTTTAATATTCTTTGCTTCAATCCCGTTTGCCTGAATATTATCGAAAGCAACATTACCATTTAAGATAAACTCTAAATCCTTAGCCATCTTTGCAGTTACATCGGCTAGTTTCTTAACATAAGACAATAAAACTGCGATATCCTCCGTTTGTGGTGGTCCTTGTATCTTCGGGGCATCTGCCCAAGTAGTCATGACGATCCCTCCTAATAAAGCGGTAGTTGTCTTGTTTGACGTGTGAATTCATGTATCCGTACGTACCCCGAACCTGAGAACTTAACGCGGATCCAATTTTCTCTCGCGAAACTAGCAACAGGTATGATGATTCTTTTAACTTGTGTGCCAGTGCCTGAAATCGTCTGAACAAGTGACCAATCGTCCCCTGTAATTGATGGAGACAAATGAATCTGCATTGTACCTGTCAATTCAACTACCACCCATAATTTATACCAGCGCATCTTCTGAGCAAGCGAGCCTCCATTGAATGGCTTAGTCGTGGCTGACCAGTTAATAACGTTACCAGCATCTGTAGTTCCACCCAACTTAAGTACTCGTCCTTGGGCATCACCAATAAAAAACTCACTACCTACAGAAGCGAACTGCACAGCCTGAATATCACGCCACAAGCTCCATGACTGAATGCCAGAGCGCGAATCAAAAACGAGCATTTTGTCATCTACCAGGTTGAAATATAATTTTGTTCCATCTGATCCGACAACACTTTGGTTTGTAATGCCTGTAAGCAGCTTACCGACGATATCTGAAAAGCTTTTCTCAGGGCTTACACCACCGCCATACTCATATATACCTGTATCATGAATGAACCTCATGACTCCATCCTGTGTGGTCTGTGCTTTGTTACTAGCTAATCCTGTATCCTCGGTAATCAGCCTCGTATTGAAGTCAGATGGCCTTCCACCATACAATTCATGTAAGCCGTTTGGCATTCCGATCGTAAGCTTTGTCAGGCTCCCAGTCAGCATATTAATTTCTTCACCGCGGTTAGATTCCATCGTCTTGCGGTAAGAAGCATCATCATTCAGAAAGCTATCCCATACAGTTGCGTTATCCAATTTACACGACCACAGTTCGACTCCTACAGCGCACCACAATCTATTCTGGTATGTGGTAATATATTTGCCTTTTGAAGGTGCCCCTGTAAGATTAGATACTGTAGATCCGTCATATCGTTTCATAGGATCAACACCGTTACAACCAATTAGATTTACTTGATCGAAACTTCCTTGAAAGTTAGTAAATGTCCATTCGGCTGATGTATTAAGTCCACTGGCCAGTGTTGACCACGCTGAATTTTTCCAGCGCCGCCAAGTGCCATCATTGAACACGACATGAAGCTCTTTACCTTCCCATACACCCATACCGAGAACTCTTGTTCCAAAGGTTCCTATTACAGAATATCCGGGGCGCGTTGACACTGTAGGGTAATCCTCAGAAGTCATATTCTTCATATCTGTAAAGAAGTTATCTCCAATGGACAGTGGATCAAATGTATTAAGCCCCTTAAATTCTCGAATTGGAATAGGCGACATTTGACCAGGTAGAGCCTGATAGTTCGATGATCCGTACTGAATTGGCTTCATCCTATCAACCTCCTTGGTAGTTTTGAGCAGCGACATTCCAAGCCGATTTATACTGATTCTCGTAATTGGCAGCCTTTACTCCATCATCCTGCGTATTAGCCAGATAAGCAGCTAGCGCAGGAATATAAGTCCAGTGATATTCCTCAGGTGCATCCGGCTGTAAAAGAAGATTGCTTGAAGTGAAAGTAGTCGTTGCTATTCTCATATACCTTAGAGTTCCTTGAAGATCTGATGAATAAGGAGCCGGATATACTGAGAGCTTGTGAGTAACATCATCGAAACTGTAAGCGTTCTGAGTTGGCGTAATTGTTTCTGCATCAAGGCTTTGATATCTGAACAATCCGATCATAAGAAGGTCAATGTTCTTTGCCCTAACGTCGTTAGGCAGTATATAGTCTTGCTGATCCGCTACACAGGAGAATCTGGCCAGCTTAGGTATCTTGACCACATTGAAGAAATCATGATTAATAGCGTTGATCCATAATAACTTATCTACTGCCGGCACCTCATTAGGAACTAATAGATCAGCTTCTCCGGTAATTTCACCTATGTTCACGAGATCACTCTCCTTTCCATATAATTAAAAGCACACCCATTTAAGAGTGTGCTTGTTACGCAATTTCGTCCTACTTCGCTATTAAATATTGCTTAATAAAGTTCAGGTTCATCGTAATAGTGAAATCCATCTTCTAGCGGTTTATCACACTTTTCACACATATCCCAGTATCCAAATTCCACATTGTTAGTGTAGGTACCCTTAACATCTTCGCATGTGCAATATTCTGTTTCCTTCACAAAAATCTCTCTCCTTTTTTTTGATTAAGTAGGTAGATTATACCACTTAATATAATAATAAAAGGAGCTTTATGATCCATATAGTCATTACCCCACCCAACAATAGAACCTTGAGATATTTGGTAAATCAGATAAATTCGTTATCCCGACTACAATTTGTGTAACTCCCCCACTAATATAGGCTGCAAATTGTCTGTTTTGGAGTTTGGCAATGCATTCCGAAAAACTGTTGCAATCAGGTCTATGCACTAGATACGATTCATCGGAAAATTGTAGGGCTACCTGCTTAGGGTATCGTGTAAGGGGTACGTTCAAGAACCTGATGTATACCCCAGATGCACCTATATCCGGATCAATCGCTTGCCACACACCAGAAATTTTCGTTGGGATGAACGTTCCTTTGTCATCTACGTCTACCGCAACCAAGTCTCGGACTAACTCTTTAATGCATCTCTCATATGTGTTTGCTAATCCTGGCGCTGCCGGATGATTAACTCCGTTTCCACCGATAAACGGTTTGTCACTATACTCACCATCAACATGTTGTCCATACATCTCATATTCCGTGATCGAAGGCACGAAGTCGGTGTATTCGACCCGATACAACTTTAGATTTTTCAGACGAATCATACCTGATCCATCAGGCTTCTCAAGTCTCAATGTTCCGGGAACATCCCATGTTTCGATTCTCTCTGCCCACATTCGCACGTTATCAACGTATAGCTCCACCAAGTTGCCGCGTTTTTGTAGTCTATACTTGCGAAATACGTTATCATTGAGCGGTGATGATCCTATCCAGGTTGCTGTTACTCCGTTCTCAGATGCATTTGCATACCTGGAAAAATTCCAACTTACAGAACCTCCACTATTTATCACGGGAATGATGAGTGTGATATTGGTTTTTGCAAAAATATTAGTATTATTATAAAAAATTGAAAGGTTGCTCGTATTCGGTATGAATGTCCCTTGAAATGCGCAATCAAACTCAAGTGTGAAGTCACGGTAGATTCGTTTTGTTTCGATTGTTCCGCCTGCAGCCGATAAACTGTATTCTCCGTTGACTCTAGTGACAGTAGATGTCACTGCATCGTCAAAATCCAAATCAGTTACAGCTTCAGCGTAGGTACTCATCTGATCCCAATCGATACCGACCCTCACCAAATCAGAGCACCGTCCAACATCCATAATATAGCAATCTCGTTTATAACCTCGACGCCTTGCTGCGTTCGCAGTATTGATCCGCGCAAACTGCGATTCTGCGGTGCCCCACTGATCCGTGATAGAATTTACAGGTCTTGGAGTTGTTACAATAATTGTGCTTGGCTCTGGCAAAAAGTTAGCTTCTACATAGTCCATGAAATTATCGAAATCTGAACGGAATGAAGCGGACGTTTCATAAGAAACATTCATTCCGAAGGCAATTACTAGTAGATCAGGATTCACGTCCTTAACATGATCAACCCAAGGTTTTGTAACACCATTGAATGTTTGATTCGTATTCCACTGATTTATTGCATTTCCGCCAATTGCAAAGTTGTAGAAGTCAAAAGTATTGTCTTTAAATGTTGTGACCAGCTCATTCAGCAGCTTTTGGGTATACGCGTCCGCTGGCGTTATTCCGCCTGGGGATACTACAGTCCCAGATCCCCCTGTTGTATAGTTGACTCCGAGTTGATGGCTACCTCCGACAGATATACTATCTCCGATCACAGCAACCTTAACGTTTCTGTTTTCCAAGAGTGCGCGATACAATTGCGCGAATGTCTTAGATATGTTGGAGCAAGAATTAACCCTCACGTTAGCAGGAGAACTCTGCGTGCTATGGATCTTAATCAAAAAATTCTCTTTGATAGGGCTTTTTATTTTAGCAAGTCCCAACAGGATTAAATCACGGGCCTCGCTCAGCTTCCCATTAACACTAAATGTATGTGCCTCGTCAAAATATACGTACCGCTTACCCGCTGCTTTTGCTGTTGCAAATAGGGCATTCAGCGCATCTGTTGCATCAGCGGACCCGATAGACGAATCTACGCCGTGCCAGCTTGCAATCATTAGCTGTTTTAAATCCGCCAACTGCGCAGCAATGTCTCCGACATCCTCCTGTAACGCAATCAATTCCGGTATCGGATCGGCACCGTCATGATTATGTTCCACTCCATGCAAGCCTGGAATCGAAGTACCTCCAGCTGTGATCCTTACTTTTTTCTCAGCAGGAACCGGTGTAACAATAATACCCGTACCAGCTTCAATTTCTATAGAATCAGTTTTAGCTGTGGCCTGAATACCATTCACTACAGAATATGCGTTTTGGTTAACCTCTGCCCCTGCTTCGCTATGTGCATCAGTGTAATCTTTCGCATTCTGTTCAGCTTGATCTGCTTTCTCCTGTGCTCCTGCAGGAGTTTCCCACTGAGATGGTCGTTGATTTGCAATATCTTCGCTCGTGTTATGTCTCCAAGGATATCTACTCAATCATTTCACCATCTTTCATTTATGACGTATTTCTCATAGCCATTAGTAGCTGTTTGATAATCACGTAGAAGCACTTGGTACATTTCTTCATATCCGCTTGTGATCTCCCTGAGTACACCATAGACAATTACCATGTCGTAATCAGGATCGAACCCTGTAGGTGCATCTATATCATCCAAGGTTAACTCAGGCAAAACAGGAACGTGGAGTATCTTTATTCCCGTAGTTATATCCGTATCAGGAGTAGGAACCAGGCCGATCGCACCCGCTTGGAAATAGTAATAAGGTTTGATGGAAGCTTGATTAAACTGCCTCAGCGTCAGCCTAAACCATTCACCATTTTGCAGTATGTCTACATCCACTACATTACCCGGAGGACATGGTAGTTCGTACTGATCCTGTCCAGCCACAACGTCAATTGCAGTACATACCGTTTCGGCCTGTTGCTGCCCAGATCCGAATTGTCTAAGCAGCCGATCTCTTACTTGGGTAATCTTTCGAACGATAGAAGCTGGAGAGAGGAAATTAGGAGACTTCTCTTGTATTTCCTCTACCACGTCTTTTAGTAACATAAGATCACTCCTACGACAGGATGCCAGCAGTTCTGAGCTTAGCCAGCAGCGTGTTAAAATCGGTGACAAGCCCAGCCGCATCTGTAGCCACACTGTCCGCTTGCGCTACGGCCTTTTTAATACCACCGGCTACCGCTGTGGTAGCAGCTGGAAGTGTGTACGGTGTGCCTGCACCGATAGCCGTTCTGGCTGCTGCTGCGTCTGCTGCTTTTAGTACGTTGCGGCCTACTGTTGTTGCGTCCGAGATGTCAGCCGCTGTGACGGATCCAGAACCACCACCGCCCAAATCTATTGGATCGCCATTTGCGTCAATGAACACGACATAACTAGGTTCCCGTTTTTCCGGAATTGGACTTGCGTCTACTGCTGCTATTGGCAGCAGATACGTTGGGCTCCGCTTCTCGTTCAATTCGTAGCTCATTTATAATCACTCCTAACCATTTGATTAATTGATTTTGTTCTTCCAAAAGCTTGTGTATCCCGTTCAAGGCATCCAGTTCATCTCGATACATCTTTTATACCTCCAAAAAGAAAAGGGGCTGATTTAGCCCCCATCCTTACTAATCTACCTTGTGCCCGTAAATAAACGAATAATTCAAGAAGCCATACGCCCAACGTCCAATGGCTTTAAATTTGGATACTTCCGTATCGAAGTCAGTGATCGTTCCGTTTTCGATTTTACGACGGTTCTGCCAAATGTTGAGATCCTTCATTCTGCTAGAGTCAGCAGCGTACCAGTTCTTACGATTTACCGGACTGATAAATGGATCCACGATAACTTTAATGTTACCCATATACATATTGGCATCGAAGTTATTGCTTCCTGGTTCGTATTTCGGCAATTCTGCATCCGGCAATCCTGCAATCTTAAACGCAGCACGGGCATTGTATGGGGCAACGATCAGCGTATCAGGAATGACCGCCATCGGATTCCCACGATCATCTACCCACTCCTGCATAGCTACAGCTGTTTCATCCCAGCTATCTAGCGTAAGTGCCTTGTCTCCACGGTTTGATTGAGTATCTGTACTGTTCGTTGGACTCAGCGGGTGATCCGTTGCAAATAGAGCCTTTCCGTCAGGTCCAGCATAGTTATCCAAACGTCCTCTCCAGTTCGATCCTTGTGTCACAAATCCGTTATTCAAAAACTCAACAGCCTGCATTTGTTGTGTTTTGTACACGGCGTCTGCAAGGGATGTAATACGACGTTTAATCTCGGTCAGCTTCAAATCATCAACAAAGTCGCGTTCAATGATTCGTCCCAGAGAGAACTTACGGTTTTTGATATACTTCTGCCAGAGCTCTTCCACATCTTCATACGCCACTTGGTTGTTTGAGTAACCCCATTCTTCCAAGAGGCCTTCTCCGCCAACACCATCATAAGATTCTGTATCCTTTACCGATGTCGCAACATTATAAAGCAGCGGAATAAAATCCTTTTTACCGTCCATTGCCAAGCCGTACAGTTCCTTGAATACAGGTTCCAGTACCTTAGGATCCCATTTAAGTTTTGTTTGCATAGTCTATTACCTCCCGTATCTTATGAGAATTGACGCACTTTTACTTTTACTCGTGCGATCTTCTTGTTTGTATTGACTTGCAGCACAGATAGCTGTCCACCTGTTACAGTAGCTGAATTGGCACTTAATCCGTCCGCGGCTAAGACAACAGCTGCCACACCAGGAACAAATCCAGCCGCGGGTGTACCTGAGTAAGGAACGTCATACCAGTCACCTTCACGAGCCAAGATAATTTCAGTAGGTTTATTCGTTCCTGCTGTAACGTTTGCAGTTAAGAATCCTGCAATAGGATCAGTCGGGCCGGCTTTAGTAACCCTTCCGGATACAATTTTAATTGCTTCTCCGGCTGAACCTGCTTCACTGTCTGTCATTAAATATTCCGTGATTCGTGTTGGATCCTTCCCGTAATCGTTGTATACATATCTAAATCCTTGTGGCATGTTAACGCCCTCCTAATTATTAAAGTTTTTTGCGTACTTGTTCGCGTTCTTCGGATTAATACCGAACATAGAAAATGCAGAAGCCAATTCTTCTGGAGCTTGCGGATCGAGATCGGTGTTACCGTCTTTCTCGACCTGTGACCGCTTATTAAGCCGTTGGTTCTTAATGACTGATTGCTCTGTGCGTTTACGTTCATCGGCCAGCAAACTATCTCGATGTACAAGCTCATACGCATCCACAGGATCGTATCCACGCTGAATGCGCGTATGCATTTCAGGAGTCATCCAGGTTGCGGTACCTGTCTCAGCGTCGACCTGCTCCGTAAGGTGTGGGTACTTTTTAAACAAATCTTCCCAACCCAGCAACAATTGCTGCTGGGATTGTTCCTGCTGCCGTAGTTGCTGTTCTTGTTCGCTACGCTGTACAACGTCTCTAGCTTGATTGAGCAGTGGATGATTGTCCAAATACTGGTCAAGTACATTCGGGTCGATCCCTGCGGCTTCCGCATCATCTCTGAGTTGTTTTTTTAAGTTATCGAACTGGTCCTGCTGCTCCTGTACTCGTTTCTGCTCAATTGCATCTAAGTTAGCTAGTAGTTCTGCGTGGTCTTTATACCCTTGTTGCTTGGCTAAGCGATCAAGAGCAGATTCATACTGTTTTGCCTGACCTTTTACTTTGTCGTAATTCAATCCCTTTTGCAGATGCTCCGAAATTTGATCATCAGGCACTGTTACATCCTGACCATTGTGTTTTACCGTTACCCCTTTAGGCTCCTGTTCCTTTTCAGCTTCACTGTCTATGGCGGGATCAGCTTCGTCTTCTTCAGAATCAGGTTCTTCCTGGCTCTCCTGTTCGGGGTATTCGAGTCCAAAAGCTTCGTAATAACTTTTTACTTCCTCGCTGCTATGGCTGGCAGCTTCCGTGACCTCATCGCTATGGCTGGCGTTTTGATTCACTTCGTTTTCCATGTTAATCCTCCTAATCCGCTATGGCTGGCGGCAGTAATAAAATAGGCTTACGCAGTCTCAGCGTAAGCCCGGTTGAACCGTATTCGATTTCATAATTTCATTTGCTGTCTTGGCAGCTTCTAATTCCAGATGTTGCTGCTTAAGCTGCTGCTCTGCTTGACGGTCTTGCATATCTTGCTGTACCTTCTGATCTGTCAACTGTCCCAGTGCCGTCTGCAGCTGTTGATTCTCTTGCTGTAGTTGTTGCGCTTGCTGCTGAGCCTGAACGAATTGCTGCTGTAATCCCGCTTGTTCCTCTATACGCTGCTTGATCACATCCATCGACTCCATTCGGCCGGTTTGGATGACATACCGGACACCTTCAGCATCAATCATTGGAAGGCTCGTGATAGGGTCCTTCATATTCAACAGATTGAAAGCTAGTTGCAACCAATACTCTCTATCCTGTGGCTTATCCACTCCTATGTGAACGTTAATATCGAACTCAGGTACGAATTCTTCCTGCACAGGTTGCATATTTGGAACCATCTCGCCTGTTAGAGGATCTGGTATTTGCTCGCCAGTATCGTAATCAGTTGGTGCCTGAGAGATAATTGCATCGCGACTAATGCTGACATTACCTCTACCTGTCACTCTAGCAATCCGTTCTGTAGTATAGAACTGGGCTATGAGTTCAACATATTGAGTGAATACTTCTACAAGTGCTTCGCTGATTAAATCAGACACGGTATTAAGCCGTGTACCGGAAGCAGCTATAAGCGCTTTAGCCTGTTCTCCAGATGTAACGTTGCTGTTTGATGCACCATTTGCTGAATCGAACACGCCTGGTATCTTCTGGAGCATCTCATCATAGTAATTCAAGCTATTGAATACTGTATTTGGAACGTTTACACCTTGGAGCTCTTTCCAGTCATTCATGCGTCCTTGAGCGATTGGAAGCATCGCACCAGGTAGACCGCGCTGTTCTTGCCATGTGCGAGGCTTTGTGATCGCCCCTTCTTCGTACACAATGCCTGATCCGCCTTGTTTTGCCATTGTTTCGATGGCAATCTCTGCGTATTTGTTCTTAAATATCTGAGGTTTGATCATATCACGCATGAAGCCTTTGCCCCACGGATTACCTTCCTCTGGATAAAGAGTACGAGCCGTAAAAGGATATTGTCCGTGATCATACACATAAGCTTTATGTTCGAGGAACACTCCGGAAGTGGATGCATAAATACAGTGAACACCTTCCATGTCACCGGCAGCCTTAGCCAGATATTCAGAAGGATCGATACCCTGCATTAACTTCTCGTTAGCTTGTTCCCTGAAAAGCTCCTTATCCTCTTTGCTGACCAACTTAGGAAGTCCTCTGTACCAATACTCAATCAGACCAGATGTCTTATCGGTTATTTGCGTACTAAAAGAGGAATCTCCGGCCTTGTCATAGACATCTGTACTGAAAATTTCTGTGTCAGTTGACGTGTTATCTGGCTGCACTTTCTTGCCTTGATCAGACCAACGCTTCTTGAAGTATTCTAGCGGCTTGCGAATATGGATGATAATTGCTGACATATCCTGCAGATAAATAAAATCCGATATTCGAGGATCCGGGAAGAATGTACCTAAGTCCACTGGCAGGATGTCATTACGTCCAGTAAATCTATTAAGCCCTCGTCCTCCTTCCACTGTCGGGTCAAAGATCGTTTTATAGATTAAAGGTCCATGTATCACGCACCGCCGTACAACCCGAGTATGTTTATGTCTAAATTTGATCTGTCGAAGTTCCGAAGGCATGTAATCATTCAAGTCACGCGCTTTCTGTTCATCTCCCGGCTCCATCTCTGCGTAATCAGGTACAGGCATCCATCCGGTCAACTTGCCAACAATAGACTCAATCTGACTAAACGTGATGTTCTCCACCGCATCAGGACGCAGCTTAGATACTGCCTCTGATCGCAACCCTCTCCAATGATCCCCCATATAAAATCGTTGTTCCTGCTGCCAGATAGCCTCCATAGGCTGCCGTGCCGATTTGAATATTTGATAGTCCTGATAGACGGTATCCCATATATGCTGTTGCTCTGGTGTATTTGGGTTCGTGCTGTCTGCCTGATCTGCTGACTCAGTAAATATACCTTTTATCTTGTCGATCATACTCATGAGCTGTCACCGTCCACATCAGGGATATTAGGGTCATCGTACCAACTATAAGGTTTACGAGTGCTCAGATCTGGTGGCGGGTCTTCTCTTGCACGTGATCCCGTCACGTACTCGGTGTAATTACGAGCCATTAGTTTATCAGTTAGCTCCTTGATCGTCTTGTCCTGGTCGTGGATCCGTAAGCACAAAAAACAGATAACAGCTAACGCCAAAAAGGTGAACGCATATAACATTAGGAATTCCTCCTTATCACAAGATGTGTAATTGCTCCTTAAGCTCAGTTAATCTATCCCGTAACACGTCTAAGACTCTGTTCTTCATTTCAGTATCCATTTGGTATTCTGCGGATGTTAATGCTCCGTAACCATCAGATCTGAATATGAAACTAGATTTCCTCTTGATGATTTTACCTGACCACGCCTTTTCTGCTTGCCAAATAAATAGATCTAACTCTTTAATCTCCTTAGCAAGAGAATTTGCAGCCTTTAATTCCTCATCAGTCAATCTTGTCCTCCTCCTTATTGCATAAATATAAATTCATTCGCCTATGTTCCAAAACAAAAAGCCCATAACCACGCGGTTTATGAGCTAGTGTATATTTTATGCATAATCAGTATTTCGCTGACAAATCAAAAACGCTTATATAGCAATGGTTCGCGCAATCAGACATATTCACAAAATCTTGTGTTTTGTACACATGTCTTGCATACCGTATTCATTTATGTCTACCAGAAACCTTGAACCTCTGGCTGATCGTCATCATCGAGATCGAAATCAGCTTGACGGCTTGGCAATGACTCTGGATTCGCGCCCCAAGCTTTTTCCCCTTTTGCGGGTGTCGGTTGGCTCATTACCCAATACCGCAAGGCGTCCGGTATGTGATCCAAGCTATGAGCTGCCACGTCCTCAACCTTTTTGCTATCGTGCATCATTGCAGGAATCGCTTCGATAGCTTTAATACAGGTATCGAATATTTTCAGCTTTGCGGTCTTATATGTTTGGCCTGTGACGTGATCTATTGCATCATACACCTTTAACCATTCACGCAGCCGCTTCCAGCCGTTGACGCGTTCCTTTTTCGCCTGGATAAGAGGAACATTCTTTTGCGCAAATATTTCTGCAGGAGTGATGTTCTCCGTCTTAGCCTTATTCCAAAAGCTTGTATCAGCGACATTGTACTCTAACCTTTCTTTGACCGGAGTATTAAGCCTAACCAGTTCCACCTGCTCCGATGTCAGCAGCTTGGATTGTGATAGTTCCCTGTACAAATATCCTGTACCGTCCGGAGCCAATGCGATCCACAGGCACACAAACGGATCAGTATACCCTTCGTCTAATGCACGGTATCTCTTCCAATCTCGCGGGATATCAAAAGGTTTCACTACATGTATAGCCCGTGAGAACTCTCCAAAATACTGGCCAGCGAATACGTCCCAATCACCCTCAAGCAGTTGCTTCCTCTCAACGTCCGACAGTGCCATAAGACGTGCCAAATAGCCCGGATCCTCTTGGAGCAGGGCTTGATTGTCGAAGACGTTGGCGGGAATAAACATTCGGCTGCGAACGATCGGCTCACCAGCTATTCGCCTAGGAACATCTTCCGGCCAATACAGCTGATTACCATCGTCATCTGTCTCCGGTACGTTGTACAATGTTTCTGGTGGACCGAGTGAAACAAATCGCTTCTTTACCCAAGTATGACCGAGGCCGCCCGGGTTCGTCGTGCTGCGGACGCTTTTCGGGTATCCATTAGATCCACGGCAACGAGACAACATATATTTGTACCAGGCTTCTTCAAACTGCGTGAGCTCTTCCCATCGAATCACATCATACTCAGCGCCTTGGTAGTTCATATAGTTGCTGTCGTTGTCCCAATATGCCAGCTCGATCACGCTGCCGTTGATAAACGTCCACTCATGTGAAGACGTATTGTACTTGCCCAGCTCCTTCGGGTATACCTTCAATGTCCGATTAATGATCGATCGCTGAAGATCCGGAAAGGTTCGCCGGAAGATAACCTGTCGGCTGCTTGGATACTGCATAGCGTACTTCAAAGCGTCGAATATTGTACCTTCCGACTTTCCACCACCAGCAGCTCCACCGTATAGGATTTCGTCGGCTTCGGCTTGATGGAATACCTGTTGTCTTGGCTGCGGCTTGTATGGGATGACCACCGTATTACTCATTTTTAGTCATCCCCGAATCAAAGATAACCTGTAATGGTCCGCCATCCTTACCACCAATCTCAAGCTTATCCTTAAACATACCAAGATGACGAGCAATATTCTCCAGCGCTTTATCCTGATCATGAAGCTTGATCTCCAAGCCCGCTGCTGTTGTTTTGGCTCCCGCATATAAAGACTTAGCTTGAGGGCTCAAATCCCTAGTATCGTTAACGTGTAGCTGTCCAAGGCCCTCCCCGTGACAGTTTGGGCATTTCGGATGCGGACGAATAAGGGGGTCAAACCCATATCCTCCTGCATTGGATGGAACCTCAACTGGCTTTTCACTCTTAGCTGCTTCCGCCTGAATCACTGTTAAAGTTGTCTCATACTCCTTATGATCAATCCATTGATACTCGTGATCGATTCCAAAACAATAGCGGCAACATACACGCCGAAAGTGAATGATCTCATTCGGATCTGCAAAAGCGATATCGATCCACCGTTGTAACACCCGCTCGGCCTTAATCTCCACTTTCTCAGCTCTCTTGCTCATTGCCTTCTGAATTGCTTCCTGAACCTTAACATTACTTAACAATCGGCTAGCCTGTTGCTCAGCCGTTTTAGCACTATACCCTGCCCTGATAGCTGCCTGCGTGGCATTGAGATCAATCAGGTACTCTTTAACAAATAATTGCTGTTTGGCCGTCAATGCCATCACACTCAGCTCCTTTCAGGAAAATAGAAAAAGCACCTTACTAGGTGCTAAATTTAATCTAAAATATTTGGTTATCGTCTATATAAAGCTTTTGCTCTCTTCTCAGTCTAATGTTTGACAGTTTTTTGCTTAAAGCTAACTCTAGAATTTGCATCATATCTTCCCTTAGATGATGCATAAACAATTCTTCTTCAGGACCGTTAGGGATATCATTCGTGTAGTGTTCTCTCGTGTCAATCAATGAATCCATCAAAAGTTGCATGAACTTCTCCTGACAATATCCTCCACAAACAACAGTCGATCGTTCTATTTTGTTACTATCTTCTAAATTAGGATTTGGATTTGGATTAGTTTGACTACCATACCACAAACAACCTGTTTCAACTTCCTTACCACAAACAAAACAGCATTTTTTTCCTTCTCCTTCAAACCAGGCATCATTATACGCTTTACTCAATCTCATAAATGCTTCACTCCTTTAGCATCATATTTCGACACAAAGGAAGATATTCCCTTCCAACAAAATACCGACACCTGTTAAGATGTCGGCCAATTAGGGGGAGAGGAAAAGAAATGAGCTAATCCGAACGGCAGGATTTGAACCTACACTATCTTGCTCCCAAAGCAAGCGTGCTACCCAGCTACACCACGTCCGGTTAAGGTAAATCCCCCGGTGGCTTTGAACCACCGATGATATCGCCCATTCTTTCGCGAGTCGGAATCGAACCGACGCAATACCACCACCGTAGGGGGATTTGATATAAGACGCAGCCACCAAATAGCAAAAACTATTGTCAGCTGCGTCTAGATACTTATTCACACTATCATGTTATCACGGTTGAAATGACATCGTAAATGGTCGATTAGTGACACACTATTTAGCTCACAGAACGAACGCCATCAACCCCAAATAGCAAGCTGGACAAGGCTTCACAGGCTCTGTTAATATCTCTGTAGACTGATCGCTTATCGATTTTGTGACATTCGCTAAGTTCCTCAACTGTTTTTTCCTCGTCTGCGATGTACAAATCATAAATGATCTGGAAGCGTCTCAAGTCTTCTGGCTTTGCCCTCTCGGACAAGAAGCGATATATCTCAATCATATGGTCGATATATTTCACCATGACAGTCGTCCGTTCTTTATTTTTGATAATCGCTTCGATAGCCAGATCATCTATATCTAAAAATTCAAATGAATTAGGATCCCTTAACTCCTCCAACTCATGCAAATTTGATTCACAATGAATTTTGAATTTGCGATAGTTTCGAAGAAGCAACTTTGTATTTCTTAGCCGCCGATCCTTTTTCAGCTTACTGTTCCGCTCTTGCTCTTTCTTGTAAAACTCTAAGGCTGTCTCTGCTGCTATTTTTGCAATCTCTTGCTTATTCATCGCTCTTCACCTCTTTGCAACTATGTCTAGGATAGTAAAGTAATGCATAACGTTTACGACACACCTTACAGACTTTAAATCTATGGGCTTTTCGCCTACGGTTCTTATACGCCATCGTTTTCCCCCTCCATCCTGGCTATTAGCCGTTCCAGGTACCAGCTGCACTTTCTCAAATCCTCTAATCCGTTCTTACGCTTCCAACGCCAAATGTATTTTATTACCTGTCCAGTTGCATAAGCTTCATAACCGCTTAGTCCTGTTGTTGCTGCATCTATTGCATCTATGCATTCAACATTTCCGGCTGTATAATGTGCTGGATGATTTACGTTATCGATCTTCACGCTACCTTCACCTCACAATCCTGCAGACTGAAGTTCTGCATGTTCCGTGTCATCGATACTGATCGTTGCCATGCCGTCCCAGTTCTCACGGATCTCTTTTGCCTTTACTATCACCGCAGCTCGTTGTTTTGGCTGTAGTACGATTTCCATCGCTTCGGTGTAGTGCTGTTCCGCTTTCGCATAAGCACGGCTGTGTATCCAGTTCATCCAAGCCCAAAACTTAGCTATTGTCATTGACTTAACTTTTTGAAACACTCAGCGTTTTTGATCATCATTCATGAAGTTATGCCCCTTTCCGGATCTTCTCGGCTCGAACCTTCAAAGCCTCGAGAAGTTTATTCTGTGTCGTTGCTTTACTCTCAAGTGCTGCCATAACGTCCTCGTCAGCTCCGCCTTGCACGACAAGATGGTGAAGAATAACCTTCTGTTTTTGCCCTTGGCGGTGCAGACGCCCGTTTGCCTGTTCATATAACTCCAGTGACCAGGTTAAGCCGAACCATACAACGTGATTACCTCCGTCCTGCAGGTTAAGCCCATATGCTGCGCTAGCTGGATGTGCAAGAAGTATATCGATCTTACCTGCGTTCCAATCAAGTTGATCCTGTGGGGTTTTTAGCTCCCGAACGTGAAGCCCTGACTTCTCTAGTGCTTTCAAGATCCGATCCCGATCATGCTGATAGCTATAAAACACCAGTGCGGGTTTTCCGTTAAGCTGCTCAACCAACTCCATGAAAGCCTCTATTTTGCAATCGTGGATCTCATGAACGTTACGATCTCCGTCATACAGCGCACCGTTACAAAGCTGCAGCAGCTTCCCAGTCAGTACGGCCGCACTGGTTGCCGTGATCTCGGTATCGTCGTCGATCTCAAGCAGCAACTCCTTCTCCATTTGCTTGTATTGCTTGGATGCCTTGTCATCAAGCACAACGGGTATCACGTTCGTGATGCAGTCAGGGAGATCCAGATAGTCCTCTGCCTTCATGCTGATACAAAGGTCCGCGATCTTGCGCTGAATAACGTCATCGGCTCCCGGCTTCGCCGTGTATCCGTGGCCGTCGTAATTCCTCTCAAAGTACCTGGTGCGATAATGTGTGATGTACTTCTCCAGGCGAACCCCTTGATCCAGAAGATTGACCTGCGCCCATAGGTCCAGAAGACCGTTCGGGGCTGGTGTGCCTGTCAGTCCGACGATCCGCTTAATGTGTGGTCGGATCCACGTCAGCACTTTGAATCGTTTCGCTTTATGATTCTTGAAACTAGAGAGCTCATCCAGAATAACCATATCGAATGGCCATGCATTACGATAATGCTCTACCAACCAAGCCACATTATCCCGATTGATCACCCATATATCCCCTGGTGTATTCAAAGCTCTGATTCGCTTCTGTTGATTTCCAAGCACAGGTATGATTCGTAGATGCTGCAGGTGCTGCCACTTGGCTGCCTCATTGCTCCAAGTAGCCTCTGCAACCTTTTTCGGTGCTATGACAAGCGCCTTACGAATCGCAAACCTGTTATATTTCAGGTCATTAATAGCTGTTAAGGTTATTACTGTTTTACCTAACCTAAGCCCATATCCAAAAATAGACCTAAGGCCTCATCAGCCAGTAAGCGATTGATACAATATCGCTGGTAATCATGGGGTATGAACTTTTTCATCGGCACCACCTCCTCGCCCTAAAGCTGTTCCCCTGAAGAACAGTTCCTCTTTGATGTGCCAAGCGGCATGCTCCTTTTGAGAGGCAAACACTCGCAAGTTTTCCGCTCTGTTATCTCTCCTGTTGCCGTTGATGTGATGAACCACCTCTCCGGGTTTAAGCCTTCGGCCAAGTTTTTGTTCTGCAATAATTCGGTGTAAGTGGCGACCGTAATATTTTTCATAGGACTTACCACTTCCTGAATCTAGTTTTGCAAGTCTAAGCTTCTTTCTCGTTTCACCATTCATGCGCGTTGGATTAAGCTTTCGATTCAATTCTGGAAGGTGGTGGGCGTTGAAATTTCTAACGTACCCTTTTGGATTTAGCCGTTTTGTGACGTGACAGTCTTTGCATTGCTTACTGCAAAAATTTCGCTCTTTGATCTGACTTGGGTACCGCAGAAGTTCCTTTCCACACCAGAGGCATTCGACCTTAACCTTACTCATACGTCTGTCCGCTCCTGCCATTCCAGAATCAAATCATCCACCTGCTCACGGCTGTCGATCACTCGAACATCTTGCCGATAGGACTGGATCCGTTTATGCTGCGCCAATTGAAGCGGTCTCGGCTTTTCTCCAGTAGCTTTTAATTCAACGAATACGATATGGCCACCAGGCAGGAATACAATCCGGTCAGGTACTCCGCTGTTTCCTGGGGAGACCCATTTGGGTGCCCAGCCTCCTACTGCTTTGACCTGTTCTCTTAAATAAGCTTCTATGACTCGTTCTCGCATCTTGACAAACCTCCTCGTGCTGTGTTATACGCGTACGCGCTACGCACGTGTAACTTTTTTATAATCAGGCGTATTAGGCGTTTATATATATTGTCTAATATCTATAATTCTTTAAATTCTTCTTTAATAGATTTAAGTGTCAACAATGTCAACAAAGTAATATAAATATATAGTTTATAAGGGCTTTTACTGTTGACACTCTTGTTGACGCTCTTGTTGACACTTGAAAATCTGTCACACACACTTTGTTGACACCTCGAGGACTGTCAACACCCCAAGTGTCAACATATCAACAGACTACACGGCGGAATCCTCTTTGTATCTCGTAAGGGCCGAACCTTCCGCGGTACTCTTCCCAACCAGGCATTGACGCCAATATCCCGTTTATCTCGCGGGTGTCCATCTGCTTGATAAATTTAATATCCGATCGGAAACATTCGCACCAAATCTCTGCGGCGCATATCCGGTCCCGGGGCCTTGCTGCGCCTTCATGGGGCTTCCCAAACTCGCCGCCCCAATACATTAGCCTTGTTGGAATATCACGCTTCTGCCAATCCTCAGGAATAGGACGTTCAACAAAAGCCCGGATTATGCCCTCTTTTGCACTGCTTTCCCTATGGGCTTCCTGCTGTTGTTTACTGAGTTCTTCCGCTTCTCCGTTTAAATATAATTGTTCACCTAGCTGCCAACGAACAAAAGCCTCCGCGTAAATCTGATCAACTTCTCCAGCTAAATCCCTAAAGACACTTTTAGTAGGCTGTAATATGCCCACATCTACAGGCCAAAATCGACGATTACCTGTCCGATCTCGTAAAAACTCACTATCATTTGTTGTTCCGAAGAACACACAACGTCTCGGATAAGGCATTGTACGTTTCCCATAGGCTTCACGGTAAATGTCTTCTGTGCGGCTAAGAAATTGTTTAACGGCATTGCTCTCAGATTTACTCATTCCTGTCAGCTCACCGACTTCATTAAGCCATACACCTTGAATCAATTCACAGGCTTCCTTTCCCTCGAACGTGGTCAAGCTATCGCTATACCAGTTCTTGCCCATCAACCGAAGGAAGGTACTTTTCCCAAGTCCCTGAGGACCTGCTAAGATTGGCATGTAATCATATTTCACGCCTGGTATCATGGCTCTGGCTACAGCTGCAGTAAATGACTTGCGAGATACCGCCCGTGTATAGACATTATCCTCCGCACCCAGATAGTCTGTTAACAACGTATCCAATCGCGGAACACCGTCCCACTGAAGACCCTCTAAGTACAGCCGAACATCATTAAATCTATGCTTATGAGAGATAAGAGTAAGAGCGTTGTTAATTTTCGTTTCTACGGCTATACCGTATACTTTTTCGATATAGTGATAGATTCCAGCATCATCTGAGGATGCCCAAGGCCGCCGATCCGGACGAGGGTCCCAAGGAAGAGTCCCAAGCACAAGCCCTCTATTCGCAAATTCATCGAAAGCTATTTTGCCTTTTAGAACCGGATCATACTCGAGTATAATCAGCACGTTATCAACCGTTTTGAGATACAGACCGTTACTGTTGATTTCAAGCTTTCGCATCCAGTCCATATTGTCTGGAGCTTCTGCAGATGAACTAAAACTCTCGACCGCTTTCTCATATCGCTCCTGCATCATTAGACCGGAGACAGCCTCTTGCTGCATTGCAAATGCCGTCATAGCTGTATAACTTGGAAGCTTATTTGTTGGAGTCCCCATCTTGGCCTCGTCATCCTGAACGCCATACTTATGCAAGCGAACCAAGTCAAAGGCATTAACGAGACGGCCGCTACACGGATCCGTTGCATGGTGACTGTATAGGAATTGACCATCATCGTACACTATCGCGCCGCCTGTAGTAGAACCGCCAACGTAGGTTAAGCGGCCGTCATCAGTTTGGTCATATACGCCGGGTAAAAAGGCCGCGATGGCTTGATGTATATCATAAATCCGGCAAAAGGCCCCAACGATACCAGGCTTTGTTGTTGGATCTCCTTGCTTTGCAGCCAGTCTTACATGAGTCTGCTGTGTGCCAGGCACCTGTGGCCACTCTTGCCAGTTACGCCAGTCTGTATACATTGCAAGAACACCGTCTGCAGATAGGAAAGGCTTATCCCCATAAGTGAAAACGTATTGACTGTCTGCGCTGCAGCTCGGCCAATACATGAGCCGTGTAGCTTGGAATGTCGTCGGATCACATAACTCAATGCCTATGATGGCCGCCAGCTTACGCGCTAGCGGCTCATACTCATCTGCAGATACCGTTCGGTCTAATGGAGCTAGTACACGAAGCCGCGGTTTTGCCTCCTCATGCTTTCGAGTACTGTAGACAGCATAAGCACAACCAAGAGCCTCAAGCCTGCGCAGTACATCTGCCGTTCTACCAGCAGGTATATTGTCCAGATCGAGCGTAATCACATCGCGCCCTGTCACCGCTCCAGCCTTCCGGCGTCCTCCTGCAAGTGCCCCAGCAACAAAGCCTCCGACATCCTTCAGATCATCCTGCTGGCTCTTTGGCATTGCTAGATATTGCGCTAGGGTCTCGGCACCTCTCGTAGCGGTCCGCAGGCGCTCCACCAGCTCGGACCAGTAAATGACTTGAGGTTTCCAGTTCGTGCTGTGACGACTGCCGGCGGCGGATATAGTTAGTTGTCTATTAAATTGCATGACGCCTGCCTGCCTTTCTGCTTAATACTCAACAATGGGTAAATCTTTTAAGAGCTCTCGCTGGTAGAATGGTAGCTCATAAAGCTCGATCGAGCCTTGGTCCTTCCCTCCTGATTTGACGTAATGCTTGATTACGAGAACAAATCTGTCAGACGAGACGTCAACCTTTATATTTATAATCAGATTGCTATTTTTAAGCTTGCGAAGAAACTTCTGTAAGATTTCATAATCGATGACGATCTTCATATGATTGATTAGCAGCATGACAGGCAAACCTTTGATATCTCGAAGGCTATCGAATTGTAGAAGTAGAGATTTACGTTTTGGGTTCGTAAGTGCTAGTGAACGTATCTCAGCGCCTATCTTTTTCCGGCGCCTTGATAGCTCATAATTGACCTGGTTTCTCGCCTGTGTACTATTTGTTTTTTCTTCTGCAGTGAGAGCCCTCATTAGGTAACACTCCCTTCACCTTTTTTCGTTTCCCGATCTTTTGATAGATATCAGCTATGATAATTCCTGCCTTTGTAAGCTCAGCATTGTTTTGAATCAGACCGTTTTTATTCATAACGGCCAATTGCTTCCTCGATACCAAAATCAGATTATTTAGATCAAAGTTACGACGATCCCCGTCACCAAAGATCACCACATAACCTTTAGGTACAGCCCCGTTTTGGCCTTCCCACACGAGAACATGTTTTGCTTTCCATTTGTTAGGATCAGCTATCTTGATGTCGATATAATCGTCACCATTAACCCTCTCGGATCCTACAGGTCTATAATTATGTGGTTTATGGCCTTTTTGAAATTGAGTAGCTTCACCGCCGACCCAATATTTCTTTTTGCCTTTATTAAACGGAACGCTCCCAGGCTCATATCTTCCGGTTAATCCGCTACTTAATTTATGGTTCTTTTTAAAGGCTTTAATCTGATTTACATGAAGGCTTAATTCAAATCTTGTATTAAACCTATCTGTCAATTCGACATTGCTTATACCAGGAACATTTTCTCTGATAAAGTCACGTTGTTCTGAAGTAAAAACATGCTTCACGTTTAACCCTCCAGCATTTTGGGAATAGTCGTGTCAGCATTCATTCTGTCATCAGCAAGCTTTTTGGCTTCCAACACCAGGGAACCATTCGCAATGATTTGAGAAGCTACGCTTGTCACGGCTTTTGCTCTATTAATTTCGTCTGCTAATTTTTCCCCATTAAGATCCTCATCACTAAGACGTTCAAGCTGTGCAAACAAGTGGTTATTCAAATCTCCCAAAGTGTTCTTCATAGCTATCATCCTCTCTTTTGAAATATCAAAGCGTTAATGTCGCCTCTTTGCTGAAGCAAAGCCTGTTTTCCCCGACGACCGCATTCTTTACGGGAACATGGTTGTTCTGAAGCTGCTCTCTCCCAACTCCACCCGAGGCTAACACGTTTAATGAAAAGATTGTGTGAAACTCCTTTACTCTCTGCCAAAGCGAGTAGACACGGCGGATACACCCGTTTTGATGGGTTATTCTGCTTCATACGAGAAGAACGAGCTTCTTGGGTAAGAAGCGGTTCTGTTGCAGCCCTTTCTGGCAGCCATCCTGCGGCAATTCTGTTATGAAAAACTCGTAAGGGAATTTCATTTTGTTTTGCGATTACGTGCCATTTGGAATGATCTGCGTGTTTGCGCGGCGGTGTAGTTATAGCCTGCTCTTTAGCCCAAGCAGCCTCTCTTATTCGCCACTCAAGAACACGCGCCGACACCCCGTTAGCTGCTGCACGCTTGTACTCTTCCGGTGTGATGTAGAACCAGTGTCCCATTTAGCACCCACCCTTCTTGGTGGGATCGGCAAGGTTACATAAACCTCACCGATCAGATCACCGTTATCGTCATATACCAATTCCCAAGGGATTTCTTGAAAGTACGGATCTTGATTATCTCGGTACAAATCAGATCGCCTCCGATTAATTCTCAGAATACCGTCTGTCTAAAGCTTCTATGAAGGAGATCGCAACAGCTGCCACTTGAACTGCTTCAGCGCGCATATTGAGATAACCACCTTTTTTCCTCGCTTCAGGACCATTATTAAAGTGAGTTTCATTAACCGCCTCGCACAGTTCGCCGAACTCTTCACCCAAGATCCCCATCCAAGACATTGGTTCGTGATTCTGTTCGCCCCATTTCGCATCTTGGCGGGTACGTTCATTGAGTACAGAGTCGATCGCATCAGTCAAACCAAGCATTATAGCCAGTTTTTGAAGTTGCTCATCTGTATTCTCCGTTCTAGTTTGAATAATGCTCTTATTATCCCTATCTATTGGATGGTGTAAGGTGTAATTTAAACCGTCTACTTCATGAGCAAGTTGAACCAAATTGTTGAAAAATACTGGATTATCTAGTCTACTTTTCAAAACAGCCACCTCAATCCTTCATATAAAATTCAGTCGTGAACCCTGCAGCCTTTAACGGTAAACCCGGTGCCCAGTCAATCGGCTGGCCCATCAGGTCCAGCACCTTATCCAATTCCTCTGTCCGGTCAGACTCGATCCCGATTTCGTCATGTACGTGAAGCACAGTCTCATATCCGGCTTGATTAGCTCTCACTAGTGACACTGCTAGACAATCCCGAGCTATTGCCTGGACCACGTTCTCGACAAGCTTGCCTCCATAAGTAGATAGCTGAGCCCATTTACCTGTCTTTTGATCAGGACCCATATAGTGAAGCGCCTGCTTGCCGAAATCATTTTGAGCCAGCGTCGGTTGTACATAATAGAGCTTGCGACCACTTGGAAGCTGGATTGTAAAGAAATCTAGCCCGTTTCCATAATGACTTTCCCGAGCGAAGATGATTCCCCGAACACCGACTGGCTGCCCAGTCTCCATGACCTCGATCGCTGCACGTTCAAAGCTAAACCACAGATCACAAATACGCCGATTCGCATTACGCCACCGCATGACGATCTCCGGCAGCTCCTCTTCTTTAAGCCCCATATCCAGAGCTCCCATGCTGATTAATGCACCTGCAGCGCCTTGATACCCAAGCGCCAACTCCGAGACCTTCCCTTTTTGCCGCAGTTCTTTGTCGATCTCCTCGAGGGGAATACCAAACATCTGAGACGCAGAAGCTTCATATATCTTGCCATGTCCAGCAAATACATCCAGCCGCCACTGCTCTCCAGCAAGCCATGCAAGTACTCTGGCCTCAATCGCGCTAAAGTCGCCTACATGAAGCAGCTTTCCATCCGGACCAATGAACGCAGTACGTATAAGCTGAGAGAGAGTATCCGACAAGCTGCCAAACATTAGCTTTAGCATGTCTATCCGTTGTTCTCTTATGAGCTGTCTGGCGTATTTCAACAGATCCAAATCCATTTTGTTCTTGGTCAGGTTATGAACCTGCACAAGTCGTCCAGCCCAGCGGCCTGTTCGATTAGCGCCGTAGAACTGAAGTAATCCGCGTACTCTTCCATCCTCACAGGCTACGGTCCGCATAGCTTGATACTTCTTGACAGATGTTTTGCTGAGCTCTCGGCGAATCTCTAGCACACGCTTTGCGCGGCCTTCTTCCACGGTCTTAATTAATCCAGAAACGGTGTCCTTCCGAAGGTCCTCAACCTCTTCTCCGATCTCCTCAGTTAGCCATTTCTTAAGCTGCTGAACTGACTTAGGGTTATCTAGTCCCGAAAGCCGCACAGCTTCAGACATTAACTCACGGGTCATCTGTTGATCGACAACCAACGCGCCCTCAACGAGCTCCAGATCGCAAGCAATACCACGAACATTAATCTGTTGATCTAGTTGCCAAAGTCTCCATTCCTGATCCGGTACCGGGAAAGCAGATAACCTGCGAAGGATCTCCATTTCTGCTACGACATCACCGACACAGTACTGTTTGAAAAGATCCCATTTCTCCGGTTCATGGTGCGGTAATGTTCGGGTACGATATCCGTTTGATTTTGCTGGCTTTTTGATTGGCACGCAGAATGTCCGTATTAGCGAACCACCAACGCCCATTTTCCTCTTGTCCTGCGGCAACCCCATTGCCTCGCCTACTTTACCAAGACCAGCAGGATAACCTAGATACAATCCATGGATCTGTGTACAGCGCCACTGTTCTAACCAGTTAAGGGCTTCTCCGTTGTCCAGTAATCCGAAATATTTGCTCAAGCAGTACCACTCGAAGGCAGCGTTATATGCGTGCTTGATAACCCACTTATGGAACAAAGCGTCACGCACTTCTGGCGGAATGCTTTCCCCTTGGTTTAGGTCAAGTATCCGGACTGGGCTACCGTCCCAGGAATACGCAAATAGCAATATTTCAAAATCCGGCGATTGAACGTATTTATAAAGCCCAGACTTTTTAATGTCGACACTGCTATACGTCTCAATATCAATTGATAAATGTGCCATTATGGTCTCCTTTCGGGTAAAGAAAAGGGGCTCTATAAAGAACCCCTATGCCTTACTTAGATGCCCCAAATGCCGCCATTTTGTGGCTTGCCTGTGATTGGATCAATCTGTGGCTGTTGACCGTATCCTTGTTGTGGTTGCCCGTATGCTCCTGGGGCTTGTCCATAACCTGGCTGAGCTTGTGCCTGCTGACCGTATCCCTGTTGTGGTGGATAAGGTGCTGCCGGTGGCTGTCCATACCCTTGTTGCGGTTGCTGTCCATACTGCTGTGGAGGAGCTGTCTGCTCCCAACCCTGAGGTGCAGGTGCTGAGGTGTAACCTACGCCGCCACCATTACCACCGAAAGCCTGTTCTGCAGATACGCGTCCGCCAAGCGGCTCTCCATCGGCCACTTTTTGAACTGGTCCGAGACCGGCACCGATCCCACGATTTCCACTGTTATTGAATGGGAATAAGTTAATATTCACTCGGGCATACATACCGCTGTATACTTCTGTTTGGTTGATAATCGGATTCATATTAAGGTCCACAATTGCCTGTTGCTGTTTACTGCTAGCAGTTAACACCCAATGACCTTTGCACTCAGGGCCAAAGGGTTCACCGTTTTGGCGAACACCATCACCGTCCCAAATCGGTGTTTTAAGCTGTGGAGGACGAGCTCCGTTCCAGATACCGGCGACTCCTTTTTGAGCAGCTGCTTCGATAGCCGCATTGATCCGCTGCATCGTCGCCATATCGGATTTAGGAATCAAGATCGTCGTACTATATTTAGGCTCCTGCCCTGGCTGATTTGCATGTGGTTGAAATAGATGTACAAAACTCAGTCTTACCTGTCCTGTCGTTACGTTCGTCGCTTCATTTGCCATTTGTCGTTTCCCCTTTTCACGTTTGAATTTATTCAATCGGAGCGCTGAATGCGTCCTCCGGTTTGACTTGGTTGGTTATTGCAGGCCGCTTGTCTCCATCAGGTGCCAGTGTCGGAGCTCCTGGGTGCTTGACGACAAACCCCGTGTCCTCCAAAAGCTCCTTATAAACCTTTTTAGTCAGAGCATCTTCTAGCTGCGGAGGCGTCAACGGCTTACGCTCGTAAAGCACTGCCTCATCGATGCCCTTTTCCTTCAAGTGAGAGAAGGCTTTATCCATATCGGTATAGTCTCGGCTTCCTCGACCCTCGACGGCCTTCCAGCCAGCTACCTGACCACCTTTAAGCACTTCAGCCAGAGTGGCTTTCTTCAGTGCTTCATACCATTTCACGATACCGTCAGCCTTCCGGAGCACCTCGCCTACTTCGTCCCAGGAGAGTAAAGGCGGTTTAAGTGGCGCCATGCTTCCGGCATTCAGCATATGCCCTGTTCGGGCTCGACAAGTTGCCTTCGCCCGGCAAAAGCCGCAATGATCGCCAATGGTGTACTCTCCCTCGCCGTTATAGGCTGCCTGTGCGATCGGTTTGATTGACTCTCCCCAAGCAAGCAGATCCGCTACCGGCAGAGACCACTCAGAAGGCTGATCCCATACTTTCGGCTGTATAATAGCTAGATGGATCTCTTGAATCGGGAACAGAAGAGAGAATGCCTTGTAGGCACCTAATGCGTAAAGCTTCATCTGCGGATTGTCCTCTGCAGATACTGGAACACCCTGACCATTTTTGTAATCGTTAATGTACAGCTTACCGCCGCCAATAATAATGCAGTCACCGGTTCCGAAGCTTTCCGGAACGTAATCCGTCAGATCCACTCGCCGCTCGATCGCCACGAATGGCGGCGAAGGGAAAGTGTGTACGATCGACTGAATGTAATCTAGGTAAGCATCGGTGTGATCGTCCATGATCGGCTCGTATAGCTCATGAGCCTTGAACTTTTTAAGCTCGGCATTGAATTTGCGTGTTGGTAATCCCGAAAATACTTTTTGAAGTTTGAGTTCTGCGATCTCATGTGCCAGCGTTCCTTTTTTCGCAGCTTCACTCTCGGTATCAGGTAGAGTTGCCTCAAGCCGAGCACTTGGCGTACAGTGAAGCCAACGGTGAGCCCCGCTAGCCGATAGCAGGGCATGGGCTCTTTCTGCGTGAGCGATCTCCGTCATTAGATCTTCGCCCCCAGGCTACGCAGGAATGTTGCAAACTCCCCGTACAAGCTTGGGTTAAGGT
>RCUS01000282.1_pt1 | contig 36617 bp, 40 predicted proteins | sample 2166221 | NCBI WGS metagenome assembly RCUS01 (sample SAMN09932758, study PRJNA488358) | compost metagenome | isolation source: compost soil in cyclohexanecarboxylic | place: Germany: Experimental Botanical Garden
TTCCCAAGCTGATAACGAGGGTTCGATTCCCTTCACCCGCTCCAATCGAATTTTGGTCTCACGTTAAGAGGGTTTTGACGGGGGATGTAGAGACAGAAAAAACCGGCCTTGATGGCCGGTTTTTTTGTGTCTGGAATTCGGGGACGATTGCTCACGAAAAACCTCGCAATACACAAACCTAGGCAAACACATGCTGCCTATCAAGGCGTGCCCTCACCGTCTGCGGTGTTGTAGAAAAAGCAGGTCAGGCATGCACCTCACGATCAAGAACGTCAGCCACCCACTGGTTGATGCTCTTGTGGGCAAGCTGTGCTTTGACGGCGACTGTTGCATGTAGCGCAGGGGCGAGGCGTAGGCTGAGATTTCCAGAATACGGCTTCTGCGGTGCCCGGCCCAGTTTGGCGCATGTTTCCAGATAATCATTAACCGCCTCTTCAAACGCGGCTCGAAGCTCGCTGACAGATTCGCCATGAAACCCGACGACATCCTTGATACCCGCGATATGGCCGATAAACAGTCCGTCTTCATCGCTGTAGTCAATTCGGGCGGCGTAGCCTTGGTAATTCATGACGTTCACGGGGTAACTCCTGCTTGTTCAAGGAAAGGTCGCCGATGCATGAGCGGCAGCGATCAATTGCATCAGAGTGCAGATCTTCTAAATTAGGAAACTGTGGGGTTCTACTCGGCCTTCCGCTTCAATGTCGCGTTCTGCGATGGGAAGACCTGTCGGACGTCAAACTCTCATCAACGATCGTGCAGCCCGTTCTGCGTAGCACTATTTCCTATCTACCCCGCTTTGGATATCGGGCGACTCTCGCTTAGTTTGTGGGCAAACTCCGAGAGTTACGTATGAAAAAGCGTTAACTGTTTTTCGGCCAGCTGATCGTATTGTTCGCACTTTTCACCCCTGCCTGTGTTCAAGCACCTGAATGACGGGTTACGAATCCCTTATGAAAGTTTGCTTGCACGTGTTGCCTGACAGAGGATGCAGAATTCGAAACCGGTCCCAGGGGCCGGTTTTTTTGTCTGATTTTCGTGTGAGCGCACCCGCAGAAAAACCTCGCAATACACAAAACACGTAAGCCCAGCCTTGCACAAACCCATTCCCGCAACGCCCTCCTAGACTCGATTCCTATCGCTGCTTCACCGAACCAGGAAGGTTTGGTGGTTATAGTGTTGATTACAAAAAAACAGTAGGTATAGTAACCACAAGCACACCACAGGGAGGTGATGTGAATAGCCGATTTTTGATAAGCCAACTCGTTGCGGACGGCTGGTATCTGGTACGAATCAGAGGCAGCCATCATCACTTCAAGCATCCGACCAAACCGGGGCTGGTGACAGTCCCTCACCCGAAGAAAGATCTGCTCAAGAAAACGGCCATCAGTATTTTGCAACAGGCGCTGCTCTAACGAGCGCTAGGCGCTGAGTCCTCGGAGGACAATGAACATGCTTTATCCAATTGCGATTTCAATGGGCGACGACGAGCACGCCTGGGGCGTTGAAGTCCCCGATATTCCGGGCTGCTTTTCCGCCGGGGAAGATCTGGATGACGCGATGGCGATGGCCCGCGAAGCCATTGAAGGCCATTTCGAAATTCTGGCAGAAGACGGTTCGCCCATTCCGCCCGCCACCAAAGTGACCTTGCACGCGGCTGATCCAAAATACGCGGGATGTGCGTGGGCGTTGGTGGACATTGACGTGACCAAATACCTGGGCAAAGCCCAGAAACTGAACATTACGCTGCCCGGCTACCTGCTCAACCGTATTGATGAATATGTACTGCACCATCCGGAGGAGAAAAGCCGTTCGGGCTTTCTGGCGTCGGCGGCACTCAAGGTGTTGCAGCAGGGCTGATGTGGTTGCTGCAGAAATAAATCAACCGGTCCTTGGTGGCCGGTTTTTTTATGGCCGGCATTTAGTGAATCGCTGGTTCCACCCCCGAACTTAGAGCGCTCAAACGAAGCCGCTTTTCAGAAAAAGCAACGTCCTACAATAGTCTGGGAAATGTCCGTACAATTGCGCATTGCTGTGCTTTTGCCACGAAGCCTATAGTCCTCCAACGCCCAAATGGCGTGTCGGGTTTGGCGACCTGAAGTGGAATACAAAAGCGCGCTGGCTTGCTTGCAGGCGTTTTTGCATCTGTAGAGTTGTCGTTTTTTGGCAGCTGTGCGCGGGAGACTTTCGGGTCTGCCGGCTTCCACTCCGGTTCGCCAACCTGCGTACAGTTGCCACCCTTTCGTTTGGCGACGATTGGCTGGTTGACCTCAACTTAGTGGAGCAATACGCATGAAAGAGTTCATGGCTTTAACCAGCAACGCCGACGATCTCCCCTCGTTTTACGTCAACACCACCCAACCGTTGCACTCACTGCTCAGCAGCGCCCGATACCGAATCGGTGCGGTGACGCAGGTTCTCGAAAACCTCGCGATGCGCGGTGAAATCAACACCGACTCGGTCATTCTCAGCGACTTCGCATTGTTGTGCTGCATCCCTCTGCGTGACGGCTGCGATGTGTTGGATGTCATCGCTCGGCGCATGGATGCAGAAACGTCCTGACGATTATTCGGACGCCTTTCAAGGCGCTCGTATATTTTTCGTATTGATCTTCGTGCACCAGTAAAGAATCCGTAGCAAGGCGTTGAGCCCGCAGAAAGATCACTTATTCTCCCGGCTCACCTTTCGCTAAGAGATCAACATGGCCAGTTCAGAGTTGGGGATCATGATCATTTCAATGATCGGGTTGTTCGGCTTTGCCTCGTTTGCATTTGAATACTTGAGCGCCCGCCGCTCGAAAAAGAACAAACTGCCGTAATGATTCGGGCGGTCAAGAAAAGGGACAGATGACTCTCAAGGCCATCTGTCCCTTTTTTACATCAGCGCGTTGCCACCAAAAACAAACGTGGGAACGGCAGCAGCACCGAACCATCGCTGAGCGCCGGATAAGCCTTTTCGATAGCCGCCTGATACTGCTTCAGATACTGCGCGCGTTCAGCCTCATTCAGCGGTTCGAGAAACGGTCGCAAACCGCTGCCCTTGAACCACTCGACTACGCCCGAGGCACCGCCCGCCAGCGGATGATGATAAGTAGTGCGCCACACATCGACGCGGGAGCAGCAGGCTTTCAGTATCGAGTAGTAGCCGCTGGCACTTTCCATGTCAGTTCGCTGGCCAGCGGCGCCCGCCAGTTTGCCTGCCCACGGTCCATCAGCGGCGACTTCGCGCATCAAGCGATGTGAAGGTTCGTTGAGATTGTCCGGCATCTGAATTGCCAGGCTGCCACCGGGCGCAAGTTTGTTCACCAGCGAAGGCAGCAACGTGGCGTGATCAGGCACCCACTGCAATACCGCGTTGGCGAAAATCACATCGAACGGACCGTTGTCCTTCCAGGTGTCGATATCCGCGATATCAAACTGCACATTCGGCAGGCGCTTGCGTGCGGCCTCGATCATGTCGGTCGAACTGTCCAACCCGCGCACCGTAGCACCGGAAAAACGCTCCACCAGCAATTCGGTGGAATTACCCGGACCACAACCGATATCGACGGCCGAGCGCACGTCCCCGGCGGGAATCGCCGCCAGCAGGTCACGGGCTGGACGGGTGCGTTCATCTTCAAAAGCGACGTATTGTTTGGCGGACCAACTCATTGCGTTCTCCTGTCGGTGTGTTGTCCTCGGGTCGCTACGATACCGCGTTGAACATCATCAAAGGTTTCAGAAAACCGGTTGTTCAGTCATATCGAATTTTCGCCTTGCCGCCACTGTCTGAAATTCAAGCGCCCTCTCATAAGGAACACGGCCATGAAATTCGCAAAAGTCGCGCAGAAACTCGCCCTGTGGGCCGGCAGCCCCACCACCTTCATGGGCGCGATCATTCTGATTTTCTTGTGGGCGGTGAGTGGGCCGTTTTTTGGTTACAACGACACTTGGCAGCTGGTCATCAATACCTCGACCACCATCATCACATTCCTGATGGTGTTCCTGATCCAGAACACGCAGAACCGCGACACGGACATTTTGCATTTGAAGGTTGATGAGTTGTTGCGGGTGACGAAGGAAGCGCAGAACGCGATGCTCGGGCTTGAGGCGTTGGACCTCAAGGAGCTGGAGGCACTGAGAAAGCAGTATCGAACTCTTGGCGAGGGCCAGACCGTTTCCCTGGACGGCACCGTCGTCCAGGAAAATGGCAAGCAAGATCTGAATAAATGCTGATCAGCGGCTAGCGACTGGCCTGCAGCGCCCTGGCCATCTGCAGATGATTTTGCAGTTTGGGCAGGGTTTCTTCGGCGAACGCTTTGATTTGCGGCACGTCGGTGGTTTGTGCCGTTTGCTCAAGCTGCTCGATGGCTTCCTGAGTGTTTTTCACCTGGCTCGCCGCATAGGCTTCGTCGAACGTCGTGCCTTCCATAACTTCTGGCATCAAGGTCTTGGCCTTTTCCACCACTTCCTCACGCGGCGCCACCGGCAGATCCAGTTGCTTGGCGATTTTCGCCAGGTGCTGGTTGGCGGTGGTGCGGTCGTTGATTACGACGATGGTGTAATCCTTGACCTCTTTGGATTCGGACTTCTGATGCGCCAGGCGACTGGCTTCGATTTCGGCCACCCCTTTGGCCGACGCATCGTTGATGAATTCGGTGGGTGTCTGGGCGAAGGCACTGTTGGCAATCAGTCCCAGTAACACGGCAAAACCGCTGTTGCGTAATCGGGTGGCCATGCGGTTCATGGTCGCGCCCTCCTCTTCAAATTCAAACGGGAGCTTTCGCCCCCGCTTCTCAATCAAAACTACCTTCATCCATCACTTCGATTTCTGTGCGGGCTTGCGGCCCATATCGGGTTTAGGCTCTTTATCGACAGTCGTGGTGGTGGTTTTCCCACCTTTGCGACCGGCTTCAGACGCCTTCGTTCGATCGTTGGCGAAGTTTCCCGAGTTCGAGTTTCTTGAGTTAGGCATGATTCTCTACCTCTTGGTAATGATCGCGGCGAGCTTGAGCCCGCATAGAATCTGAATTTTCGCGCACCAAAAGGTTTAGAAAACCTGAAATCGCCACGACGAACGGTGGCGATTTTTTCAGACGAGCCGCAGGTGATGCTCACGCTTGGCGGTGTACATCGCTTCGTCGGCGTGACGGAACAGCTGTTTTTCTTCCGTGCCGTGTTCGGGGTATTGGGCCACGCCGATGCTTGGCTGGATATGCAGGCTGTGACCATCCAGGCGCAGCGGTGCGGCCAGCACCTGGCGGATTTTGCCGGCCACGCAGTCGGCATCGCCTGAGGCATGGATGCTGTGCAACAACACCACAAACTCGTCACCGCCAATGCGCGCCACGGTGTCGGTTTCGCGCACGCAGCCCTTGAGCCGATTGGCCACGGTTTGCAGCAACATGTCGCCCACCGCATGGCCGTGGGTGTCGTTGACTTGCTTGAAGCGGTCGAGATCGACATACAGCAGCGCCATGCGTCCGCAATCTGCGCGGGCCGCATCTATGGCTATCTTCAGCCGGTCACGCAGCAATTCGCGGTTAGGCAATTGGGTCAACTGGTCGTACTGGGCCATGCGTTGCAGTCGCGCGTGCAATTGTTTGCGCTCGATCGCCGTCGCAACCTGGGCGCAGACGTACTGCAACAGCTCTTTATCCTGTTCGGTGTAGCGCTCACCACCCGGAATGCTTTTGACGATCAGTGCGCCGATGGTGCCGTTTTGCGAATTCAGCGGCACGCCGAGCCAGCAAGGCGAGTTCTGCCCGGTCACCAGCACTTCGAAGCCCTCGGGTGGATTTTCCTGGTCCGGGGTCAGTAGGATCGGCAGGCCGGTACGGATGACCTCAGCGCACAGTCGCCCGGTGATCGTGCCTGGCTGTTCGGGTTCTGGCTCGTGGTCGTCGACGTGATAGGGGAAATTCAGCTGCGCGCAGTGTTCGTCATACAACGCCACGGAAAAATTCAGCGCCGGCAACCACTCGCCGATGATCAGGTGGATGCGTTTGAACAGCGCCAGCAAATCCTCCGCCGCATGCGCCGCTTCGGAAATCGCATACAACGCCGCTTGCCGGGACTCGGCCTGCTTGCGCTCGGTGATGTCGCGGGCGACGGCGATGCGTAGCTGATCGACCTCAGACCAGCGCGCTGACCAGAGAATGTGCACCACCTGGCCATCCTTGCGCAGGTAGCGGTTCTCGAAATTGAGTTTGGGCTCACCGCCCATGATCTCGCGTGCGGCATCGAGGGTGCGCTGGCGATCGGCCGGGTGCACCAGATCGATCATTTGCTGGCCGATCAATTCGTCAGGGCTGTAGCCGAAAATGCGCTCACAGGCTGCGCTGACAAAAACGAAGCGACCTTGTTTGTCGACCGCGCAAACGGCGTCCAGCAAGAGGTCGATGTAGCTCGCCAACGGAGCGGAATTTCTGGTGGTCATGGTGCCGAGCGAATGTCCGAACAATGCAGCAAACAAAAAACCATCCCTGACCAATAACACGTGTGCAACTGATGCAGCCCTGCGATCAGCGTCAAGCCTTGTTCGTCACCAGCCCCGGCAGCGCATGGGCCAAAGCATTGATGGCGAAACCGATGAACATCACCCCGCACAACCGGGTAATCGCCAGTTCGTGGCGTTGGTACAAGGTGCGCACCCGGCGCGCCCCGACAATGCCGATGAGGATAGCGTAGGCGAAAAGGCCACCGACGAAGCTCAGGAAGATCAGCCATGGCAGCATCGACCAGGTCAGCAATTCGGCGCGGCTCGACAACAATGCCGTGAACGTGGCCACGGCCACCGGGTACGCCTTGGGATTGGTCAAGCCGAACAGAATGCCGTGCCAAAACGGCTGACGCGCCGGACCTTGCGGCGCCTCGGCAGCGTTGCGACGCGCCCGCACTGCGCGCCAGCCGAGCCAGAACAGATAGAGCCCGCTCAGCACGCCCAGCACGTCAAACGCGGTGCTGCCGATTTCCCGCGCACCGACAATCGCCACCAGCGCGGTGCTGCACCAGATCACATCGCCCAGCAAATGCCCACAAAGAAACCCCGCCCCCGCCCGTCGCCCATGCGCCGCACCAATGCCAAACACGGCCAGCACGCCCGGTCCCGGGGTGATGCCATAGATGAATCCCGAAGCGAGCACGGCCATCAGCAGCGAGGGGGTCATGGGAAGTCCTTTTGAACTGTTTGGTGAATGGTCGCCAGTCTATATCAGGTCTTTGGTTGCCGACTGACTGATCGTCGAAGAACTTCATCCCCGCCATACATCGCAAGCTTTGATAGAACTCCATGTTGTGGTTCAGGTTGGTGAATGCGGATGGTTGAGACCCGTTAGCAATTTGATTACCTCAAGGGTATGTTCTGAGCCGACCACGTACTGAGTGCAAACCAAATGGAAAGCTCTAAAACCAAAGATCTCAACGATCTGTTTCCTACATCTGGCATACGGTGCGGCCCCTCAGGTCAGGAGGCGTTGCTAATCGATGAAATCCAGAAAGCATTGAGTGAGGCGAATAATGGTGACTTCGCAAGCACTGATGAAGTGAGAGCGGTCGTGAACAAGTGGATTACCAATATCAGTTAACTTGCGCGATCCCCTCGGCAATCCGCTCATTCAACCAATTCAACGCCTGATCCCCGCCCCGCCGCTTGTGCCACACCAATACAAAGGTAAACGACGGAATTTCAAACGGCGGCGGTACGACGACCAACGTTGACGTGTCGATGTCGCGCAATGTGCGGGAGGCGACGGTGAGGATCAGGTCGGTGCCGCTGATGAATTCCGGGGCGACGCGCCAGTGCGGCAGGCTGACGGCGACGCGGCGGCGTTCGCGCAGGCTGGTCAGGGCGCGCTCGATTTCCGGGGTGCCGCTGCCGCGCATTTCCAGCAGGACGTGGGGGCGACTCAAATAAGTCGGCAGATCGAGGATGCCGTTTGCGGGCAGGCTGTTGCGATCCACAAGGCAGGCATAGTGCTCTTCGAACAGTGGGGTGCTGCGTAATTCGTTGGGGATTTCTGGAAATACGGCGGCGGCGATGTCGATATCACCGTTGAGTACGCCGTCGAGCATGCCTTCGCGGCTGGCGTGGCTGATTTGCAGGTCGATGCCGGGGGCTTCGCGGCGCAGCGTGCGGATCAGTCCCGGCAAGACCATGGCGGCGCCGTAATCGGACATCGCCAGGCGAAAGGTGCGCTTGGCGGTGGCCGGATCGAAGGCGTTGGGCGCCAGCAGCGATTGCACCTGGGCCAGGGCTTCGGCCAGAGGCGCCATCAGTTCCAGCGCTCGCGACGTCGGCACAAGGCTGGCACCGGAGCGCACCAGCAGCGGATCACCCAGCAAATCGCGCAACCGCGCCAACGCATGGCTGACCGCCGGTTGACTCAGGTGCAAACGTTCACCGGCACGGGTGACGTGTTGCTCGCTGAGCAAGGCGTCGAGGATCACCAGCAGGTTGAGGTCGATGCGGCGCAGATCATTCATCTGATGCATGTTCTGAATAGCAAAACGGAATTTAAATCTGCGCGACGAATACTCTAGAGTCCAGCAAAACCTGTTGGAGAAATGATCATGAGTACGTTGCATTGGGCCGGCCTGTTGCTGCTGGCCGCGTTCGCCGGGGCGGTGGTGCCGTTTCAGAGTGCGATCAACGTCAATCTCGGGCGCGGCTTGGGTCATCCGTTGTGGGCGACATTGGCATCGTTGGTCGTGAGTATTCTGGTGTTGTTGCCGATCATGCTGGCGCTGCGTTTGCCGCTGCCTTCGCTGGCGTTTATCAGTAAGGCGCCATTGTGGATGTGGGCGGGTGGCGCGTTTGGGGTGTGTTTTATTTCGCTCGCGCTGGTGTTGTTGCCCAAGCTCGGCGCTTCGGGGTTCATGGCTTTGGCGCTGGCGGGGCAAGTGGTGGCGTCGCTGTTGCTCGATCACTTTGGCTGGTTTGGGCTGGTGGAGCGGCAGGTGACATTGCCCAAGCTGTTTGGGGCGGTGTTGTTGATTGGCGGGGTGGTGTTGATTCAGTTTGGTGGGGCGGCGGGGAAAGCAGTGGTAGCGACTTCTTGAAGATCAAAGGATCGCAGGCTGCGCCAGCTCCTACAGGGATGCGTGGTCCCTGTAGGCGCTGGCGTAACTTGCGAACTTTTAGAACTTGTCGAGGGTGCGCAACTTCTGCGGCAGTCCCCACATCAAAAGCGCCACGGCGATCAGCGCGCAGACACCAATGACATACAGCGCCGGAGTTGTGCTGCCGGTCAGATCCTTGATCCGGCCGACCATGACCGGGCTGACGATGCCGCCGAACTGGCCCAGGGTGTTGATCACCGCAATCCCGCCGGCCGCGCCCGCGCCGGCACCGGCCAGCAGTTTCGGCGGCAGGGTCCAGAAGCTCGGGATGGAGGCGATGATCCCGGCACCGAGCAGGCCCAACGCGACAATCAGGAAGGTCGTGTGACTGGCGAAGATCCCCGCACAGAAGAACCCGACCGCACCGACCGCCACCAGACCGGCGACAAACTTGCGCCGCTCGCCAGTAGCATCGGACAGCCGTCCGATCACCACCATGCTGATGGCGCCGCAGATGTACGGGATGGCCGTCAGCAAGCCGATCATCACCGGACTCTCGGTACCTGCGCTGCGGATCAGTTGCGGCGCCCAGAAATTCAAGCCGTAGGACGCCACCTGAATCAGGAAATAGATCAGCCCCAAAGTCAGGAAGCCCGGAATCCGCAGCGCGGCGAGCAGCGAACCACCGCTCTTGTGCGGCTCATGCTGAGCGATACGGCTGGCCAGCAAAGTCTTCTCCGAAGGCGTCAGCCAATGGGCGTCTTCGATGCGGTCCTTGAGCAGGGTCAGCACCAGCAAACCGAGGCCGATACACGGCACGCCACCGAGCAGGAACAGCCAGTGCCAGCCACGCATTTGCAGCACACCGTCAAGGTGTTGCAGCACAAGGCCCGAGAACGGCGCGCCCACCAGGCCGGCGAACGCCGACGCCAGGAACAGCATCGAGGTGATGCGCCCGCGATAGTGCTGCGGGAACCACAGGGTCAGGTAATACAGCACGCCCGGGGCGAATCCCGCCTCCATCGCGCCGATCACGAAGCGCAGCACGTAGAACTGCCATTCGCTGTTGACGAACACCATGGCCGCCGTGGCCAGGCCCCAGGACATCATGATCCGGGCGATCCAGCGCCGGGCGCCGACCTTGTACAGCATCATGTTGCTCGGCACTTCGAAAATCACGTAACCGACCACGAACAACCCGGCGCCGAGGCCGTAGGCGGTGTCGCTCAGGCTCAGGTCGGTCTGCAACTGGAACTTGGCGAAGCTGATGTTGATGCGGTCGAAAAACGCGAACAGGTAGCAGACCATGATCAGCGGCATCAAGCGCCAGGCGACCTTGCTGACCAGGGCTTTTTCTTCATCGTGGCTAACGGCCGGGCTCACGCCGGCCTCCAAAGCATTCAGGCTCATTGTGGTTCTCCAGGCGGACTTCCCTTGGGGTGTCCGATTGTTTTTGTTGTCTGGTTTAGAGGCGATTTTCTGTTGGAGCCGAGCTTGCTCGCGATAGCGGTGCATCAGTCGCCATCTGTGTCGAATGTGATGCCGTCATCGCGAGCAAGCTCGGCTCCTACAGGGGAATGTGGTGGGTCAGGAGGGCACGGGGTGCAGGTCGCAGTTGGGCCCGGCCTTGGCCAGTTGGCCGGGCACTTCGTGGCCCAGCAGCGCCGGCAATCCTCGGGAAAGCTTGAGCAGCAACGGCAGATCGATACCGGTTGCAATGCCGACTTCATCGCACAGGTTCACCAGGTCTTCAGTGCAGATGTTGCCCGACGCACCCGGCGCAAACGGACAACCGCCGAGCCCGCCGAGCGCCGCGTCGAAACGCCGGGCGCCAGCCTCGTAGGCCGCCAGTACATTGCACAGGCCAAGGCCTCGGGTGTTGTGGAAATGCAGGGTCAAATCCGCTGGCGACACCCGCTGCAACACTCGTCGCACCAAGCGGTCGACCTGACGCGGATTGGCCATGCCGGTGGTGTCGGCCAGGGTGATGCCCTGGATGCCGAGTTCCTGATAGGCCTCGACGATTTGCACCACGCGGTCCTCATCGATCTTGCCTTCGAACGGGCAGCCGAAGGTGGTGGCGATGCTGGCGTTGAGTCGCACGGGACTGTCGCCAACGAACTGCACAATCTCGCCGAACGCGGCCAATGAATCTTCACAGCGCATGCGCATGTTCGCCAGGTTGTGGGTCTGGCTGGCGGACATCACCAGGTTCAGCTCATCGGCACGGCACGCCAATGCCCGTTGCGCGCCTTTGAGGTTGGGGATCAGCGCGACATAGATCACCCCCGGTTGCCGGCTAATGCCCTTGAACACCAGTTCACCATCGCGCAGCGCAGGAATGGCCTTGGGCGACACGAACGAACCGGCTTCGATGCGGCTGAATCCGGCCTGCGACAATTGATCGATCAGAGCAATCTTGTCGTGGGTTTCAACCCAGGTCGGCTCGATTTGCAAACCGTCGCGCGGGGACACTTCCTGCACGATCAGGCTGTCGGAATAATCGGTGATCATTGCACCACTCCTTCGACTTTCAGGCGTTCGATGTCCATCGCGGTCAGGCCCAATTGCGCGAGGATGCCGTCGGTGTGCTGGCCCAGTCCGGGGCCGGACCAGTTCACGCCGCCGGGGGTTTCCGAGAGTTTCGGCACGATGCCCGGCATCTTCACTGTGGCGCCGCCCGGGAGCTCTGCGTTAAGGAGCATGTCCCGCGCTTGATAGTGCGGATCGGCGACGATATCGGCCACCGAATAGATGCGCCCGGCCGGGACTTCGGCGGCTTCCAGCGCGGCCAGAACGTCGTCGATTGGCAGGCTGCTGGTCCAGTGGGTGATGGCCGCGTCGAGCAATCCGCTCTTGGCTGCACGCCCGTCGTTATGGGCGAACTCAGGCGCGTCGGCCAGATCGCGGCGGCCGATTGTTTCCATCAGGCGCTTGTAGATCGGGTCGCTGTTGCCGGCGATCACCACGTAGGCGCCATCGGCCGTAAGGTAAGTGTTGGACGGCGCGATGCCCGGCAAGGCACCGCCGCTGCGCTCACGCACATGGCCGAGCATGTCGTATTCCGGCACCAGGCTTTCCATGACGTTGAACACGCTTTCGGCCAGGGACACATCGACGATTTGCCCGCCGCCCTGCCCGGTCTTGACTCTTAGCAGCGACATCAGCGCGCCGATCACCGCGTGCAGCGACGCCAGGGAATCGCCGAGGCTCACGCCGACCCGCGCCGGTGGCGAACCGGGGGTGCCGGTGGTGTAGCGAATCCCGCCCATGGCTTCGCCTATGGCACCGAAACCCGGGCGATCACGGTACGGACCGGTCTGGCCGTAACCGGAAATCCGCACCAGCGTCAGGTTGGGATTGAGCGCGTGCAACACGTCCCAACCGAGGCCGAGTTTCTCCAGGGCGCCGGGGCGCAGGTTCTCGATCAGCACATCGGCGCTGGTCGCCAGTTGCTTGACCAGTTCGATGCCTTCGGGGGATTTGAGGTTCAGCGCCAGGGACTTCTTGTTGCGCGATTGCAGGTACCACCACAGCGAGGTGCCTTCGTGCAGCTTGCGCCATTTGCGCAGGGGATCGCCCTGGCCCATGGCTTCGATCTTGATCACCTCGGCGCCGAACTCGGCCAGCATGCGCGCGGCGAACGGCGCGGCGATCAGCGTGCCGATCTCGATCACTTTGATTGCACTCAGGGGGGCAGTCATCGCGGGGTACCTCTAGTTGTTCTTGGAATTGATGCCAAGGCTAGAGGACCGGGGGCAAAGGAATCCAACCTTCAGTTGGCAACGGCCGTTCGCGAAATGCGAACGCCCGCGGAGATCGTGGGACCTTCAGGCGGCCATCGCGGGCAAGCCCGCTCCCACAGGGAGCTTCGGTGTTCACCCAATTTGTGCTTCACATTGCCCACTGTGGGAGCGGGCTTGCCCGCGATGGGGCCCATGCTACCAGCCGGGATCTTCAGGTCGACCCACGCAAATGCTCAAACAACATCCGGCTCACCGGCGACAGCAGCGCTTCATCGCGCACCACCACAATCAAGGCGCGATCCGACCAGTCGTCGGTCAACGGCACCGCCGTCAGTCCCAGTGCCCGACCAAACAATTCATAAGCCCGCTGCGGCAGAACGCCGATGCCCATATTGGCCTGGACCATGCGGCACATGGCATCGAATCCCGGCACATGGATGCGCACCCGCAGCACTTTGCCGGCCTCGCGCGCCGCCGCGTGGGTGCGCATGTTGATCGAACTGGCGGCGTGCAGGCCGACGTAATCGCTGGCCAGCGTATCGGCGAAGGCCACGCTCGAATGGCCGGCCAGTGGATGATACGGCGGCATCAACACCACCAGTTTGTCCTGACGGTACAACACGCTGCGCAGTCCTTTGATGTCGCTGTCGACGGAACAGATCCCGAGATCCGCCACGCCATCCAGAACCCCCTGAATCACCCCGGCGCTGGGCCGTTCTTCGAGGTCGGTCTTGACCTGCGGATGACGCTCGGAAAAATCCCGCAAGTCTTCCGGCAAGAACTGAATGATCGCTGACAGGTTGGCGAGCATCCGCACATAACCGCGCACGCCGTGGCTGTGCTCGCCCAGCTCCAGGCCCATTTTCTCGACGTTGAACAGCATCTGCCGCGCGTGGTGCAGCAAGGTTTCGCCGGCCGGCGTCAGCGTCATGCCCTTGGCCTGTCGCACGAACAGGCTGATGCCCAGCGCTTCCTCCAGCTCCATCAAACGCTTGCTCGCCGCCGACACGGCAATCGCTTCGCGCGCGGCTGCACGAGTCAGGGTGCCCTCTTCGTGGACGGCGACAAACAGTTGCAGGGTGATCAGGTCGAGGCGGCGGATCAGGCTTTTTTGCAGCATGGGGGGCTCGAGGGCGTGGCGTTCATCTGAGTCGGCAGGATAGCCCTATTCAAGCCTGGGCTGCCAAAGCAAATGGACCACAACATCACCAGGCAACGCCCTACACATAAATCTCTCGTAACACTCAAGCGTTCCGGAATCAGCCGATTCAAAGTCCTGCACGCGCCACGTAAAGTCTGGAAATACACACGGACAGTTACATCACTCAAGGACGGATTCATCCCAATGGACCAGACAGCATTTGCGGCAAATACCTTCACCAACTATCGAAAACTGATCTCGCTGGCAGATCATGACTGGGAAACCGCCGAAGCCGGAAAGATCGCCGGGCTCAATGTCGAGATCAAGAGCGCGAACCGAATGGTTGACCAATACGGACGTGCGTTTCATCACTTCTGTACCACGTCCTATCTGGGTCTGGATCATCACCCTGCCCTGCTTCAGGGGGCCATGACCACGTTATGGGAAACCGGTACTTTGCGAGTCGCCAACTCAAAGAATCGTTGCAAACTGGCGATTCTCGAACAGTACGAAGCCGAGCTCTCGGCATTGTTCGGCGCCCATTGCCTGAGCACCTTGTCGTGCAGTGCAGCGAGCGCCGGACTGCTACCGTTGCTGGCCAGTGGCGTGTTCACGGAAAATCGTCCGCCCCTGATGGTCTTTGACCGGATGGCGCATTACTCGATGAACCATCTCAAGGCCGCTTGTGCCGATGAAACCAAGGTTGTGACCTGCCCGCACAACGACATGGATTTTCTGGAGACGCAATGCCGGCAACACCCGACGGTTGCGTACGTCGCCGATGGCGCCTACAGCATGGGGGGCGTCGCGGACCTGGACAGTCTTTTGTATTTGAAGAACCGCTACGGGCTGTTTCTCTACATGGACGATTCCCATGCGCTGTCCGCCATAGGTAAATTCGGCGTTGGTCTGGTACGTCCCAGGCTCCAGTCGTTGGACGATAACTGCCTGATCGTTGCATCGTTGGCGAAATCTTTTGGTGCCAGCGGTGGTGTGGTAATGCTGGGCAGTGAACGACAAAAGAAGCTGATTCAGCGCTACGGCGGCCCAAGTAATTGGTCACAAAGTCTGAACAGTGCGGCCATTGGCGCGGGCAGAGCCTCTATCGTCTTGCATCGCACGCAAGAATTTATCGCGTTGCAGGAAAAGCTTCAGGCCAACATCCAGCTCTTTGACAGCCTCATTCAAACCGACCAGCGCCAAAGCAACATGGCAATTCGCTTGGTGCCCTGCGGGCAAGCAACGTTGGCGAACCGTATTGCCATTAAACTGGCCGATCTCGGTTTCTTTACCTCGGCTGTTTTCTTTCCGGTGGTTGCGCAAGGCAATGCCGCCATCAGAATCACCCTGCGGGCCGATATGGAACCCATGCTGATTCGCCATTTTTGTGGACTCATCGCCGAGCTGCTGCATGCTCACGGTCGGGATGTCTGCCGCTGATCCCAAGGACGATTCAATGAAGAGCACCACCACCCTCCTCGTCACCTGCAGCACAGTGTTTCTCGCTCAATTGGGCATGAGCATTTACCTGCCGGCATTGCCCGACATTGCACGTGAACTGACTGTCGACGCTTCGCTGGTTTCATGGGGGTTGGCGGTGTATCTGATCGGCATGGCCCTGCCAATGTTGTTCTGGGGCAGCCTGGCCCAGCGTATCGGCCGCAAACCGGTGTTGCTGGCGGCATTGGGTATTTACGGTCTGGGAAATCTCGCGTTGCCCCTGGGCTCGACACTGGAGTCTTTTCTGGTCCTGCGCCTGCTTCAGGGAATCGGGGCCAGCGGCATTTCGGTGATGGCCCGGGTTTTGATCCGCGACAGCTTCAGCGGTGACCTGCTGGCCAGGGCGTTGTCCTGGCTATCGATTTCCTTTGTGGTGGCACTGGGTATCGGCCAGTACCTGGGGTCGATCATTCAAGTGGCATTGGGCTGGCCGGCAATTTTCTACTGGTTGGGAGGCGTCAGTCTCACGATGGCGGTGGTCGTGGCGCGGATCACTTTTGCGACCCGCGTGGAGGAAAATGCCCGGTCAGCCACCTGGCCCAGCTACTGGCAGATTCTTCGCCATCGGGACTTTCTGTTGCCGGCGCTGGCCGGGGGCTTGGGCTACGGGGTAATCATTGCCTTCAACACTGCTGCACCGGTGATTCTGCAAGGACCGTTCAACTGGTCACCCGTAGAGTACGGATTGTTGGGATGGCCCATCAGCGCGGCGTACTTTCTGGGGGCGCTGGGGGTCAACGGTCTGGTACTTCGCACTGGTCGACTTTGGCTTATGACAGTGGGTGTCGGACTGGTGCTGGCCGGAACCGCCGTGATGTTGCTGGGAAGCATAGCGGCCACCTCCATAGCGATTCTGTTCTGGTTGCCTTATTGCTTTGCCGTGCTCGGCCAGTCACTCAACTATCCCATCAGCCTGTCTTTGGCCAACGATGGCGCGCCGGTTGGCGGTGCCTATGCGATGGCGCTGAGCGGTTTCATCCATCAACTAATGGCTGCCGCCATCGGCGCGATGGCGAGTTTGATCGCCGGTCCGCAGGCATGGCCCTTGGCGCTGGTCTGCACCTTGCTGGCCTTGGGGGCGATGATCTGCGTGATGCTGACCAGGCTCCCCACCCGAGCGTGATAAAGTCGCCGCCCATCAGCCCCTTTTTGCCGTGAGTCGAACAACGCAATGACCGATTTCCAGGATGTCGATGCCCAACTTGAAGACTGGAACGCCCTGCGTACGAGCGCCGCGTTCGGTGGCCTGCTGGTGGGCAACGGCGCCAGCCGCGCGGTGTGGGACGATTTCGGCTACGACTCGCTGTTCGAAAATGCCCGCACCGTTGAAGAAAAACCGCTGAGCCCCTCGGAGCTGAGTGTGTTCGAGGCGATGCAGAGCCGCAGTTTCGAACAAGTGCTGAGCGCGCTGAAAACCACCAGCCGGGTCAACAAGGCCCTGGCCGTCAGTTCCGCCGCGCCGCGCAATCGTTACTACGCGATCAAGGAAGCGCTGATCAATACCGTGCATGCGGTGCACATCCCCTGGCGGTTGGTCGTGCCTTCGACGCTGGCGACGATCAATCAGGAGTTGGCCAGCTATCGCACGGTGTTCACCACCAATTACGACTTGATCAATTACTGGGCGCTGCAGCACCAGCCCGAGTCGATCACCGATCTGTTCCAGGGTGCCCAACCCGCCTTCGACCTGAGCGCCACTGGCACCGACAAAACCCGTTTGCTGTACCTGCACGGCGGTCTGCATCTGGTGCGCAATCAGGACGGCACGGCGCGCAAGCTGATGTCGACCGAGGGCACGTTGCTCGGTAATTTCGCCATCAACAACACGATCAAGACCCTCGACGACGTGCCGTTGTTCGTCAACGAAGGGCCGAGTGCGGACAAGCTCAAGACCATTCGCAGTTCGGATTATCTGTCGTTCTGCTACCAGCAGTTACTCGGCCATGCTGATGGTTTGTGCATTTTCGGGCATGCGCTGGGTGAGCAGGACAGTCACATCATCCATGCCTTGCGCCTGGCGAAACCGGCAGTGGTGGCGATCTCGATTTATCCGCGCAGCAAGGCGTTCATCCAGCATCAGAAGCGGCATTACGCGAAGGTGTTTGAGGGGACCGGGGTTGAGCTGCGGTTTTTTGATTCGAAGACGCATGCGTTGGGTAGTTCGAAGCTGACGGTTCCAGTCGAGGTTTAGAAGATCAAAAGATCGCAGCCTTCGGCAGCTCCTACACCGATCCATGTAGGAGCTGCCGAAGGCTGCGATCTTTTGGCGGGCCTCATTCTTCAGCGCTATGCACCACCACCAGCAACTGCGCCTGAACCTCGCCCACCGAGCGGATCCGGTGCGGTTTCTGTGAGTTGAAGTGCAGCGCATCGCCGCGACTCAGCAGCACACGTTCGCTGACGAAATCCACTTCCACCTGCCCTTCGTGGACGAACAAAAACTCTTCGCCCAAATGTTCCTTGAAGGCTTTGTCGGTGAACTCGGTCGGCGGATAGATGATGAACGGCAACAGGCTGCGCTCGCTAACCTGATGGGCCAGCACCGCGTAACCCGGATTGTCGTCGCTGGCGCCCAGCGGCTGGCGCTCGTGGCTGCGCACCAGGCTGTAGCTGTCGAGGCTGACCTTGTCTTCGGAGAACAGCTCCTCGACCTTCACGTTCAACGCCTTGGCCAGTTTCAGCGCAGCCGCAATCGACGGCGTGTTCAGCCCGCGTTCGACTTTCGACAGGTAACTCTTGGTCATGCCGGATTTTTCCGCCAGTGCCTCAAGGGTTACGCCAAGTTTTTTTCTCAATAATTTCAAACGGATAGACATTTAAAACGATTAATCCATCAAGGAGGCGACGAATTGTCCTTGCTCATGACACAAAGTGTCATATAGCATCTTTCGTGTCATCTGCATGACCCTGCCAAAGAGGACTCCGATATGGCGAAGACATTAGCACTGCCCAAAGATCAACTGGTCAAGCAAGCGCTCAGCCAGATGCAAAATACGCTCGCGGATAATACGTGGACCGACCGACAAAAGCTGGCCCTGACCTGCCGCATTCTGTTCGAGAATGGCCATGATTCCGGCCTGGCCGGGCAAATCACCGCCCGTGGCCCGCAACCCGGCACTTACTACACTCAACAACTGGGCCTGGGTTTCGACGAAATCACCGCGGGCAACCTGTTGCTGGTCAACGAAGACCTGGAAGTGCTCGAAGGCCACGGCATGCCGAACCCGGCCAACCGTTTCCACAGTTGGGTGTACCGCGCCCGGCCGGATGTGAACTGCATCATTCACACCCACCCGACCCATGTTGCCGCACTGTCGATGCTCGAAGTGCCACTGCAGATCTCGCACATGGACCTCTGCCCGCTCTACGAAGACTGTGCGTTTCTCGAAGGCTGGCCAGGCGTGCCGGTGGGTAACGAAGAAGGCGACCTGATTGCCAGTGCACTCGGCGACAAACGGGCGATCCTGCTTTCCCACCACGGCCAGTTGTCCACCGGCACCACCATCGAGGAGGCCTGTGTGATTGCGCAACTGATCGAACGCACCGCCAAGTTGCAGCTGCTGGCGATGAGCGCCGGGACCATCAAGCCGATCATCCCGGAGCTGGGCCGTGAAGCCCATGACTGGATCGCCCGGCCCAAGCGCCACGCCGCCGCTTTCAATTACTACGCTCGGCAGAACCTGCGTCAACACGCCGATTGCCTGAACTGAATCCAGACCTTTTCAACGGAGAGACACCATGTCCACCGCAAACATTCACGGCATTATCGGCTACACCATCACCCCGTTCACCGCCAATGGCGAAAGCGTTGATCTTGACGCGCTCGGGCGTTCCATCGACCGCTTGATCGACGACGGTGTGCATTCCATCGCGCCACTGGGCAGCACCGGCGAAGGCGCTTACCTGAGTGACGCGGAGTGGGATCAGGTTGCCGAGTTCAGCATCAAGCACGTGGCCAAACGCGTGCCGACCATCGTCAGCGTGTCCGACCTGACTACCGCCAAAGCGGTGCGCCGCGCACGTTTCGCCGAGGCCCACGGCGCCGACGTGGTGATGGTCCTGCCGACGTCCTACTGGAAACTCAGCGAAGCGGAAATCCTCGCTCACTACCGCGCCATCGGCGACAGCATCGGCGTGCCGATCATGCTCTACAACAACCCGGCCACCAGCGGCACCGACATGTCGGTGGACCTGATCCTGCGCATCGTCAACGCCGTGGAAAACGTGACCATGGTCAAGGAGAGCACCGGCGACATCCAGCGCATGCATCAACTGCAACGTCTGGGCGAAGGCCGGGTGCCGTTCTACAACGGCTGCAACCCGCTGGCGCTGGAAGCCTTCGCGGCCGGGGCCAAAGGCTGGTGCACGGCGGCGCCGAACCTCATCCCGCAGCTCAACCTGGATTTGTATGAAGCGGTGCTGGCCAATGATCTGGGCAAGGCGCGCGAACTGTTCTATCGCCAGTTGCCGTTGCTGGACTTCATTCTCAAGGGTGGTTTGCCGGCGACGATCAAGGCGGGTTTGCGCGACACCGGGTTGGAAGTCGGTGATCCGCGGTTGCCGGTGTTTCCGTTGGGTGAGCCTGGTCGTGCTCAACTGCAAGGGTTGATCGAAACCTTGCGATAAAACGGGGAATCTGTGGGAGCGAGCTTGCTCGCGATGAGGCCATGACATTCAACATCTATGTTGACTGCTACACCGCCATCGCGAGCAAGCTCGCTCCCACAGGGTTACCCAGTGCATTTTTGAATAGGGGGGTGTTCAAAGCACCGGCAAGGTTTTGTCCTTGACCACTTTGGTCGGCCCGTTGGCCTTCACACTGGCGATGCCTTTCTCCATCGCGGCATCGGAAGAATACGATTCGCTGCTGCCGATAATCTCGTGGTTACCGGCCTTCAGATTGAAATAAGGATGGCCATCCTTGGTGCTTTTCTTCTCGTAGCGCTCATCCAGCGGACTGTTGGCCTGGACCGAGGCAATGCCTTTGTCGGCTGCGGCGCGGGTGGTGTACAGCTCGCTGGTCAGAATGGTTTCGGCATTCGCCGCCTTCAGCACAAACCTGAACTGACCGCTGCTGCTTTTGCTCACTTCGTACCATCCGGACATGCTGTTTCTCCTTGGCGATTGAGAGATTGCGCGCTTCAGAGTAAAGACCAGCCTGCTGTTTCTGTCGCCTGAACCGGCCCTATCGCCAGCAGGCTGGCTCCCACATTGGACTGATGTACCCAATCAACTGTGGGAGCCAGGCTGCTGGCGATGGGGCCAGTAAGCACGCCGCAAACCTATTTGACTGAACGCTTCACCACCGACAACTCCGGAGAAGCCACCCGCCGCTGACTCAAATACCGCGTACAACTCACCCGCAAGAACGAGGCGAAATTCACCACCTCGCCGCGGTAGTCCATCACCTCTTCATACAGCTTGGCGATCAACTGGTTGGTGGTCATGCCGTCGACCTCGGCGATTTCGCTGAGGATGTCCCAGAACTGATTCTCCAGCCGCAGCGTGGTGACGACCCCACAGATGCGCAGCGAGCGGGAGCGCGATTCGTAGAGAATCGGGTCGGCCTTGACGTAGAGCTCGCACATGCACAGGTTCCTCGTTACAGCGTGATTTTCGTGCCCAGCAGTCCAAGAAAACCGGCGAGCCAGTTCGGGTGGGCAGGCCAGGCCGGTGCCGTGGCCAGATTGCCTTGAACATGGCCGTCCGTCACCGGGATGTCGATGAACGTACCGCCGGCCAGACGCACTTCCGGAGCGCAGGCCGGGTAAGCGCTGCACTCACGACCTTCGAGAATCCCTGCCGCTGCCAGCAATTGCGCACCGTGACACACCGCGGCAATCGGCTTGCCGGCCTTGTCGAAGTCGCGTACCAGTTCCAGGACTTTTTCATTCAGCCGCAGGTACTCCGGCGCACGACCGCCCGGGATCAGCACCGCGTCGTAATCCGCCGCGTTGACCTTGGCGAAGTCGAAGTTCAGGGCAAACAGGTGACCGGGTTTTTCGCTGTAGGTCTGGTCGCCTTCGAAGTCATGGATCGCCGTGCGCACGGTCTGGCCGGCGGCTTTGTCCGGGCAAACGGCGTGTACCGTGTGGCCGACCATCAGCAGCGCCTGGAACGGCACCATCACTTCGTAGTCTTCGACGTAATCGCCGACCAGCATCAGAATTTTTTTCGCTGCCATGGGGAGGACTCCTCTGGAAAATGCGTAGGAGTATTCAAGGTAGTCCTTATCTGGCAGTCCGGGTAACAACCGGCTACTACGATAAATCACCTGTAGGAGCTGTCGAGTGAAACGAGGCTGCGATCTTTTGATTGTGATTCTAAAAACAAGATCAAAAGATCGCAGCCTTCGGCAGCTCCTACGTTGGGAGCTTCGCTCCCAACTGTACGGATAACTCTGCACCTAGCTGTAACAGCGGGAAACCCACGGTTTATGGCTATATGAAGCCTTACTCCATCACCCAACATTCTGGTTGCCATCATGTCCTCCCGCGAAAACACCGGCATGGCCCTGGGCCTGCTCGGCGTTGTGATCTTCAGCCTTACCCTGCCCTTCACGCGAATCGTCGTGCAGGAACTTCATCCGCTGCTCAACGGCCTCGGCCGCGCGCTGTTCGCGGCGGTTCCGGCAGCGTTGCTGTTGCTGTTGCGCCGGGAAAAGTGGCCGACCTGGAAGCAGGTCAAGGGCCTGAGCCTGGTGATTGCCGGGGTGATCCTCGGTTTCCCGGTGTTGTCAGCCTGGGCCATGCAAACCTTGCCGGCGTCCCATGGCGCGTTGGTCAATGGCCTACAACCGCTGTGCGTGGCGCTGTATGCGGCGTGGTTGTCCCATGAACGTCCGTCAAAAGCCTTCTGGGCCTGCGCCGCACTGGGCAGTGCATTGGTGCTCGGCTACGCGCTGATCAGCGGTGCCGGCAGCATTCAGGGCGGTGACTTGCTGATGCTCGGGGCGATTGCGGTGGGCGGTCTGGGTTACGCCGAAGGTGGCCGGTTGGCCAAGGAGATGGGCGGTTGGCAGGTGATCTGCTGGGCGCTGGTGCTGTCGACGCCGCTGCTGATTGGCCCGGTGCTGTATCTGGCGCTGCAACATCAGGGCGAGATTTCCGCCAAGACCTGGTGGGCCTTCGGTTACGTCTCGCTGTTTTCGCAGTTCATCGGCTTCTTTGCCTGGTACGCCGGGCTGGCCATGGGGGGCATCGCCCGGGTCAGTCAGATCCAGTTGCTGCAGATTTTCTTCACCATCGCTTTTTCAGCGTTGTTCTTCGGAGAACACGTGGAGCCGATTACCTGGCTGTTTGCGGCCGGGGTGATCGTGACGGTGGTGCTGGGGCGCAAGACGGCGGTCATTCCGGCACGAGTAGCCACGACATAATCCTGTAGGAGCACGGCTTGCCGGCGATGGCGCCCTCAAGATCGCTATCGCCAGCAAGCTGTGCTCCTACAGGGTCACCATCAGAGGTAACCATCAGCCCGCAACAGCGTTTCCAGGCAATGTTCGCTGATGTGGTAGAAATCCTTCAGTTCCTGAATCTTCACCAACAGCTGGGCCGGATCAACCGGCTCGGCGCGCTTGACCGCCAGGATCATCTTGTTCTTGTTGGTGTGGTCCAGTGAGATGAACTCGAACACCTTGGTCTCGTAGCCGCAGGCCTCAAGGAACAACGCGCGCAAACTGTCGGTGACCATCTCCGCCTGCTGGCCCAGGTGCAAGCCGTATTGCAGCATCGGCTTGAGCAGCGCCGGGCTCTGGATTTGCAGGCGGATCTGTTTGTGGCAGCACGGCGAGCACATGATGATCGAGGCGCCGGAACGGATGCCGGTGTGGATCGCATAGTCGGTGGCGATGTCGCAGGCATGCAGGGCGATCATCACGTCCAGCTCGCTCGGCGCCACGCTGCGCACGTCACCGCACTTGAACACCAGGCCGGGGTGTTCAAGCCTGGCGGCGGCGGTGTTGCACAGGGTGACCATGTCTTCACGCAGCTCGACGCCGGTCACCTCGCCTTCGGCCTTCAAGGTGTTACGCAGGTAATCGTGGATGGCGAAGGTCAGGTAACCCTTGCCCGAACCGAAGTCCGCCACACGCACCGGTTTGTCCAGCGCCAGGGGTGACGAGGTCAGTGCATGGCTGAACACTTCGATGAACTTGTTGATCTGCTTCCACTTGCGCGACATCGCCGGGATCAGTTCATGCTGCTTGTTGGTCACACCCAGGTCGGCGAGAAACGGCCGGCTCAGGTCAAGAAAACGGTTTTTCTCACGGTTGTGCTCGGCCGATGGCACTTCGCGCAATTGCTGAGGTTGGCTCTTGAACAGCGATGACTTGCCTTTTTTGCTGTATTCGAGCTGGGCTTCGTCGGTCAACGACAACAAATGCGCATTTTTGAACGACGCCGGTAGCAGCCCGGCAATGCTCGCCACGCCTTCGACCAGCGGCAGGTTCTTGGTGATATCGCGGGTCTTGTAGCGGTAGACAAAAGACAGGCAAGGCTGCGCCTTGACCGTCACCGGCTTGATGATGATCCGCTGCAGGTCCGTTTCATCGCCCGCGTACTTGGCCAGCACCAGTTTGATGAACGCATTGTGCTCGAGGCTGGCTTGCAGCAGTTCGATGAACTGGGCGTGATGATCCGGCGCGAGGCTGGCGGGAGTGGCGGTGACAGACATGAAAAAAACGGCCTCAGGCGGGGCGGATCGGGGAATGGCGGGTATTTTAGGGGGGATGACCGTTCGGGACACGCAGTTATTTACCGAACGGCTTGAATTCGCCCTTTACCCCAACACCACCAAGCGGTTCGGCAACTCATTGCGCACGTGCGTCACCGGCACATGTACCTTGAGCAGTTCGCCGCAGGCCTCGACGCAGCTGACAAAGCCTTGCAGCGTCTGCCCCTGCCGCACCTGCTGGGTGAACGCGGCGACAATCGCGTCCCAGTTCTTGTTGTCGAGGCGACTGGAAATCCCCTCGTCCACCAGGATTTCCACATAACGCTCGGCTTCAGAGACGAAAATCAAGATGCCGGTGCTGCCCACGGTGTGGTGCAGGTTCTGCTCCAGAAATTGCCGGCGCGCCAGGTTCGAGGCGCGCCAGTGACGCACTGAACGCGGGATCAGGTGAGTGGTGACTTTCGGAATCCGGAACACCAGGCACAGGACGATGAAGCTGATCCATTGCACCAGCAACAGGTTGTGCAGGGTCAGCCAGCCTGTCAGGTAATGCACGATCCCCGGCACCACCAGCGCCAGCAGACTGGCCCACAGCAGCGGGATGTACGCATAGTCGTCGGCGCGCGCCGCGAGCACGGTCACCAGTTCCGCGTCGGTGTCGCGCTCGACCCGGGCGATCGCCTCGGCGACTTTGCGTTGTTCGTGTTCAGTCAGTAGTGCCATGTCGTGAAGTGCCTGCTCATTTTTATTGTTACCAGCCGCCGGACGAACCACCGCCACCGAAACTGCCCCCACCGCCGCTGAAGCCCCCGCCTCCACCGCCGCCAAAACCACCACCGCCACCGAAACCACCCCCGGAACCACCGGAGCCGCCACGGCCGGCGGGAAGGATACCGAGCATCTGGCAAACAAACACCGTCAGGATGAACAGCAACACCAGAAACACGAACAGCCCCGGATGCCGCGAGAGAAAATCGTCACTCGGGTCGCCACCGGATTCATACACCGTCGACGGCTCGTCCAGTGGATTGCCGCCCAGCACCACCAGCATCGCCGCCACGCCGTCGCTGATGCCTTTGCTGAAGTTACCGGTCTTGAATGCCGGGGTGATGACCTGATTGATGATCACCGAACTCTGGGCGTCGGTCAGGCGATCTTCCAGGCCGTAACCGACTTCAATGCGCAGTTTGCGCTCGTCCCGGGCGACGATCAGCAACGCGCCGTTGTTCTTGTCTTTCTGGCCGATGCCCCAGTAGCGGCCCAGTTGATAGCCGAAGTCGGCGATGTCGGCGCCCTGCAAGTCCGGCAACGTCACGATCACAAGCTGTTCACCCGTGACTTTCTCGTGGGCCTGCAACTGCTGCGCAAGCTGCTCACGCACCGAGGGCTCGATCATCTGGGCGTTATCCACCACCCGCCCGGTCAGCTCCGGGAACTTCAATTCGGCCTGGACCGCCAGGGCAAACACCCACAGCAACAACACCAGGCCAGCTTTCAACACGCGCATGGGTAACCTCGTCCGTGGTGACGCACCGATCAGAATTTAACCTCGGGCGGTTTTTCCGACCCCGGCGTGGCTTCGAAGGTCTCGCGCACCGGCAGGTTGCTGTACATCACGCTGTGCCACAGGCGGCCGGGGAACGTGCGAATCTCGGTGTTGTAGTTCTGCACCGCGAGGATGAAGTCGCGCCGCGCCACGCTGATCCGGTTTTCGGTGCCCTCGAGCTGCGATTGCAACGCGAGGAAGTTCTGGTTGGCCTTCAGGTCCGGATAGCGCTCGGACACCACCATCAGCCGGCTCAAGGCACCGCTGAGCTGATCCTGTGCCTGTTGGTATTGCTTGAGTTTTTCCGGGTTGTCGAGGGTCGAGGCGTCGACCTGGATCGAAGTGGCCTTGGCCCGCGCCTCGATCACCGCAGTCAGGGTCTCTTTCTCATGGGCGGCGTAGCCCTTGACGGTTTCCACCAGGTTGGGAATCAGGTCGGCGCGGCGCTGATACTGGTTCTGCACCTGGCCCCAAGCGGCCTTGGCCTGCTCATCGAGGGTCGGGATGTTGTTGATGCCGCAAGCGGTCAGCAGCGTGGCCAGCACCAGCAAGGTGGCGATTTGCAGCCTCGACCGGTAGGACTCTCGTACATTCATATCAGTGATGCTCCCTTCACATTCATTGAAAAAACAACCCGCAACCCTCTCGGCCGGCTCTTCGGGCATAATCGGCCGCGCCACTGGATTGCATCGGGGCAATGGGCTAAAAGATGCCCTGCGCAAAAAACTGCATCCGGCATTTTTTGAATCGGCACCCGAACAACAATAGTCGCTCCCTAAATTTTGGCTGGCCGGCGTGTACATCGCCGTTTGGGCCCTTGAGAAAACTATTCATGAAGAAGCTGTGTTTGCTGGGCCTGTTCGTCAGCCTGGCCAGTCATAACGTATTGGCCGCCACGACGCCCGCACCTCTGGAGAACAAGGAAGCCTTCGTCAGCAATTTGATGAAGCAAATGACCCTTGATGAAAAAATCGGCCAGTTGCGCCTGATCAGCATCGGCCCGGAAATGCCCCGGGAGATGATTCGCAAAGAGATCGCGGCCGGCAACATCGGCGGTACGTTCAACTCGATCACCCGTCCGGAAAACCGTCCGATGCAGGACGCGGCCATGCGCAGCCGGTTGAAGATCCCGATGTTCTTCGCCTACGACGTAATCCACGGCCACCGCACCATTTTCCCGATCCCGCTGGCCCTGGCGTCGAGCTGGGACATGGACGCTATCGGCCTGTCCGGGCGCATCGCCGCCAAGGAAGCCGCGTCTGACAGCCTCGACATCACCTTCGCGCCGATGGTCGATATTTCCCGCGACCCGCGCTGGGGCCGTACCTCCGAAGGCTTCGGCGAAGACACCTATCTCGTTTCGCGCATTGCCGGCGTGATGGTCAAAGCGTTCCAGGGCACGGGCGCGAATGCGGCCGACAGCATCATGGCCAGCGTCAAGCACTTCGCCCTGTACGGCGCAGTCGAGGGTGGCCGCGACTACAACGTGGTCGACATGAGCCCGGTCAAGATGTACCAGGATTACCTGCCGCCGTACCGCGCCGCGATTGACGCCGGTGCTGGCGGGGTGATGGTTGCGCTGAACTCGATCAACGGCGTGCCGGCCACCGCCAACACCTGGCTGATGAACGACCTGCTGCGCAAGGAGTGGGGCTTCAAGGGCCTGGCGGTCAGCGACCACGGGGCGATTTTCGAGTTGATCAAGCACGGCGTTGCCGCCGACGGTCGCGAAGCGGCGAAGCTGGCGATCAAGGCCGGCATCCACATGAGCATGAACGACACCCTGTACGGCAAAGAACTGCCGGGGCTGTTGAAATCCGGCGAGATCCAGCAGAGCGACATCGACAACGCCGTGCGTGCGGTGCTCGACGCCAAGTACGACATGGGCCTGTTCAAAGACCCGTACCTGCGTATCGGCAAGGCCGAGGATGATCCGGCCGACACTTACGCCGACAGCCGTCTGCACCGTACCGAGGCTCGCGATGTCGCGCGCCGCAGCCTGGTGTTGCTGAAGAACCAGAACGAAACCCTGCCGCTGAAGAAAACCGCGAAAATCGCCCTTGTCGGCCCGCTGGCCAAGGCACCGATCGACATGATGGGCAGTTGGGCCGCTGCCGGTCGTCCGGCGCAATCGGTGACCCTGTTCGACGGCATGACCACTGCGTTGGGCGATAAATCGACGCTGATCTACGCCCGTGGTGCCAACATCACCAGCGACAAGAAAATCCTCGATTACCTGAACTTCCTCAACTTCGATGCCCCGGAAGTGGTCGATGATCCGCGACCGGCGAACGTGCTGATCGACGAAGCGGTGAAAGCCGCCAAGGATGCCGACGTGGTGGTTGCCGCTGTGGGCGAGTCCCGTGGCATGTCCCACGAATCGTCGAGCCGTACCGACCTGAACATCCCGGAAAACCAGCGTGAACTGATCCGCGCCTTGAAAGCCACCGGCAAACCGCTGGTGCTGGTGTTGATGAACGGCCGTCCGCTGTCGATCCTCGAAGAGAAAGAACAGGCTGACGCGATCCTGGAAACCTGGTTCAGCGGCACCGAAGGCGGCAACGCCATCGCCGACGTGCTGTTCGGCGACTACAACCCGTCGGGCAAACTGCCGATCAGCATCCCGCGTTCGGTAGGCCAGATTCCGACCTACTACAACCACCTGACCATTGGCCGGCCGTTCACTCCGGGCAAACCGGGCAACTACACCTCGCAGTACTTCGATGACACCACCGGTCCCCTGTACCCGTTCGGCTATGGCCTGAGCTACACCGAGTTCAGCCTGAGCGACATGGCGCTGTCGTCGACCACGCTGAACAAGACCGGCAAGCTCGACGCCAGTGTCACGGTGAAAAACACCGGCAAGCGCGACGGCGAAACCGTGGTGCAGCTGTACATCCAGGACGAGACCGGCTCGATGATCCGCCCGATCAAGGAACTGAAGAACTTCCAGAAAGTGATGATCAAGGCCGGCGAACAGAAAGTCGTGCACTTCACCATCACCGAGGACGACCTGAAGTTCTACAACACCCAGCTCAAGTACGCGGCGGAGCCGGGCAAGTTCAACGTGCAGATCGGCCTGGATTCCCAGGACGTGACGCAGCAGAGTTTTGAACTGCTGTAACCCTTAAACGCAAAAGACCGCAGCCTTCGGCAGCTCCTACAGGTGTACACATAACCCTGTAGGAGCTGCCGAAGGCTGCGATCCTTTGATCTTGCTTTACCCCCGCCGATCCAACAGATTCACCACCACCCGATCCACCCATCCCCACACCCTTTGCTTGACCCGCCGCCACAACGGCCGGCGTTGCCATTCTTCCAGGCTGACTTGCTGGCTCTGGGCAAAATCCGTTTCGAAACTCGCCGCCACCGCCCGGGTCAATGCCGGGTCCAGTGCTTCCAGATTGGCTTCCAGGTTGAAGCGCAGATTCCAGTGATCGAAGTTGCACGAACCGATGCTAACCCAATCGTCGATCAAGACCATTTTCAGGTGGAGGAAACACGGCTGGTATTCGAAAATCTTCACTCCGGCCTTGAGCAGGCGCGGGTAGTAGCGATGCCCGGCGTAGCGCACGGACGGGTGATCGGTGCGGGGCCCGGTCAGCAGCAGGCGCACATCGACGCCTCGGCCCGCGGCACGGCGCAGGGAACGGCGGACTTTCCAGGTCGGCAGAAAATACGGGGTGGCCAGCCAGATGCGTTTCTGGCCGCTGTTCAGTGCGCGAATCAGCGATTGCAGAATGTCGCGGTGCTGGCGGGCGTCGGCATAGGCCACACGCCCCATGCCCTCGCCCGTGGACGGCACGCGAGGCAAACGCGGCAAGCCGAAATGCGACGCGGGTTTCCAGGCGCGGCGATGGCGGTTGGCGATCCATTGGCGGTCGAACAGCAGTTGCCAGTCCAGCACCAGCGGGCCGGTGATTTCCACCATCACTTCGTGCCACTCGCTGACGTCTTCACCCGGCGTCCAGAACTCATCGGTGACGCCGGTGCCGCCGACCACCGCCATGCTCTGATCCACCAGCAGCAACTTGCGGTGATCGCGGTAGAAATTGCCGACCCAGCGCCGCCAGTTCAGGCGATTGTAAAAGCGCAGTTCAACCCCGGCCGCCATCAGGCGCTGACGCAAAGTCAGGGTGAACGCTAGGCTGCCGTAATCATCGAACAGGCAACGCACCCGCACGCCGCGTTCGGCAGCCTGGACCAACGCCTGGACCATGGCCTCGGCGCAGGCGCCCGCCTCCACCAGATACAGCTCCAGTTCGACCTGTTCTTCGGCGCGGGCAATTGCCACCAGCATGCGCGGGAAGAACTGCGGGCCGTCGATCAGCAGTTCGAAGTGGTTACCTTCACGCCATGGGAAAATTGCGCCGGCCATGTCAGCGCGCCGTGAAAATCAGTACCGCACCCACCGGCACCGACAAACTGATGGCCGACAAACCGGCAACCTTGCGCAGCGCGTCCAGGCCCGGCGCCAGGTCGAAGTCTTCGGCGTTGATCACCAGCGGCTCCAGCGTCACCACCTGAAAACGCCGATCATCGAGACGGGTCGCCAGCAGTTCGGCGTTGTAGGTGTGTTGCTTGCCATGCAGGTCGACGGTCAGCGGCAGGCGCAATTCCAATTGTGCGCCGGGAGCGAGGTCGTTGATGGGGCGCAGGTCGATCTGCGTGGTGATCAGTGCTTCGGGAAATTTGTCGATTTCGAACAGGTTGTTGCGCATGCGTTCATCGCGCAACGGGATGCCGCTGTTGATCGAATCCAGCTCGACTTCAACCTGCGCCAAACCCTTGGGATCGACTTTGCCGTGCAACACCAGGAAGCGCTGCACTTCGGAAATATTGGCGTTTTTGGTACTGACGAACGACAGCCGCGAAGACTCGCCGTCCAGATACCAGTTGGCCTGGGCCGACAGCGAAGCGCCGGCCAACAGCAATAAGGCGAGGGTTTTGCAGACAGACAGCTTGAACATAAAGACTCGTAGGGCAGATAAACCTGTGCTGAACCTTAACTGCCCGCTGCTCTATTGCAAACCGAAGATCAAAAGATCGCAGCCTTCGGCAGCTCCTACAGGAGTACAAAAAACCGTGTAGGAGCTGCGACCTTTTGCTGTCAGGCCATCGCCTGCTGCACATCGCCGATGGTCGTGGCCAGGCTGTTGAGGTGCAGGCTCAGCACCCGCTCCACCGGCGCCTGGTCCATCGGCCAGTGCAACGCCATGCTGCCAACCAGTCGGCCGCCTGTGCGGATCGGCAACGCTACCGCGCGAATCAGGAACGGCAGGCGCACCGGGTATTCCCAGTAGCCTTCGGTGCGCTGGCCGAAGCCCTGATGCAAAGCCGTTTCAGTGGCGCTGAACAGTGTGTCGTCGTTCAACCGTTCACGCTCGGCCAGGCGTTCCACTTCAGAACTGTCCAGCTCACCTAGACAAGCCCGCCCCATCGCCGAATGAAACAGGCTGGCGTGCTGGCCGACGATCTGGCAATTGTTCGGATAGCGTTTGCGTAACACCGTCGGGATGGCACTTTCCATGACCTCGATCCGCTCGCCGTCAAAGCACGACAGGTCCGCCACCAGCCCGGTACGCTCGCTCAATTCCAGCAACAGCGGCGCGGCGTTTTCCACCAGACGCCGCTTGAAGCGCTGCTGGCTGTCGCCGAACAAACGCTTGGCGCACAAGCGGTAACGCCGGTCGCTCAAGCCGCGATAGATCCAGCCCTGCTCCTGCAAGGTCAGCAACATGCGCGACACCGTGGCTTTGGGCAAGGCTGTCAGGTAATGCAACTCCTCCAGCCCCAACGCCTGATGCTCTCCCAGCAACTCGACGATCGCCAGGGCGCGCTCGACCGAACGCACGCTACCGGATTCTGCTTTGCTGTCCATGGATTCGATCTCCCTCTGCCCGGATGGAATGATCGTTTTATACAGCAAGATGTGCGCCCGTCTGCCGTGCTCAAGCGTTTTGCAGACAGCCGGGCGGCTGACGTTTGACCCATTGGGTCAACTGCTCATGGGCATACGCCAGTTGCAGCACAGCGCGGTCGGCCTGGGCCGGGCCAATGATTTGCAGGCCCATCGGCAACCCGACAGGGTTGAAACCCACCGGCACATTCATGCTCGGCAATCCGGCCAGAGTCGGCCCGATCACCACTTCCATCCAGCGGTGATAAGTGTCCATGCTTTGCCCGCCAACGATGCGTGGCCACGGGGTTTGTGCATCAAAAGGAAACACTTGGGCGGTGGGCAACAACAGGAAGTCGTAACGTTCGAACAATTCGTTCAAGGCTCGATACCACTCGCTGCGACTGACCGAGGCCTGATAGACATCCGCAGCCGTCAGGTGCAACCCACCTTCGATTTCCCATTGCGCCTCGGGCTTGAGTTGCTCGCGTTTTTGCGGATCGGCGTATAGCGCGCCGAGGCTGCCTTGCACCAGCCAGTGACGATGCACCAGCCAGGTTTGCCACAGGCGTTCCATGGAGAAATCCGGCTGGCAGGCTTCGACCTTGCAGCCCAGTGCCGCGAAGTCCTGCAACGCCGATTCGCACAGGCTCATCACACCGGGATCCATCGGCAGATAACCGTTGTAGTCGCCCAGCCAACCAACGCGGACGTCGCTGAAATCTTGCGCCAGTGGCTGGTGGAAAATCTCCGGGTCTTGAGTCAGCGACAACGGCACGCGCGAGTCGTACCCGGCCTGTGTGCCGAGCAACCGTGCGACATCCGTGACCGTGCGGCCCATCGGCCCTTCAGTGGCCAGCTGCTGGACGAACACCTCAGGTTGCGGCCCGTGTGGCACGCGGCCCAGGGACGGACGAAAACCGAAGACGTTGTTGAACGCCGCCGGATTGCGCAGCGAGCCCATCATGTCGCTGCCGTCGGCCACCGGCAGCATGCGCAACGCCAACGCCACCGCCGCCCCGCCGCTGCTGCCACCGGCAACCCGCGTCGGGTCGTAGGCATTGGTGGTGGTGCCGAATACGCTGTTGTAGGTCTGCGAGCCGAGGCCGAATTCCGGAACGTTGGTCTTGCCGATGATGATCGCCCCGCAGTCACGCACCCGCGCCACGCTGATGGCGTCGTGCTGCGGGACTTGTTCGGCGAACAGCGGCGAGCCCATGGTGGTGCGCAAACCGGCGGTGGCCGCCAGATCCTTGACCGCTTGCGGCATGCCGTGCATCCAGCCTCGGGACTGGCCCTGCTCCAGTTGCCGGTCACAGGCGTCGGCTTCGGCCAGCAGTTCTTCACTCGGACGCAGCGACACCAGCGCATTGACCAGCGGATTGAAGCGCTCGATCTGCGCCAGATACGCCTGCATCACTTCACGGCACGACACCTGCCGCGCGTGGATGGCCCAGGACAGCGCATCGGCGTCCATTTCAACAATCGGATTGATGCTCAAGCTTTCACCCCAAGGTTAAGTTCGACAGATCGCTTTGCCCGTGGTGCTTCCTGCATGCAGTAAGTGCCCAACAGCGTCAGCACGCAAGCGAACAACACGTAGAACGACGGCGCCACCGGCGTTGCCAATACCTTGCTCAGCCAAGTGACGATCAGCGGCGCGAAACCACCGAACACCATGACGGCGACGTTGTAAGCCACCGACACCCCGGTGGAGCGCACTTCGATGGGGAACTGCTCGGCCAGCGCCGTCGGTGCCGGGCCGAAGAAACCGCCGATGGCGCTGCACAGCAACAGTTGCATCACCAGCAAACGCTCCACCGACGGCGCTGCCGCCACCCACACGTACAGCGGATACACCATCAGGAAAAACGCCAGGGTGAACGCCATCAGTACCGGACGGCGACCGAGGCGATCCGACAGCGCGCCGGACAATGGAATGACCACCGTCATCACCGCCACCGCGAGCATCTGCACCAGCAACACCTGATCCAGCGGCAGGCCCAGATTTTTGTGGGCGAAGGTCGGCATGTTCACCAGCACCACGTAGAACGACACGGTCGCCCCGCAGGCCAGACCCATCGACACCAGAATGCTGCGGCGGTGTTCGCGGAGCACTTGCATCAGGCTCGGGCTCTGACCTTTGGCCTGCTTGCGTGCTTCAAGAAACTCTTCCGGCTCTTCCATGTGCTTGCGAATCCACAGCCCGACCGGGCCGATCAACAAGCCGATCATGAATGGAATGCGCCAGCCCCAACTGTCCAGCGCCTCAGGGGAAAGCAGGTGGGTGAACAAGGCAACCATCGCTGCCCCGGAGAACACCGCCAGGCATTGCCCGACCAGTTGCCACGAGCCATACAAACCCTTGCGGTGCGCCGGTGCGCTCTCCACCAGAAACGCCGTGGCGCTGGCGTATTCACCGCCCGTGGCGAAGCCCTGGAGCATCCGCGCAACAACGATCAACAACGGCGCGCCCATGCCGATGGCGGCGTAATTCGGCGCGAAGGCGATCAGTGCGATGGACACGGTCATCAGGCGGATGATCATCTGCATCGCCGCCTTGCGCCCTTTGCGGTCCGAATACATGCCCAACAGAATGCCGCCCACCGGGCGCATGAAGAAGCCGACGCCGAAGGTCGCCAACGCCATCAGCAGCGACGCGTACTCGTCTTCAGACGGGAAAAATTGCCGGGCGATGATGCTCGCCAGAAAGCCGTAAACGATGAAGTCATACCATTCCAGCGCATTGCCGATAACGGCGGCGACCACCTGCCGGGTACGCGAAACGCCTGTGCTCGAAGTCTGCATGGGGAACTCTCCAAAAACCTGTTGGGTAACGGCGGGCACGACGGCGCGCGCCCGGTCCAGCGGCAGTAGAAAGTGCGGAAATCAGGCAGGCTTGAGCCAGCTCTCGGTCAGCGCGCCCCAGTACGCCGCGCCGGTCAGCAGGATGTCGTCATTAAAGTCATACGCGGGGTTGTGCACCATCGGCCGCGACACGCCGTTGCCGATGAACAGGTAGGCGCCGGGGCAGCGTTGCAGCATCCAGGCAAAGTCTTCGCTGCCCATGAGCTTTGGCGTGTTGCCGTCCACCGCGTCAGCGCCAACCAATTCAACGCCGACTTGACGGGCGAACTCGGTTTCGGCGGCGTGGTTGACCAGTACCGGATAGGCCGGGCGATGTTCGATGCGTGAGGTGCAACCGAAACTCTGGGCCTGGGATTCGATGATTGAGCGCACGCGGTCCAGAGTTTGCTCGCGCACTTGGGCGTTCAGTGCACGCAAGCTCAGGCGCAGGATCGCCTGCTGTGGAATGACGTTTGCTGCTTCCCCGGCCTGCAACGCGCCGACCGTGACCACCGCCGCCTGCTGTGCATCGATGTTGCGCGCGACCACGGTTTGCAGAGCCATGACCACGCTCGCCGCCGCCACCAACGGATCAACCGCCAGATGCGGCATCGAGCCGTGACCGCCCACGCCTTCGATGGTCACCGTGAGCAAATCCTGCGAGGCCATCATCGGCCCTTCGCGAAAGCCCAGATGCCCCGCCGGCAAACCCGGCATGTTGTGCATGCCGAACAGCGCATCGCAGGGAAAACGTTCGAGCAAGCCATCGGCGAGCATCGCTTCCGCGCCGCCCTGGCCTTCTTCGGCGGGCTGGAAAATCAGGGTCAGGGTGCCGTCGAACTGGCGGGTCGCCGCCAGGTAGCGCGCCGCGCCCAGCAACATCGTGGTGTGGCCGTCATGCCCGCAGGCGTGCATGCAGCCCTTGTGCTGACTGCTGTAGGTTGCGCCGGTGTTTTCGATGATCGGCAGTGCATCCATGTCTGCCCGTATCCCGAGCTTGCGCGGGCTGCTGCCATTGCGCAGGACGCCGACCACGCCGGTCTTGCCGATCCCGGTGTGCACCTCGTAGCCCCAATCCGCCAGGGATTTGGCCACCAGCGCCGAGGTGCGGTTTTCCTCGAAGCCGAGTTCCGGGTGGGCGTGGATGTCCTGGCGGGTGGCGTGCAGGTCGCTGGCCACGTCGTTGAGCCAGGCAAGGATGTGCTGATGTCGGGTCATGACAATTTCCTCAGGCCGGGTGATTTCCCGTTCTTGTTGTTCGTTGTGATTTCGCGACATCAAAGGCAGGTCGCGCTCACCGCCAGATAACCGCGAGTCGCGCGCGAGGACAATCGAATGTGGTTCCACAGAGTGGAACCTGAGGGGATATCAGGGCTGCAAGCGGCAGCCCTGACGCTCGCCGATCCACACGGCGCTGTTGCTGCGGCCCATGCCGCTGGCGGTGATGCGCTTGCTGGCGGGGTCATCGGTAAAGTCGCTGGTGGGCAGCCACTGTTTCACGTAGCCACGGCAATACTCGGTGTCGTTGTTCATCACGTAACGGCACGAGCAATATTCCTTCGCGGTATAGGCGCTGATGATGTCGGGGAACGCCCACAGTGCAACGCGCTCGTGCCAGATCCAGCCGAGCAAGGCGAGCAGCAGGATCAGCAACAATGAACTGAACGGGCGACGGCGTATGAAACCGGTCATGGCTGCACCTTTGTCGCAAACGCCTTGAGCGCGAGTTTCAGTAATTCGTTGTGCCGGTAGCTGCCGTCGCGGTCATCGCCGTAACGCACGATCACCAGTTTTTCGCTGGGAATCACGTACATCGCCTGGCCCCAATGGCCCAGCGCGGCGAAGGTGTCGGCGGGGGCATCGGGCCAGGGTTGGGCGGCGCCGTCGGCTGCCCGATTGAGCCACCAGTGTCCGCCGGGTACGGCTTCGTCCTGGTGGGCGTGATAGTTCGCGAACGGTTCGCGGTTGAAAGCGACCCAATCCTTGGGCAGCAGTTGTTTGTCGCCCCAACGACCGTCGCGGGCCATCAGCAAACCGACTCGCGCCAGATCCCGCGCGGTGAGGTAAGCATACGAGGACGCAACGAAAGTGCCCGTGGCATCGGTTTCCCAAACGGCATGGCGAATGCCCAGCGGTTCGAACAGCGCAGTCCACGGATAGTCGGGATAGCGGCTGGGACCGACGATGGTTTTCAGCGCGGCGGACAACAGGTTGCTGTCACCGCTGGAGTAGC
>RCUS01000285.1_pt1 | contig 36390 bp, 37 predicted proteins | sample 2166221 | NCBI WGS metagenome assembly RCUS01 (sample SAMN09932758, study PRJNA488358) | compost metagenome | isolation source: compost soil in cyclohexanecarboxylic | place: Germany: Experimental Botanical Garden
CTACGCCTTATGTTTCCTATGTGTTATGTTCTATTTCTCTTGTTCGGGCGGAATGCCGCCCGTGCCTGTCCGGCGCTCTGTTCAGGCCGCGAGTTCCGCTGACTGCCCGCCGCAGAGCCGGCGACGCGGGTCTTTGACGCGGCTCCCGGCCTGCCAAGCTGCCGGACGCGGACGCTCATATAGATCAGGATGCCGAAGAGTCCTGAACTGAACGCAGCGTAAGCTGGCGCACCGGACCCAAACCACGCTTCATCGCCGAGCGCGAATACAGCGCCGCTCAGCACTTGCAGCCCGCCCAGAAGAACGGCGGCGATTCCGAGCTTCTTAAGCTCCGGATAGCCTGCGCCATACTTCCAGAAGGCCAGATGCCCGAGCAGTGCGGTAAGGCCTAATAGCGCAAGCACCGCGAGCCGGTGCAGCAAGACGACGCCCGTTCCGCCCGCCAGCCTGGTTATGATAGCGCTGATATGTAACGGCCAGCTACCCGAGACGGCTGTGCGCACATCCATGCGGCTGACGTAAACGCCCAGCCACATCACCAGGCAGGCGAAGACGGCGGTCGCCCACGTCAGATTCCGGAAGGCCGGGGGAATGCCCGGCTTGTCCTTATTTTGATCATGAGCCGGGTCCCGGCCCGCTCCCAGCGCCAGCATCAGCGAGCCCGCGAACGACATCATCGTGAAGCCCAACTGCAGCGGCATGACAGCGGCGGACCGGGACCAGACGGCCGTGAACGTGAACAGCGCCAGCACCGCCTGGATCAAGGCGAACAGCAGCGTAAAGCCGGCATAAATCCGAAGCTCATGGCGGCGTTTCGTGTACAGCCGGAAGCCCAGCACCGAAGCCAGGGCGGCCAATCCGCTGAGCAGGAGATAGCTCCATTCGATCAGCTGTCCCAGCGTATGCGCCTGAGATAGCACCCCGCCATTGAGCGGTAATTCGCTGCCGCGTCCAAGCCCGTAGCCCGGCCCCATCACAAGAGTAGCGCCCATGAGAGACATGAACATCAGAATACAAGTTATGTAGCCAAGCCGCCTATACGGTCTGCCGGACATCTCTCTCACCCGCCGTTGTAAGGATTTTTATGGAATGGAGTCATGCCTCTCGGCTTGCTTGTTTAAGAAATTATGCGTTTCCATTATACCCTATCGGCACAGGTCCGGCATCTGACATTTACATAAGTTTTGAAGTAATAGGCCTTGGTTGTACAAAATCGCCGCCTTCCTGGGTAACCCGTCGAAAGCGGCGAATGGCGGTTATTTCTGAATGGTGTGGTGCACCTGATCGGCCCGGTCGAGGAAATCCTCGATTTCCTGTCTTGACTTGCGAAGCTTGTTGACGAACCGGACCAGTTCTTTTCCGTCCGAATAAGCGACAAAGCTCGGAATGCCGAGGATATTCTGTTCCTGGCTCACCTCGCCTACCGCATCCACGTCCACTTCGACAAGCGTCAGCTTATCCTTGTACTTCTCTTCAACGTCCGGCATGAACGGATTTATGAATTTGCAATCCCCACACCAGTCCGCCTTGAAGACCGCTACCGTCAATCCCGGCGACTCGATCGCCTTCTGAAATTCAGCGGGAGAGCTGATTTTATCCATCCCTTGCACCGTCCCTTCTTAAGTTCAGCATATTGCTATTGTTGGCTTGAAATCACCATGGATGTATGCAAAATGCTCATTTCACAGTAATTCTGCTTCCTCTCTAAGTGAAGCAAAATGCGCACGCGAAGTCAAATCATGGAGCAAAGGACCTATTCCTTCTCCCGCATGCGTGCAGGCTGCAGCTTCATCAGCGGGTTCAGCAGCTTGCGGACAGGCCGCGGATAGCTGGACAGCTCGGCCGCGCTCAGGACGCCGAAGATGATCAGCACAACCAGATACAAAGCGACGACGCTGACACCGGTCAGCAGGCATGCAATCAAATACGCCACACGGTCGGGCAGAAGACCCGCCAGATGGATGCCTGCCTCATTTAGGCCGTAGCCCACGGCGGCGGACACCAACACGGCGATCAGATAACCGCCCCAGCGCTTGCCCATAATCTGAAACGGCACGATCGTCCGCAACAGCCGCAGATTAAGTGCGGTAATAACGATGAAACACAGCGCGGTAGCGATAATAATGCCGTAAATACCCATGAACCGGCTCAGCAGCACGCTCGCTCCCAGCTTCACCACAATCCCGGCCAGTACATAGAACATGGAAATCCGCGATTTGCCCATGCCGAGCAGAATCGAGTTCGAGGTCGTCATCGTTATTTGAAAAATCGTACCGAGCGTCAGCAGCGCGATCATCCCGCTGCCGGACGGAGTGGAGAATAACAGGCCATTGACCGAGAAGGCCGCGACCACAAGCGACAGCACGATCGGCGTGCCGGTCAGGATGGCGATCCGCATCGCCAGCGTAATCTGGCGCTTCAGATGCTCCTCGTCCCGGCGCGCATAGGCGGCCGAGATGACCGGGATCAGCGAGGTGCTGAGCGCGATCGCCAGCACGGGCGGAATGCCCGCGATGCTCTGCGCCTTCTGCCCGAGTATCCCCAGCAGACGGGTCGCCTCGGCATTCCCTACCTGTCCGCTAAGCAGGGGAACAATCAGCGAGGAGTCGATGAAATAGACGGCCTGAATCGTCATCGAGGACAGAATAATCGGAATCGACAGACTGAAGATATCCTTATAAATGCGCAGCAGCGGCAGCCGCTCGCCCTGAGCGGCATACAATCCCGATGCCTTGTCTTCCCGATGCAGCCGGATGGCGGCATACAGCATAATGGCGAACGCGCCAATGCTGCCGAATACGCTGCCGAACGACGCGCCCGCCGCCATAACCGAGTTGCTGTAACCTTGATGGAACAGCACAAATGCCAGCAGAATGGCGGTCAGCACCCGGGCGATCTGCTCCACGATCTGCGACATCCCGTTCGCCATCATATTATTGCGCCCCTGCGAATATCCACGCATCATCGCGATGGACGGGAACAGCAGCAGCGCCGGCGCAATGGCCCGGATGGCCAGCGTGCTCTCCGGTACGCCCGCATGCTTCGCAAAGAGCGGTGCGGTTATGTACAGTAACACGCTGATGATGACCCCGACGACGGCGCCGAAAATAAGCGCGGCCCGGTAAATCTGCCGCGCTTCATCGGGACGGTTCAGAGCGTACCGCTCGGAGACCATTTTGCTGAGGGTACTGGGAATGCCTGCCGTAGCGAGCGTCAGCAGCATCAGGTAGACATTGTTGGCCTGGGAGAACGCCGCATCCCCCACATCGTTGAACAGATGCTCCAGCGGCACCCGCTGAAAAATACCGAGCACCCGGGCCACCAAAGCGGCGGCCGCGAGAATGATTGTGCCTTTGACAAAAGAGTCCTTCTTCGACAACCTTGTTCCCCTACTTTACGTTGAAATTAAAACCGGCCGATCCAGATAAAGAAGAGGACGACCATAGTGACCTGAAGAATCACCTTGACCACGGTGCTGGTGAACAGGCCGAGCAGCGAGCCCAGGCTCACCTTGAACGATTTGCCGGGGTCAGAGCCTGCGATCATTTCGCCGATAAATGCGCCGAGCAGCGGGCCGATAATGAGCCCGAACGCCGGAATCACGAACGGTCCGGCAATCAGGCCGATCGTGCTGCCGATCACCGAAGCGCGCGAGCCGCCGAATTTCTTGACGCCCCACGCTCCCACGACATAATCGGCGACAAAGAGCACCGCCACGATCAAGGTCTGGATAATCCAGAACCAGGGACCGAACGGCGCGAAGCCAAAGAACCAGCCATAGACGAAGAAGCCCAGATAAATCGCCAGAGCTCCCGGCAATATCGGGTAGACGGCTCCAGCCAGGCCGACCGCGAACAAGGCAATGATCAAAATCCATCCGAGGATTGTCAAGGATATCCCTCCAGTAGTGATTGCTTGGCGGACCGTTTAAATACGCTATGCCTAGTGCTAGCCCGTAATCTCCGCTTCGTCCTGCAGGATGAAGCGGCGGATCACCTCGGCAATGCCGTCTTCGTTATTGCTCGCGGTAACCGCATCGGCTTCCTGCTTAACCGTCTCCTGGGCGTTGCCCATGGCGACGCCCAAGCCGACCTGTTGAATAACGGCCAGGTCATTGAGGCTGTCGCCCACCGCGACAACATCCTCCATCGTGATGCCGAGCAGACCGCAGACTTCTTTGATTCCGGACGCCTTGTTGACGCCCAGCGGATTGATCTCCAGATTGAAAGGCGAGGAATTGGTGATTTCCAGTCCCCCCATATTTTGCAGCTTCAGCAGCACCTGATGCCGGATCTCGTTGTCCTCCGTATGATACCCGAACTTCAGCCACTCCCGGCCGTCGATATTGCCATCCCAGCTGTTCTTGTTGTACACGGCGTCCACCGAGTAAGCCCAGTACCAAGTGCCGTATTCCATTGCGATGGCATGCATTTGCTTGATCAGCTCCGGGTCCATCAGGGAGCGGCGGTACAGCTCATGCGGCGCGCGCCACACCTCGCTGCCATTGACGGTCACGAGCGGCGTCTTGAGGCCAAGCTGCTCGGCGTAAGGGTAGGCGGAGCGAAACGCGCGTCCGGTTGACAGGCAGACGTACACACCCGCGTCCACAGCGCGGTGAATCCATTTTACCGTCTCCGGGGTAATCTTCTCCTCATCATTCAGCAGGGTTCCATCCATATCCAGGGCAAGCAGGCGGTATTTGGCGGTCATAGCCATCCCTCCATTTTCTGTATTGTTCCTATCCTTAATTCTCTATACTTTATCCTCTGTCTTTTACCCAACTTCTTCGGTTACTGATTTGCAGCGGACTTGCCAGCCTGATCGGCTGTGTCGCCACCGGCTGCGGTGTTCTGATTCTGCTGGAGAGTCTTCTTCGGCACAGCGCCCAGTCCATATTCCCAATCATACGCGTCAAAAATCTTCCGCGCCACCGGGGCGGCGCTGTTCGAACCAAATCCCCCTTCGGGGATAACAACGGCCACCGCCAGCTTCGGATTGTTGCGCGGTGCATAGGTGATGAATACGCCGTTGTCCACGGTATGCTTGCCGTCTTTGTCGTAATAGTCCTGCTGCGAGGTCCCCGTCTTGCGAGCGAAATCGTAAGGAAAATCGGAGAAGGCATCGACTTTACTGTTCATACCGCGTTTAACCTCTTCCCAGTAAGAGCTGTCCATCTTGACTGTATTCAGTACTTCGCGGCTGAACGTCTTCACTGTCTTACCTGTCGGATCGGTGATTTTGCTGACCAAATGCGGCTTGATGCGTTCGCCTTTATTGGCTAGTGTCGAAGTATACTGTGCCAGCTGCAATGCTGTATAAGCACCCTGTTGACCGAAAGAAGCATAAACCAGAGCCGACTGCGGACTGCTGGTCTTAGCCTCCTTTCTGTAGTTGATCTTCCCTCGGTGCTCTCCCGGCAGATCAACGCCGGTGAACACGCCGAGTCCGAATTCCTTCATATATTTATCCCATATATTCACACCTTCGGAACCGTACTTCTTGTACAGCTTGTTCCCGACCATATCGACCATAAAGACATTTGAGGAATGCTCGATGGCCTGGTAAGGATACATGCCGCCGTAGACATGGCCCGACGAGTTGCGGACTGAGGTCTCATGACCAGCTTTACCGAAATAGGCGATTCCTTTGTCCTGGTAATAATATCCGGTTGTGAACAATCCTTCGTTAAGTCCGATCAGCACACTGAGCGGCTTGACCGTCGAACCCATCCATACGGCTGAACTGAAGCCGTGTCCGGATTGTCCGGATATGAGCGGGTTGATCGCACCATTCTGATTGTTCAATTGAATATCGTCCCAGATATTCATGATCGTGCCGTTAAGCCAGGCGTTCGTATCATAGTCCGGCATACTGGCCATCGCCACGATATTCCCCGTATCCACTTCCATCGCCACCGCATAGCCGGTCTGAGCGTAAGGATGCGTCTTGCCCTGAACGGGATGAGTGTGCAGCCATTTCAACTGATCCGTAATGGCCTGCTCCGTCTTGAGCTGGACGTTCTTGTTGATCGTCATCCAGATGTCATCGCCTTTGACAGGCGGCACGACCTTCTCCACCTGCTCCGCCATGTTCTGCGGATTGACCGATACAACCTGATAGCCGTTCTGGCCGCGCAGCTCGCGTTGGTACTGGCGCTCCAGGCCGTCAAACCCGACATACTCGTCGTCCCTGTAAATCAGCCCCGGCTCCGGATTTTTCTTCGTCATCGCGTACGAAATGTTCTTGTAAATGTCCAAACTGTTGGAATTCTTGAAGAGCTTCATATAGCCGACGGTCTGGACAGCTACGGTATCCTTATCATAATGGCGCTCGTTCTCTTCCACCACTTCCAGACCCGGATACTCGTGCCGATGCTCCATGAAATAGGCGACTTCCTTCGTTGACAGCCCCGCCTTGATCCGCCGCGGTGTGTAGCCGCTGTACTTCTTGAAGTTCAGGTCGAAAGAATCTTTAACCTGCTGAACGGTCAGCTTCTCTACGCCAGGATCACTCAATTCATTAAACTTATCGACCAGTTTGGCGGCCAGCGCATCGACCTTCGCCTTCGCCTCCGGCGTGAAATCGGTCTTGCCTGTCGTCTTGTCCGTTACACTTGCCGTGTATTCCTTCGTCAACGTAATGTACAGCGACTGGACAGGCGTGGAGTATGCGATCTTCTCGCCTCCGGCCGCCAGGATGGAGCCGCGTGTCGCGGCAAGCGGCACCTGCTTGCTGTCCCGGCTCGTCTCCACCTCGGTCAGCGTCGGCCCCTCCACAAATTGCAATACGGCCAGACGGATAATAATGATGCAGAAAATAACAAAAGTGCTGAAGAAGAACATATTGATGCGAAGGGGCATGGTGTTCTTACCGACGTTCTCCTCCGAATTCGCGCCTTGCTTGCCCGACAGGCTCACTTGGCTCCCCCCTTCGAAGTTAACCCAAACCGCCCTGCTTCCTAATCGTACCCTTTACTGCGCGGGTGTGGCCGATGCGTTCGGATTCTGCTGCAGACTCTTCTTCGGCACACCGTCCAGTCCATACTCCCAATCATAAGCGTCAAAAATCTTGCGCGCCACCGGCGCGGCACTGTTCGAACCAAATCCACCTTCAGGGATAATAACAGCCACCGCCAGCTTCGGGTTGTTGCGCGGCGCATAAGCAATGAACACACCGTTATCCAGGTTGGTGGCACTCTTCGTATCCTTATTGTAATACGTCTGCTGCGAAGTACCTGTCTTCCGCGCAAAATCATAAGGGAAATCGGAGAAGGCGTCAACGTCACTGTTCATACCCTTCTTGACTTCATTCCAGTATGAATCGTCCATCTTGACGGTGTTCAGCACCTCACGGCCGAACGTCTTCACGACGTTTCCTTCCGAGTCCGTGATTTTGCTGACCAGATTCGGCTTAATGCGTTCACCTTTATTAGCCAGCATGGTCACATACTGCGCCAGTTGAAGGGTCGTATACGCGCCCTGCTGGCCGAAAGAGGCATAGACCAGCGAGGCCTGCGCACTGCCTGTCGCCTTGATGTTCGTGTAGTTGATCTGCCCTTTGAACTCGTTGGGCAGATCAACTCCGGTCGAGACACCGAGCCCGAATTCCTTCATATACTTGTCCCAGACGTCGATGCCTTTGGACTGGTATTTGTTGTACAGTCTTTTGCCGACCATATCGACCATGAAGACGTTGGAGGAATGCTGGATCGCCAGCGCCGGGTCCATGCCCCCGTATACATGGCCTGACGCATTTCGGACCGAGGTCTCGTGTCCGGCCTTGCCGAAGTAGGTAATCCCTTTGTCCTGATACCAGTCATTAGTGGAGAACAGTCCTTCATTCAGCCCGAGCAGCACACTGAGCGGTTTGATCGTGGACCCCATCAGCACGGTCGAACTGAAATCATGTCCGGAACGGCCTGATGAATACGGCGTAATCGTGCCATTTTGATAGTTGGTCGAAATTTTGTCCCAAATATCCATAATGCTGCCGTCAATCCATTTGTTCGTATCATAGTCCGGCATACTGGCCATCGCCACGATATTCCCCGTATCCACTTCCATTGCCACCGCATAGCCGGTCTGGGCGTAAGGATGCGTCTTGCCTTGAACGGGATGGGTGTGCAGCCATTTCAGCTGATCCGTGATCGCCTGCTCCGTCTTGAGCTGAATGTTCTTGTTGACCGTCATCCAGATATCGTCGCCCTTAACCGGCGCGACCACCTTCTCCACCTTCTCCGCCATGTTCTGCGGATCGACCGAGACGACCTGATAGCCGTTCTGGCCGCGCAGCTCGCGCTGGTACTGGCGCTCCAGACCATCAAAGCCGACGTATTCGTCATCCTTGTACATGAGGCCAGGCTCCGGATTCGTCTGCTTCATCGCGTTCAAAATATTCTTGTAGATGTCCAAGCTGTTGGAGTTCTTGAAGAGCTTCATATAGCCGACCGTCTGGGCGGCTACCGTATCCTTGTCATAATGCCGCTCGTTCTCCTCCACCACTTCCAGACCCGGATACTCGCTCCGATGCTCCATGAAGTAGGCGACTTCCTTTGTCGACAGGCCCACCTTGATACGCCTTGGCGTATATCCATTGTACTTCCGGAAGCCCAGATCAAAGGCATCCTTAACCTGCTCAACTGTCAGCTTCTCTTCGCCGGGGTCTCCTAATTCATTGAATTTTTCGACCAGACTGGCAGCCAGTTGATCTACCCTCGCCTTCGCTTCCGGCGTGAAATCCGTCTTGCCCGTCGTCTTGTCCGTGACCTTCGCCGTGTATTCCTTCGTCAGCGTAATGTACAGCGACTGGACAGGCGTGGAGTACGCAATCTTCTCGCCTCCGGCCGCAAGGATGGAGCCGCGCATCGCGGCAAGCGGCACCTCTTTGGTGTCCCGGCTCGTCTCCACCTCAGTCAGCGTCGGCCCCTCTACGAACTGCAGCACAGCCAGACGGATAATGATGACGCAGAAAATGATAAAGGTGCTGAAGAAGAACACGTTAATCCGCAGGGTCAATGTATTTTTGCCGCCGCTCTCCTCTGAATCCGCGCCCTTCTTGCGAAACATGCTCACTTCTCTCTCTCCTTTAATTCAAATGTACGAATAAGTCCGGCATTGTTCTGTTGACCCAGGCATCTGTCTATATATTGCACCATCAATTGTTAATATTCGAACTCAAGCAAAATGCCGGACCCAAAAAAGACTTATACATTGTACCACATGGCAAGTAAGCCCCACTAATGCCTCGAACACATGCAGCATGAAATCCGCAGAGATCAGGAGGCGTTCTCCCGGCACAAGGGATGCTCCTCACATATTCTCAACCTTGAACGCGCACTGTACTTTGAAGTACATGGTTCGCTCTCAAATGATTAATCCTTAGGTTTCAATTGGCCAAAATGCTAGAGTACGCTTTCCTTGACATGAGTCGAGGCAAAATCAGGCGGATTGAACCAGTCTCCGCTCTTCGCCCAGGTGGAGTCCAGCGGAATCCAGGTCCCGCTCTCAGGCAAATAGACCTCGTTCCAGGCATGAGGCCCGTAGCCTCCCTGCCCATCGTATCCTCTGCCGGTCACGACTCTCACCTGAAGCCCTTGCGACCGGGCCATGACAGCATACAGCCGCGCATAATCGATACAGACGCCGAGGCGGGTATCAAATGTCTCCTGCGGCGTCTGCTCCTTCCATATCCGGTTCCGTTCATAATTCTCCGCTTTGGCGTAATCGTACGAAATCCGGGTTCCGACCCAATCGTATAACAACCGAGCCTTCTCCTTGGCGTTCTTGCCGCTGCCGGCGACATTCGCCGCGGCCTCGCTAATATCACCCGATATATCGCGGTCGATGATCTCGTACTTGCGCCGGAGAATATCGTTCATCTCGGCGGTGACGGCCTCGGTGAGTACCGGCAGCTTGTCCTGAACCGCCGAACCGGCTACCGGCTCGATCAGCTTCTCCACGCCCTGCCGATATACAGGCGAAGCCTCGATATAGCGTGAAACCCCGCTTCCGGGACTCAATCCCGTCCCCACATACAGTGCAATAATCAGCAGCAGGCAGCGGACCGCTCCGATGAACAGTCCGACGCCCGCTCCCCCCAGCCTGCTCCCTGCCGATACCTTCCGTCTGTCAGACCTCCGTCCAAAGATAGAAGGCAGCGGCAGGAACAGAATAAGCAGACCCGCCAGAAGACGAATCACGCTGTACCCGACCAGCAGCAGAAGCAGAAAGCGCAGCAAGGGCAGTCCCGCCAGCGCGGAGACGGCCGTATAGTACATCTGCTGCCACTGCTTCAGCTCCCCCGCCGGAGCGGATACGCCCTCGGCCCATGCCTGAACACGCGGCGACGCGTAAGCCGCCCCAGCGGCGGCGAGAATAAGCGACACCAGCGTAAGCAAGCTTGAGCCGAGCAGTCCGAACAGCCGTCCGGCGGACAGGGAGAAGCCTCTTGCCCAACCTTGCAACATTGAAATCAGCAGAACGAGCAGCAATGCCAACGTGATGATATTGGCATCCCGCAGGCTCTGGAGCCATTCATTCCACATAATTCCCTCCTGCGCAATCTATCGCCTATCGTCCGGCTTTGCGAGCTTCTTCAATGAAGCTCTTGAGCGTGCCGCTCACGCTCCACTGTCCCAGGCTGACGCCCCGGAACGTAACGCTGGCCTTGTCCTCGCCGGCCTTCCCCTTCACTTCCAGGTTCGGCGTCTTGATGGTATAGCCCCCATTGCCGTCGGAGGTATACACAGCCTCCTGCGCTTCCTTGAGCATGACATCCTTGGCTTCGGTCTGCAGCGTTCCGACGGCTTCATTCTTCACTTTATCAACAGCATTGCCGAGTTGATCTATCGTAACTCCGCTGTAGACGAACAACCCGGCGATAATGATAATGGCAATCGCCCATTTCAGCACCGTTTTGACCAAATTGATGACAGCGAACAGCAGAACAAGCGCGATGACAATGACAAGCCAATTTTCTCTAAAAAACTGTGACCACACTTCCGTATCCATCAATCCAGCAACACGCTCCCGTACCTGTTTGCCCGGAGACTTCCGCGAAAAAAAAACGGGAATCCCGAGGTTATCATTATTATACATGATGAACACACATAATTCATGAATCCTGCGGATGACAACATTGTAAGGTTTAACGGCAGTTCTACGCCCCGCTCCCTTCACGTAAAGTACAAGTATCGGTTGTCCGCCGGAGAAGCGACCGTAATGTCAAAATCCGGCGGCCCGCCGTCGATGTCCCGCCCTCCGGAAGGGAGGGCTTTACGGAGGTGAACGGCCTGTGAAGACCGCGCTTTGGCTGTATTTGTTCCTGTTTCTCGCCTATTTCGATCTGCACGCGCAATATCCCATTCTGACGCCCTTTGCGGTGTCGCTCGGCGCGGGTCCGGCCTTCATCGGCTGGATGATGGGCATGTATTCCCTGACCCATCTTCCCGGCAACCTGCTGGCCGGCGTCCTGATCGACCGCAAGGGAAGCCGCCGGTTCATCGTCGGCAGTCTTGTGGCGGCTGGAGCCGTCCTTCTTCTGCAGGCCTATGCGCAGGTGCCCTGGCATCTGCTGCTCTTCAGAGCGGCCAGCGGATTCGCGATCGCGTTTCTGTCCCCGGCCTGCCTGTCCCTGCTTGCCTCCCTGTCGCGCGACCCGGTGAAGCAGGGCAAATACATGTCCGGCCAAGGCATCGTGCACACCCTGGCCTCCGTCCTGTCGCCGGCTGCGGGCGCGTTCATCGTGGCGAAGGCAGGCTTCTCCGGCACTTTTCTGTCACTCGGCTGGCTGTTAGTCGCCACTGGAGTGATGGCCTATTTCAGCCTGCCCCGGGTCCCGAAGCCGAAGCCTGCCGGCGCTTTGAGCACGGGGGAGGCAAGCGCGCTTGCGGGCCAGCATGGCTCTGCTGACGAGGATGTCCCGCATGCGAAGGCAGGACTAGGCGGCGCCGCGAGCGCCTATCCGGCAATTGCCGACGATGCCGAAGCACCTGGCGTCCGGCAGCCGTTCTCATTGCGGTACTTTCTGCTCCCCTTCTTCGTCGCCTGTGCCCAGGGCGTGCTCTTCTTCGAGCTGCCGCTCTCCCAGGCAACCAAGGGGAACGGCGGCATCCTGTCGACCGGCATCCTGCTGTCGCTGCTTAGCCTGGGAGCGCTCGTTACCTTGAGCATGCTGTTTCTGAACCTTCTGCCGCCGATTCCGCGAATCGGCGCAGCGCTGCTCGGCATGGCGCTCTGCTTCTTCGCGCTCGCCGCTATGCCCGCCGTTCCGCCGGCGGCGGTGCTCTTCCTGCTGGGCACAGCCAAAGGCGTGCTCTTCCCGGCGATGGCCTCGCTGTTCATCGGCATCAGCGGTCCCGGGCGGCTCGGCCGCACCTTCTCGCTGCAGTCCATCGCCACCTCGCTCGGCGCCTTTGCCGGTCCCGTCGCCGCCGGGCAGCTCCGCTACGCGGTGTCGCCTTACTTCATCGGCTTCCTGCTGCTGATGACGGCTCTGCTGCTGCTGCCCCGTCCGAATGCCGGACGGCTCTCCTCGGCCAGTCCCGATCTGAACGGCCGGACAGCGTAGCCGCAAGCCTCCGGGCGTCGGCGAAAAACCATGCCCGTCCCCGCCCGCAAGTTTAGGCAAGGGCACAAACCCGCTAGGTGGATTGACATATACTACACTGTAATCCTTCAATCCACCTAGAAAGGGAGTTGAACTGTAATGACGAATCCCTGCTGTCCTCAGGTAGCTCCGGTAGCTGCCGCTCCGGTATGCGGACTGGGCACTTCTACCGCCACCATTCTCGTTCTGTATATCCTGCTGGTCATCATTCTCAGAACGTTCTGGGTGTAATTCCACAGCCTAACCCAAACCGAAGCATCCGGCTCGCGCAGGCGACCGGATGTTTTTTTACGCCAAGCGCCTGACGCGCCTTCCTGGCATTCGTCTCACTTTTGTGAGTCTGTTTGGCAGAAAGATGTCCGGCATTTCCCGGGGAATGATTACATAAACCTTCGCAATTCTGTTAAAAAAGACAGGCGTCAGGTAATATTAAAACAAGAAAACGGAGGTGAGGCTTCCATGTCAATCGCCATTATTGTCGAAGGCAAGAACGACCGCAGCCGCCTGAGACGCCTGTTGAGGCCCGAAGTCGATATCTTCTGCACCTTTGGGACCCTGAATACGGAGAAGCTGGAGACGCTGCGCAAGCAGGTCGGCGGCCGGGAGATCTATCTCTATATGGACAACGACAGCTCAGGCAAAAAAATTCGCGGCGTGCTTCGCGACGCCTTCCCTGATGCAGAGCATATTTATACCCGCCGGGGATATGCCGGGGTGGAAGGCACACCGGACGAATATAATATCAGCCAGCTTGAAAAAGCGGGGCTTGAGGAATATATCATTTATCCGGAGCCGCTCCCTTTTTAACCGATACAGAGAGCAGAGAGTGCTTAAACGCCGAAAAGCCCGCTATTCGCGGGCTAATCTGAGTCACGGCGCAAGCCGTTATATTCCTTTTTATACGTGAATCGTGTTAAGCACAAGAGCGATCAGGCTGAGCGTCAAATAATTGATTGAGAAGAAGAAATTCTGTTTCGCCCAGGCGTCATCGTCTTTGGCCCACAGCCCTTTCAGCGTCAGGAACAGCCAGGCGGCGGACAGACCCGCCGATACGATCAGAAAATAAATGCCGGCATAATGGTACGTGTAGAACAGAATCGACACTGGAACCAGCAGTGCGACGTAGGGAATCATCTGCAGCTTGGTGCGGCGCGTCCCCTTCACAACCGGAAGAAGCGGAAAGCCCGCGTTCCGGTACTCTTCCTTGCGGCGGATGCCGAGCGCCCAGAAATGAGGCGGCTGCCACAGAAACAGCATGGCGAACAGCAGCCAGGCGCCGAGATCAACAGTGCCCGTAACAGCGACATAGCCGATAACCGGCGGCATCGCTCCGGAAATCGCGCCGACCGAGGTGCTCCAGGTGGATGTGCGCTTCAGCCAAAGCGTGTAGACGACCACATAGACGAACATGCCCACGATGCCGAACACTCCTGCCAGCACTCCCGAGAACAGGAACAGGACGGCCAGCCCGCTAATGCCGAGGGCGACACCGTACGCAAGCACTGTATTCGGTTTAAGACGGCCCGTCGGCAGACCGCGTTTCTTCGTCCGTTCCATTTTCATATCGAGATCGCGGTCGAAATAGTTATTGAACACGCAGGCCGACGCCATGACCAGCATGGTGCCAAGCAGCATCAATACGAGCCTGCCGTACTGGACGCTCCAGCCCGATGCCACCCAGTAGCCAGCAAACGCCGCAATCAAATTGGAACGGATGATTCCCGGCTTCGTTACAGTAACGAAATCACGCCAGGTGGCACGCCCTGATTCAGGCGGGAGCTTGGCGGATACTGTCGCGGTATCGGAAGTGGCTTGGTATCTCCATTGATTATCCATATAATTTCAGGTTCCTCCTTCATGCCCATTCTTTAAGACGGAACGCAGTTGCGAGCTGGTTCTTCGACTTAGATAGTGCAAATTTATTAACCCGCTGTTAACTTTATCATATCAAACGAAAAAATATTTGGACAGTGAACGACCAACTTGTTCATCAATTTGACAATTGCGTGACATTAAATGTTTCTTTAAGGTGTAAATATTATGCTAAAGAAATGGGTAGTTATTAATAGAGTACTTCTGTGCAAAGGAGATCAGCGCTATGGATACCGCAACACACTTTGTAATGGGGTTTGGACTTGCAGGCCTCTCGTTCGTCGATCCCGTCGTCGCCTCCCAGCCGATGCTGGCAGGCGCCGTCATGCTGGCCACCGTCATCGGCTCACAGGCGCCCGACGCCGATACCGCCCTTCGGCTCAAGGGGAACGCGCTCTATATCCGAAATCATCGCGGAGTTACCCACTCCCTTCCTTTTCTGCTGCTGTGGCCCGCTCTGATTACCCTTGTACTGAGCCCCCTGTTTGGCCTGCATGATTCGGGGTCGGTCGGCCATTTGGCGCTGTGGAGCTTCATTGCAGTGTTCGTTCATGTCTTTAGCGATCTGTTCAATACTTATGGAACCCAAGCGGCGCGGCCGCTGACCGAGCGCTGGATCGCCTGGAATATTATCCACATCTTCGATCCTTTCATTTTCGGAACTCACCTCGCCGCCATCGCGCTCTGGATTACGGGTATATTCCCTCCCGCGCCTCTCTTCGTCTCCCTGTACAGCATGATCGCCCTGTATTACATCTGGCGCACCGTCGCCCATGCTCGCGTTACTCGAAGCCTCAAAGCCAAGGACATCCGGCATGATCCCGGCGAACAATATATGGCGATACCAACCATAACTCCCCGCCGCTGGAATGTCGTCAAGAAGAAGCTCGACGGCACTTATTGCATCGGCCAGTTGACGGGCGGGCGCCTCGAATGGTTCAAAAATGCGGCCAGCTCGACACATCCCGCTGTGGAGCACTCCAAGAACCATCCGGATATACAGGCGTTTTTATATTTCACGTCATACGCCGTCGCCGAAGTCGAGGAGTTGCCTTCAGGATATATTGTACGCTGGGGAGACGTCCGTTATTTGCACCGGAAGCAGTTCCCGTTCGTCGCCGTCATCGTGATGGACCACAAATACCGCGCCCTGCAGACCTACGTCGGCTGGCTTAGCAGCGAGAAGCTGGACGAACGCTTTGCAATCGAGCCTGGATCCATTAAAGTATAAATAAGCTGTGATTTCACAAAAAAAGCCACGCAGCCGTCAAGCTGCGTGGCTTCATTTATTCGGACGAGTGCCGTATGCGTTGGCGTATCGGCCTTCGTCCGGGACAAGGAGCGGATGTATGAGCAAGGGTCTTGCATTATGGTTTGCTCTTTCTTCTATATTATTGCTGGCGGCGGCATCCATCGCCCTCACCTACCGGGTCTGGATCGCCCTGCTCCTTGGGCTGCTCTGCATTCTTAATATCGGCCTTGGCTTCATCGTCAAGGCACGCACCCGGCGGACGCAGCCTCCATTGGAGTGACTCGCGAAACCGACCGCCGGAAGTGAGCCAGTGGTGAATGCCGGACTGTCCTCACTAGGCAAATTCAGGACAGCCTCGCAGGGCAAATGCTGGATATCCATCGCCAGTAAAAAGCCGGACCGGCCTCTGAGGCTAATGTCGGATTGGCCCCTGACAGGCCAATGCCAGACTACCCTCGCCCTGCATCATCCGGGTTTCCGGCAAGTCACCCGCCGTATGCCGGCGGTCAGCACTTAGCGGGTAGGGAGAAATCCCATCCGCTCTTTGACGCCGGCCAGGGTAACAGCCGCAACCTCCCGGGCGCGCTCCGCGCCCGAAGCGAGGATGTCGGTAATCGCGCCGGAGCTGCGGATCTCCTGATAACGCTTCTGCAGCGGCTCCAGAACGCCAACCACCACCTCAGCCAGATCCTTCTTGAAGCCCCCGTACATTTGTCCCTCGTAACGGTTCGCGATTTCCTCCAGCGACAGACCGGATAATTCGGAGTAAATGGTCATCAAATTGCTGACTTCCGGCTTGTTCGCAGGATCGTATACGACCTCACGGCCCGAGTCGGTCGTCGCCCGGCTGATCTTCTTGCGGATGACATCCGGCGGGTCCAGGAGAGCGATATAGCTGCCGGCATTCGGGTTGCTCTTGCTCATCTTCTTGCTGGCGTCGTCAAGCGACATAATCCGCGCCCCTACTTTGGGGATGTATGGCTCGGGGATCGTGAAGAATTCGCCGAAGCGGCTGTTGAAGCGGCCCGCCAGATCGCGGGTCAATTCCAGATGCTGCTTCTGGTCCTCCCCGACAGGCACGAGATCCGAGTTGTATACGAGAATATCGGCCGCCATCAAGGCCGGATAGACGAACAGGCCTGCGCCGACAGTATCCTTCCCGCTCGATTTGTCCTTGAACTGCGTCATCCGCTCAAGCTCGCCCATGGAGGTGAGCGTAGTCATCAACCAGCCCAGCTCGGCATGCTGGGGCACATGCGACTGCAGGTACACATTGGAGAGGGCGGGATCGATTCCTGCCGCGATGAACAGCGCGGCGACCGCCTCGGACTGCTCGCGCAGACTGGCCGGTTCCTGAGGAACGGTGACAGCGTGCAGATCGACAACCATGAAGAAGAATTCATGGTCATGCTGAAGCTCATTTTGAAGCTTGACGTAATTTTTGATCGCGCCGATATAGTTGCCGAGTGTCAGCTTACCGCTGGGCTGAATGCCGGACATTACCTTTTTCATAACTAGACCCTCCGTTTTCTAAATGTCACACAGATTACCCGGGAACGCAAAAAAGGCCCACTCCGCAAGGGACGTGAGACCGTGGTGCCACCCTTATTCGAAGGCGCAGTCTTCCCGCTTCCTTCCGGAACCGGATTTTCATACAGCTGCAGCCATCCTTAAAGACTTTCTGTAACGGGAAAGGCCCGGCCGGTCTACTGGGGAGAATTCTCCCGTTCGAGCTCGGCGCTCAGGGGTCCATTCGGTCGGAAGCCATCGTCCGGTTCGCATCATCCACCGGCTTTCTGCAGCCCCGCATCTTCCGCTTACTTGTCCCCGTCATCGCATTGACAACATCTTGAACTGAGTTCATCATAGAGCCGGAAGGTAAGTTTGTCAAATCGTTAACCTCTTCTTTCGTAAATCTGTTATGATAAGGATATGTGTTTACGGTTGCAATTAAGTGTACGACAAAGGAGCATGGATCATGAAACAGGTGACCAAAGGGCAATGGTGCGGTTATGACACCTATATTTTGCACAGCCGCGATTTGGAAGTCACGCTGCTGCCCAAGCTGGGGAACAACATTATCTCCCTGCGGGATCTGAGGGAAGAACGGGATATTCTGCGCAGTCCGGAAGAGGGGGATCTGGAATTCTACATGCAGAAGCCTTATCATTTCGGCATTCCGCTCCTCATTCCGCCGGGACGTATCGCCAAAGGACGTTTTGAGTTCCAGGGAGCGAATTACCAGTTCGACCAGAATACTGCCAATGACAATCACATTCACGGTCTTCACCGTACTCAGTCGTGGATTGTCAGCGATATTCAGGAGGATGAAGACGGGTGCGCCGTAACGACCGAGTTCTGCAGCCAGAATGATCCTCATTGGATGGAGCAGCTTCCGGTAGAACTCAAGTTCGAGATGACGTTTCAACTGCAGGATTCCTCGCTTCGCCAGACGCTAAAGGTGACCCATCTCGGCCATGAACGGAGCATCCCCTTTGGAATCGGTTATCATACCTGGTTCATGATTGACGGAGAGCCGCAGCGTTGGAGCATCAAAGTTCCGGTAGAAGGGGTATATGAGCAGAACGACCAGCTGCTCCCAAGCGGCAAGGTTCTGCCTCTGGGCCCGCTCGAAGCTCTGAACGAGGGCATGAATCTGGAAGGAACCAACTTCGACACCCCTCTCCGTATCGGAGGGAAGCGGCCGGTAGAGGCGTTAGTGCTGAGAGATGACGGATATGGATTAAAATACGGAGCGGACGAAGATTACTTCCGTCATTGGGTGCTCTACACGAAAGGCACTGCCGATCAGTTCCTGTGCGTGGAGCCTTACACCTGGCTTCCGGACGCCCCAAACGTACCGGGAGGACCGGAATTTACAGGTCTCATCACCCTGAATCCAGGCGAGACGCTGGAGCTTGCGACCTGGATCGAGATGATCTATCCCGATTCCAAAGCTCCCGATACCCAAGAAGCCTGATAGAACAATAATTCAACTTGACGAGCGGTCCGGAATTCCGGCCGCTTGTTTGCGTTAACAGGGTTGTAACCGCTGTCGCAATCCAATATCCTGACATGAATTCCCATCCACATCCTCTGTGAATCTGTGCATGATATCTCCTCTTCGGGTCATACTATCTCTACCAAGGACGAAGGAGGTGACAAACATGGGTCAAGCAGGTCAAAGCCAAGGTCGCAGCAGCCGTTCCAACAACCTGGTCGTTCCTCAAGCCACTGCAGCTCTGCAGCAGCTGAAATATGAAGCCGCTCAGGAGCTTGGTGTAACCATCCCTCAGGACGGTTACTATGGTAACTATACTTCCCGCGAAACCGGTTCTCTGGGAGGTTATATCACCAAGCGTCTTGTACAACTGGCTGAGCAGCAGCTCTCCGGTCGTTCGACACTGTAATCCATCGTTTATCGCTTAACCTGAGCCCTCCCGCTTCCTAAGGAAGCGCGGGGGCTTTTTGAAGCTTAATCATCGTTGAATACGAAGAAACGGCACAGGTTCAGCCGATTCAAAGCAGGTTCCAGGTATGTTCTTCTAACATGAGTTCTTCTAAAATGAGTTCTTCTAAAATGAGTTCCTTAGCCGCAATTATGATCGGCATCGGCACCTGCGCTTCTCGGATATCGGATCATCAGATTGGCCATATTATAATTGGATTCCAGCACTGCATCGACCATTACAATTCCCTGCTTGACAGCGAATTCAAAGCTGATCTCGCCATGCGTCCAACGCCGCTTGAATTTCAGGCTCTCCAAAGCCATAAGCCGAAAGGAGGCATGCTGCTCGGGCGTCAGCCCCTCCTCTTTCTCCAGAAATGTTCCGCTGCGTCCAGTCAGCGGATTATGCCGGATGCCGAATTTGCCAACCAAGTCATTTCGTATTTGCACAAACACAATACCCGAGGTCACCCCCGAAAGCTCCTCCCGAAGCTCCCTAAACACCAAATCCAACTGCCTCGCGAGAGACAATTGCTCCGTCTTCAACATGAATTATCCTCCTCAAACTAGTTATACAGCCTCACTTCATAAGGCTTAAGACTCATTATAGGGGATTGCTTTGTGCCCTACAACAATTTCCAACATAATTGGGTTATTATTCCTATAAATGCGCATTTTTCTTTGTTTTCTAACAAGTTTCTCATCGCTGAACGGGTGTTTTCGACATATATCCATAAAAAAAGACCCGCACCGACCAAAGATCGGAGAGGGTCTATTCGTATTTACACCTATGGATTTAGCTTTCTTTCGTACGTTTGCAAACTGGGTTGTCAGCAAGATTCACATTTGCGCATTGATTGCGAAAGACTCCTAGGCCAAATGTTCAGTCATCTTGAGGAAGGTGTCGATATCCTCGAGAATCAGATCGGCAGCCCCCTGCCAGAAATCCGGTTGGGACAGATCCACTCCGAGGTGTTTGCGGACCAATTCCTCCAGCGTCATAACCCCGGTGTCACGCAGCAGCGCGTCGTATTTGTCCGCAAAGGAAGGTCCCTCCTGAAGAGCCAGACGATACAATCCGGTGCTGAACATATAGCCGACCGTGTACGGGAAGTTGTAGAACGGTACGTCCGTAATATAAAAATGCAGCTTCGCCGCCCAGAAATGCGGATGGTAACCGGACAGAATGCCGCCGAACGCTTCTTTCTGCGCGTCGACCATCAGAGCGCACAATTCCTCTGCGCTGACAAGTCCGGCTTTGCGCTTCTCGTAGAAGGCTGTCTCAAAGAGGAAACGGGCATGAATATTCATGAAGAAGGCTACGCTGTTCTGAAGCTTCTCCTCCAGCAGCGCCAGCTTCTCCTCGTCGCTGCCAGCGGCTTTGACCTGGGCATCGGCTACAATAACCTCCGCGAAGGTAGAAGCCGTCTCCGCCACATTCATCGCGTAGTTCTGGTTCAGCAGCGGCTGGTCGTCGAGCAGATAGGAATGATACGCATGACCCAGCTCATGCGCCAGTGTCGCCACATTGGACGGCGTGCCGCTGTAAGTCATGAAGATCCGCGATTCCTTGCTCATCGGGAACGAAACGCAGAACCCTCCCGGACGCTTGGCCGGACGGTCCTCTGCTTCAATCCAATCGCTGTCGAAGGCGCGCTCGGCGAAGGCCGCCATCTTGGGACTGAATTTGCCGAATTGGGTAACGATCTCCTTCGCTGCGCTGTCGTAAGGGATCTTGCCCGATGAGCGAGCAATCGGCGCTTCAACATCTTCCCAGCTGAGGCTTTCCAGTCCAAGCAGCTTTGCTTTGCGCTGCAGATAAGCCTGAAGCGCCGGCTTGTTCTTGGCGATCGTCTTCCACATCATTTCGAGGGATTCCGCCGTCATCCGGTTGATCATCAGCGGCTCTTTAAGCACGCTGTCCCATCCCCGGGCGCCATACAGCTTCAGACGGAAGCCGGCAAGATGGTTAAGCGTGTCGGCGCAATAGTCGGCCACATCTTCCCATGCCTTTTCCCATTTGGCGAACATGTCCTTCCGCGCCTTGTTGTCATTATCATGCAGCTTGTTAAAAGCCTGGCCAGCCGACAGCTTCTTCTCCGTGCCGTCTTCATCCTTATATGGAATGGCAATTGAGCTTACAATCGTCTCATAATGCTCACTCCAGCCATGATAGCCGTCAACGGCAAGGTCCAGCGCCAGGCTCTCCAGCTCCGGACTCAGCTTCTCGCGCGCCTGGTCCCGGCTCTCGCCCAGAACAAAGGACAGCGGGGCAATCTCCGGACGAGCCATCCACTGCGCCCATACCTCATCCTCCGTCTGGCGCAGCACATTTTCGAATGCGGAAGATACCCCCTGGAACCGGGCGCTCAGGCCGGCTACAGTTCCGGAGAGACGGACGGCGCCCTTGTCCTGCTGATTCTGTGCGCCCAGACAGCCTGCGAATTCCGAGGCCTGGATCAGACGGCCGGTACAGCTCTGAAGCAGCTCTATGATCCCGTCAAAAGCTTGGCTGTCCTCTACACTCTGTGGAGCGCGGGCCGTCTTGACCTGCTCGGCCAGCTTGCCGATATCTCCATCCAGTTCAGCGAGAAAAGCTTCAAATTCGGAAGAGGCGGAGCCTCCGGCAAAGAGGGAATCCAGTTCCCAGGTTAGGGAAAGCGGTTGTTTCATCGGTCAACACCCATCCTTTATAGTTGTTGTATGCTTTTATCATAGCATTCCATGTTTGCTTTGTAATGCTTCGCGCTACATGGTAAAGTGGATTACACGCTTATCATTTAAAACGATTGGGAGGACAATTACAAATGCGGCCACTTCAAATTTCGCCGGAAACGGCATTGGCACTCTCGAAGCAGCTGGGTGTCCCTCTGGAGCATTTAATGCATATGCCGCAGCACATCCTGATGCAGAAGATAGCCGAGCTCTCCAAGAAGAACGCCAGCGAGGGCGATTCGCCTGAAGGGGAAGGCAAGAACGAAGCATGATTCCTTTCGACCGCGCCTGGCCTTACGACATTATTCTTGGAGATATGTATGTGCAGACCTGCCCGTTCTGCGGCGCCGAGAACGTGCTGCTTCCCATGAAACCGAAAGAGCTGAAGAGCGTCAGGGAAGGCAAGAAGAAGCTGCTGGTCTTTCCGTGCTGCAGCGAAAGACCCGTCGTAATCGACAGCGACGACGATTATCTGCTGTTTGACCGGTCGGTGCGCTAATTCCGTACGCTAACGCTAATTCCGCCTGTACCCGCCAACAGAAACAGACACCGTCCTCAAGGAACGGCGCCTGTTTCTTTTTTTGTGGTCATATATGAAATAAGGGCATCCTTATTCTTGAACACTCTATTGATCATTCCACAGATTGGTCAGGCCACAGATATCTCAGGCCACAGGACCGGGCTCCTGGCCCTGCATCTGCTCCCGAATGACTCCCCACTGCTCGCGTGCCGCCCGGATCATTCCGGCATCCATAATCTTGCGGTCGTTGACGATCCGCGAGAACCACTTGACGGCTTCGTTAAACTGGCCAGTGCGGCGGTTAAGCTCGCCGATCAGGAACATCAGCCGGGCGTCGCTTCCCGATATGCCTTCCTGCTGGAAGACGTTGATGTAACTGTCAAGACTATGCTTCAGGAAGCGGAGCTCCTGCGCCTCATCGCCATTATACCGATACATCCAGGCGATATGATGCAGCAGGCTTGCGATCAGCCGTTCCTTGTCCTGCGTAGCCTGGGCGCAGAGGAGGGCCAGCTTGTACGTCTCCAGCGCCTCGCTCCAGCTTCTCTTGCCTTCGAAACTCCGGGTCTCCCAGCGGCTGCCGATCTGGGTCATGAATGCCTTGCGCTGCCAGTCGGTGAGTCTCTCCGCCGAATTCTCCGTGGAAGCGAAGCCGCAGTGCGGGCAGATACGGACTACATAATAATCGGGATTCTCATTCTGGTAATAGGAGCAGAAATCCGCGTCACGCCGGATCGCTCTCTTAAGGCTCGGACGTACCCGGGAGGTCATGAATTCCTCCTCGCAGTTGCAGCACTTCACTTTAATCGAATACAAGGGCTCCAGAGCGACCGTCTGATTCATTGTCGTGGCGTCCATCACACTTCACTGCCTTTCCGGGGGTGTGTTGACAAAATGGCGGGCCGGGCCCGCTAACCGCCCAATCACGAACGTCCGGAGCTCTTCCTCCGTCCCAATCTCCTTTAGAGCTTCATCCATGCATTCGAGCCAATCCTCTGCCAACTCCAGCGTAATCGGCACATGCATATGGCGGGCTCTCATCATCGGGTGACCATGCTGATCGGAGTAGAGGGAAGGACCTCCGAAGAATTGTGTCAGGAAAAGAAATTGCTTGTCCCTAACCAGAGATATATCGTCTGGGAACAACGGACCAAGACGAGGATGACCCTGAATCTTGGCGTAGAATGCCTCCACTAGCCTGCGCAGGCCTTCGGCTCCGCCTAAATTCTCATATAAAGTCTGCTTCGGATTCATGGGAAATGCCAACCTTTCGCCGAATATAATAGTATCGACCTATTGATTATACCAAATTAAGGACCAAAAGACATCAGAAAAACAGAAAAATAACGGAATATGTACCTATAATTTTGTGAGTAGGTCTAAAGTTATAATGTATCAGCAAACGCTGTCGATATTCAGGGAGGACGGATTTTTTCTATTTATGCCACTGAAAAAGGCTTCAAGACGCAAAAAAGACGCTAAACGAATGTTTAGCGTCTGCAGCATATTAATAGGTCCGCCAATCCTCATCACCAGGAGAGACGAGGGAGGCTCGGATGACATAAACAAAAGCGCACACAAGAACGCCGGCAACTACGCTCATCATCATCACTCCCCAATATACATTTGGTTTGATTCATTTGTTAATTTTCATATTATCACAAACCAAAGCAAATTGCACTATATTTTGCAAACGCTTTCTTTAAGTTTTTTGTGCTGATTGTCCCATTTGCCGCATACAACATAACTAAACAAACGGAGGCCAAGTACCCATGATCAAAAAAATCGGCGCCCCCTTGCTGATTGCCGGGCTGGCGGGCTGCATGCTTCTTATCCTGCTATACCCGGAGGCTTCGCTGGATGCGGCCCTGCGTGGACTTGCCGTCTGGTGGGACGTGCTGTTCCCTTCCCTCTTTCCATTCTTCGTGCTGTCCGAGCTCATGCTGGGCTTCGGCATTGTCCATCTGTTCGGCGCCTTGCTTGATCCGCTGATGCGTCCGCTGTTCCGCATTCCCGGCTGCGGAGGCTTCGTTATGGCGATGGGCTATGTATCCGGCTATCCGGTCGGGGCGCGCCTCACCGCCAAGCTTCGCGAACAGGGACAGCTTACCCGGATCGAGGGAGAGCGGCTCGTGGCTTTCACGACTTCGTCGGACCCCATCTTTCTGCTCGGCGCCGTATCGGTCGGCTTCTTCCACAACGCCGCTCTGGGACCGTATCTCGCACTGTCCCACTATGGAAGCGGATTGATCCTGGGGCTCCTCCTGTCCTTCTATGGCAGGAAGGAAGAGCGCCGGCTGGCTGGTGCCGGGAAGAAGCGGCCGAAAGTGCCGACGCGTCCTGGACCCTTGGACCCGGATCGCCCGGAGCAGACTAGAGAGCGGGGTGCCAGGCTGGAACCGGCCGTGCCGGATACGCTAACGCCTGCAGCGGACATGCGGGTACCAGTACCAGGCAAGGTGCGTCTGCGGACGGCTCTTGCCTCCATGGCAGAGGCCCGCCGGAAGGATGGACGGAGTCTTGGCGAGCTGCTGAAGGGCGCAATTGAATCCTCCCTGCGCCTTATTATGGTCGTAGGAGGCCTGGTTGTATTCTTCACCATGCTGATGGAGCTGATGGACCGGGCGGGAATTCTCGGTCTTCTTCTGACGGCAGCCGGACATGTGCTCGCTGCCTTGGGATTTCCGGCCGGTCTGACCGAAGCGCTGACCAGCGGCTTCTTCGAGGTCACCGTCGGCGTCAAGGCAGCCGGAAGCGCGGCCGCGGCTCTCCCCTTCAAGGCTGCGGCGGCAGCCTTCATCCTCTCATGGGGAGGGCTGTCGGTCCACGCCCAGGTCGCCAGCATCTGGAACGGCACCGGCCTCCGGTACTTGCCGTTCATGGCCGCCAGGCTGATACACGCCGTGCTGTCGGCAGTTCTCGCGCTTCTGCTCTGGCGGCCGATGATGGGATCGGCTCCTGCCCTGGCTCCGCTTGCGGCGGGGCGCCCGGTCCAATCTATTCCCTCCGGATTGGCGCTTCTCGGACTGGTGCTGGGAGCAATGCTGCTGCTCTCGCTTGCAGCGGCTGCGGCCAGCCGGATTGGCCGCTTGTACAAAGGAAGATAACCCGCCTGCGGTTTCCGGCTCCATGTCCCGAAAGACGGCGAATTCCTTAAGCCGTTCAGTCCCTTAGACATTGTGTTCCGGCCCGAGATTGATTATGATCGGTGTATGACAGAACCCTAACAAAGGAGTCCATTCACCTTGAGATATTATGTCTTGGACCGGGGCGATCAGTTGTCCATCGATCTCAGCCAGCAATTTCACAAGCTGGCGGAGGCTCGGGGCATGCAGCTTGACGCCGAAACGCCGGAAATCGTCGTCTCCATCGGAGGAGACGGCACTATGCTTCATGCTTTTCACACCTTCATAGACCGGATCTCCCAGCTCGCCTTCGTAGGCGTTCATACCGGTCATCTGGGCTTCTACGCCGATTGGCAGGCCGACGAGCTGCCCGCGCTTGTGGACTATATGTGCGGACGCTCCGATGCCGGAGCGCGCCGGGCCAAAATCGTCAAATATCCGCTGCTTGAGCTCGAAATTCATAAGAAATCGGGCACTACTTCGCATATCGCCCTTAACGAGTTCACGCTGAAGGGCATAGACGGAACAATCGTCATCCAGATTGATATCAATGACGAGACGTTCGAGATGTTCCGGGGGGACGGTATCTGCATCTCCACCCCTTCCGGAAGCACAGCCTATAACAAAAGTCTCGGCGGAGCGATGGTTCACCCCACGATCGAGGCGCTTCAGATTGCAGAAATTGCATCGATCAACAATCGGGTGTTCCGGACGATGGGCTCCCCTCTGCTGCTGCCAAAGCATCATCACTGCGATATCTTCTCCTGCAAAGAGCAGCGGCTCATGCTGACGGTGGACCATAACAACTACCCGATTGACGATCTGGTTTCCGTCCGGTGCCAGGTATCCGATAAGAAGGTCAGCTTCGCGCGCTACCGTCCGTTTCCTTTCTGGAACCGGGTGCGCTCGTCCTTCCTGGTCTAGCGTACATCGAAGAACGGACGAGCGGCAGGCCCGGCCAGGTCTTAAGTCCTTCTGCGCCCCGCTCCGCCTGCCGCTCGTCCGCGTCTTGCAGCGCCTGGAAATCTAGTAAAAATAGCTGTCGAATAATAATAGACACCCGAAATAAACGGATGGTATAATGATCCTATTTTACAAAGACTTACATAATTAAAGGAGAGAACAAATTGAAAAAGTGGTGTGCTTCGCTGGGGGCAATCCTGTTGTCCCTGGTTCTCGCCGTGCCCGCATTTGCGGCGCAAACGCCGATTAAGGTGTATGTGGACGGCGCTCAGGTTTCATTCCCCGCCGGCTCTCCGTATATCCTGAACAGCTCCGTCATGGTTCCGTTCAGAGCCGTATTCGAAAGCCTCGGCCTTACGGTAGGCTGGGACCCCTCTACCAAATCGGTAACCGGCACCAGCAATGGACTTGCAATCACGTTGACGGTGGGCAGCAATCGCGCCTCGGTCAATAATGTGGTCAGCAAGCTTCTCGCAGCACCTGTGCAGAATGGAGGAACCGTATACGTCCCGCTACGTTTTATCGGCGAAGCGACCGGCGGAGATGTGAAATGGGACCCGGCTGCAAGAAGCGTGCAAATATCCAAGCCCGCGGCTGACACCGGAAATTCGGAGGCTGACATTACCGCTGTCATCAACAAGCTGAACGATTATTTCAACGCTGAGGATGAAGCGGGAGTCAAATCGCTTGCGGCATCCGGCTCTTCTTTTGCCAACAGTCTCGATAGCCTGGACTCCATGTTCAAGTACTATGATCTGAAGTACGAGCTCAAGAGCCTCTCGGTCGTAAGCGCTACGGCTTCTGATGCGACCGTCTCCACCGTTGAAATCAACACGCGGACGGGCGGCTATTACGTGCCGAATTCGCAGGATGAGACCATCTATTATCTCGTCAACACCGACGGCAGCTGGAAGGTCTCGAAGATCACGACCGAGAAATCGACCATTCTTCTGACCCGGGAACAGGGCATCACCAAAGCCAACGTTCCGGTAAGCGAGCAGGCGGCCATTCATACCTTGCTGACCAATCATTATCAGAACATGAATACCGAAAATGTTGCCGGAGTGATGAGCGGCCTTACTTCTTACGATGATAAAGATTACACTGACGCGCAGCAGAGCGCTCTGGAAAAATTCTTCCAACAGTATGACCTGAGCTATTTCGTGAAATCATCCAATATTTTCTATTATGGCGACGGTGAAGCCGCCGTATATGTGGAGCTTCAAGTGACAGATAAGAGCGATTCGTCCACGACTGATCAGACTCTCATTCTCGTCGTGGACAAATACGATCGGACATGGAGCATCAGCGACAGCTATACTGTCTCCCCTTAAGGGCCGGGACAGCAAATAATCCGCAAAGGATGTATGAATCATGACATTCAAAAAGTTCACGGCTGCGGCGGCCGGCAGCTTCCTGGCCTTATCCCTTGTCTTCTCTCCCGCCGCTCTCGCCGCAGACAGCACCCAGACAACAGCCCAGACAACAGCCCAGTCTGCCTCCAGCACCGATCTGATCAATGAAGTGATGCAGTATGTCGAGAGCTACAATCTGACGGGCGCCGACAAGGATGCGCTGATCCGCGCGGCCGTCGACGGCATGGTGGAATCGCTCAACGATCCCTACAGCGAGTACTTCAGCACAGAGGAAGCCAAGGAGCTTCAGAGTGAGCTGGCACTCGATTATGTGGGCATCGGCGTACAACTCGTCTATTCGGGCAGCGAACTGTACATCGAATCGGTAATGGCAGGATCTCCGGCGGAGAAAGCCGGAGTGAAGCGCGGCGACACCCTCCTGAAGATCGACGGCGTCAAGATTGAAGATCTGCAGAGCGACACGCTGAGCGGCAAAGCGGGCACGAACGTCACGCTGACCATCAAGCGCGGCAGCACCGTCAAGAACGTGGTCGTGACCCGAAGCGAGCTTGATTATCCATCCGTTACCGGCCAAATACTCGGTTCGGGCATTGCGTACATCTCCCTGAACGGCTTCACGGAGGACGCCGACGAAGAGTTCACGAGTGTGCTGTCCAAAATGCGCGCCGGCGGAATGAAGTCCATGATTCTCGATCTCCGCAACAACGGGGGCGGCTACATGGATTCCGCCTACAACATCGCCTCCCAGTTCATCGACAAGGGAATTATGATGTACACGGCCGATAATACCGGCACCCTGACGCCTGTGACGATCACGAACGGAACCAAGATGAACGTGCCGGTCGTCATCCTGACGAATGAATACACCGCCAGCGCCTCCGAGGCGTTGACCGGCGCGCTGCATGACAATCATCTGGCAACGGTCGTCGGCGTCAAGACATACGGCAAAGCCCGCATTCAAAGTCTGTTCAACCTGTCGGACGGCGGACTGCTCAAGCTGACCACTGAGCGCTACCTGACACCGGACAAAGTCGATTTCAACCATATCGGCCTGACGCCGGATATCGAAGTAAAAGGCGATGCAGCCCAGATCATCACCGCGCTGCAGCTCGCCGGCAGTAAATCCATCGAGGCAGCCGGAGACAACCACATCCTTGACGTCAACGGCAAGGCGTTCTCCGGCAATGTCGGCCTGGTGAAGCAAGGCAATACGGTCTACGCCTCCGCCCGTGTTCTGGCGGCTCTGGTCGAAGCTGACCTTACCTGGGATTCCAAGAACAAGAAGGCGGTTGTCACAACCGGAGCCGGCAAAGCGTACGGCTTCAGCATTGCCTCCAAAGAGGCGCTGTACCAGAACGACGAAACCCTTATCTCCCTGGATGCGTTCAAGAAGAAATTCCCTGCGCTCGTCTATAAATACGACACAGCGCAGAACCGGTTAACGTTGTCCGTCAAGTAATCGCGCAGCTTCTATAACTGAAATAAAAGAGTGCCGCTAACGTTCCCGGGAACGTTAGCGGCACTCTTTGTTATCCATCATATAGGCAGGCTGTTATGAGGTCTGCTGCGGGTTATTATTCTGTGCGTTATTCTGCGGGCTGTTCTGGGCTTTGGGAGAGCCTTGGTTCTCCCGGTTCTCACGGCTCTCCCTTTGCTCCCTTGCCTTTGGCTCGCGGCTCTGGGATTCGCGGGGGCCGCCGGACCGGGAACTATTCTCCCGTCCCTGCCCTTCGCGCACCTGATTATCCCGATTCTGATTATCTCGATTCTGATTGTCTCGATTCTGATTATCCCGGCGCTGTCCGCCGCGCGGCTGGCCCTCGCGGCCGGCAGCTTCCTTGGGCTGGCTGTCGCGGTTGCGCTTGCCCTGGAACTCCTTGTTCCGGTTGTCGCGCCCCCGTTCTTTGGCGCCCTTGTCACGGGGAGCATTCTCCCTGGCTCCCTGCTCCTTGACCGGCTGTTCCTTGGACACCGCCGATTCAGCCTGATATTTGCGGGAGGAAATCTGGGGGATCTCCTCGTCTCGGACAGGCGTTTCGGCTCCTGCGGAATCCCCGGCTTCGGCCGCACCTGCGGATTCCTTGGGAACTTCGGCCGGTTCCTTGATCAGAATGTCCTTGGCGAGCGGATCTCTCGGAGCATCCTTCATCTTGCGGAGTACAAAATAGGCGCAGCCGAAGTTGCAGTATTCATTAATATAATCAACGAAGCCCGAAATCGCGCTGTCCCTGTTCGCCTTCGGATGATTATCCCGGTAAAATCCTTTCAGGCGCAGCTGGCCGTAGCCCCAATCGCCGACGATATAGTCGTAGCGGTCCAGCACTTCGCTGTATCTTCCGCGGAAGCCCTCCGGGTTCCAGCCTTCCTTATGATTTGCCATGAGCTCGTAGCTTTTTCCGCCAATAACGATCAAGCAAGACTCGCCTGCCTTTCCACATATAAATTCGGCGAAGCCTTATAACAAGACTTCGTCTCTTCCTAATTCGCTGCCGTACGCTCCTCGCGCGATTTCGCGGCAGACTGGGTCTGCTCATGCGCATGATAGGAGCTGCGCACCAGCGGGCCTGATTCCACATGGCTGAAGCCGCGCTTCAGTCCTTCCTCCTTCAGCTTCGCAAAGTCCTCCGGCGGATAATATTTCACGACATTCAGATGCTGTGGCGAAGGCTGCAGGTACTGACCAATTGTCAGAATATCGCAATCGACCGCGCGCAGATCATCCATCGCCTGAAGAATTTCATCCCACTCTTCGCCCACGCCCAGCATAATGCTGGACTTGGTCGGAATCTTCGGCTGCATCTCCTTCGCCCGGCGAAGCAGCTCCAGGGAACGGCGGTATTTCGCCTTGGCCCGCACCCGGTCCGACATCCGCTCAACCGTCTCGATGTTGTGGTTGAGAATATCAGGCTTGCTGTCCATGACGATCTGCAGGCTGTCCCGGTCGCCCATGAAGTCGGGAATCAGCACCTCCACGCTGCACAGCGGCAGCCGTTGCCGCATGGCTTTTACCGTCTCGGCAAAAATCGTCGCCCCGCCGTCCTTCAAGTCGTCGCGCGCTACGCTCGTTATGACGCAGTGGCGCAGGTTCATATTCTCGGCGGCTTCAGCCACCCGTTCCGGCTCCTGAAGATCCAGCTCGGTTGGCATGCCTGTGTTGACTGCACAGAACCGGCACGCCCGGGTACAAATATCGCCTAATATCATAAACGTAGCCGTCCGGTTGGCCCAACATTCGTAAATATTGGGGCAACGGGCTTCTTCACATACTGTATGTAAAGTCTTGGAACGCATCATACCTTTAATATCCTGATAGTTCTCTCCTGTTGTCAGCTTGATCCGAATCCAGTCCGGCTTAAGTGGTTTCGCATTTTTCTGTGCCATATGAACAATCCCCTCTTTCGCCTGAATGTGAAAAGTTGTAAAGCGCTGCCTTACATTATAACATGCGCGCAGGGGAAATGCTTCTTTTTGTGAATGAGCTGTGTCACTTCACACCCTTGCACCTTGGGCGGATAAAACTTCCCGTTTCGCGCAAGCTAACCGGGCGAGGCCCTCATCTACAATTCAGCCAAAGGCTTAAGGCCCTATTTCATTAAGGACTTCACATAAAACTTCAAAGGAGGCTTTCACCATAATGTCCCTTATTAAGGCGGTCCGGCGGACACTGGTGTCTCTGTCAGCCGCCTCCCTGCTATGTGCCGGCGGGCCGGCAGTCTTCGGCGACTCCGCGAACGCCGGTGCGGGGAAGCCCGTATCCGGGATCCCGCGCGCTCGAAGCGCCTCTGCGCAGGGAAGCGGCGATGTCTACGCCACCCGCCAGGCGCTCTATGACCAGATGGAGGCGGCCACGGGAATTCCCTGGTACCGGCTGGCCGCCATCGACCAGTATGAACGGACAATTGCCAAAGTCAAAGCGTCCGGCAGCCATAACCCGGATCAGCCGGCCAAGACCGCCCGTCTGACCGCGATTCAAATCCCGGCTCCGATCTGGTGCGGGCCGCTGAATCCTGATCAGGAGGACGCCTCTCCCTCCTCGCTGTCCTTCTTCGGCGGCTTCGGCCAGGACGGCTCCGGAGACGGACGAGCCGACCCGGAGAGCGATATCGACGTACTGTTCAGCATGGCGCAATATATTCGGAAGCATAGCGCCTCCGCCAATGATTTCAATATTGCCGTCTGGGAATATTATCATAACGGGCGGGCCTCCCAGCGCATCGAGCAGTTCTCGAACCTGTACCGCCATTTCGGACGGCTCGATCTGTCCGGCAGCGCGTTCCCTCTGCCGCTCGGCAGCACTTATTCCTACCGCAGCACCTGGGGCAGCGGACGCAGCTGGGGAGGGGCCCGCATCCACGAGGGTACCGATCTGTTCACACCATACGGTGTTACCGTCCGGAGCACCTGCTATGGCATTGTCGAGACGAAGGGCTGGAACCGGTATGGGGGATGGCGCATCGGCATCCGCGATATCGAGAACCGCTACCATTACTATGCCCATCTGTCCGGCTATGACAAGACACTCAAGCTCGGCGATATCGTCGCCCCCGGCCAGCAGCTCGGCTGGGCAGGGAGCTCCGGCTACGGCAAGCCGGGAACGAGCGGCAAATTCCCGCCCCATCTGCATTATGGAATTTATAAAGACCGGGGACTCATGGAATGGGCCTTCGATCCGTACCCTCTGCTCAGACAATGGGAAAATGCGGAGCGCAAAGCCCTCCATAGCAAAAGAAGCGGCCGCTGATATGCGGCCGCTTCTTGGCATGCGCGATAATTATGCGCGCCCCATAATTATGCGCGCCCCGCGGAGATGGAATGGAGGATGGACGGTCATTCCATTCCGGTATTTTTTTCCATTGAAATAAATCTCAGCACTTCGGACAGAACCTTGTCCTTCTCCTCACTGTAGCAGAGCAGATGCCCGCTTCCCTCCACCATCAGCACCTCTGACCGTGGCGATCCCAGATGCTGCTGCAGATAAGATGCGCTTCTGGTCTTGACCAAATGGTCGCGGGTTCCCTGCACAATCAGGGCAGGAGCCGAAATGCCGGGGTATACGGCGAAACTCTCCCGCACCAGAAGGTTAAATTCACGATTGGCCCGAAGCGGCGTAGACCCGAATTTCCGGATATAGTTCTTCAGCATGGCGGTTTTTCCCAGTGTCCGGACGATCTCACCCGGATTCAGCGGAAACACCGGCGCGGCCAGCAAAGTCAGCGATTTGACCATTTCCCGATACCGGTTCGCCAGATGGCAGGCGAGCAGCGCCCCCATGGAGAAGCCGATGACATGAACGCCTGCTGCTGCGGCCTTGGCCAGCTCCGTCAGTTCCCCTTCAGCCTGGCGAAGCCATTCCGCCCGCCCGAAACGGGCAAGATCGGATCTTCGTCCCGTGTGCCCTCCGAGCGTAAAGGTATGGGCCTTCAGGCCCCGCCGCTCCGCATATTCCGCCAGAGGCGATATTTCAAATATGCCGCCTGTAAAGCCGTGTATGAACAGACAGTGCTCCATAAGATAAGCTTCCTTCTTTCACAGGATGTACAAGTCTCGCCCTGTCTGCTATCCGGCAGCTCCGGCAGCTTTTCAGCAGACTTTCGGCATAGTCAACTGCTATTCCCGCATTTTGAACAATTAATGGTATTGACCGGTTATGTTGTCATCTCTATCTTTCAGCAATTTGGAAATCAGCACAATCTGCCCTGCATGGTAACCGTAATGTGCGGCAACCTGAATAAGCAGAGTTCTCACTTTTCTTACATCATGGGCCTCGTCTTCCGACGCGTTAACCCGGTGCATCCTGTTCCAGTCCTCCAGAGAATAACGGATGATAACCTCCCTGTTAAGATCCTCTTCGGTTAAGCTGGATAAAATACGGGCCGATTCAGCGCGTGTGCTTAACAGAAGCTCCTTCAGCTCCTCCTTCGTTATGCCGCCTTCCGGATCAAACTCACGCCGCGAGCGTTCTCTGATGAACGGTTTGCCGCCGATTGCACTTGCCAAGTTTTGATATTCATTTCCTGCCAAATGCAGGCACAGATTTCCGATACTGTTCGTCGAAGCTTTCAGCCTGGTCCAAATCAAATCATCATCGAGATGGTCCAGACTCTTCACAATGCGATTGAGCTGCTTGTCCATATCTTCGAGCACGTCCGTTACGATCTCCAGCATAGCTGTACCTCCCGGGTTATATTAATTATCGAATGATGCAAAATGCCGAAATCAAAAAAGGCCCTGTTTCGAAATACAGAGCCTTCTGTCCGCAATTAACAAGACTTGCCTGCCAATCATTCGAATGATTGATCTATCCATTAACAAGAGGCTGTTAAAAAAATGCTTCAAGAAGCTGCGCTCTCTACCATTATAGATGGAACAAAATCTCCAATCAACACAACCCGGAACGGCCCGCTTCACCTGCCGGACTCTCTATTCGCCGCCCTCTGCAGGCGTATCCGGCAGCGTCGTCCCGCCGCCTGACGCGCCGCTCCCCGCGCGGGCTCCTCCGTCTACAGCGGTTCCGCCGCCGGATTTGCCGGCGGACGCGCCGCTGCCTGTACCGCCATCTCCCGTCGCTGCACCGCTCTGGCCGGTGCCCGCCGCCGCTCCGTTCGACACGCCGCCGCCCGAGGAGGGGGCGGGCAGCGCGATATTCGGCGCGCTCGCGCTTCCTTCGCCAACAGGTCTGCCCTGGTTGTCGTAATAATACATCGGCACATCGCCGACGACCATGAGATAGGAGACGGGAATCTCCGTATCGACCACCTGTGGCTCCATGTCGAACGGCACGACGACCGCCAGCTCGGTTACGATGTGGATGTACACTTCGACAAGGATCATGTTAATTCCGGCGTTCTGCTGCCGGGTGCTCAGTTCGACCTTGACGGCCCCCTGAGGCTCGATCTTAACCGGAATGTCCGGTCCGAATGAAGCGATGAGGGGACTGTCCAATGCCTGGCCCAGCGGAATATGCTCTTTCCGGGTCTGCAGCTCGCTCAGCGTGGACTGGATGACATCCGCCGCCTCCGAGGTAATGCGCATATGCTCGTTATAATTGAGCATGAAGCCGGAGATTTTGCCGGCGCTGTCCGTCTTCCAGTCGATCAGCTTCTCAGCGCTGCTCCCTCCCGCCACCTGGGAGGAGATCGCCTTGTTGATCGCCTCCGTCGCGATCTGCTTCACGCGGATCTGCGCGAGATGCACAATCGGCGGCTTCATCTGCCGCTCGACATAGCCCACGCCGGCCAGAACGACGGCGAGGAACAGGAGCGCCGATATCAGCCATGCCCGTCGGCGGCTCCTTGGCCTGCGCCGGCTGCCGTCCGCCGGCGCCAGGCCGGGTCCGCCGCCCGAGCTGCGGCGGCGGCCAAACCCCAGGGCCGGGCGCGGCGACCGGCCCGGCCTTGCCTTGAAGCGGGCTCCCGGCTTCAAGGCCCCCCCGGCGGGGAAGCCGGAGCTGCGGCTTCCCCATGACCCGGCCGCCGGCCTTCGCGGCCCGGCGGAGCGGAACGCCCGCCGCCTGGCGGGCGGCGTCCAGCTGATCCGCGGCAGACGCAGCCGCGGGAACCGGACCTGCGGCGGGCGAAGCCGCCGGGGTCCCCATCTTTTCACTCTGGCCATTCCGCCATCCCTCCCGCACCTATGGCGGTCAAGCCGCCTTATACTGTATCGTATTCGCGGAAGTCCCAAAAAAGAAGAACGCCTGCCCCGGCCAAGCCGGAGAGGCGTTCCCGATTTCATTATGAATGGTCATGATTTTGCTGAGCCATCAGCTTTTTCAAATCATCCGCTCCCGTCTATCTTCCTGCAGATGGCCCCAATGCTTCCAGATGAAGACGGCAATCATGACGGCTAGGAACAAACCGTAACCGGTCAGATAGAAGCTCCACTGCTCCCGGGGAACGATCAGCGATGAACTGATGGTGCCGAAGAGCCAAATGAAAGAGAGATTTCCCAATAATGTTCCCCAGATAAAAGCGGAAAGCGAGACCGGCGAGACCGCCGCCATTATATTAATGATATTATTGGGAACAATAGGTAGCGTGCGCAGCAGCACAATCGTCCAGATGCCGTAGCGGTTCAAGTAGCGCTGCCATTTGTCATAGCGCCTGAGCTTGCTGCTCCATCTCCTCTCGAACCATTGAAATAAATAGCGCCGGAACAGCGCGAATACAATCAGCCCGGCCAGCGTGCCGATCAGCCAGGTGACCAGCATTCCGCCGATAATATGGAATACCGACACATGCAGCACAATCAATAGAACAAACGGGATTAATCCGATCAGACTTTGAAAGACCGCCAGCGGAATCGTCACAAGGAGAATTTCCGGACCGCTGAGACCTAAGTAGCCCAGCAGCCATTCGACCCAGCTGTTGATCGCATCCGTCATGGATTTCTCCCCCTTTCTTCAAAGAAAACACCCCGTCCGGGGTGTTCGTGCATTACGCTATCTCGGCCGCGTCCAGGCGCAGCTCCTCATATAAATATGACAATGTTTATCCTGAAATAACTGTACTCTCTGA
>RCUS01000288.1_pt1 | contig 36063 bp, 25 predicted proteins | sample 2166221 | NCBI WGS metagenome assembly RCUS01 (sample SAMN09932758, study PRJNA488358) | compost metagenome | isolation source: compost soil in cyclohexanecarboxylic | place: Germany: Experimental Botanical Garden
GACACGGAACAAGGACGGTCGGCCAATCGCCGAGTTGAGATTCGCCTGGTGCCGGAGGCGGGGGCTTGCCTGTCCTCGACTGCGGCTTCTGGCCTGCAACCCCAGTCGCATTCCGCGACCTCCAACACTTGAAAGAGGATTTTCTAAATGGCTATTCCTGTTTACCTGTGGCTGAAAGACGATGGCGGTGCCGATATCAAAGGCTCGGTGGATGTTCAAGATCGAGGTGGGAGTATCGAGGTCGTCGCTCAGGATCATAACTTGTACATTCCGACTGATAACAACACTGGCAGATTGACCGGTACGCGCATCCATACCCCATTCCTTTTCACCAAAGAGATTGATGCGTCTTCCCCGTATCTCTATAAGGCCGTCACAACCGGTCAAACGCTCAAGTCGGCGGAGTTCAAGTGGTACAAGATTAATGATGCCGGCCAGGAAGTTGAGTATTTCAATACCAAGCTGGAGAACGTGAAGGTCGTTCAGGTTGCACCAAAAATGCACGACATCAAAGATCCTGAGAAAGAAAAGCACAACCATTTGGAATCGGTCGAATTGCGTTACGAAAAAATCACCTGGACATTCAAGGATGGAAACATCATCCATTCGGATTCCTGGAATGAACGTACTACCGCCTGATGGAACTTGGCCGTCGGTCTGTAATTGCTGACGGTCCCCAGTGTATTGGGTTGAGCGTCCGCGTGCGGGCGCTCAGCCAAGTACACCACGGTTTCAGATACGTCCACTGATGACGTTACGTTGACCATTGACGACAAGGATGCCCTGTATGGCACATGATCCTACCCGCTTGCTCCGCCGTCTCAACGCTTATTGCACCCAGGCACTGACGGCGGCAGCGTCGTTGTGTCAGGCACGTGGGCACAGTCATATCAGCATTGAACACTGGTTGTTGAAGTTGTTTGAGCAAGGAGAAGGTGATCTTGTGGTCATCGCCCGCCGTTATGGGTTGGATGTGGATGCCCTGTGGCAAGGACTGCTTGAGTACTTCAATACCTTGCCGCGCAGCGTGCTCAGCAAGCCCCAACTAAGTCTCGAAGTGCAGCAACTGATCAGCAGCGCCTGGCTACTGGCATCGATGGATCGCGACTGTGAGCAATTGCGCTCCGTGCATGTGTTGGCGGCCCTGATTGAGACACCGGACTTACTCAAGTGCTCAGCCGCTTGGCCTCTATTGGGTATAGGTTCAACACAACTGCAACAGGTGGTAGCCCTGCTTGAATCGGATTCGGAAGAAAGGCAGTTGGTGCAGACTGTGTCGTTCAACCCCGCGACGGGACGGACGGCCAAGCCTACAAGCGCTGCGGATAGCGATGTGGCGCAGCCAGCGATCCTCGATCAGTTCAGCCATGATGTAACCGCCAAGGCCGCAGCGGGGCAGATCGATCCAGTCTTCGGACGTGACGATGAAATTCGTCAGGTGATTGACGTACTGAGCCGTCGCCGCAAGAACAACCCCATCCTGGTAGGAGATCCCGGTGTCGGGAAAACCGCCCTGGTCGAAGGACTTGCTTTGCGCATTGCCAGCGGCGAAGTCCCGGATAGCCTGAAACCGGTGAGTATCCGTACGCTGGACTTGGGGCTGCTTCAGGCTGGAGCCGGGGTCAAAGGTGAGTTCGAGCAGCGGCTCAAGAACGTGATCGATGCCGTCCAGCAATCGGAAACACCCATCCTGTTATTTATCGATGAAGCGCACACCCTGATCGGTGCTGGCAACCAGCCGGGGGGCGCTGATGCCGCAAACCTGCTGAAACCTGCCTTGGCGCGTGGCGAGTTGCGAACCATCGCTGCCACGACCTGGAGCGAATATAAGCAGTACTTCGAGCGCGATGCTGCGCTGGAGCGGCGCTTTCAGATGATCAAGGTGGATGAGCCGGATGATGCCAATGCTTGCTTGATGCTGCGCGGGCTCAAAGCGCGTTACGCCACCTATCACGGCGTGCACGTTCAAGACGCTGCAGTGCAGGCGGCGGTTAGTTTGTCCCGGCGTTTTCTGACGGGGCGCCGCCTGCCGGACAAAGCGGTTGACCTGATAGACACCGCGTGCGCACGCGTTCGTATGAGCCTCGATTGCGAGCCGCAGGCGCTGGTCCAGCTGAAGTCGCAAAAGACGGCCCTGACTGCAGAGCGAACTGCGTTGGAAGAGGATGCACAGCTTACTGGCAGGCTGATGGAGCCTCGTTTGGCGAAGATCAACGCCCAGCTGGTTCATCTCGAGAGCCAGCAGGCTGCGCTGGAGCTGCAGTATCAACAAGAGCTTGAGCTTACCCGTCAGTTGCTCAATGTTCGTCAGGCCGAGCAGGTCGATACAGCGGCCTGCGCGAAGCTGCAACAGGAACTGAGCTACGTACAGGGGAGCCGGCCGCTACTGTCGCTCGACGTGTGCGCACGCAGTGTGGCCGAAGTGATTGCCGACTGGACAGGCGTTCCCCTTGGCAGTTTGCTCAAGGACGAACACGCCAGCTTGTTGAATTTGGAAGATCAACTGGCCGAACGCGTGGTCGGTCAAGAGCCAGCCCTGCTTGCACTGGCTCAGCGGTTGCGCGCCGCCCGTACAGGGTTGACGAACGACAACGCGCCGATGGGCGTTTTCCTGCTGGTCGGCACCAGTGGCATCGGCAAGACGGAAACAGCACATGCCCTGGCCAGTAGCCTGTTCGGCGGTGAGAAGTCGCTTATCACGCTCAACATGTCCGAATACCAAGAGGCGCACACCGTCAGTCAACTGAAAGGGTCACCGCCTGGTTATGTTGGCTACGGCCAGGGTGGTGTGCTTACCGAGGCCGTTCGCCAGCGCCCCTACAGCGTCGTGTTGCTGGACGAGGTCGAGAAAGCCCACCGAGATGTCCTCAACCTGTTCTACCAAGTGTTCGATCGCGGCTTCATGCGCGATGGCGAAGGCCGGGAGATCGATTTCCGCAACACGGTCATCCTGATGACCTCCAACCTCGGCAGCGACCTGCTGCAAAGTTGCATCGAGCAGCACCCAGCCACAGAAGATGCAGCCCTCCATGAGCTGCTACGTCCGGTGCTACGCGAGCACTTCCAGCCGGCACTGCTGGCACGGTTCCAGACATTGATCCTCCGCCCACTGGAGGCCGATGCGCTCAAACGCATTGTCGCGATCAAGCTGGGCCAGGTAGCCAGGCGTTTGCAGCGTCATTACGGCTTGCAGTGCCAGGTGGAGGACTCGCTCTACGAAGCCTTGGTCGCCGCCTGCCTGCTGCCCGATACCGGCGCTCGCAACATCGACAGCTTGCTGAACCAGCAGATTCTGCCGGTACTCAGCCAACAGCTACTGCAGCGCCAAGCTATTGGCCAGCCAACTCAAACGGTGACGCTTGGGTACTGCGAGAACAGCGGCATCAGTTTGAGCTTTTCCGATGAACACGACGCAGCACCGCTGGCTGGTGAGAGGGCTTGATCATGGCGAAGTCATTACTAGGTTCCACCCCTAACCACTACACGCTTGAAATCGATGAATTGGATGCGGTCGAGCTCGATGTACTGTCGTTCAACGGTGAAGAATGGCTGAGCCAACCCTTCAAGTACAGGGTAGCGTTCACCTCTGCCACGCAGGACATCGAGGCTGCCAAGGTCCTGGGGAAGGACGCCAGTTTTCAAATGGGGTCGTCAGGGCATGCACCGGTCAATGCGATCTCCGGTGCAGCGTCACGCACGTTGCATGGTGTGATCACGGGTTTCAAGCGCCTCTCCAGCTCCAGGGATGAGGCCCGCTATGAGGTAACCCTGCAGGCTCGCCTGGCGTTGCTCAGCCGTGGCAAGCAATACCGGATCTACCAGCATCAGTCAGTTCCGGAAATTGTCGAAAGCATCCTGCGCAGCCGCCACCAGTTCGAGGGGCAGCACTTTCTGTTCGACCTGGTACGCGAATACCCCAAGCGCGAACAGGTCATGCAATACGGTGAAAGTGACCTTTCCTTCATCAGCCGCCTGTTGGCAGAGGTGGGCATCTGGTATCGCTTCACGCACAACGACAAGCTGTTTATCGACGTTGTCGAGTTTCATGATCATCAGCAGCATTACCAGTTCGACGTCAGCCTGCCGCTCCGCCCACTGTCTGGCCTGGCCAGCAACGGCCAGGATGGCGCCTGGGCGCTGCAGGTCAGCCATGAGGTAGTGGAACAGCACATCAACGTGCGTGCTTATCACCACCGTGATGCCGGAGCTTTCCTTGACGGGGACGTGGATCACAGCCGGCAGGCGACGACCACCTATGGCGAGGGTTACCACTACGGCGAACCCTACACCGCGCTGGGCGACGCAATCGCCCAGGATGAGGATCTGGAAAGCGAAAGTGGCTACTTCTACGCGCGCCTGAACCATGAACGCTTCCTCAATGGGCAAACCCGCTGCAGTGGCATCAGCAGCAGCGTCGCACTCGCTCCAGGGCAGGTGGTTACGATCACTGACGGGGCACCCCAAGTCTTCGAGCCTGGAGTCGTCATGACGCATCTGACCATCGAGGCCGCCCGGGACCGTAGTCTGGAAGTCACCTTCGAGGCGATACCGTACTCAGAGTCGATATGCTTTCGACCTCCATTGCCGGACAAGCCGCAGATCGCGGGCACAGTGCCGGCGCGAGTCACCAGCACCCAGCAGAACGACCCCTATGGTCACATCGACCTGGAGGGGCGCTACCGAGTGAACTTCCTGTTCGACCGGGACAGTTGGAAAGCGGGAGAGGAGAGTGTCTGGCTACGACTGGCTCGACCTTACGCAGGCGACACCCATGGCCTGCACCTGCCGTTGATTTGCGGTACGGAAGTGGCGGTGGCGTTTGAACAGGGCGACCCGGACCGGCCTTACATCGCGCATGCCCTTCACGATAGCCAGCACCCCGACCATGTAACGCTGCGCAACTACAAACGCAATGTGCTGCGCACGCCTGCGAACAACAAGTTGCGCATGGACGATACGCGGGGGCAGGAGCATATCAAGCTCAGTACCGAGCACAGTGGGAAGAGTCAGCTCAACCTGGGGCATCTGGTAGATGGGGACCGCAAAGCGCGCGGGGGAGGTGCTGAGCTGCGCACGGATGGGCATGCAGCTATCCGAGGTGGCAGCGGCGTCTTCATCAGCGCTGACGCGCAGCCTGGTGCCCAAGGCGGCATGCTCGAAATGGCCGCTGCGCTGGAAAGACTGGATCAGGCCAAAGAACAACTGGAAGCACTGTCGAATGACGCCCAAGCGAGCAAGGCCGAGCCTGCGGACGTTCAAGCTCAACTGGACATGCTCAAGCAGGACCTGGAACAACTCAAGTCCTCGGTACTGCTGCTCAGCGCGCCGCAAGGTATCTCGCTGACCAGTGGTGGGCATCTGCAACTGGCGGCCCAGAAGAACCTGATGTTCAACGCCGGTGCGCAAGCCGATATGAGCGTGGTCAAGCGCTTATTTGTCGGGGTGGGGCAGGGGCTTAGCGTGTTTGTTCGCAAGTTGGGAATCAAGCTCATAGCCAACCAGGGGCCGGTGAGTGTTCAGGCGCAGAACGATGCGCTGTCGCTAATGGCTCGGCATGGTTTGGAAATTGCCAGTACTGAGGATGAAGTCCGTATCACCGCGAAGAAGAAGATTACGCTGAATGCGGGCGGTAGCTACATAGCGATAGATGCCTGCAGTGTTGAGTCAGGTACGGAGGGTGACTTCCTGATCAAGTCCGCAAGTTTTGAACATATAGAAGAGCCTACGAAGCAGCCGATAGAGCGTGTATCAATGCCTGCTTTGGTAGATCATGATCCTGAAATGCTGGGTTCTACAGTGTTTTCTGGGTGAATATTTCTTCGGCGGGAGTGATTCGCTATGGTTGATCGTGTGAGGAGTCTGGTGGGTGATTTATTCAAAAAAATATCTCATCAGGAAGATTCGCCTGTTACTGAATTTCCCACTCTAAATGTGAGCGCTCTTCTGCCTGTCACTGATTGGAGTCATCCTTTTAGGCAAAAAGGATTTGTAAATATCCTTCACCAGCTCACTCAACAAGGTCGTGCGACGGCAGGGTTTTATCCACTGGGTGTTAGCGGCCTGTGGCATGGTGGAATACATTTTGACAGCGGTACGGCAGCTGTTCTCGATCAGACCAGTGTGTCGTGCATCGCAGATGGTGAAGTGATTGCCTATCGTATTGATATGGAAACGAAAGAAACAGCCTATGTTGTAAAAGGTTCCTCGGAGAATAGGCCGTTTTCTCGAAATTTTGTATTGGTCCGCCATCGTGTTGATGCGCCGGAGATTGCCGAGAGCAGTGAGTCTCCTCCATCATTGATCTTCTATAGTCTCTATATGCACCTGCAGGATGGCGCGTTCTATCGTGACTCACCCTTTATGGAACGTCCTGCCTTCTGGGAGGAAAGAGGGGACTATATTGTTTCAAAGAATGCCAAAGATAAGAGGAGCAATGCTCAGCCAACTGAGTTGGGCTCGAATATTCGTCATCTGGAAATTGCTGGAAGCAAAATAGACTTCCTGCCGCAAGGGTCTCATGTGCGTATTAGCGGTGATGGCGATTTTCGTAAGCTGGAGAGCTCAGTTGGGCCGAGCAGCCTGCGGGACGAATCTGATGTGCTGCAGGGCTATGTTGAGGTCAAACAGTTGGATGCGGTGGGGGCGGGAGAGTACAGCACGCGAAATGCGGTTAATGTATATTCCGAGGCTGATAGGAAAAGCAAGGTGCTTAGTTTGAAACTTCCGAAAGGCACTCTCGTAAAAGTGAGTGGTGAAGGTGAATTCCGGAGGTTGCTGAATGTTGCGCAGTTTGTCTATTTTAAGTCGCTAGAGGTTCAGCGTGTACCCTGCGAATATGACAACGTTAGCATTCTCGCTACGCCTGTCCCGATAAGCGCGGGGGACTTGGTAGGGCATGTTGGTGTATATCAAGATGCTGTCGCGGACCGGCCTGAAAAGAAACTTCATTTAGAGGTTTTTAGTGCTGATGACGTGGCGGGTTTTTTTGAGAGTTGCCGGGAATGGAGTAAGGGTCTTCCGGGAGAGCTAAATACATGGCTTGAGTTGGCGAGGGGCACAGAAGTTGTGCCGGACCAGGGCTTCACCAAAAATAACCCACCCGCTCAGACCGGCAAGCACCCGGTGAGTGCAGAAAACTTGTTGGTTCCCAAATCCTTGCTTGATGGATTGCCTCCTACCCATAGAATCAAAGTGCCTGCGGCTGGCGGGCGTAGGGCTTGTAACTGGTATCACCTTGAGGGTGTGCTCAGTGATGCAGCGAATCAGCTGTTGAATGGTTGGGTGAAAGAGGAAGTGGGTATAACTCCGTGGAAAAATCCATGGGATTGGGAGGGGTATCAGGTTATTACGGAGTATAAGACGCCTGCAGAGTTCATGGCTGCCTCCCGCCGGTCAGAAAAGCTGCTGACGGAGGAGCAGCTTAAGCGGTTTGGCGCGATGGCCGATGAGGGCGAAAAATCGACAGTCAAGACTCGCTTGCGCGAACTGGTTGATAGTGACGGCAATGGAAGAATCACAGCGAATGAACTCCGAGCTGCAATTCAAACGCCGGCCGGTGCTCAAAAGCTTTCAAAGCTGGTGGTCAGCTACGAGAGTGAATGGTATTACGCGGCGCACAAATGGGATGCCTTGGATGAGCTATTAGGGCATTCGGGCTCAACTCCCAATGTCAATTGGCTGGCAGAGAAAGATCGGATTAAACAGCTGAGTTGGTGGGGTGATGTGGCGGCAAAATTGTGGCTGCCCCAAGAGGCGAGGGTGTATCACTTTAATCCAATGGGGCTATTGGCAAATCTGGGGTTAGTGGATGATAACGACTTAAGGTGGCTGGTTGTTCCGCGAGGGCAGTTCACTTTTGATGCCGAAGGTAACGATATCGAGGGGAATGCAAGTTTTACCCGCATTGCGCATGCGCCTCCAGGCGAATCTGGCATAACTATTGGACGAGGGTATGATCTAGGTCAGCGTTCTAATTCTGAAAATGAATTGCCTGCAGTTGGGATAGGCGAACCTCTCCTTTCGTGGTTGGTCAAGTCAAAAAAATTCAAAGGAGAGGCTGCGCGGGAGTATTACCGCAATGCCCCTAAAGCGGTTAGAGAGTACAAAATCACTCGGAGGCAGCAATTTGAGTTATTTGTCTCTGTTTATGATTTTATGATTAGTGAAGTCGTTAGGATATCCAGAAATAATGAGGCCTATGGTGTGCTTAATTGGGAGGCGTTAGATCCTAGGGTGCGAGATGTAGTGGTCGATTTAATTTATAGGGGTGATTATCACCCGGATTCAAGGAAGTTCGTTCAGCGGCCTTTTGTTAATAACGATGTGTCGGCTTTGCGAGCTATTATGATGGATAGGGATAAATGGGGGGCGTCCCTCTTGATAGGTTTAGGCGAAGGGCGGATCATTTGAAATGAAATTTTTTTTGTTCTTGTTTGCCGTTTTTTTGTTTGCGATGGAAAGCGCTGACTCGAAAGAGCTTGATTATAAGCTGGTGCTTACGGCAGGGACCGGTACTGTTGATGGGCGCGTGGTGCGCTTTCTGACATTTTTCGAGGATGCGTGTCTTACGGTGCAAAATGTTGTGCCGGGGGATGTAGGGAGGGTTGCGGCGGAGGCGAGAATATGTAGTTTAGATGGGCGGGATATAAGTAGTGATTTCGTGGATGTTACCTTCAAGCGAGGTGTCTTTACGGATAAGGGTCTGTTTTTTGATGTTAGTGCTACCCCATTTAGGCCTCTGGGGGAAAGGAAGTTGCTCTGTCAGGTAAAGTTTGTTCAGGGCGTGGCTGACCACTTGTCATGCGTAAATGCAAATTACGATGAGTGATATCTAGTGTTTCGAAGGATTGATTTGTTTGTCTGCTCAATTTGTTTTGCTCGATGAATATCGGATCTTTGCTATAGCGAATTCGCCGAAGAGTGTTAGGGAGCACAGGCTCACGCGAAGGCAGCAGTTTGAGTTGTTTTATATTGTTTATGAGAGGCTTAAGAAAAATGTAATTTCTACATCAATGAGGTAGCGAGGTTATGGGTCCTTTCATTGGGGCTCGCTTGACTCTAGAGGTCAGAATGTCGTTGTTGATCTAAAATATATGGGGTTGTAACGATAAAAGTAGACCTTTCGTGTAGGGGCAATATTGCTGCTTTGAGGGCTGTATTGGAAGTTGGAAGTAACTGGTCTAGGGTTTCTGAGGATAGGTATCGGAGAAGGGTGAGGTTTTTGCAATGAAAACGCGTTCGTTGTTATTGTCATTGCTGATTGTTTTGTCGGGTGCGGCTGGGGCAAAGGAGCTTGATTATGGCTTGGTGCTTACTGCTGGTACGGGTGTGATCGATGGGCGAGTAGTGCGTTATCTGACCGTGTTTAAAGAGCCTTGCCTGATTGTGCAAAATCTCGTTCCGGGAGACGTGGGGTCAGTTGTGAACGAGTCCAGGATATGTGGGCTGTCCGGAAGGGGTTTCAGTGAGGATTTTGCGGATTTTAGTTTTGAACGAGGAGTCTTTGAGAAGGGTGGGTTGTTTTTTGAAGTGATTGCTTCGCCCGTAAAGCCTATTGGTGAGAAGAAACTATATTGCGAGGTTAAATTTTCCGGTGCGTCGGCGGATCATTTGTCTTGCAAGAGTGCTCAGGGTGAGGAATGATTGCGCTGTTTAATTTTTCAGGCTGCTTTCGTGGGATAATTTTTGTTTGGGGGTAGCAATGAAAGGGGTGGTTCGGATAAGTGATAAGAGTTCCGGTGGTGGGACTGTGCTTAACGGTTCTAGTTCAATGCGATTCAGCGGTGTTGGAGTTGGCCGCGTGGGAGATGAAGTTGATTGTCCAATTCCTGGGCATGGCAGGACTGTAATTTCAGAGGGAAATGCAGCCTTTAAAGATAACGGTGTTCCCGTCGCATTTGATGGTCATCGCTGCGCGTGTGGTTGCGTTCTGATTTCGTCGATGCCCAATGCTGGTGCGAGCTAGATATGCCTGGCGAACTTGATCGAATGCCGCCTGCTGCGGTTCAGCCAGAACGCCCTCGCATATGGCTTTGGCTATATTTGCTTGCCGTGGTGTTGATCATTGCGTTCGCTGGAGTGATTCTATTTTCGGAGGCTGCTCTGCATGAAACATCGTTAGAAGCATGGGGCACTGCTTTAGGTATTTCGTCTCTCGGATGGGGCGTAGCGTGTTGCGTTCGGCTGCTCTATTACCTAAGTCAACAGCGAAGTGCCGATGGCTGGGATGCTGCACGTGCATTGGACTTTGACAGCAAGCTCCGCCAGGGACGCCGTAGTCTCCAGGTTTGCGCTACCAGCGTGTACACCGCTCTACGTCTTGAGCAAATGAAGGAAAGTGAGCAGGCCGATGCCATCCTCAAGGGCGCCTCTGCACTAAAGGCTCAATCATGCAGGATGACGGGCGCCACGGTGCGGCATTCCCGTTTGCCTGGTGATCTGAACGAGGACACTGAACGCGCGCTGTTGAATGTACTCACGCAGGTGCTCGGAGATCTGGCTCCTATGTTTGCTGAGCTGCCTGACGATGTTCAGGTCGCATTGGCTGTCGAGGTTGCAACTCCTCTGCGAAAGGATCGGTTGGCCGATGTTTGGAAGATGGCTTGGGTCGAATCGGGCATCCGCCAGCCTCTTCAGCTTTTCGCTTGTACCGGACTTGATGCAGTAGATCAGTGGCTGGACCGGCGCAACGACGATACGGCGGTACTTCTGGTGATGGCCGTAGTGTTGGCACCTCAGGCGCCACTCGGCACGGCGGAATCAGCTGTTGGATTGCTGCTGAGCAATCCCAGCGCTTACCCCTCAATGGCATCAGTTGCCACATTACACAGGCCAGAGCAATCGCGAGACGACACCCCCGAGGCGCTGCTTCGCGCTGTTCACCAGTGCTTGGATTGGGTGCCCATCGAGGTGGCTGCAGTCGAGCATCTATGGCGAGCAGGCGTTGAACAGAAACACCAGCGAGCTGTGACATCCGTTCTGGGCAGGGTCGAGCTGTTAGCTCTTAAAGATAAGCAGGTCCACAACCTGGATGCCCTGCTTGGCTATCCCGGAACGGCAGCACCCTGGTTGGCAAGCGCTCTGGCTGCGCAAGCCGCGCAACGTAGTGCCGGAGCTCAATTAATTCTAAGTGGTGGACACGGCGCTGAGACGCCGCTGTGGGGAACGGTGGTGACGCCTGTTCAGCCGCTTGTGAGGTAGGGCTTTGACATGCAATTTAGGCGGAAGTGGTTGTTGGCTGTTGTGCTTGTCATTGCATTATTGGCCCTCGTCATCATCGGTTCAGTGCTGTGGCTGCGTCCGGGCATGGCAGTGACGCTATTTGATAGCGCGTCAGGTGGCGGCGGAGTTCTGATAGCGGCGCTGGTCGCAATGCCAGTATTGTTGTTGGTAGTCGCTTACCTGGTCTTCGCTCGTCACTCGGGCGCATCGGCATACTGGAGTCATGCAGGTCAGGGTGAATCTGCTTTAGAGGGTGACGCACAACAGCAGGCCACTGCCTATGATGTGCCTGCGACCGATATCACGTCAGCGTGTATGCACCTTCGCGAGCAGTACGGTTGGCTGTGGTGGCGAAGGGTTCGTTTGCTATTGCTGGTTGGGGAGCCCACCGAGGTAGAGGCTATCGCGCCAGGTTTGGTCGATGGGCACTGGCTGGAAGGGCGAGGCACCGTGCTGCTTTATGGCGGAAGCGTTGCAACGGCGCTAGACACTCGGCTGCTGGACAAATGGCAACGGCAGTTCGGTTGGCGAGGTATTGACGGACTCGTTTGGGCGCTGAGAGATCGTCAAACCGACGACCGCATTTCAATGAGTACCAGTGTTCGCCAGCTGCGAGACATAGGCCGCTATTTTGGCAGGGCATTGCCGCTGCACCTGTGGCAGGTTTGCGGCAGTGAATGGGAGCAGTTAGAGCGTGATGTGACAGCGATTGGTTGTACGCTGCCTACCCGAAGACCTGGCGTTTGCTGGGATGAACGTGTGGGCGGTCTGCAGCACAGATTGCGCGAGCAGGGGTTAGCACAGATGCAAAAGCATGTGGACCATGACTTCCTGCTGCGACTCGCGCGTGATCTGCTGGGCGACGGCGCATCACGTTGGCGCGGTGTATTGGAATCCTTGTCAGGTAGGGCCGTTCGGGGTATCCAACTCCGGGGCCTCTGGTTCAGCCTGCCAGTTCGGCGAACTTCCCCCAAGGTGCTTGAGCACCATTGGCCTGAAGATCCTGCTTGGTCTGGAATTCTCAGTGACCATTCTGCCCGATCTCGCAGACTGGGTTGGCACCCAGTAAGAATCGTCTACACCTTCGCGCTCGGGCTTGCAGCTGTCTGGGGCATTGGCTTGTTGGTTTCATTCACCAGCAACCGTGTCGAAGTCGGCCGAGTGGAAGCTGCGTACCGAGCGCTACAACAGCCCGAGGCCGCTAGTGATTCAGCGCACGCCCTGGCCGAGCTGGTTCGCGAAATGTCCCGCCTGAGCTACCGCAGCGAGCACGGAGCCTCCTGGTACCAACGCTTTGGCCTGAACCGCTCCGATGACCTGCGTGAGGCGGTGTGGCCGCTGTATGTCGAGGCCAATGACCGCCTTCTTCGGGACCCGGCCGCATCCGACTTGGAGAGACAACTCACCGCGCTGGTCAAGCTCGCACCGGGTAGCCCGGCCCGCGCCGAGAGAGCGCAGCAGGCCTATGATCAGCTCAAGGCCTACCTGATGCTGGCCCGCCCGGAAAAGGCCGATGCAGATTTCCTGGTCGATAGTGTGGGTGCAAACCAGCCTGCCATGTGGCGGTTCTATGCTGAGCATTTGCCTGATCATCCGGAATGGGCGATCAAGGCCAATCCCAGACTGATTGGTCAGGTTCGCCAGGTGCTGCTCGGCGAGTTGGGGCAGCGCAACGCGGAAGCCACGCTGTACCAGCACGTCCTCGACACCGCCGCGAACCACTATCCGCCCATGGGCTTGCAGCAGATGGTCGGTGACACTGATGCGACCTCCCTGTTCACCAGTCGCGAGCAAGTCCCCGGAGTGTTCACCCGCGAAGCTTGGGAGGGGCAGGTACGTTCGGCCATTGATGACGCCGCTAAGGCGCGTCGTGAAGAGATTGACTGGGTATTGAGCGACAATGTGGGTGATGTCGGGGGCGAGCTGAGCCCTGAGCAACTGAAAGCGCGGCTGACCGCGCGCTATTTCCGGGATTACAGCAGCGCTTGGCTGGCCTTTCTCAATAGCCTGCGCTGGCAGCAGAGTACCACTCTGCATGATGTGATCACCCAGCTGACGGTGATGAGCGATGCACGCCAGTCGCCTTTGATCGCCCTGATGAACACCCTGAGTTACCAAGGGCAGGCGGGTGTCCGTGGCCAGGCTTTGGCTGACTCACTGATCGAATCGGCGCAGAAGCTGGTGGGGCAACAAGCAGCACCGATGGTTGATCAGCTGGCTCAAGTGCCTGGCGGCCCACTCGACAGCACGTTCGGCCCGCTGATGGCCTTGTTGGGCAAAGATGCTGAAGGCCGATCCGGCAGCGACCATTTGAGCCTGCAAGCCTTCCTCACGCGCGTCACCAGCGTTCGACTGAAGCTGCAGCAGATCACCAATGCCCCAGACCCGCAGGCCATGACACAAGCGCTGGCGCAGACCGTGTTTCAAGGCAAGGGCGTCGATCTTACTGACGCGCAGTCCTACGGCAACCTGATTGCCGCGAGCCTGGGCGCCGAGTGGGGCCCTGTGGCCCATGCGTTGTTCGTGCAACCACTGGCGCAGGCCTGGCAGCAGATCCTGCAGCCATCATCGGCAGGCCTCAACCGGGATTGGCAACGCGCCATCGTCGATGAGTGGCATGGTGCATTCGACAACCGTTACCCCTTTGTTGCCTCCAGCAGTGATGCATCCCTGCCCATGCTCGGGCAGATGATTCGCGCCGACTCCGGGCGCATCGAGCAGTTTCTGCACCAGCAGCTCAATGGGCTTGTGCGCAAAGAGGGGAGTCGCTGGGTGATCGATCCCCGCCAGAGTCAGGGCTTGCGCTTCAACCCGGCCTTTCTGGAGGCAATCAACCAACTCAGCCAATTGGCGGATGTGCTGTACACCGACGGCGGCATGGGCATGAGCTTCGAACTGCGGGGCAAACCCGTGCAGGACGTGGTGCAGACCAGCTTCGTGCTCAACGGCGAGAAGCATCATTACTTCAACCAGCGTGAGCGCTGGCAGCGCTTTCGCTGGCCAGGGCAGGGTGACCACCCGGGCATCAGCCTGACCTGGACCAGCGTGCATGGCGGAGAACGGCTGTATGCGGACTACCAGGGTACCTGGGGTTTGATACGCCTGCTGGAGGAGGCCAATGTCACCCCACTGGATGACGGCGACAGCCGTTTTCGGGTGGTGCTAAGTGCGCCGGACGGCCTCGGCCTGACGTGGCACCTGCGTACCGAGCTGGCTGAAGGCCCGCTGGCATTGCTCAAGTTGCGCAGCTTCCGCCTGCCCCGGGACATCTTCCTTGTGGACGATGCGCATTACGCGCAGAAGGGAGGCCCGCGATGCTGTAGTGCTGGGCACATTAACTCTAAGTGATGAGCATGGCCTTGCTTCGGCGCTGTGGAGCGCATTGTTAACGTATGTTCGGCCGCTTTAGAAGTAGGCTTTTTGCATGCAGTTTAGACGGAAGATTTTGTTAGCCGTTGTGCTTCTCAGCGGGCATTTGATTTTGTAATTTATGTAGGCTATTTCCCGCATCTTAAGGCAACTCGGTGAATGCTTGATTCTCCCTCCATGATCGTTGGTTAATTTGCTAATGCCAGGGTATGAGGTCGCCTGAGTTTAATTGTCATGAGTGAGTTTTGTAGGAAGTTTCCGAATTATTCCTAAAGGGTGGCGGACGTTAGAAAAAATTGCCATCGTTGCAAGGGGTGCATTGCAGAGTGCTCTATCAGACGTAGCGCTGTTCATTTGAGTCTCTGTCAACACGGCTCTACGCAGGTTGATTCACCGGCATCAGTTTGAACTTTTCGATGAACACAGCGCAGCGTTGTTGGCTGCCGCGAGGGCCTGATCTTGGCGAAGCCATTACTTAGTTTCACCCATAATCATTACATGCTTGAAATCGATGAACTGGACGACGTCGAACTCGATGTACTGTCGTTCAAAGGTGAGGAATGGCTGAGTCAACCGTTCAAGTATACGGTGGCGTTTACCTCTTCCACGCAGGATATTGATGTCGCCAAAGTCCTCGGGAAGGACGCCAGTTTTCAGATGGGGTCGTCAGATCAGACACCGGCCAATGCGATCTCTGGGGCGGCGTCACGCACGTTGCATGGTGTGATCACGGGTTTCAAGCGCCTCTCCAGCTCCAAAGATGAAGCCCGTTATGAGGTGACCCTGCAGGCTCGCTTGGCGCTGCTCAGCCGTGGCAAACAGTACCGGATCTACCAGCACCAGTCGGTTCCAGAAATCGTCGAGAGCATCTTGCGCAGCCGCCACCAATTCGAAGGTCAGCACTTTCTGTTCGACCTGGCTCGCGAATACCCCAAGCGTGAACAGGTCATGCAGTACGGTGAAAGTGACCTTGCCTTCATCAGTCGCCTGTTGGCAGAGGTGGGCATTTGGTACCGCTTCACGCACAACGACAAGCTGTTTATCGACGTTGTCGAGTTTCACGATCACCAGCAACATTATCAGTTCGACGTCAGTCTGCCGCTCCGCCCCCTGTCTGGCCTGACCAGCAACGGCCAGGATGGCGTCTGGGCGCTGCAGGTCAGCCATGAGGTGGTGGAGCAGCACATCAACGTTCGCGCCTATCACCACCGCGATGCGGCGGCTTTCCTGGAGGGGGACGTAGATCACAGCCGGCATGCGACGACAACCTATGGTGAGGGTTACCACTACGGCGAACCCTACACCGCGCTGGGTGACGCAATCGCCCAGGATGAGGACCTGGAAAGCGAGAGTGGCTACTTCTATGCGCGCCTGAACCATGAACGCTTCCTCAATGGGCACACCCGCTGCAGTGGCATCAGCAGCAGCGTCGCACTCGCTCCGGGGCAAGTGGTTACGATCACTGATGGGGCACCCCAAGTCTTCGAGCCTGGAGTCGTCATGACGCATTTGACCGTCGAGGCTGCTCGGGACCGTAGTCTGGAAGTCACCTTCGAGGCGATTCCCTACTCAGAGTCGATATGCTTTCGACCTCCATTGCCGAACAAGCCGCAGATCGCCGGGACGGTACCAGCGCGGGTCACCAGTACTCAGCAGAACGACCCCTATGGCCATATCGACCTGGAGGGTCGCTACCGGGTGAACTTTCTGTTCGATCGGGACAATTGGAAAGCGGGAGAGGAGAGTGTCTGGCTACGGCTGGCACGACCTTACGCCGGTGACACGCATGGCCTGCACCTGCCGCTGATCTGCGGCACCGAAGTGGCAGTGGCGTTTGAGCAAGGCGACCCGGACCGGCCCTACATTGCTCATGCCTTGCACGATAGCCAGCACCCCGACCATGTCACGCTGCGCAACTACAAACGCAACGTGTTGCGCACACCCGCGAACAACAAGTTGCGCATGGACGATACGCGGGGGCAGGAGCACGTCAAGCTCAGTACTGAACACAGTGGTAAGAGCCAGCTCAATCTGGGGCATCTGGTCGATGCCGATCGCCGGCCTCGCGGGGAGGGCGCGGAACTGCGCACCGATGGGCATGCCGCGATCCGTGGCGGCAGTGGCATCTTCATCAGTGCTGATGCTCAGCCTCAAGCCCAAGGGACAATGCTGGAGATGGGAGCAGCGTTGGCTCAGCTCAATAACGCTCTGGCATTGGTGAACGCACTGGCGCAAAGCGCAGCTGTGTCGGGAGCATTACCAGCTGATAATCAGGCCCAACAGAGCCTGCGGGAGGCATTGGCGCGGCTCAAAGATTCGGGACTCCTTGCCTCGGCACCTGCCGGGATAGCTATGGTTACACCTGCAAACATCCAACTATCGGCAGAAAACTCTATTACAGCTACGGCTGGTGATAGTGCTGACTTCAGCCTATTCAAACGTTTTAGCGTGGCCGCAGGTGAGGCAGTCAGTCTGTTCGCCCAAAAGTTAGGGCTCAGATTAATTGCGGCTCGTGGCCCTGTGGACATTCAGGCACAAAGCGATGCGATGACGTTACAAGCAGACAAGGAACTTGCTTTAAATAGCAGTAATGGCGAGATCGTTCTCAATGCCCAACACGGCATCACCCTGGTTAGCAGAGGTGCCTATATCAAGATAAAAGACGGATCTGTTGAGATCGGTGCCCCGGGTGAACTGCATATCAAGAATGACAATATCGCTTGGGGAGGCACTGCCTCATTGGAGAAGGCCCTGGCACCGATGATTCTGGAAGATCCTGTTTACAGCAATCCCATGCAAGGTGGCTTTCAAGTTAGAGATAAAGTCAGTGATAAGCCAAAACCTTACGTACGGTACCGAATTGAAGCTGCCGACGGCAGCGTGCTGAGAGGCATGACAGATGGGAATGGTTATACACAATCCCACTATGGAATTGATCTTCAAAGCATAAAGTTATTCTTTGAGTAACTTCGGAGTGATAGGAAATGAGCGGTGCGGATATCTCAGTAGCAGAGAGCAGGGTTTGCAAAAGTAAACCCGTTGTAGTGGCTCATCATCAATCGGTACAGTGTTATTTTTGTCCGGAAACCGAAGAGTTGGTTTTTATTGCTGACAGTGAAGCTGCAGAGTTTGAGGCGCATTGGAAGGAAATGCAACAGTGCGTAAATGATTTTCATCAGGAAAAAATTAATTACTCCGTTGCAATTGAAAAATATGGAATTGCTGCAGAAACCACAGCAGCGCCTGAGGCGTCATTTCATGATGCTGTAGTGCGAGCTGAGGAAAAATTGGAGTTGAAGCGAAAAGAGTTAAAAGAAAAAATTGGTGAGTTTTCTACCCAAGACATGAAATATAATGATGTTGTGGAGCTTGTTCCTGTTAGTGGCCAGTCTGCTAAGAGAAAAGCTGGTGAGAAACGAGCGCCTGTAGTTTATGTAAAAAAAGGTTACTACAGTAAAGGCAAGGATGGCAGAAAACTCCATACTGTGTCGTTGAAAAGTAGTGACAAAAAAGGCGGCGCTGAAAGTATCTTTGAGCGACGCAGTGATGGAAAAATTCGACGCATAGACGACAAGAAGCTTAAGCGGCAGCTTGCCGGATTGAATTGGCCAAAAATAAAAATTGATCTGAAGGATGTTGTTAAATGGGCAGGCCTTGGTTTTGATCCTGAGGCGCTGAGTATGGATTGTTCACTTTTTGACTGGGCGGATAGCTGGAATGCTGCCGCACAAGGTGAGGCAACGTGGGGGGATCATATTGACTTTGAGGGCGGAGCACAGTTTATGCGCTTTGTTTCCAATTTCGGCGCAAATGTTGAAATTGATCCACGTAAGCAACAATTCTCCATCAAAGGAGAGGGTGGCGGCAGCTTGACTGCGGCTGCCGGCATAGCGTCCTTTTCAATTTACGCCCCGGATCGCATCGGATGGGCGCTTACAGTTAATCCCTCTGATGAGAACGAGGTCCCGTTTGATTTAGGGATGATGCGCTTAAGTTTGAACGTTCGCTTGGCCGCATTTATTGGAGCGACGCTTCAGGTGGAGGCTCTATTCCAGGTGGTCAGGAGTGGTGACCAGCAAACCGTCATGGGCCAACCTGGTCGTTTGAGACCTTTCAGTGAAAGAAAAAGCAAAGCTTATGATTTTCATAAGCAGATGAACAGTGAAGATGAAGGGATACAACTTTCGGCAGAAGCTTTTGCGGGTGCGAGGGCGGAAGGAACACTGACGGGATCACTGCAATGGTTAAAGCCGACAGCGGCAGGGGAAACAAATGGCGGTATACTGGAGACTACTGGAGAGTACGTCGATTTTTGTAAAATAGGACCCAGTATTGCAGGGTTGGCGGGGGCGGGTGCCGGCTTGAGTTTTCATTGTACTTTTATTAATGGGAAGTTTTGTTTTCATTTTGCAGCCTCTCTATGCAAAGGGGTAGGTGCCAAAGGTGGCTTTATTTGTGAGGTGGATGGCAATACCTTTCTGGAGTTTGGTGCTTGGTTGATTTATCAACTGAATGAAAGGAATTATGGTTTTTTTAGAGTCATGGATAAGGCCGCATTTAGAGTGTATACGAACTATTGTGTTATGCAAATGGAGGTCGTTGAAACTAATGTATATGAGTATTACTCATCCGCAAAAGAATCGATTGAGAAAATTGCAGATGATTTCAAAAACCAGGTTGGTGAATTGGCTGGTGAGACAAAGAGGAGTGTTGATGCTTCGAGACGACGGAATCAGTTAGCTAAGAATGTTATCACTCGACAGTTAGATTTGTTGCGCTACACACCTGAAGCTAAGGGTATATTGCTTTATCTTCTAACGCGTCATGGTAAGTGGGACAATATAGATCCAGGAAACATAGAGTTTTTCGATCGCTACGGTGAACGAAAAGAGGCGGTGCTTTGTGTGCTTAGAAGTATTCAGAGCAAGCCGGAGTGGCATAAAGTATTGTCTCGTGTCAATGCGCAAGGGAATGGCCCATCAGAGGGATACGATGAGTTGGACGCCGTCGAGCGGCATGAGCGAAGCTTGGTGGAATTTCTTAAGTTAGGGAGGGATCGAGATAGAGAGTTATATGAAATAAAATATAAGCGAAGCGAATTGGCCATAATTTATGATCGGTTGAAGGAGTTTGGTTCTTCTGGTTATGCGCTCGCTATGAATGATACAGTCTATTATAAGCTAAACGTTGGTCGTAATCCGAATTACCCGCGACGCTGCAAGTTTGGTCCTTGTAGTGCGGATATTGTCTGAGTAAACCTAATTGGAGTGGTCGTGAAAATTTTTAAGGTGTCTATATTTTGTTTGGTTTTTTTGAGTTTGTCAGGCTGTGACCAGTTGGCGAACGGAGTTGATCATAAGGAACTCGGGATAACGCCGATAGAGATGAAGAATTTTATCGAAGAGGTAAAAAGGGACTTGGTGTTTGTTGAGGGTGGTGAATATTTGATGGGGGATTATGGCTTACAGTATGGGCCGGAGCAAATGTCTTATGATAGTGATGAAGACAGTCGGCCAGTACATAAGGTAAAGTTGAGCACCTTTTCTATTGCAAGATTTAAGATCTCAAATAAAGAGTTTGAGATGTATCTTAAAAGCAGTGGTCTTAAGTTGCGTTCTTTTGAGGTAGGGGGAATACAGGAAAAGTGGAAGAACATTCATTCTTTACCTGATTTGCCAGCGCATATGGACTGGTATGAAGCCGACCGCTATTGCAACTGGCTGGCTAAAGTGTCCAATCTTCCTTTCTCATTACCCACTGAGGCCCAGTGGGAGTACGCGGCACGCAGCCGCGGGCAGTTTTTGATGGTGGCCACTGATGACGGTACTTATAAGCAGACAAATGATGGTTTTACTAAATATGGGGGAGGGCCGAAAGGAGTTAACATTTCTACTTATCGAGATCGTGAGGATTTTGCTAGACAAATGGGGTGGAGCACGGAGGGGCTTACGCCCTTGCCGGTAAACAGGTTTCCTCCCAATCCGTTGGGCCTTTATGCCATGTCGGATAATGGGCTGGAGTGGGTTAAGGATTGGTATGACGAAAATTATTATCAGTACTCCCCTGAAATTGACCCCCAGGGGCCGGAAACACCAGTGACCAAGGACTACTATGGCCGGGATACAAAAGTTACACGTGGTCAGGCATATGCCAATCCCAGCTGGGGAGGAGGAGTGAATGTGCACAGAACCCCTGAGAATCCGCATGGTTATGCATCCGAAGATAAAATGATTGTGTTGGGCGACAAAACGGCGAGGTGTGTTGTTAACAGTGACAATCGGATTGAGTAATGGTGGGCTCTAAATTTCAGGGGGTATTTAAACATAGGCTGCCTGAAAGGCGGGTGATGATCTTATTTTTGAGTGCTTAATGATATGCGCGGAGTTATTCGTGTTGGCGACAAACTGTCTTCGGGAGGCAAGGTACTTGCCGGCACCCGTGGGTTGAAATTTATGCAGCTTGATGTCGCTTGCGTAGGTGATGCTGTTTTTTGTCCAATACCTGGGCACGGCGTGAATGAAATAGCAGAGGGGGATACGGGTTCGAAAGTTAAAGGTCGGCCCATTGCTTTAGACGGTCATTGCTGTTCCTGTGGTTGTGAGTTAATCACGTCGCTTCCTCAAGCAGGTAGGCTGTGAGATGGCAGTTGACCTGAACTAATTACCCGAGAGGCGATTGCTACCCCGGCAACCTCGGCACTGGCGGTGGGGTGTGGTCATCTTGCTTTGTTCGCTCATAATTGGCGGGTTGATGGTCCTGCTTTGGCGGGTGGGCAGTTGGCATACATCATTTTGGTTGTGGATCTGCGCATTATTAGGAGTTTTGATTACCGGGTTATTGTTCTACGCACTGCGTTTGTTGGCGTACGAGAAACATCGAGATTATATAGAGAGTTGGAATGAGCGTCGCGATGAGTTGGAGCGGTCACTCATTCGGCGCGGCCAGCGTACGGTTGCCGTATTGGCCGTATCCTATTGTTCCGGGGCGGGTAATAATAGACTTGCTCAGGCCCTGCGTTTGGGTAGTAAGCCCCTCCAACCTATTTATCTGGAAGGACAAGCCTGGACAATGCGGTTGAGTCAATTAAAGCCGTGGGTGCAAAATCACTCAAAGTCCGAATACGCTAAGCGTTTACATGGATTTTTACAACAAGTTGTACGTCGGTTGGAGTCTGATTTAGAGATCGGGGCGCGCAGTCTTGCTGTGGATGTTCGTATTAGGCATAACCAAGTGCTTTGCAATGAAGAGCTTCTGTCTATTTGGTCTGCAGTTACCACCAACCACCGTTTAACTGATAACGTGGTCTTTGCAATGGACGATGATGGCGTAATGTGGCTGGACACGTGGTTGGATGCGCCGGAACGACATCAACTGTTAATGTCCGTTGAAATTAATCTTTTTCTAAACCCCGTTGCTGAACAGGCCGAGACCGTGACAGCTGTGTTGTTGGGCTCTTCGCAGTGGTGTAACACGCAAAAAATTGATTCGATCGCCCTGGTTCATCGCCCTGTCCAACTTGAGTGCGCTGGTCGCTCTATCAAGGATGCAGTTACGGATGCATTTCTTTGGGGGCAACTGCGTGCCGGAGAAGAAACGTACTTCAGTTGGCAGGCTCAGGTGCCTGGTGACGTTTTACGTGAGACAAGTATCGCTGTGAATGCAGCACGTTTCCCTTTTAACGTGGCCAGGTGTCATCGATTGGATGATTCGTTTGGTTTACCTGGATGTGCAGTAGGTAATGTCGCATTAATCGTTGCTAGTGAGTGTGCCAAGGCGGAGGACGGTCCGCAGGTGGTCCTGCTACACGATGCCTCTGCTCAAATTTTTATTGTCCGGCCTGCATGAGATCTTGAAATAGGGATTGATCGTGAAAAAGAAGAGAATCAGCGTCTGGATAGTGATCCTGTGTTTGCTCGTTGCGGGTGGGGTATTGATCTGGGTCGATAATCCCGTAGTGCAGGTGAGGAGTGAGACTGCACGCTTGCAATGGACAGCAGTGTTGTTGATCGGCTGTTTGATATTTCTCTTTCTCGATGGCGTCGGCGAATTGGCTATCCGAATGTTGGGCGCGAGAGATTTTATTGCTCTGATGGGACAAAAGCTCGGAGTCAACCGGACTCGTTCGACTGGCAGTAACGTGGTTTCTAATGCTGAGGATCCTTTCGGCGTACCCGAGTTGAGGGCGCATTTGAAGGGACGCTACGGCTTCTTCTGGCGGCGCAAAATTCGACTGTTGTTGGTGGTCGGTGAGTCTGAGCAGATCGAGGCGATTGCCTCTGGGTTGAGCGAGCAGCGTTGGCTGGAAGGGCAAAACACCGTGCTGCTGTGGGCCGGCAGCATCCAAGGTGAACCGCAAGACGCGTTGCTTTTGCAGTGGCGCGGCCTATGCCGCAACCGTGCGCTCAATGGGGTGGTCTGGGTGTTGAACAAAGACCAAAGCAATAACGTGAGCGCGATGAACGATAGCGTTCGTCGTTTGCAGAATCTGGCCAAAACCCTACGCTGCCAATTGCTGCTGCATGTGTGGCAGGTCTGCGACAGTATGTGGCCGCAGCACGCGCGCGAAATCGGAGCGGTAGGCTGCATGCTCCCGGTACCATTATCGCCAGTGCGGCTCGCCGACCACTTAGGCATGCTCGCACAACCCTTACGTGAGCAGGGTCTATCGCAGCTTCAAAAAGACTCTGATCATGATTTCTTGCTTCGATTGTCACGCGATGTTGCGACCGAGGGTGTCTCCGGATGGTGCGCTGCATTGTCCGCGCTGTTCCGGCGACGCGACGTTTGGTTGCGTGGAGTGTGGTTCAGCTTACCGCTGCGACTCCAGAACAACCTTCGCGTGGATCATCACTGGCCTGAAGACCCAGCATGGTCAGGGATCCTCAACGATCGCTCCGCCCGAGCCCGGCGACTGGGTTGGCACCCAGCCAGAGTCGCCTACGTTTCTGCGCTCGGCCTCGCTTTCATTTGGGGCATCGGCTTGCTGTTGTCGTTTGCGAGCAACCGTGCCGAGGTCGGTCAGATAGCGGCGGCGTACAGCGCTTTGCAGCAGCCTGTAGCAGGTACAGACACTAAACAGGCACTGGGTGAGCTGGTACGCGAACTCTCCCGCCTGGGCTACCGATCAGAACACGGCGCACCGTGGTATCAGCGCTTTGGCCTGAGCCGGTCGCACGAGCTGCGTGAAGCGGTGTGGCCCCTCTATACGCAGGCCAATAACCAGCTGCTCCGTGACCCAGCCGTCGCTGAGCTGGAAAAACGGCTCAAGGCGTTGGTCAACTTGCCTCCGGCGAGCTCTCAGCGGACACAGCAGGCTTACATCTACCTCAAAGCCTATCTGATGCTGGCGCGCCCAGAAAAAGCCGATGCTGCTTTCCTGGCCGAGACCTTGGGCGCTGCCGAACCGGCATTGTGGACATTCTACGGCCAGCATCTGCCCGAGCACCCTGACTGGGCGATCAAGGCCAATCTCAGGTTGATCGCCCAAACACGCCAGGTGCTGCTGCGTGAACTGGGTCAGCGAAACGCTGAAAGCAGCCTGTACCAGCAGGTCCTCGACACCGCGGCGAACCACTACCCGGCGTTGGGTTTGCAACAGCTGGTCGGCGACACCGATGCAAGCGCTCTGTTCGCCAGTGCTGAACAGGTCCCCGGTGTATTCACCCGCCAAGCCTGGGAAGGGCAGGTTCGTGCAGCCATTGAAGACTCGGCGCAAGCCCGGCGCGAAGAGATCGACTGGGTACTCAGCGACCACCCCAACGACATCGCCAAGGCGCTGAGCCCCGACCAGCTTAGGGAGCGGTTGACCACCCGCTACTTCCAGGATTACAGCAGTGCCTGGCTAACCTTCCTCAACAGCCTGCGCTGGCAGCAGGGCCATGGCCTGCGCGATGTGATTGCACAGTTGACGCTGGTGAGTGACGTGCGCCAGTCACCATTGATCGCCTTGATGAACACGTTGAGCTACCAGGGCCAGGCCGGCGTTCGTGGCCAGGCCCTGGCCGATTCCCTGATCGAATCCGCGCAGAAGCTGGTGGGGCAAAAAGCAGCACCGATCGTCGATCAACTTCCCCAAACACCCAGCGGCCCGCTCGATAGTACCTTTGGCCCTTTGATGGCGTTGCTGGGCAAGGACACTGAAGGGCGATCAGTCGATGGCCGCCTGAGCCTGCAAGCCTTCCTCACGCGGGTCACCGGTGTGCGCTTGAAGCTGCAGCAGGTGGTCAATGCGCCCGATCCCGAGGCGATGATGCAGGCCGTGGCACAGACGGTATTCCAAGGCAAAGGCGCGGACCTGACCGACACCCAGGCCTATGGCAACCTGATCGCCGCCAGCCTCGGCGCCGACTGGGGGCCAGCGGCCAATACGCTGTTCGTGCAGCCGCTGGATCAGGCGTGGCAACAGATTCTGCAGCCGTCGTCGGCCGGCCTCAACCGGACCTGGCAGCGCGCGATCGTCGACGAGTGGCAGGGCGCTTTCAGCGGCCGCTATCCCTTCGCCGTCACCAGCAGTGACGCCTCATTGCCCATGCTGGGGCAGATGATCCGCGCCGACTCCGGGCGGATCGAACAGTTTCTGGCACAGCAACTCACGGGGCTTCTGCGCAAGGAAGGCAGCCGCTGGGTGGCCGACGCGGGGCAGAGCCAGGGGCTGCGTTTCAACCCGGACTTTCTCACCGCGATCAACCAGCTGAGCCAGTTGGCCGATGTGCTGTACACCGATGGCGGTATGGGCTTGAGCTTCGAGCTGCAAGGCAAGCCTGTGCGTGATGTGGTGCAGACCACCTTCGTACTCAACGGTGAAAAGCACCACTACTTCAACCAGCGAGAAAGCTGGCAACGCTTTCGCTGGCCCGGGCAGGGTGATCATCCGGGTATCAGCCTGACGTGGAGCAGTGTTCATACCGGCGAACGTCTGTTTGCGGACTACCAGGGCACCTGGGGGCTGATTCGTTTGTTGGAGCAGGCCAACGTCACGGCGTTGGATGACGGCGACAGTCGCTTTCGGGTCGTGCTGGATGCGCCAGATGGCCTGGGCCTGACTTGGCATTTGCGCACGGAGTTGGGCGAAGGGCCGCTGGCGCTGCTCAAGTTACGCGGGTTCAGCCTGCCGCGAGAGATCTTTCTGGTAGAGGGCCGTGATACCCCGCAGTACACGCACAATGGGGGCTTCGAATGAGCCTGAAAAGCCTGATCGAAAGCTGTTTGTTCACCAGCGAGCCACTGGTCATTGCCCGCAAACACAGCGAATCCTGGGAGCCTTGGCTAACGCCCATCAGCGGTGATGCACCGGTGGGAGAGGACCCGGGCTACGACGACGATTTCCAGCGCATGCGCGAAGAGGTCAACAAACTCTCCGGGGCGGATGTCGACCTTGTGGCCCAACTGGCGCAGAAGCTGCTCCAGCAGTCCTGCAAAGACCTTCGTGTTGCCACCTACTACCTGTGGGCACGCTTGCATAGGGACGGTGAGTCCGGCTTGGCAGATGGCCTGAGTTTGCTGGCGGCGCTGATGGAGCGCTATGCCTGCGACATCCTGCCGGCGCGTCCCCATAGCCGCAAAATGGCCCTGGAGTGGCTTGCCGGCAGCAGGGTCCTGGCAAGCCTGTCGCTGTACCCTCAGGTGGTCAAGGCTGAAACTGAGCGAACGGTGGCTGCGCTGGTGTGGTTGGAGCACGGCTGCAGCAACTGGCCCGCAGACCAGCGACCGCGGCTGGACGCCTTGTACGGCGCCCTCAGCAATAGACTCGCTATGTCGGGAGGTGTTGATGCAATCGTCCCGCAGACCAGCAGTGACTCACCGCCGAGAAGTAGCGCCCCTGGCCCGAGCACATCACCCATCAAGTCCGGTCGCGATTTGCTGGACAGTGGCCGGGGCTTGGCCAGCTACCTGCGTGAACAACCAGAAGGTTGGCTGGCAGCCCATCGGCTGATGAAGAGCCTGCGCTGGGACACCGTGCATCAGGTACCGCCCCAAGACGCACAGGGCATTACCCGGCTGGCACCCCCGCGCGGTGAATACCGTGCCCAGTTAAAACGCCTGCACGTGCAGCAACGCTGGAGTGAGTTGATCGACCAGGCCGAGCGGATGTATGCCGAGGGCGTCAACCATTTCTGGTTGGACCTGCAATGGCATCTGCATCAGGCCTTGAGCAAATCACCCCATCCGCACAGTAGCTGGGCAGCCATCGTCAAACATGACCTGAACATGCTGCTGCAGCGCTTGCCTGGGCTGGACATGCTGTATTGGAACGATGGCTCGGCTTTCGCGGATGAAACCACACGCGAGTGGATCAACCAGCACGTCAGCGACAGCCGCTCCGCGCAATGGCTGCCTGCTGCAGCCTCGGCAACCACCACGGCAACCTGCGAAATCCTTGCGCTGGAACCTGAGGCACTGGCGCAAGCCGATGCTGAGGGTGTCGAGCAAGCGCTGGCGTGGCTTGCAAAGCGGCCCGATACGCAGGCCGGGCGGCAACGCTGGTTGCTGCGCCTGCTGATGGCCCGGGTGGCCGAGCAGTACGGCAAGGCCGAACTGGCCATTCATTTGTTCACTGAACTGGATACCACCGCGCACCACCACGCACTGACCGACTGGGAGCCAGAGCTGATCTTTGAGGTCAAGGCGCGGTTGCTCAAGCTGCTGCGTTTGAAAGCCCAGCGCAACGATGCCGATCGGCCAGCCCTGGCGCGGCAGATGGAACAACAGCTGGCGGCGCTGGTAGCCATTGACCCGGTACGCGCTGCGGTGCTGTGCAGCTAACTCACATTGATCAGGATCTTGTTTTGAGCAAGGACAACCCAACCCTACGGTACTTTGATGCCGAGATGCGCTACCTGCGTGAAGCCGGTAAAGAATTTGCCCAGGCGTTTCCGGACCGCGCGGCGCAGCTGAACCTGAATAAACCTGGGGCGCAGGACCCCTATGTGGAGCGCCTGTTCGAAGGCTTCGCGTTCTTGATGGGGCGCCTGCGCGAAAAACTGGACGACGATTTGCCCGAACTGACCGAAGGGCTGGTCAGCCTGCTCTGGCCACACTACCTGCGCACTATCCCCTCGCTGGCAATCGTTGAGCTCATGCCTGATGTCAGCCAGATGAAAGGCACCGAATCCATTGCCAGGGGGTTTCAGGTGTTGTCTCAGCCAGTGGGTCCGCAACGTACCCGCTGCCGCTACTCCACGACACAGGACCTGCCGCTTCAGCCGCTCACGCTCGACACCGTGCGTCTTGATCACGAGCCTGATGGGCGCGCGGTGCTGCGTTTGCGTTTCTTGTGCGGGGAAATGGCAGATTGGAGCCGGCTGGATCTTGCTCAGATACCGCTGTACCTGAACGCCGATGCCGCATTGGCCAGTGCACTGCATCAAGCACTGACTTTGAAGGTACAGGCGTTATATGTGCGTATGCCGGGCGAGGCAGAACGCCAAACACTTGAAGGCCATTTCAAGCCCAAGGGCTTCGCCGATGATGACCGTCTTTGGCCCAAAGGTGATAGTGCGTTCAGCGGCTACCAGCTGCTGCTTGAGTACTTCACCTTCCGCGAGAAATTCATGTTCGTGACGCTGTGCGGTTTGGAGTCGTTGTCATTGCCACTGGGCGCTACTTGGTTCGAGCTTGATGTCGTGCTGTGTGAAGCATGGTCGCATGCCTTCACGCCCAACGAGGAGCACATCCGTTTACACGCGGTCCCCGTGATCAATTTGTTCCCGCTGGATGCGGACCCGCTCAACCTGGACCCGCTGCAGAACGAGTACCTGCTTCGCCCGATGCGGCTGCAGGACGGGCACACGGAAATCTATTCCGTGGACAGGGTGTCCGGTTCCAAGAACAGTGTCCGTCAGGACTACGTGCCTTTCAGCAGCTTTCGCCACAAGGGTGGCATGCTCCGCGATGAAGCCCCCGAGCGGTATTTTCATACCCGCCTCAGGCAGGGCGCCAATGGTCTTCATGACACCTGGCTGATCCTGGGCGGGGAAGGCTTTGACAAGGATGTGCTGCTCAAGCGCAAAAGCCTGTCACTGCGCCTTACCGGGACCAATGGCCAACTGCCGCGCAAGGCCCTGCGCAGTACATTGCTCGACGCGGCCGCGCAATCCACCCAGGCGGGGCTGCAGGTGCGCAACCTGACCTCACCCACGCTGCCATGTTATCCGCCGAATCGTGACCGGTTCCACTGGCGGGTACTGAGCCACCTGGGCTCGAACTTCTTGCCCATGCTCAATAGTGCTGAAGTGCTGCGTGGCACGCTGGCGTTGTACGAGTGGACGGGTAGCGAAACCAATCGCCGTCGCTTGGAGGCCATCGTTGAGGTCAAGCATCACCTTATCCAGCGGTTCGAAAAAGGGTTCTTGCTGCGCGGCGTGGATATCGAGGTGACGCTCGACAGCAATGGTTTTTCGGGGGAGGGGGACATCTGCCTGTTCGGTGAAATGCTCAGCCGGTTCTTCGCGCTGTATGCCGACATTCACTTGTGCACGCAACTGACGTTGATCCTGCAACCGACGGGGAGGTGCCTGCGATGGAGCGAACATCACAGTCAGCGTATTCCAGGCTGAAGGCAGAAGGGCTTTTGCAGGTGCTGGAGGGGCAGGTTGCCTCGGCCAACGTGTATCGCGTCTGCCAGTTGCTCGAGCAGGTACTGGTCGATCACCCACCGCTGGGCAGTACCGCACACCCGGTTGATGACGGGGTCCGCTTTCGGCCCGACCCAGGCATGGGCTTTCCCGCCAGTGAGCTGAAGGCCATAGAGTTCGACGACGCCTGTCCCGAACGCCCTATTACGATACGAACTCGGCTACTTGGTTTGTATGGTGTCGATTCGCCGCTGCCAACGGCCTACCTGGACGACATCGCCCAGCGCCGTGAGGGCCACGAAGCTGTAGAGGCGTTTCTCGATATCTTCAACCACCGGGTATTCACCCAGTTCTATCGGATCTGGCGCAAATACTCGTATCCCGCCACCTTTGAGGCGGGCGGTAGCGATGCGACTTCACAGTGCCTGTTGGGCTTGATCGGCCTTGGAGTACCCGGTACTGCCGAGCGTATCGCCACGCCCATGTCTCGCTTTTTGGCATTGCTCAGCGTGATGCGCTTGCCGACCCGCAACGCTGAGGGCATTGGCGCGTTGGTCAAGCTGCTGGCGCCGAGCACGGAGGCACATGTCACCGGGCATTGGCCGCAACGTGTCGTGCTTGAGCGACCAGCCAGCCTGGAAACGAAAAGCCCGGTAAGTCTTTCCCAAGGCATGCCGCTAGGCGCTGTCGGAACGGATGCGAACAGCCAGTTGCGCCTGTTGCTGCACACCAATGATCCGGAAGAGGCGCGCGAGTGGCTTCCTGGGGGGCAGTTGCTGCTCGACTTGCGGGTGCTGCTGGAGGTGTACCTGGGGTGGCGCTGTACGGCCAAGCTACAGCTGTCGATTCCGCTGCGTCTGCTGCCCGTGCCGGTACTGGGCCGTGCGCAAGTCAGGTTGGGAATGACGGCAGTACTGGGGTTGCCGACCGGTGAAGAGGCTACAGCCAACACCGACACCATCACAGTCAACCTGGGCCGCTATCAAGGCCTACAACTGAATCCTTGCGACAGGGAGGTATCGCATGTGGCGTACCGCTTCTAAACGCTTCACGGTCGTGGCGCTGGTGACACTGCTGGGCGGCTGCGGCCTCACCCAGAAGGTTGTGGAGGGTACGGCTTCCACGGCCCGTGCGGTTTTCTACAAGCAAGTCAAAACATTGCATCTGGATTTCACCGGCCGGTCAGCGATGAATACCGACAGCATGGAGATGAGTGGGTTGTCCGTTTCGGTGCTGGTGCGTGTCTACCAGTTGCGGGATCACAAGGCTCTGGACAAGGCAACTTACGACGATCTGGTCAGCCACGGCGAGCGCGTGCTGGGGGGCGACCTGTTGAGCGAAAAAGCCGTAGTGGTCAAACCTGGTGAGGCGGCTCAGCTCAGCACGCCTTTGCATAGGGAGGCTCAGTACATTGCCGTGATTGCGTTGTTCCGAAATCCGGACATGGAGCAAGACGCGTGGCGTTTGACCTTGCAGCGTGATGACCTCGATCCGGACCAGCCCAGGGTTGTCGAGTTGGGTGATAACCGCTTGAAGTTGCGGCCGCGCAGCGAGGACTGAGCACATGATCGAACCAAGCCCTTCGCTTTACGAAACGCTGCTGCAGAATTTCAGCGGCGAGTTGGAGCTGGATCGGGTCAGTGATGATGATCAACTGACGCTTTCGGTTCTGGACAACCTTCAGCGCATTCTAAACAGCCGGGCCGGCACACTCGCGCATCTGCCGGACTATGGCTTGCCGGATATGGGCACGGTTCTTCAAGGGTTGCCGGCCTCGGCCCATGGTTTGATGAATGACATCGTGAGCACGTTGCGCAGGTATGAGCCGCGGCTCGCAGAAGTACGCATCGAGCTGGTGCCGCAGCGACGGCCCGGCCATTTGGAATACGCACTCGATGTACGCATCAAGGGCGGTGGCCGCGCCACCTTTGGGACCACGCTTGCACCTGACGGGAGGGTGGTTGTACGTCACCTGAAACAGGAAGGCTATCTCGCCAAGCTATAGACCTACGGACAAGGAGGCCAGATGACGGCGCTTTTTGAAATGCGGATTCGCTTGGGCGGCGACCCAGGCAGTTTTGATGAGTTCAACGTGTTGCGCGGCGAGTTGGCCAAGCTTGATCATCCTGCGTGTCCTGACGTTGACTGGGCAAAAGTTGAAGCGTTGTGCTTGAGGCTCTTCGAACGGAACGGGGTGGAGCTGCAGACCGCAGTGTCCTTTATCCTGGCGCGTAGCTACCGTACGGGGCTCGCTGGTTTGACCGAGGGGGTGGCATTGCTCGCCACTCTCACGGACGAGTGGCCGCGCTTGTGGCCGGTGCAGGCTTCAGCTCGGATCGAGCTCATCGCCTGGTTGTTTGCTCAGCTACATCCCCTGGTTCGAATGCTGGAATGGGGCGGATCGAGTCTGGCGACGCTGAGGGAACTGATCGTTGAGCTGGGGCGGCTTGAGCACCGTTTGGAGCGGCTTGGCCATGCTTCCTTGGCTTCGCTGAAGGTGTTTCGACAGCAGATCAGTAGCGTGATGCAGCGGATGTCGGGAAGCAGGGACGTGCCGATGCCGCTTCCGTTGCAACCATGGGCATCACCAGCCGAGCCAGCGCTTAGCCCTCCGATCGCTGCGGTTGTCTCAGCACCACCGACTTACACCTTTGTAGTTGAACCAGCGGCGCAGAAACGCGCGGTGTTGCCGTGGTTGCTGACACTGACGGTCACCAGTGTCTTTGTGGGGTGGCTGGGCTGGCAAGAATGGGCATCCAGGCAAGTCAAAGAGCCGCCCACGCCTGAGCCGATCCAACTCGACAGTCTGAATCTGTTTGATCCGGGCAGTGCCGAACTGAAGCCCGGTTCAACCAAACTGCTGATAAACGCACTGGTTGGCATCAAGGCTCAACCGGGTTGGCTGATTGTTATCTCCGGGCATGCGGATGCACGGGGTGACGCGGCCAAGAATCTCGACCTGTCCCGTGCCCGTGCTTCAGCCGTGCGCGACTGGATGCAACGGATGGGGGATATCCCGGACAGTTGTTTTGCTGTTCAAGGTGTCGCGGCCAGCCAGCCGGTCAGCAGCAACCACACATTCGATGGGCGGGCGGAGAATCGTCGTGTGGACATCCGGCTATTGCCGCAGAGCAGTGCGTGCGGGGGGGAGAGCGATGACATTCGCGTTGAGCCGCATAGCGATAGCATCTAACCCCAATATCCCGTCGATGCCGCCGCTCCCTTTCAGCGCGGTCTTGTGCCGCGAAAGGGTCGAGTCACCCTTTCAATCCTTGATCATCCCTCGCAGCACTGCCCGCGCTTCTTCAGTACGCAAGCATTCGATGAACAGTCGGCTTTCCCGCGCCACCGTGGCCTCCAGCTCCGCCCGCTGGCTGTCCTTGAGCAGCCGCTTGCTGATCCGCAGTGCCGCCTGCGGGTAGCCTTGCAGCTGCCGCGCCAGCGTGCGGGCAGCGTCCAGGCACTGTTCGCCGTTTTCATGCAGCTCATTGGCCAGCCCCCAGGCCAGCATCTGTTCGCCATCCAGCAATGCATTGGTCAGCAGCAAGCGTGCCGCCCGGGCCTGGCCAAGCACACGCGGCAGCAGCAGGCTGGAACCAAACTCCGGGCACACACCCAGCGGCGCGAAAGGCATGCGCAGCTTGGTCGAGCGGCTGACCAGCACCTGGTCGCAGTGCAGCAACAGGGTGGCCCCGATGCCGATCGCCGCACCACTGACCGCTGCGATCAGCGGCTTGTCCAGGCCCATGACCACCCGCATCAGGCGGAATACCGGGCTGTCCAGGTCGCTGGGCGGGTTGTCGAGGAAGTCGCGAAGGTCGTTGCCAGCGCTGAAGCAGTGCGGCCCACCGGTGATGATGATGGCATCGACAGCGGGGTCTTCACCTGCCGCCAGCAATAGGTCGCCCAGCAGCTGGTACATGGCAGTGTTCAGGGCATTGAGCTTGTCGGGGCGGTTGAAGGCCAGGGTCAGCAGGCCTTGGTCCAGCTCGCGTGTGATCAGGTCGTTCATGGCAGCCGCTTTTATTGTTGTGAGGGGGCCCTGACGGGCAGTGGCGCTTAGGGTTTATCACGCAGTCCGGCTTGTTGTACAGTCGTTCAGTCCAGCCCCTAACCAGAGACCCACCGATGACTCAGGAAGCCCGCTACCACCGCATGCTGCCGGAATTGCGCAAAGCCAACCTGGTCGAGGCGACCCTGGTGTGCCTCAAGCGCCATGGTTTCCAGGGGGCTTCGATCCGCAAGATCTCGGCTGAGGCCGGGGTCTCGGTCGGGCTGATCAGCCACCATTACGCCGGCAAGGACGAACTGGTGGCAGAGGCTTACATGGCCGTCACCGGTCGGGTGATGGGCCTGTTGCGCGAGGCCATGGCCCAAGCTGCGCCCAATGCCCGCGAGCGGTTGTCGGCGTTTTTCCGTGCCTCGTTCTGCGCCGAGCTGCTCGACCCGCAATTGCTCGATGCCTGGCTGGCCTTCTGGGGCGCGGTGAAGACCGCCGACGCGATCAACCAGGTGCACGACCACTCCTACGGCGAGTACCGCAACGAACTTGGCCGGCTACTGGCCAGACTGGCCGAGGAGGAGGGCTGGCAGGGCTTCGATGCCGACCTGGCGGCCATCAGCCTGAGCGCCTTGCTCGACGGCCTGTGGCTGGAGTCGGGCCTGAACCCCGGCACCTTCACCCCCGAGCAGGGCGTGATCATCTGCGAGGCCTGGGTCGACGGCCTGCAGGCCGGTGGCCGGAGGCGCTTCAGCCTGTCCGAGGGCTGTTGATCACCTGTTCAGTAACGAGTACGCTGCTGTCGCGAGTGTGTAGAACAACACCAATAAAAAAGAGACAACACGCAATGACGCCTCGGGTATTGATCGTCGATGACGATCCGCTTATTCGTGACTTGCTGCAGGCCTATCTGTCCCAGGAAGGCTATGACGTGCACTGCGCCGACACCGCGGAAAAGGCCGAAGCCCTGCTCGGCAGCCAGGATGTCGACCTGGTGCTGCTGGACATCCGCCTGCCCGGCAAGGACGGCCTCACCCTGACCCGCGAACTGCGGGTGCGCTCGGAGGTTGGCATCATCCTCGTCACCGGGCGCAATGACGACATAGACCGCATCGTTGGCCTGGAATGCGGTGCAGATGACTACGTGATCAAACCACTCAACCCCCGCGAGCTGGTGTCCCGGGCGAAAAACCTGATCCGCCGCGTACGCCATGCCCGCGAGGCGCACCCCGCCCCGGCCTGCGCGCAATCGCTGAAGCAGTTCGCCGACTGGGCACTGGATACCGACCGCCGGCGCCTGATCGACGCCCGTGGCGGGCAAACCCTGCTGACCCACGGCGAGTTCCAGTTGCTCAGCGTGTTCCTGCGCAACAGCGGCCACACCCTCAGCCGCGACCAGTTGATGGACCAGATCCGCAACCGCGAGTGGGTGCCCAACGACCGCTCCATCGACGTGCTGGTCGGCCGCCTGCGGCGCAAGCTGCATGACGACCCGGCCGAACCGCAGTTGATCATCACCATTCACGGCACCGGCTACCTGTTCACCGCCAGCGTGGCAGCATGATTCCTCGCGCCTGGCAGTTGGCGCTGGCCTTGACGTTGCCCACCCTGCACGCCAGTGCCAGTGAGCCCGTGCGTTACTGTGACTACCCGGTGTACCCGCCCATTTCCTGGAGCGACGGCCACCAGGTGCGCGGCCTGGCCCCAACCGTGGTGCGTGAACTGTTCGCGCGCATGGGCTACGAGGTGCAAACCGTGGTGCTGGGCAACTGGAAGCGCTGCCTGATGGACGCCGCCGCCGGGCGGGTGGACGTGGTCCTGGCCTACAACAGCGACCAGCGTGACCAGCGCATGCGTTTTTCCACGGAGCCGGTGGTGCGCGAGGAAGTGGCCGTGTTCTACAACCGCAAGCGGCCGGTGCAGTTCCAGCAGCTGGAGGACCTGGCGGGTTACCGCGGCGGCCTGCTGTACGGTGAAAGCTATGGCGCCGAGTTCGACCGCTTCGTCGCCCGGCATCAGAACATCGAGCGGGTATCGTCCAGCCAGCAGAACTTCGGCAAGCTGATCCGCGGGCGCATCGACTATGTGATCCAGGAGCGGCGCACCGGCCAACTGTTCATCGAGCACCTGCCCGGCGCGCAGGACATCCGCGTATTGCCCAGCGCGCTGAGCGTGGACTACCTGCGGGTAGCCGTATCGCGGCAATCACCCCTGAGCCAGCACATGGACGAAATCGACGCGCAGTTGCGGCGCATGAACCAGGCTGGCGAGATCGCGCGCTGGCTGGAGCAGAGCGAGGTCACTTACCGCGACATGATCAACCTGCCGGCGGATGCACGATGATCCGCCTGCGCACCGATGGCCTGCTGCGCCGCCTGCTGCTGTTCATCCTGCTGTTCAGCTTGTGCTTCACGGTACTGGCCAGCGGCGTGCAGCTGTACTTCGAGTACCGTCGCGAAATGCGGGATATTGAGGCACGCATGGCGTTGATCCGCGCCGGCTACCTGGCCAGCCTGGAGCGCAGCCTGTGGGACCTCGACGAGGCGCAGCTGGATGTTCAGTTGCGCGGCCTGGTGGACTTTTCCGATGTGGCGCGGGTGCGTCTGGTCAGTGATGATTTCACATTGTTACGCGGTGAGGCCGAGCCCCAAGGGCCGCTGCGCATCGAGCGCTTCCCTCTCGACTATCAGCCGCCCTCAGGGCCGGTCAGGCACCTGGGCGAACTGGAAGTCAGCATCGACCTTGGCGCGGTACACCGGCGGCTTTACGCCACGGGCCTTGCCAGCCTGTTGTGGATGGGCGTGTTTCTGTGCGGCCTGGCAGTGGCGCTGTCAGGGCTGTTCTACCGCCTGGTCACCCGCCATCTGCAAGTGATGGCCGAGTTCGCCCGGCGTATTGGCG
>RCUS01000289.1_pt1 | contig 36018 bp, 24 predicted proteins | sample 2166221 | NCBI WGS metagenome assembly RCUS01 (sample SAMN09932758, study PRJNA488358) | compost metagenome | isolation source: compost soil in cyclohexanecarboxylic | place: Germany: Experimental Botanical Garden
TGGGCATGAACGCGGCGATGATGGAGGACTACCTGAAGTTCATCGCTAACCGTCGCCTGTCGCAGATTGGTCTTAAAGAAGAGTATCCAGGGACGACTAACCCGTTCCCTTGGATGAGCGAGATCATGGACTTGAAGAAAGAGAAGAACTTCTTTGAGACTCGGGTTATTGAGTATCAGACTGGTGGGGCGTTGAGCTGGGATTGATTACCACGTCCGCTCAAAATCAATAGATGGTGAAACCTTCTCACTAAATGTGAAATGGATTCCCTCAAAAGGCTGCCTAAGGGCAGCCTTTTTTTGTCATCCACAGGTGATTGAGTGCCCCCAGCCCCTCAGAAGCTGTAGCAACTCTCTCCAATTGGTAGACTGCTGAAATTTGGTGCCCATGATGCACCTGTCGTGCCTAAAAGGAATTCTTCTTCAATGTCCGCCCTTCAATCCCTGCTCGACACCTACCGATCTACATCTGTCACCGAACGCGAAAAAGGTACTTACTTCGAAGAGCTGATCTGCGCCTACTTGCGCAACGAAGCGACCTATCGCGACCTCTACGATAAAGTATGGACGTATGGCGACTGGGCCAAAGAAAAGGGACTGAACGGTCGCGACACCGGCATCGACCTGGTGGCTCGCACCCAGGGCACAGGCGAGTACCATGCTATCCAGTGCAAGCTGTACGCCGAGGACTACCGCGTCCAGAAGAAGGACATCGACAGCTTCTTTACCGCATCTGGCAAAGCACCGTTCTCGCATCGCATTATCGTTGCGACCACCAATAGCTGGAGCGAGCACGCCGAAGATGCTCTGCAAGGCCAACAGCTTTCAATCAATAAGATCGATCTGCAAGCCCTAGAGGACAGCCAAATCGATTGGGCAAAATACCGCCCAAACCAACCGGTTGCCCTTAAAGCTCGCAAGCAGCTCCGGGATCACCAACAGACGGCGCTGAATGCCACAGCGGCGGGTCTCAATGATGCCGAGCGCGGCAAGTTGATCATGGCATGCGGAACCGGCAAGACCTTCACCAGTCTGAAGATCGCCGAGCGTCTGGCCGGCAAGGGCAAGCGTGTGTTGTTCCTGGTGCCCAGCCTGTCGCTATTATCGCAGACACTCACCGAGTGGACGCAGGAAAGCGAAACACCGCTCCACAGCTTCGCAGTTTGCTCTGACAGCGACGTGGGCAAGAAGCGCAAGGCCGATGAGGACACCGTTCAGGTTTTCACCCACGAACTCCGCTACCCAGCCACCACAAAGGCAGATCGTCTAGCAGCGGAAATGCTCAAGCGCCACGATGCCGAGCACATGAGCGTGGTCTTCTCCACCTACCACTCGATCGACGTGATCAGTCGCGCCCAGCACGATTACGACCTGTCAGCGTTCGACTTGGTGATCTGCGACGAAGCTCACCGGACAACCGGCGCGACCTTCGACGATGATGACGAAAGCACCTTCGTGCGCATCCATGATGCCGACTACATCCGCGCCGCCAAACGCCTATACATGACCGCTACGCCGCGCATTTACGGCGACAGCGCCAAAATCAAAGCCGAATCAGGCGAAGTCACCCTTTGCTCCATGGATGACGAGGCGCTGTACGGCAAAGAACTGTTCGTCATCAACTTCTCCGAGGCTGTTCAGCGCGGCCTGCTCACCGACTACAAGGTGCTGGTACTCACCGTTGAAGAGAGCGTTATTAACCGCCGCCTCCAGGATCTGTTGAAGGACGAAGACAACCAGCTAAAGGTGGACGACGCCGCCAAAATCGTCGGCTGCTGGAAGGCGCTGGCCAAACAAGGTCTAGCAGAAAACCTGGTGGGTGATGATCAACCCATGAAGCGTGCTGTGGCCTTCTGCCAGGTAATATCGCCCAATTATAAGGGCACCAAGCATAAGGTCAGCTCGATCAACATCGCCAGCATGTTCCAGTCGGTGGTGGAGGCTTACCAGGATTCTGAAGAGATAGATCAAGCCTCGCGCATCATCTGCGAAGCCGAACACGTTGATGGCGGCATGAACGCCAGCCAGAAAGAGACCAAGCTCAATTGGCTGAAGGAAGATCCCCCAACCAACACTTGCCGGATACTCAGCAACGTTCGCTGCCTGTCTGAGGGCGTGGATGTGCCGGATCTGGACGCCGTGCTCTTCCTCACCCCGCGCAACTCCCAAGTAGACGTGGTGCAATCCGTAGGCCGGGTGATGCGCAACGCACCGGGCAAAAAGCGCGGCTATGTGGTGCTTCCGGTGGTCATTCCTGCCGGTATGGAGCCCCACGAGGCCCTTAACGACAACCAGACTTACAAGGTCGTCTGGCAGGTGCTCCAGGCGCTGCGCTCCCACGACGACAGCTTCGACGCCATGGTTAACAAGCTCGACCTGATCGGCTCAGACCCGCGCAAGATGGAAGTCATCGCCATCACCGACAAGGCCGACAAAAAGACGAAGAAATCCAGGGGGACTAGCAACGGCCAGGCCGGCAAAGGCCAGTTCGGCATCGGCGAGAAGCGTCCTCGGTACGATGCCGAAGGCCAGATGACCAAGCAGGCCGAGCTGACCTACGAAGTGGGCGAAATCGAGAAGGCCATCTACGCCAAGATCGTCGAGAAGTGCGGCAACCGTCACCACTGGGAAGACTGGGCCAACGACATCGCCAAGATCGCTCGCACCCACATCGACCGCATTCAGGGCATCTTAGAGAATCCGGCCAGCACCCAGGAAAAGGCTGCTTTTAATGCCTTCGCCGCCGAGCTGCGCGATGACCTCAATGACAGCATCAGCGATGGCGAGATTGTCGAAATGCTTGCCCAGCACCTGGTAACCAAGCCGGTGTTTGATGCGTTGTTCGATGAATACAGCTTTGCCAGTCATAACCCCATGTCCAAGGCCATGCAGGGTGTGCTGGATGCGCTCCATGAACACCACCTAAGCAAAGAAGCTGACACCCTGGATAAGTTCTACGCCAGCGTGCGTCAACGCGCAGCCGGCATCAACAATGCTCAGGGCAAGCAGAAGATCATCGTCGAGTTGTACGACAAATTCTTCCGCAACGCCTTCCCCAAGATGACTGAGCGCCTGGGGATTGTTTACACCCCGGTCGAGGTAGTGGACTTCATCCTCCACAGCGTCAACCACCTGCTGCAACAGGAGTTCGGCCAGACCCTCGGCAGCAAGGGCGTTCACATCATCGACCCGTTCACCGGCACCGGCACCTTCATCACCCGCCTGATTCAGTCGGGCCTGATTAAACCAGAAGAACTACCGCACAAGTACAAACACGAGATCCACGCCAACGAGCTTGTACTGCTGGCCTATTACATCGCCGCCATCAATATCGAAGCCGCCTACCACGGCGAAGTGATCGACGAGTACACCCCGTTCGAAGGTATCTGCCTAACCGACACCTTCCAGATGTATGAAAAGGATGACCTCGTAGACACGCTGCTTGAGGACAACAGTGCACGACGCAAGCGGCAGAAGGAGCTGGATATCCGGGTGATTGTGGGTAACCCACCCTACTCCATTGGGCAGGGTAGCCAGAACGATAACAACCAGAATATCAGCTACCCAGTATTGGATCAGCGCATTGAGGAAACCTATGCTGCACGCTCCAGCGCCACGCTTTCTAAAGGGCTGTATGACAGCTACATCCGCGCCATTCGCTGGGCCAGCGACCGTATAGGTGATGCCGGCATCATCGGTTTTGTCACCAATGCAGGGTTTCTGGAGGCCAACACCGCTGGCGGATTGCGCAAGTGCCTGGCTGATGAGTTTTCCAGTCTCTATGTGTTTCACTTGCGTGGTAACCAGCGCACTAGCGGCGAAACATCGCGCAAAGAAGGTGGCAAAATTTTTGGCAGCGGTAGCCGTGCCCCCATTGCCATCTCACTGCTGATCAAGAACCCCAACGCACAGAGCCACGGTCAGATTCACTTCCACGATATTGGTGACTACCTGAGTCGTGAGCAGAAACTAGAGAAGGTCGCCGACTATGTCAGCGTGGGTGGTATCGAGCAGTGGCGATTGATTACCCCAGATGAGCACGGGGACTGGTTGAAACAGCGCGATGACAGTTTTTCCGACCATATAGTGCTTGGTGATAAGAAGGGGGATGGCCCTAAACTATTCGATAACTTCTCGTTGGGTGTAGTAACCAACCGAGATGCCTGGGCCTACAACGCCAGCCGGAGCAGGCTGGAGGCCAACATGAAAAGCATGATTGATTTCTATAATGCTGAGGTGAAGCGTTTCAATTCGATGCATCCAGAGCTGGACAAAAAGAAGCGTGAAGCGGTCATGGACGACTTCGTTGATACCAACCCCGAACGTATTAGCTGGACGCGTGGTTTGAAGCAGGAACTGGCGAAAAACCGCTCTTTTGGATACGAAGCTACCTCTCTGACGCCTTCGCTCTATCGTCCATTTACCAAGCAATGGTTATATTTTAACCGCACTTTCAATGAGATGGTGCTTCAGATGCCAAGGATATTTCCGCATGCAGAGGTGGAAAATCTGGTAATAAATACAACATCGGTAGGCGGTCTTTTTTCTGTACTCATGGCCGATATCCTGCCAAGCAAATTTGTTGGCGAGGATGTTGTGCAATGGTTCCCGCTCTACCTCTACGACGAACAAGCCCAAGCTACTGATGGAGGTACTGGTGACTTGTTCGCTCAAGGCAGCGTTGAGTCTGGCCTAAAACGCCGAGACGCCATCACCGATGCAGGGCTGGCCCACTTCCAGAGTTTCTATCCCGGCGAGCAGATCAGCAAGGAGGACATGTTCTATTACGTCTACGGCATCCTGCATTCGCCGGACTACCGCGAACGCTATGCCGACAATCTTAGCAAGGAACTGCCACGCATCCCGGCAGTGAGACAAGCCGCCGACTTCCGTGCCTTCAGCCAGGCAGGCCGCGCCCTAGCTGCGCTTCACCTAAACTACGAAACCGTCAAGCCGTACCCGCTGACCATTGAGGCCAAGGGTACGCTTACCGGCGCTGATTACCGCGTGGAGAAGATGAAGTTCGCCAAAAAGGGCGACAAAACCACCGTCATCTACAACCATCGCATTACCTTGAAACGAATCCCTGATGCGGCGTGGGACTACGTTGTCAACGGCAAGGCCGCACTGGACTGGGTAATGGAACGCCAAGCCGTGCGCACCGACAAGTCCAGCGGCATTGTCAACGACGCCAATGACTGGGCCACCGAAACCATGGATAACCCCAAATACCCATTGGAGCTTTTCCAGCGTGTGGTCACTGTAAGCCTTGAGACGATGAAAATCGTAGGAGGGCTTCCGCCGCTAGATATCGGCACTGACGACAGCCCCAAAGCTTATACGGTTGACGAATTGAAATCCGCCATCATCGGGCACTGGAAAGATTTGCCAGCGGCTACCACGGCGCTAAAGATAATCGATGCTATCGGAGGCATTAAAGCTCCGCCCCAAAGCTGGCGCGTCGGGGATATTCTGAAAATGCTAGATAAGCGCGAACTAACGCCTGATGTAGTTGCCGCACTGGCGATATTGGTTCAATCCGAATACGCGATCTTCCGTGCCTCCGCCGAGTTCCTTGATGAAGACGATCAACGTCACGAAATTTCCAGCGACGACTTCCAGAGGGTTCTGGACGTAGACACCATTTTGCATCCTGTGACGCGTGAGGAGGTCTCCCGAGCATCTGAACGAGTTGTGCCGTTCTTTGAACTTGAAACGGATATTTTCGGAGGGAAATTGCAGTGAGTACCGATGAATTCACCCTCGCTACCATACGTTCGCTGATAGCAGGCACAGAAATGGGCACTGCCTTTGACTACCTGCTTGCCCAAAATCACGTTGCAAGAGTCAATGCAGTCCAGCGCTCGGTAGACTTTGCTTGCAATAAGCTGGTCAAGCACCGAGATAAAAAGCAGAACGATGATGAAGATGGACTAACTGTTCAGGTCTGCGATCTGCTTAGAACTTCCGGTATTAAGGCAACACACGATACTGCAATCGGCGGTCACTGTGATATATCGGTTGAGGGGGCGGATGATTTCCTATGGTTAGCCGAGGCTAAGAAGCACAGCAGTTATGCGTGGTTGGATAAGGGATTTAAGCAACTATCCACACGGTATGCGACATGTACTCACGGACAGGATCATGGGGATCTCTTAATCTATTGTTTTGCTCAAAACGCAAAAGCAGTGCTAGAGAAGTGGAAAGAACAGTTGGTTACTATCAACGACTATGTGACCGTCAGTGAAGATGAAGGGGGCAATTTATTGATCTTTCAGTCAACACACATACATGAGGGCTCCGGCTTAGAGTTTTACGTTAGACACAAAGTGGTGCCGCTTTATTGGGATCCTAAAGATAAATAAACGCAGAGCTTTGGCTATTAAAATGTTCAGCCGCAAGCTGAGAGTCGATAGCACTTATGAGGCCAAAACGGTTTTTACCTTTCGATCAATTACTGGATGCGGATGGGAGATCTACTCCACCGGCCTGGTGCTGTTTTCGAATGCCTTTCCTTGGCCATCATCGAATCAAAACCAGTTATGATCTTCCCCGCTTTGGCAGAGTAGCCCCACCGCAGTCAGCGAGAGCCATTGCAGCACTGGCTCTCGCCGCGAGCACACCGACATCCATTTCACTCCGAGGCGCCGCTCCAGACACCATACCTCACCATCCAGTAGCGCCCGAAACTGGTTTGCACCAAGACCGAGCTAGATGTGGGGCCTGATTGACCATAATGTCAAATTCAGCGCAGCGGAGGCCGACATCCGTGCCTATGTGACGCCATGAGAACCAAACGGCCATCAATTGCTGCAAAGGCCACCTCACCGAACTGGATCAGCGCCAGCCCGTTATCTCTGGCGCAGCTGAAATCACCTAAGACCGCGCCACCAGGCCTCAACTCGGGTGAGGCAGGCCACTATCAGTTCTACACTCTGTCGCGCGTCATTGATCAACTCTTGATCATCTTACAAAGTGTATTTACCAGCGACATCTCCTCTGGGGTCTTGCAGCAGATGGCCGTCAAGGCTGGGCTGGCTATCACACAGGCCAAGGTCTTGGCGCGACTGACCGCTACATTCAAGCGGTTTTTTGAGTAGAGAAAGCCAATATTCCGAGGTAAATAGTCTTCATTCGAAGTGGTCATCGTAACAATCACAATTCCGGCCTCTTTCCCCTGAAATTAGTCCACCGTTCCGACTCGGGCGCCTGCCGGCAGCTCCCGTTTAAGCAATTGCACCTGAAGGTTGTAGGGTGGACAACCAATATATTGTTCCCGTCGAAACGCCATTGCCCTCCAGGTAACTCTTCCCAAATGCCATAGATCGGACTGACCAAGCAAGTGTGGCGCGCAGCGCCCAAGACAGCCATCCATGTCCAGAGGGTGATAACCACGATATCGCCCGGACGACAGATCTTATGGCCGACATAGCTCGCTGCCTTGAACATGGTCAGCCGAATGAACAGCGGCGCTGTTGCGAGCAGAAAAGCCGATTCGCGTCTCCGACCTATCAAGATTCAAAAGTCGACGGCGTTTCGCGAAGATGGCACAGTGACACGCCTCTAAAAGTGAGGTGGTGCAGCTGTAGGCGTCGTCAAGGGTCTGTGCTGCGTTGCATGCTTGTGAATCTTCAGCATAAGGATTTGCGTCAATGACCGCGTTCACTCCTGCTGTAAATCCCATAAAAGCCTGGCTCAGCGAATTTTTGCTCACCCGCGAGCTATTCAAAGGACCTAACGGAAAACCTCTGTATAGCTACCAACTGTCCGAATACGAGTACGCATCCTTACGCGATTTACTTCAAAAGTACCTTCGCCTAGCGTCCAGCCCAGTTCAGGTCATACACCTGGGAGCATGTTTTTGTTTATTCGTCAGTGAGCAGTACCGTAGAAATTACAACAGCTCATGGTCCTGGTCAGGCGCTGAGAGCGAGTTAGCCGTCTCACTTTCACACAGCCAGCATGCAACCTTGACCAGTAAAGGACTGGAATACTGGAAACGCCCTATTCGGTACCGTGAAAACGGTAGGGATTGGCTAGGGTCCCTTTTCGCAGAAGGTGGGTTACCTTGGCCCCTAGTTCAAAAGGAATCACATGGCTTTGGCAAAGCCGTCAATCGAGGCATTAATCTCTTCAGTGCTGGGAGCAGCCACCGAACAACTGCTGACCTAATAGCGGCGCACGAAGATGAATTGCCAATTTCCTTTCGAAATCTAGAAACCAGGCAGCTGCTTGCCGGCATTGTTGAACAGTTGATGCATCTGGCGGGGCAATATCCGCTTAAGGATCAGAAAGACCCTGCTGCCTACCTGGATAAAGTCGCTCCTGAGTGGACAGAAGCCTTTCCAATCCCTCTCGATGAAACTAACGCTAGAGGCCTGATTAATGATTGGCTACATGATGCTGGCAAGCAGCGGCTTGATAGAAAAGAAGCCCTAATTCAAGCCAGAGCATTCACCTGTGAGCATTTTCTATTAGGCACACTGCCGGACTGGAGGATTAGGACAGAGCTGGCCTTGCCAAAGGAACACTCATTTGACATTGATGCCCAGCAGTTGGGTAGCACTCGGCTCGATCAAGCCTATTACGAAGGTGAGCACATACTAGCTCGTGGGCCTGCGGTGTATGCCCAGCTGAATGAGTCGCGTCTGACGATCCGCTTCTCCAATCCCTCAATATCAATAGAACGTCGCCGGCTAGGCGAACCTGTCACGCTGCGCTTACTCGACAATGGACGAGTTGTTCAATGTTACCAATTCGACGGCAGCGAGTTGGATTACGAAGAGGCGCCGTTAGTTTTTGAGCAGCGGGCTGATTGCTGGCAATTAGTCGGAACATCCTCTTGCGGTGTTGCTGGTGAGTCCGCACGTATTCGCATTCCGACCAAATTTAGTATTTCGTCAGACGGCCCCGCACCATCGCTGCTGACTACCGACAGAGAGAACGGCCAGTGGCTGGATTTACGGGCCGACATATCGCTCCAAAACGGCCCTGACCTCTATCGAATCGAGCTAAATCAAAATCTAAACGAACACCGTAAGCCCGCTCTGGCCGGTGTTCAGGGGCTCTACGACAGCAACCCAGGTGTTGTATATTTGGGTTGGCCACGACTAGAGTTGCCCGAAGACTATGAGTTTGGTTTGGGCGATATTCTAGAATTTGCTAATGGGCAGCCCTTGGACACTCTTCGCCGTACCGGGCCCTTAGGTGTCGTTCGTTACACCTTGAAAAGCCGCACGGGAAAAACGCTTTTAACACGCCGCTTTGCCGTCCTACCCAAAGAATTCAGTACCTCGTTGCTTCCCGCAACCACCGAAAAACCTGCCCGATTGCAGGTCAAAGGTGCGCTCCAGCTTGACTTAAAAATCGACAGCTCGCTGCTAATGGCGAAGCGATTGGAGTCTGATCACTCCGCAACCACTTTCAGCCTTGTTCATCTGACCGATACACCTCCTGCTGGTTTTACGCTGGAAATCGACCAGAAAAGCAGCAATCAGCCACTACGACTTCGCCTCCCGTATCCGTATCAAGGAGCACGGCTTATTGGACCAGACGACCGGCCCTCACGAGCACACGAGCTTACGTTACCTGAGTTGATAGGTCATCGTATCGCATTGACCTCAGGACAAACTCAAGGGCAAAGTTTCTACATGCAATTGGAACTGGTGTGCGAGGCGCTGCCACATCCAAAACGGCACTATGAGATCAAAGTAGGCTCATCACCCACGCTGCTAAATTTGTTTAGCTACCAAAATGACATGCTTCAAATGCTGGGAGCTGTCGACGAACAAGATGCGTTTATTAAGCTCACCCTAGAAACCGAACAGCGCGCGCTCAGCCTGAATATCAGACGGTACAACGGCCGCTTGCAATGGGAAAGTCGAGACACATTCACGATCTGCGAAATAAGTAACGCGACAATTTTGAATGACACCGAAGTTGAAGCAATGTTGCTTTCTGATCCTAAGCAAGCACCAGTCAGAATTGAGGGACTCAAGAGCCAGGATGTTAGCACCGGGCGATTTATTATACCCAACACCATGCAACGTGATGGCCCATGGCTAATCTATCCAGCCAAAGATAGTAAAACTCAATTTCGCCCTGCACTGTTCGTGTCGGCTTCGTCGATTACTGAAATTCAAACTGAAGTTTTTTCCCTGCACAGAGCGACACAGGTTTTCCACCCCAAAACCAACGCAAACGCCATCAGTCAACAAATCACCGTCATGGCAAAAGAGTTCGGACATAGTGGCTGGCAATATTTAGCGGACTTGAAGCAACACTACGCGCACCTGCCATTGTCCTCATTTGAAAGCTGGAAGGCACTGTCAAAGCAACCAGAGGCGCTGGCATTCGCGGTGCTCCGACTAGAAATGGACGAAGCGTTCTGCGCTCGAATTCGCGATGAGCTGGCGGTGATCTGGGAAGCAATTCCTCTCCCCATCTGGGCCGAAGCGCATGCACGATTTTTACAAGGGTTGATGGCATGTGGCTTGCCGGAGATTCTTATCAAAAACCTTGAAACGAATCGCGCGGCCGTGTTGCGACTTGTGGTTTCCGGCTTTGATTATTTGGGCGACTACCTAAGTACGGGCAATAAAAGCAGTCTGACCAAAATCCCTCCCCAACTGGTGGTACCAGGCTGGAATCAAGCCTTACGCCAACAACACGCTACCGACACACAGTGGCCTACCGACCTTACTGCGGAGTTGACTAGCTGGCTCCTTCAGAATCCGATACCTGCATTCTTGAGAGAGATTACCCCTGTTGGTTTCACTAAAGCGGTTTCTTACTTACCAATTTTTTTGGCCTATGTGACGGCAGGCAAAGCCACCCTAAATGATCTTCCGGTGCCGATGCCGTACCTAAAATTCGCCATTCGATTGGTTTCTGATTTTGACCGTCAGGGATGGTTCGCACCTACTCACGCACTGATGGTTTCGTATTTGCTAGCCTCCGAAGACGAGGCATAAGGAGTTCCGATGCGTTTTTTCACGGATTTAATTGAGCAAAGCCTTAACCGCACGCGGGAAGCAACCCTAGGCGTCCTAGGAGTTAACGAACCAGGGCTTCGCCGTCATCTGAACGAAAAAATGGTTGATGAACTGGGCGCCGATGGCTGCTTTCTGGCTCCGCCGGTTTTCGAACATACGTTTGGTTGGAAAGAGTCGGAAAAACGTCTTCTCGACTTAGAGGGGTCATTGCTCTCCAAAAGCCTGCTCAATACATTACAAAACGCCCATGCGTATGACTTTCCAAGAGAAGCCCACCCCTATACGCACCAGCTTCAGGCTTGGCGAACGTTGCTTAACGAGAAACCTCGATCTGCCATCATCACCAGTGGCACCGGCTCGGGGAAAACAGAATGTTTTATGGTGCCTATCCTTGAAGATCTAATCCGGGAGCGTGAGCGAAATCAGTCGTCTTTGATTGGGGTGAGAGCGCTATTTCTCTATCCTCTCAACGCCCTAATCAACTCTCAACAGGAGCGTTTAGATGCATGGACCCGTGCGTACGGTAAAGATATTCGGTTTTGTTTATACAATGGTAAAACAGAAGAACGCGAAGGGGTCATTCGTAAGATTCAAGAACAGAAACCCAATCAGGTTTTGTCACGTGAGCTTTTGCGCAAAGAGCCCGCGCCAATATTAATGACCAACGCGACAATGCTCGAATACATGCTGGTTCGTCAGGTAGACAATCCTATCCTGGAGATTTCAAAGCAGCAGCAGTCTCTACGCTGGATTGTCCTCGACGAGGCACACACTTACGTTGGTTCTCAAGCCGCAGAAATGTCCCTCCTGCTGCGCCGCGTCGTTCAAGCCTTCGGTAAGAATCCTGAGGAGATTCGCTTTGTCGCGACATCGGCCACCATCGCCGGGGGGGAGGCCGAAGAAAAGTTGAAACGGTACCTTGCAGACCTCGCAGGAGTGCGGCTAGAACAAGTCGACGTCATTGGAGGATCTCGTGTTTGGCCGGATATCTTGTTCGACTCGAAAGTCGAAAAGGCCTCGCTGGAGGTCGTGCAATCTATCGAGAATGAACAAGAAATATCACCGTCCCGTTTTGATGCTTTAGGACGTAATTCAATAGCACGCTCGTTAAGGCATGCGATTGTTAACTCGACGAAACCGTTAGATTTAAATGAATTACTGACGATACTGAAATCCGAATTAATGCCCGGCTCGCGGCTGGAGCAGCAACGGGAGGTGTTAGGTTGGCTCGATGTATCAACTGGCACCCGACGCCATAAGGACGAACCGCCGTTTCTTAAGCTACGGACCCATCTTTTTCAACGAATGCTTCATGGACTATGGTCCTGCATAGACCCTAATTGCACTGCCAAATCTGCCAGTCTGAGTGAATGGCCATTTGGCAACGTCTACGTTCATCAACGTGCACGCTGCGAATGCAACGCGCCAGTGTACGAATTAGGATTTTGCGATGACTGTAAAACTCCGCATTTGATTGCAGAGGATCGCAACGGGGTTCTTCACCAATTGAGCCCGTACGCAGGAGATGAGTTTTCTTTGAGCTACGAAAGCGGCGAAGAAGAGACGTCGCCTGAACGTGAGGTAACCGGCCCCACTACTAGTCGTACTTACGCACAACGTTTGGTAATTGCCGGGTTGCAGGTCGCACAAGATCCCTTTTTCAGCGTCAGCCTCGATCTCGACACCCACGGCTTATGTGCTACTAACTCAGCGCGCCCTATCAACATTACTATCGCTGAAGAGAAAGCGGCTTGCTGTAGTCACTGCGATCACGAACTTCCAAACAAAAAAAGCTTTCTGAGAAAAGCGTACCTGGGCGCTCCATTCTATGTTGCGAATGCCGTCCCGACGGTGCTGGAGTTTTGCCCAGATGCCGACAAAAAAGACAGCAATGAGCGCTCCCCAGAAGAATTACCCGGTCGGGGTCGCAAGCTAATTACGTTCACCGATAGCCGTCAAGGTACGGCACGTATGGCCGTACGCATGCAACAAGAAGCCGAGCGTTCGCGGTTGCGTGGCTTAGTGTTTGAAACGCTTCGGAACGTTCAGGCCAAAGCTGATGCGGAACCTAAAGACGTTCCTACTGGCAACTATGATCTGCTGATGCACCAGGCAGAAGGCTTAGAACAGTCGGGAATGGGTGTAATGGCGGCAGAGCTACGCAGACAAGCGGCCGCGCTACGATCCGGCAGCGCCCCACAAAAACGAATCGTCAACGTCGATTGGGCAAGCATGGTGTATGAGCTAGCGGCCTCCAAAGATGTTGAACAGTCAATCCTGCGTTACAACCGCTACGCAAACCCTGTCCTATTTGACGGGAGCCAAGGTGGCGCAACCATGGCTCGCTTACTTTTAGCTCGGGAATTTTCCCGACGCCCAAAAAATCAAAACAGTACGGAGACTCTCGGCCTCGTAAAAGTAACCTACCGAGGTCTCAAAGAAATTAGCTCTACACCGCCGATGTGGACGGAAACAAACGCGGTACCGGCGACAGGACCATTTTCGGCGCCTGAAACTCGCTTAACGCTTGAGGATTGGCACGACTACCTTAAAGTCGCACTTGATTTTTACGTGCGCGAGAACACCTTTATAAACATGGATCGCGACATGCAATCCTGGATGGGCAGCAGGTTCACCCCAAAATCGCTGTTCTCTCCAAAAACCGAGATGGAGGAAAGCACAACAGTAAAAAAATGGCCTCAAGTAAAGTCTGGAAATCCGCATCGGTTAGTAAAACTACTGGAACAAGCCACCGGATTGAATCGGACAGTCGCTACAGATGCGGACAAAATCAATGCTTGGCTAGAGGCGGCATGGTCTGCTCTAACACAGGCGCTCATCCTGGAGCCCGCAGACCCTGGGCATCGTCTGAAGCTAGAAACACTGACCTTTTCGCTATTAGAAGAGGGGTGGCTCTGCCCGATAACACACCGCATTTTTGACTCAACTTTTCGTGGGCTGACCCCCTATTTACCCATAAAGTTGCGTCCGCAAGACTATCGTTGCCAGAAGATCCAACTCGCCTCGCTAGCTAACCTCCAGATAGACGGTAGCGCCGTGGCCAAGCAATTGCAGATTCGTGCGCAGGTCTTACAAGACCCGGTCATCCAGCACCTTCGGTCTGAGAATCTCTGGACCGATATCAGCGACCGTACCGTGGAAGGCGGATTTTACTATCGAACCGCAGAACATTCGGCTCAGCAGTCGGCCCAGAGACTCGATGACTATGTTGATCTGTTTAAGAAGGGTGATATCAACGTACTCAACTGCTCCACGACTATGGAGATGGGCGTAGATATTGGGGGCATCTCTGCGGTGGTGATGAACAATCTGCCGCCCCACCCTGCCAACTATTTGCAACGGGCCGGACGCGCCGGACGCCGTAGTGAGGCACGCGCGATAGCCTACACCTTATGTAAAGCGGACCCTCATAACCAGCGCGCGTTTGCACAGCCTAAGTGGCCATTCATTACCGCCATTCCCGCTCCCACCATTACTTTAAGCTCTTCTCGCATTGTTCAGAGGCACGTCAATTCGCTGCTCTTGTCTATTTTCCTAAAGTCAAAAACCGGTAGTGACGGTGACCGAACCAGGCTGACCCTTCAATGGTTTTTTGGCGGGGACGACTCACCCTGCCAGCAATTCAAAAGCTGGCTGACTAGTTGTCAGACCGAATTCGCAGACCCAATCAAACGCCTTGTCAGCGGAACCTGCTTAGATGGCTGCCTGCTCAGCACAATCTCAGCCGAGACTCAGGAAAGCGTACGTATTCTGGAGGACCGGTGGCTTGAAGAGTCTCGAAAGCTCAACGCTAAGCTGCAAGCGGCGACAGATTTACCGTACAAGAAAGCGCTAGAGCTGGAGAAAAAACGTCACGACGGTGAGTACTTGCTGCGCGATCTCGCGTCCCGTGCGTTCCTTCCAGGATATGGATTCCCTACCGATGTCGTGACACTCAATACCTACAATATTGAGGACTTCAAGCACCAGCGAACTCATCCTGAGAGTCGTGAAGACAGCATTTTCAACAACAAAGAGCTACCGTCTCGCGGTTTAAACATTGCGATCCGAGAGTATGCACCTGGGTCGCAAGTGGTAATCGATGGGAGAGTCTATCGTTCGGCAGGAATCAGTTTGCAATGGCATGCATCAGGCCAAGTAAACGAAGCACAAAAATTTGATATCGCCTGGCGATGCTCAAATTGTGGCGCGACAGGCGTAATCGAAAACGCCTACACCAACAGCTCCGAGCTAACGTGCTCACACTGCATGCACGCAATTCAACCAAACGAGCGCCGAACCGTCCTTCGCCCTGGCGGCTTTGTAACCGACTTCTATGAGTCCACAACAAACGACATCACTTCTCAGAAGTTCATCCGAGTCGAACGACCTCGCATCCAACTGACTGGCGAGACGATCTCGCTGCCCGACAAGCGGTGTGGTTTCGTTCGATTTGGTCACGATGGCAGTGTGTTCCATCATTCATCCGGTGAACACGAAAAAGGTTACGCCGTGTGCCTAACCTGCGGACGTGCAGATTCAATGCTCGCCTCCGGTGACATTCCTAAAAATCTCCTTCCAGATCAGCTACACCGGCCAGTGGGCGGGATCACAGGCAGTCGTAAAGAGTTCGACTGCCCCGGCACGGCAGTTAAGCCTAACCTGTTCTTGGGCTATCAAATTCGCACCGACGTCATGGAGCTTTACTTGAGAAGTCCCCAGACAGGCCTGTGGCTCGGAGATAGTCTGGCAGAGCAAACCATAGCCACGACTCTTGCCGTTGCGCTACGCGACGTAATCGCCGAACTCTTAGGTATTGCCAGCACAGAAATGGGCTTTGGTTTCCGTCTTGATCGCGATATCGAAAGTGGACAAGGGCGAACGGTCATTCAGCTGTTCGATGAAGTCAGCGGAGGAGCCGGGTTTGTCCTGGCTGGCTTAGCGAATACAACCGAGCTATTACGTAAAACGTTAGGGAAGCTGCATTGCCCGGTTAATTGCGAAAACGTCTGCTCGCACTGTCTTGCAGGTCAAGACAGTCGAGTGGAGCGAGAGGAGCTAGACCGTGGACGCGCCATGGAGTGGCTGACTGTGTCGGGCCTAATCGAACATTTAGACTTGCCCAGCGAGTTTGAAACTGTGGTGGGGGCTAGTTATTGCTCAACCGGCCCGATCCGCTATTTGTCCTCTGCGATCAATTCAGCGGATCGTGGTGAAAACGACACCTCTATTTGCCTGGTGATGAGGGGAGATGCAGAGGACTGGGACCTAGACCACCCTTACTTCCGTGAAAAGATCCTCACTTGGGCAATCGCTGACAAACTCAAGGTGAAACTGGCAATTCCTTCAGGAGCGTCGCTAAGCAAAGAACAGAAGAACACCCTCTTTGACCTGGCTAGCCTTGGGGTTGGGATTGAGGATATCGGCAACACCCTCCCACTGATCAAGCCTTACCTAGTGGCTCAAATTCACTCCAAGTCGGGCATCAAGAGTCTTTTTAGCAGTGATGCCTCCGCTGCGATTCCCGGAGCCGGATGGCTGAGTAGCAACGATGGAATAGTATGGGCTGGAAGCGACTGTGTTTCTGCTTGCGGTGGTCAGTCTATCGACGTCCGGACCTGGCGCCAATTTGAGCAAGGTGCACGGGTCATCGAAATCACCCACGAACTTGACGGGCCTATTAGCAGCTTGCATAGACGTCTCGCTACTCTCATTGAGAAGCACGCACCCGAACTGACTGAGTTGATTGCCACGGACCAAGCAGCAGTGGTCAGCTATTCCGACCGGTATTTGAAATCTCCCTGGTCGTTAATGTTGTTAAGCGGTTTTCTTGAACTTTTTAAAAATGAAAAACTTGAGTCGCTTCGAATTCAAACGCTAGCATCCAGTGGCGATCAGTCCAGCAATCAAATTAGTCATGACTGGAGGTTTCAACCTGATCAAGAAGCACTTCTTAAGCTTTGGTTGGGTAGCCAGTTCTCTATCTCACCTGAAATTGAAATCAAAGAACGAAGCCGGGAGCTTCAACACGCGAGAGTGATAACAGTAGATTGGGTATCGGGTAAGCGCAGCAAAGTTTTCCTTGATCAAGGAATGGGATACTGGCGAGGTAGAATGCCGTATCGCGACCAGATGGGGTTTGACTTCCGCGCTAACCACGAGAGCCAAGCGCTACAAATGCTGGAGAAATATAAAGTGGCGCAAATGTGTCCTAGCGGTGAGTGGCCCACTTACATGAGCCTGCTCGTGAGCTAAGCCAAGCACCCAATGAGCCAGAGAACGGTGTCCACCTAAGACAAAGTGGACGCCACTTTTCTGTCTTCAAAGGCACTCGAAAATAAGGTGCGTCAAATTTCTTTAGGCCTAGACCTCTACTCCAGCTGTCACGTATGGGGTATGTCGAGGTCAACATAAGCGAACAACGGCAGGTCATACAGATCACCGAACAGCTGATAGATCTTCGCAGAGGCGTTGATCAGTTTTTTTACACTGCCAGCGTGATGCGTCAGGTTTATACGCTTATTGTGGTCCCGGCTCATCGCACTTAACGCATCATAGACCCGAGCATCCGGTACACAGCAGAACTCGCCTGGAATTGATGGATAAAGCTGACAACGCAACTCTCGCATGACCAGAGGGATCTTTATCAGCATGCTTTTCTGGCCGGTCCCCAAGCCTTTTAATGAACGCATAAAGTCGAAAAACGCAACGTATTGGCGAGTCGTGATCATGACGTCGATGGCACTTTTGATGCCGTCCCAGTTGTGGGCAAGGACTTTCACACTCGCGTAAACATCTTTCCTGAAACTGACCTGCTTCCTGGTGTCGGAATCGAGGCACTGACCTAAGGTCTGCACCATGGAGGCCTTACAGTTACTGCGCTCTATTTCGACAAACGCGTCGTTTGTCCATAAAGCGGGTGCGTCTTTGTGAGCCAGCTTCATCCAGGCCACAAAATAGACGGCATTCTCCCAAGGGCCTGTCCGAGACCACACCACCGCCAAGACAAACAGGAGAAACAGATCCTTCTCCTCTCGTAGGTCCAGCTTCAGTGAACGACCATCCAACAGAGGAATTTTGAAGTCAGCAACCCATCCTCGATAACTTCCAGCCTCGTTGAGGTTGGCATAGGCGAGGTTCGGCGACGCGGCCTTGAAGCGGTCGATCAGCCATGCGGCCGCATCCATTTCTTCATTTCCAGGCACAGTGATCGTGGGTGCCTGAGTCTGTTCGTAGCGCGATTTGGAAATCACACTCAGCCCAGCGCAACGATACCCGGTTGATGGACATTTCATTTCTACGCGGTCAAAACGACCAGAAGCAAGCAACTGATCAACCACTTGCGTTTCCGCTTGCATCTGGTCTTTTCGATTGGCTCCATTGGTTCTAATCCAATAATCCAACGAGTCCGGCTTCTTGTGATCGGTCAACCCTACTTTGATGGGACCCAATACCATGGAGCCACCCAACCCCTCTACTTTTGTAACCAAAGCATCAATGCTGAATGAGCCGCCATCTCTCAACGTAATCATTACGCGTCCTTAATTTTTTCATTTAAAACACTGTTGAATACTAGGGTCACCAGTGGATTTCCAGGTAAACCAGGGTTTCCCCTTACGAGCCCTACCTCAACGTTCCCAGCACTCAAACGCGTCTCGCAGACCTTCGGCATACGAGGCCCAAAATAAACGCATACGTCCCTGAGGATCCGGCATGTACAGCGCATCCTCATAAAAATACTCCAAGGCATCAGCCGCTGCGGCATCACCGCTGAGCGCAGCTCGCTGCAACCAAAAAAGCCCCTTTGAGACGTGACGCGAAACACCATTGCCCTCCAGGTAACTCTTCCCAAGGCGTGCAAACGCCGCAATGTCGCCGGCACGAGCGGCTTTTCGATACCAACGAAACGCCTTCCGGTTATCGGCCTCAACCTGTGAAGCTTCACAAATGCCTTTTCGATCCCGCGCGTCGTAAAGCCATGCGACCTCCAAAGCAGCCTCGCGGATCCCACCTTTAAACGCCTTTTTCAGCCATCGCTGGGCCATTTGCTCATCGACGGCGACACCTATTCCGTAGGTATACAGCTGCCCTAGATTGAAAAAGGCTTCAGATAAATCGTCCGCCGCAGCCAGCCGGAAAAGATGCAGAGCAATCGCTGGATCCTCGATCAACGTGCGCCCATCCAGCCATAACCAACCGAGGTCATTTAGCGCATCTGCATCATGTTCGAGCGCTGCTCGTCGAAGCTGCGCATATAGCAGGAGAAATGATTCTCGTGCCAAGGCCGCTTTTAAAGGATTCATGGCCTTCACTTCAGCGTATGACACCGCCCCATGACGCTCAGACATTTCAACAATCCGCAGAGTCGGCATGCCCAATCCCGCCCCCAGGCCCTCATGTTCACTGGATTCACGGAACTCCAGCATTTCAGGCTCGGGCAGAAAAGCTTCAAGTATGTTGACGACATTTGCAGGCTTGGGCATCGCCATTTCTCGGCTCCGGCATCAGATTGATTTCTCGAAAGGAATCATCCACCCTCTGAACGACAAACTGTGTCGCAATAGAGGAAGCATGGAGATGTCAGGAAAACGCCTGGAAGAGAGGTTTCGCCTAGATCTACTCCTGGCAATGATTCCCACACGGGGCGGCACGGCAACGCCGTCCGGCTTGCGCGTGGCACAGTTCCAAGAAAGACTTCGAGCCCAGTCCATCGAGGTGGACGATCGGACGATTCAACGCAACCTCAAAGCCCTGCTAGAGGATAAACGCTACGGTGTTAAGCGAAAAAAAGAAGGTCGGGAATACGTGTATTGGGCCGACAAGGAATTGTCGAAATTCGTGCTCAAACCCACTGACGCAATGAATTTGATCATGGTCATCGACCATGCCCGCCCGTACACCAGCCGCACGCTAGGCGGTAATCTTCAGGAGCTGTACGAGCACGCCCAGTCGATTTTGAACAAACATTCCCACCGACTGTATGACTGGACCAAGAAGGTGGTCAGCAACACCCGTTTTCTGAATTTACAGCCGGGATTGGTCGAGCCTCAGGTCTTCCAAACAATCCAGGACGCCTTGCTGGAGGGGAGCATGCTGGATGTGCTGTACCAGCCACGCGGCGCGCCATACCCCAAGCCTTACCGGTTGACACCATTGGGCCTGTCCTTTCAGGACGCCAACATCTACCTGTCACTCGTCGTGGATGGCAGAGACCCGGACACGCCTTATGCCTGGCCAGTACACCGTTTCAAATCCGCGAAAGCGGCAGGGTTTGAACCCGCTCAGGTACCCGCTGAGTACGACATTCGTAATACGAGTTCATTGAAGAGCTTGATTGGGCTGGAGAACGAACACCCCATCCAGCTGGAGTTGCTGATCGATGAAAAAATGTTTCAGCGCCTGAGCGAGAACTGGCTCAGTCCGCAACAGCTTTTACAGCCCTACGACACGAAACGCTGGCACCTGAGTTGTGAACTGCATTTGAGCCAAGGGTTGCGACTTTGGATTTTGAGTCAAGGCGCCAGCGTTGAGGTTCTTAAGCCGTCAGTACTCAGAGGGGAGATCCTTGCAGAAATCGAACAAATGTCGGCGCTGTATCGTGTCAAAAGCGCGGATACCTAACGCTTGTTCTATCTACGCCGGACCGCGCCTGCACCACAGCAAACAACACGGGCAGAATACTTTCACCTTGCGGGCGTACCACCCCTCCCGCAAGTGGGTCCGGTACGCCCTTCGGCTCATTCAAACGCAACCCTCAGCTTTCTTCGTGCGCGGCGGCCGCTTCCCGCTGAATTTGCGCGTACCCAATGAAAGGCTTCAACGACCAACGTGCTTGGGCAAACTTGATGAACCGTTGCTCTTGATGGTCATTAAGCTCGCCATGAAGGTCGTGATAAAAATTGATCGTCCGCCTTCTGCCATCGAAACTTTCGATCAGCGAATGCGTGTCGAAAGCCATTTTTCGAACTTGATGAAGCTCTGTAGGCGGTTCTTCCCCCAGTCCCTCGCAGTAGCGTGGAAGCTTGTCTTCCAGGTCATCGTTATTTCCCTGAATGTTCAGGCGCAGTTCCAGTAAGACAAAATTGCCTAGCCGGCGCCGCTGGTACTTATCTTGTTTACGGTTGTTCTCCCCCTCACGATTTCTATTTTCAGAAGCCCAGAGGTGCTCCACCGAGTAATAGTCTGAGGTTTTACCCTCCGAAACCCCGAGAAGGATTTTATCAATTTGAATCGTTTTTCGCGGTTGGAGCTTTGCCTCGTAGTTCATGAGGAAGTACCGCAAGCCACGCCATTTGTAAAAATCATCGGGGCTGTCAGGGTCCAGAGAGAAGGACTTAATAAACCGGTGATCCGCCGCTAGCCAATTGATAAAATTAACGAGCCGGTATTCCAACGCATCCTCATCGGTTTCCAAATGGATGCGCCCGACCTTAAGCTCTTCGGGGGGAAGCGCGGCCAAAAGCTCAGAGTGGTAGTAACGTGCCGCGTACCAGTAAAGATCGCCTTGTCCGGTGTCATTACGTGATGTCATGTTCCGCGCCATGTAGACCCGAAAATTAAGGATCTCCAATAACCGAAGCAGTTTATGCAGGCGCTCTCCCGAGCCCTGCAATTTGATCACCATCGCCAGGAACAGGGGCATAACCGACGCATGACGGGCCTGCGCCCGGATTTGATCAAGAATCGCCACCATCTCAGGCTCTAAACCTGCGTGATCACGTCCATACAGACGTTGATACCAGAGCGCGGCGGTTTTCATAAATTGCACAAAGGCGGCAATTTTTTTGATCACCGGCTCGCGGGGTAAATCCTCAGTCAGACAGCTGTCGAGGTTTACTCGCTTTTTCAGCTCGTCATAACCGTATTGGCTATCGGTTTTATTCAGTTTGAAATGGACGACCAGGCAGTAACGAAGGAATGCACTTTCGTCGCCGGCTGAGGTTTTGCCTGCGATGTTCAAGGCCCTTAGGATTTCTGACCAATCCTGATCGATTGTGTCCCTAAGCGAAGCCGCAGAAAGCTTCACACAGCAGTAAATCAAATAGTTTTTAACCTTCTCCAACTCGCTAAGCGCTTTCCCCCTGTTGTTGATGACCTCGAACATGATCCCCGTTTCAGCATCTTCTTCAGGCGCGAACACCAGAAAACCGAGCCGGGACTCAAGGATTTCCCTGATCCGCTGCGGCTCAATTCCCAGAGCGATTTTGTCCTCAAGCCACTTCTTAATCGAACCTCTAGCGCCGAGTAATCGTTGGTGTGCCTCAAGTTTAATCGGACTGTTATCGAGATTGCCTTCAGCCATCACCACACGTTCGAAAAACAACCGTGTATCCGAGTTTAAGCGCAAGACAGCGCGATCATTGCCAAGCTCACCACGGCGTAAATACAGCGCGGAAAACGCTGCCCGTTCGTCGATAGGCAGCGACTCACAAAGCAGGTACAGAAAAATGGCAAGCGTGGTCAGCCGCTGCTGGCCATCCACGACGTGGAAGGCGTTGTCTGTCGCATGTTTCGGACGACTGAGGACGAGTGTGCCGGTGTAATGACGCAATGCGGCACCATCCTGCATCAGATGATCGACGTCCTTGAGCAGTTCATCGACCTGCTTTTTGTCCCACGCGTAGCCACGCTGATAATCCGGAATGGTGAAAAGTCGGTCCGAAAAGATGCTCGGCAGCGTCAGCAGTTGAGCGCCAAATCCTTGTGTGGTCATTGCGGTGTATCGCTCCTTGAATGGGGGGGCGCGCAGAGAGCGCGAGAGATCACGTGCCAACTCAACGCCATCAGTAACCTTAAGCCTGCTCGATCCGCCAACGACTGAATGATCGTTATAAGCAGTAAAATTGGCCCAGTTGAGCAAACCCGACGTGGCGGGCGAACCATGATGCCACTATGCCGCTATCGCACTCAGCGGTAAATTTTTATTACGGATAGGGCTCAAGTGTTCGCTAGACGCGGCGGCCAAGCGGCGACCAAAACGATTTCACACCAGCCCAACGTAAACCGGCATTGACCGTAAAACACCCCGCTTTACGGTCAATGAGGTTCAGCCAGCCCACACCGGCAAAGGCGCCCCCTTGACACACAACGCTGGCACCTGAGTTGCTAACTGCACTTGAGCCAAGGATTGCGGCTCTGGATTTTGAGTTAAGGCGCAAGCGTTGAAGTCCTCAAACCTTCAGTGCTAAGACGTGAAATTTATGCCGAAATCGAAAAGATGATGGCGTTGTATAGAGCGCAAGACGCACAGTCCTAGTGCTTTCTCGCTCCTCCTAATCAAGGCGTTACACGTGAACAAAAACAAACAGCTAGTGTCGGCATTGTTAAATGCCACGCCTGATTGAAGTAGGTAAGCAGCAATCCCGCCTACCTGAAAAACGCTCTGGAGCAGCTGTCTACGCAGAGCATGAGTCAGATTTCAGAATTTCCTCCAGATAACTGGGCACCTTCACGCAACCTCTGATGCTGGCCGTTTACGCAGAATGGCAACATCAGACATCCAACCTGCGGAATCAAGACGAGCCGATTATTGTCCTCTCACACGGACAAAATCCCTTGTGATGGCCTTTTGCCCCAAGTAAAGTCCTGCAACCAAAAGGGAGATTGCCATGCAGGGAACGGAGCCGAAGTCTACTGGTACGTTGAGCGCCACTGCGAATAGCTTTAGTCACAGTATTATTAGAGCAATGCTCGTGGCCTCTGAAGACGAAAATGGTGATCCGAAGAGGATGACTCAGATGGAGTTATCCGAGCGCTCAGGCGTGGCACGATCAACAATTGCTAAATATAGCGCCCCCGGTGATGTGGGGGTAATTAACCCTGATCTAACTACAATTTGTCGTATTGCTGACGCACTTAATATTTCCCCCGCATTCTTGTTAATGAGAACTGAGGATTGGAGCCATCTCGGACAAGGCGCCATGTACCTAACTACAGCGCTGAATGATCCAAAATTTCTTTCCACCGCCATCGCGCTTTCCAACTCGCGGTGTGTAAGTGCCGATGAGACGTCAATTGCTGGACTGAGGCTCGCAAACATCTTTGGACTCTATGACGAAGAGGGTCAACAGCCTGGTGGCCACGAACTCATTGATGCGGAAATACGCGCGAGAAAGAAAAGGACCAAAAAAGGAATTTTAGCCATGGCTGCGCTCCCTCCCATGGGAAAACTTAATAAATCCGCTTTGATTCCACTTCTCTCATTTTGCGCCATTTTAGGTGCGCACCTACAATAGTCACCGGAGACCACCATGAGCTTAGACTTTCTCTCGAAACCCAATGACCTCGTAGCCTTGCTACAAGTTAGCGATGCTGAAGACATCCATGTTCTGGTTGACTATATTACAGATAAAGGCAAGGGGCGGATTGCCCTCGCTAGTGACGTATGCGCCAAGCTGACAACCGCTAAAGAAATGGGCAGGTATGATCGTTCTGATCTTGTTGATATCGGATACGAGATTAGACGCTTTGGGGGGAATACCCTGACCAACCTGTATCGCGATGCGCGCTGGGCATTGTTCGGGCACACAAATCCTATTTCCTCGGTTCTGGATAAAGTCTTGCCTGACTCATCTCCTGCGGTGGACTACGATGAGGTAGTAAGAGATGTCGCATCCAATCTGAAGGTCAACTTCAACAAGAACGACAGCTTGCTGATAATCGAGGACGGCATACTGAGGAAGCTACTCAAAGACTCCTTCGAAAAAATGTCGCCTGAAGAGCGTAAAACAGTCTTGGACGAACTGGGCGTTACTGACCTTTCACTTCTGGCACCGGCCGCTACAGCCGCGACTCTTCTTGCAGGAAAAATGGCTGGATTCGCCACATACAAAATCGCCCTGATGGTTGCCAACGCAGTTGCGAAGGCCCTATTAGGCAAAGGTCTCTCCTTTGCGGGAAACGCAATGCTTACCCGCAGTCTTAGTGTTGTCCTTGGGCCTGTGGGTTGGGTGGTAGCAGGATTGTGGACTATTGCTGACATGGCAAGTCCTGCATATAGAGTTACGATGCCTTGCGTTGTACAAATTGCCTACATGCGGCAAAAAGCGATCATGAAAGCATCCGCTGTTATCTGCCCAAAATGTGAAGAAACCAATGCTAAGGGCAGTAAGTTCTGCTCAGGATGTGGGGCACCGCTGTGATGCTATCAACCGTCTAAAGGCTGATACGTTATTTAGCCATGTTTGGCAGACTTTACACCCTGGTTTCCACTCGAAATATGTGAGCTAGACGGAAAGTCTACGCTCACAAAGGGAGCAAGAATTTTTCTGCTAGCTTGCCATGGCAAACTATTCAGTAATAGGCGTAATAGTTTAAAGAAATCTTATATGTGAGCATCCTCCCACAAGTATAAATGGAGCAGAAACATGAATAGGCGTTGGCAGAAAGCAGGAAAAGCCGGATTGATTGGTGGTGGCAGCGGCGCGGCAACAGGTGCTGCCGTAGGTGCATTATTCGGCCGCATCGTCCTTTTTTCGGGGACACTCACAGGCTTTGGTCTGCCTGCGGTTGTAGGTATGGCGGCAATCGGACTCGTCGTTGGAGCCGTCGGAGGTGCCGCTAGCAGTGCGGCAGTAAACGACGATTAATCATTACCACTTAAGAGCCGCGGCACATCGTCGATATGTTAGATGAGACTGTAAATGGTGCCCGCATTATTTGAACGGCCCGTCCAGTTGGAGTTGCTGCTCGATGAGCAGATGTTTCAGCGTTTCAACGAAAATTCGCTCAGCCCACATCAGCAACTGCGGCCCCATGACACGCAGCGCTGGCACCTGAGTTGCGAACTGTACTTGGGCCAAGGCTTACGGCTCTGGATTCCAGTCAAGGCGCCAGTGTTGAGTTCCTCCTACCTTCAGGGTTAAGACGTGAAATCCATACCGAAATCGAAAAGATGATCGCGCTGTATAGAGCGCAAGACGCACAGTCCTAGTGCTTGCTCGCGCATCAACACCAAGGCGTGACACACGGACAAAAACAAGGAGCGGTTGTCGGCATTGTTGGCGGCCACACCTGATCGAATTCATTGATTTCAAAAAACGGGTGTTCTCGTCGTGATGCTCGGCTTGCGTGATGCCATCTCTACGTTAGGTAAACGAGTTTTCAGCGTAAAGCGCCAACGTTTACGATAAATTCTGGTTTACGACCTGAAGACCAAACCTCTAGACGAGGGAATCGAACCGCTGTGCGCAGATCACACTTTTGGTTAAAGGCAGGATGGTAAACCCTAGCGCTATGCAGCCCTTTCACATCCCAGTCATTACCGAGCCTGACTGGACCGAGCAAGCAATCCGTTTCGATTCAGTTGCTGTCGACAGGGATGGTGGTTGATGCTTCCGTGTACGCTGGATCGCTGCTGCGGCGTGAGTCGAGTGACGTCGTCCCCGTCGAACTAGCTCTGCGTAAACCTGTTGTTTGCGTAAACCCGTGAGGTTTACGCAAACAACAGGTTTACGCAGACTCTGTCGATGCCGTCACGTGCAATTGGTTGGCTGATTCGGCATCCATCGATTTTGAGCCTGAGGACATACCGATGAATACGCTTGTACTTCGTCGCTTCAAAGGTGCACTGACCCTTACCTTGCCAAATGAATTTGTTGCGCAGAATCGACTGACAGTGGGCTCGGTCGTGGAGTGCGCAATGGTCGATCCGGACATTCTGATCGTGAGGCCGATTCGCAAAAAGCTGAATCTGGAACAACTGCTCGCTGACACACCAGAGGACTCACGTGTAAAGGGATGGGAAACGCTGGGCTGACGCCCAGCGTGGCGCACGACTCCTTTGCAGAGCATCGCCAGGAGTTCGCGAGGACATTCAACTCGGCTCATGCCCGCCATGGCTATACGGGAAGCGTAATGAACGTTCGCCACGCATTGGAAGATTGGAGTCGATCGCCAGCACGACAAATGGGGATTTTGAACCGCGCTGCGCATAATCGGATTTCGGTTCAATCAGCTGTAGGTTCATCCACTGGGGGATCAGCGCATGGGACAACTGTATGATCGCGCGCAGCTGCTGGCCGAGGTCTGGGCCGAACCCCTGACCGTGATCGCGCACCGCTACGACCTGTCGAATGTGGGTCTTGCCAAACTGTGTACCCGTTTAAATATTCCGCGCCCGGCCCAAGGGCATTGGGCCAAGCGAGCGGCGGGTAAAGCGGTGCCGGCTGTCCCCGCTTTGCCGGCGTACACCGGTTCACCCAGTGCCTTGCGACGCCCCACTCACCGAACGACTCCGAATTCCGCTCCCCCGGTCGATCCTCGGTTGGCGGAGGTGATCGAGTTTGAGGCGCGAGCGGAAAACCGCATCCGCGTGGTGACGTCGGCGCAGGCGTTGCACCCCATGGTCGCGGCGGCCCAGGCGTCGCTGCAACGCCCCCGAATTGATGCGCGGGGGTTGCCGCAAACCACCGCTGGCACCTTGGATATTTCCGTCTCGCCGGCGTTGTTACCGCGTACCTTGTGCGTGGCCAATGCTCTGATGCAAGCCCTGGCCGTGCGGGGTTATGCGGTGTCATCGGGTCGGCAGCGTATCGAAGTGACGGTGTTGGGGGTGGCGTTGACCGTGCGTTTTTATGAGCCCACACATCGCCTGGACTACCAGCCCAGCGCAATAGAACAGGCGGAAGCCGCCGCTGGTGAGGCGGGGTATTGGCCGAAGTGGCAGTTTCAGCCCACCGGCAAATTGCAGGTGATTGTCAGCGACGGTTTCGGCGGTAAAGTCAGTGACTCCAGCGCCCGGTCGGTCGACGATCAGCTCAATCATGTGATCGTGCTGATGGTGACCCGAGCGGTCGAGATCCTTTTGCGCGAAGAGCGGTACGCGGTTGAGGCCGCTGAGCGCGAGGCGGTGCGGCAAGTCCATGCGCAACGCCAGCACGTGCAAGCGGCGGAGCGGGCACGCTTGGCCCAACTGGAAGACCAAGCGATGCGCTGGCAGCGCGCCGCTCGGATTCGGGAGTACCTTGCGGCGCTGGAACACCACCAGGGTGACGACATTGATGCTGAACAGCGATCATTGCTGCACTGGGGACGAAGTATGGCCGATTGGTTAGATCCGCTCACGCCCTGCGCCGCGTCTATTCTGGATGAAGACCTTGAGCAGCCGTCTTGAGGAAAACAGGGCCATGACCGACCTACCCCCTGCCGAAAGAACCTCGCGCGGCATCGGCCGTTGCACAAATGTTCCCGCGCAAACAGGCGCGGCGAATTAAGCATGCGGCGACGTCGCTGGGACAATGGGTATCAGGCGTTGGATACGCTGCAAAAGGACCAAAAAGACGCCGCGCTGGCAACCCAAGGTCGAGAGATCGCAGCTGGATAATTGCAGAGACTTGCCCACCCATTTGCATTCGACCTGACCAGTCATTTCCAACGGATTTGACCATCAGACTGCGTGGCCGTGACCGGCAAAAAACGACCCATAGCTGACGTTCGAATTCATCATTCTGGAGCTTGCAGGCATTGATCAGGCGCTATTGAGATCTGTTGTTGACGCTCATTCAGACAATTGACGCGTGCATGGATATGCACATATAGTCCTCCGCATGACAAGCCGAATCTCTACACGTTCCCGTGCAATTGATGCTGCAATCGACTCTCTCGATGGAGCCTTCTTCAAAGCTCTGTGCGAGCCGTCGCGGGTAGCTGTGCTCAAGCGAGTCATGCAACTGGGGCGTGCGGATATCGGCGAGATCGCTGAAGGATTACCTCAAGAGCGTTCAGTGGTGTCCCGTCATCTGCAAGTGCTATTAGAGGCGGGCATCGTCCGTGCTACCAAGGTCAGTCGGCAGATGTTCTACGAGGTGGATGGACCGGCGGTGGTGACACGGCTCGAAGCCATTCTCCAACACATGAAGAGTCTGGCCCCTTTTTGCTGCCCAGGTTCGCCAGAGTAGCTTTTTGTTGTTTTGATATATGCATGAGTGCGCATACATGAGCATAATTAATGAGCCCACGGATGTCATCGTTATTGGTGCGGGCCAAGCTGGGCTCGCGTGCGGTTGGCATCTGCGGCAGCAGAACCTCAGGTTTCTCATCCTGGATGCCGAGAGCCAGCCAGGTGGAAACTGGCGAAATTACTACGACAGCCTGAGACTTTTTTCCCCTGCTGCTTACTCATCGTTACCTGGGATGCCCTTTCCAGCTGAAGCCAAGCATTATCCGCTACGCGATGAAGTCGTACGTTATTTGGAGCAGTACGCGGAGGCTTTCCAGTTACCCATTCGGCAGAACATACGAGTCCAGAATGTGCGAAGGGAGGATGGACTCTTTTTGCTTCAGGCATCTGATGGTCAGCGTTTCTGCTCAAAAGCATTGATCGTTTGCACTGGCGGGTTCAATCAGCCGTTCATCCCTGACATTCAGGGGCTGGAGAGTTTTCGCGGGCAACGTTTACACAGTGCTGATTACCGAAATGTCGACGGCTTCAGTGATCAACGAGTAGTGGTCATAGGTGCGGCCAACTCAGCTGTACAAATTGCCCATGAGTTGGCTCAAGTCAGCAGCGTCGTATTGGCGACAAGGGAATCGATTCGATTTTTTCCGCAAAAGATCCTCGGTGTGGATTTTCATGCTTGGCTCAAGTGGACAGGGATGGAGAAGACTCGTTGGCTGAATGACCAAAGTACTCCTGTACTGGATGATGGCACCTATCGTCGAGCCATGAAGCAGGGACTTTTTGAGCGCAAGCCGATGTTCACCCAGGTAACGTCAACGGGCGTGCTCTGGGCCGATGGTCAGCACACCGAAGTGGATAGTTTGGTTTTCGCGACCGGATTTCGTCCAAACCTGGGTTTTTTGGCAGGTCTACACATGGAGGCCAATGGGAACCTGACTCAGCGAAATGGGCAGGCGGAGCACGTACCGGGTTTGTATTTTGTGGGATTACCGAAGCAGCGCAACTTTGCTTCGGCCACCCTTAGAGGCGTTGGGCCGGATGCTTCTCACATCATCCCTAGCTTGATGCGCTTCATTCACAATGCACCACACCCCGTGTTCGCTTGATGCCGGGTATCGACTTTCTTCTGCTCAACTCTGCGTCTACCGGAACATCGTAATTACCTGCCTTTTTGCGTAGTTGGCAGACGCCAAGTGGCGATGAAGCACAGCAACAGAAGCCCGCACATCAGGCTAAGCAGTACCGATGCTCCGAAGCTGTCCAGTACGTAAGCGGCGGCGATGGGGCCGCAAGCTTGGGCGACAAGGACGGGCCTTGCGAGCAGTCCCATTCGTACGCCATACCCTTGAGGCCCGAACAGCGCCAAAGGAAGAGTCCCGCGAGCGATGGTGAGGATGCCGTTACCGGCTCCGTAAAGTGCTATCGCCACAAAGGCCAGCCAGGGCAGGCCTGAGATCAGCAGTCCAAGCCCGATCAAACAAAGCAACACGCCGGCTCGTGCGGACCAGGTTGGATGGAGGTTCCTGCCTATGGAAAACTCAGCCACCCGTGCCAGGACTTGCGAAGGACCAATCACCATGCCGATGGCCAAGGCCACAGCAGTCGCGATCCCCAATTGCTTGAGGACATTGAGCAGGTGCACTGAGATACCTGATACCACCAGCGCCAGTATCGTCAGCATGGCGCCAATCAGTAAGAACAGATGATTGGTGGTGTCGGGGCGAAGTTCTGATGTATTGGGTGTTTCTGTAATGACGGGGTGAGGCGGTTGTTTTGTACTTCCAGGAATCAACAGGGCATGAATAGGGAATCCGATTAGCAAGTGAGCTGCGGCGATGGCAAAGCAGGCGCTCCTCCAACCGATCCAACTCTCCAGCCCCGCAATCACCGGCCAACCTATGGTGCTGGCGAGGCCACCTAACAAGGTCAGCCCGGTAATGGATGTTCGAGCCCCTTCGCCGAAAAGACGTCCCAGGGTTGAGAAAGCTGCGTCATATAAACCCGCCGCCATGGCAACGCCGATCAGCGTCCAGGCGACATAGTAGGTGGCAACGTTGCCCGCCAGCCCCATCAGTAGTATGCCGAGAGCCAGCAGCAGTGAACTGGCGGCAAGGACAGAGCGTCCGCCATGGCGATCAATCTGGCGGCCAACAAATGGCGAGGAGGCTCCGGCTACCAGCAACCCCCAGGACAGGCCGCCCACCACGCTGGTGATGGACCACCCCGTCTCTTTGGCTATCGGAGCTGCAAGAACTGCGGGCAAGTAATAGGTCGAGCCCCAGGCAAGAATCTGAGTAAATCCCATTCCCCATACGAGCCTGGAGCGATTGATCGGGGGATGAATCTGCTCTGGATGTGTCACGACTGGCGCGCTCATTTTAGTTGTCAGTAACAACAAGCTAGCGCCTTCCTCTGGGGACCGTCAACCTGAAGATCGGTGTTGACGATTCTAAAATACGAGGATTATTGTTGCAGCTAACAACTAATTTGTGGCGGTTATGACGAAGCTTAAAAACGATCAACTGACCCAGGATTCCGAAGACTTGTACGAGGCTTTGAACCAGCTTGTTCGCGTCTATCAGTTCCGTGATCGTGACCGGATCTGCTGTTACGACGTGTCGGTGACCCAGTGCTATGCCGTCGAAACGCTGGTTAAAAGGGGCGCATTGCGCCTTCAGGTCTTGGCGGAAGAGATGTTCTTGGACAAGAGTACGGCGAGTCGAGTGATCGATACCCTGGAACGCAAAGGGTATGTGTCCCGCGTTGAGGATGATGAAGATCGGCGCGCAGTGCGAATCCAGGCAACGGATGCTGGGCGTGAGTTATACGAAAAAATCAGGGCAGACCTGATTGCTGAAGAACGAGCGATGATCGAGAACCTCTCGGCCGAGGCCAGACAGGGAGCGTTGAGTTTGCTCAGGCAGATTACGCGGGCCACAGAAATTCGCTGCGGGCTCGCGAGCGAGTGCTGCCCAGCCGTGAAGAACAAGAATTGAAAAGGGAAGAATTGCCCCTTTTTTGCCAATAATGTTGTTACTGCCAACGTAATGGGGCTCCAACGATGCGAGTTCGTTTAGCTGAACCCAAGGACACCGTTTCAATAGCGGCCATCTACAACCAGGGCATCGAGGAACGTAGCTCTACGTTTGAAACTGCCCCTCGAAGCCCGGCGGACATGCTTGATCGCATCAACGCAATGGAGCGTTATCCAGTGTTGGTCATGGTCGACGAGGCAGATCAGGTTGTTGGCTGGGCTGGGCTCAGTAGTTATCGCGCTCGTGCCTGTTACGACGGCATTGCGGATTTTTCTATTTACCTGGACCGCAGCGTTCGCGGACAGGGACTCGGCAAACAGTTACTTCAGTCACTGCTGAAAGAAGCCGAAGTTCGCGGATTCTGGAAAGTCCTTTCACGCATTTTCACCTTCAATCACGCCAGCCTCGCATTGTGCGAAACCTGCGGTTTCCGCCAAGTTGGGGTGTATGAAAAACACGCCTGCCTTGAAGGACGCTGGCTAGACTGCGCGATTGTCGAGCGCCTGTTCCCGAACAATCAGCCAACCTGAAGAAGGAGTTGATCATGGATAACGCTCACCTTCCCGTCGCCATAATCGGTGCCGGTCCAGTGGGCCTGGCGGCAGCTGCTCACCTGCTGGCGCGAGGTCTCACGCCGCTGATTCTGGAAGCGGGCCCGAAAGCGGGGTCCAGCATTGAAAAATGGGCGCATGTGAAGATGTTCTCTCCGTGGCAGTTCAATGTGGACAAGGAGGCGGCCAAACTTTTGCTGGCCGATGGTTGGACTCCACCACCGGAGAGCGAGTATCCAACGGGCCGTGAACTACTGGATTGCTTTGTTCGACCTCTCGCGGACCTCGATCAGATCAAGCGTCACTTGCAGCTCAATACCCGTGTTCTGGCAGCCACTCGCGTCGGTCAGGATGTGATGAAGACTCAGGGCAGATCAGCAGCTCCTTTTTTACTGCGTGTCTCAGGGTCAGCGGGTGAACAGAATGTGCTGGCCAGTGCTGTCATTGATGCCTCGGGCACCTACCTGACACCAAACTGGATGGGCGCCCATGGCATCCCAGCTTTGGGCGAGATCGAGCATGCAGCACACATTGCATACGGCATTCCGGAGGTGCTGGGTCGTGCGCGGAATCGCTATGCCAACAAAAGAGTGCTGGTGGTGGGTGGTGGTCACTCCGCGTTTAACGCCCTACAGGATCTGGTGCGTCTGATTCGGGAGGCACCGCAAACCAAAGTGCTCTGGGCGATCCGGGGTAATTCTCTTGAGCGCATTCTGGGTGGTGGTGCGAATGACCAATTGGAAGAGCGCGGAAAGCTCGGCCTGAAGATTCGCCAGTTGCTGAATGACGGCGTGATCGAGTTGTTCAAAAACGTCGCCATCGATCAAGTCGCAGGCAATGGCCAAGGGCTGGTCGTGAAGGCAGGAGAGCGGATACTCCCACCAGTGGACGAACTCATCGTGGCGACTGGATTCCGCCCAGATCTGAGATTGCTCAGCGAGCTACGTACCGCACTTGATCCCGCAACTCAAAGTGCAGTGTTACTCGCTCCAATGATCGATCCCAACGAGCACAGCTGCGGTACGGTCAGACCTCATGGCGCGATAGAACTTGCCCATCCTGAGGAAGGTTTGTTCATTGTTGGAATGAAGAGCTATGGTCGGGCGCCTACGTTCTTGTTGATGACGGGGTATGAGCAAGTTCGCTCTGTCATCGCGGCGCTGGCGGGTGATTGGGATGCGGCCCAAAGGGTTGAGCTGATCCTCCCGGAAACGGGCATTTGCAACTCGGATTTCGATGAAGTCGATGATCGCTTGAAGGTTTCGGCAAGTCAGACGTCTTGTTGTGGCACCGGAGAGACGATCCTTGAGGCCGCGCCTCGTACCTCGCCGGGTTGTTGCAAAGCCTAGTGCGCAGCAACCGAACCCGCCCTCGATGACCGGGGCGGGTTAGGGGCGACCTTCTTATTTTCTTTTGCACGTCCAGGTAGTCCTTGAACCAAGGAGCGACCTATTTCTGCGTGAGTGACAGATTCATTACAGAAACCATATATACACCGCCGCAGATATTTGAAGAGGCGCGGAAGGCTGGCTAGCGCCGTAATACACAGCTTTCATTGAAGGTGCTTGGCGGGGTCCAATCGTTTTGATGGATTAATGGGTCGTTGGCTCTTTACCTTGCATGCGAAAAAACATATATTCGATAAACCGCATATGAGCTGAGGCTTCACAATGGCCAGCAAAGCCCGTGTCCTGTTCGTCTGTACTGCCAACGCTGCACGCTCCCAGTTGGCCCAAGCGTTGCTGAGGCATACCGATTCTGAGCATTTCGAGGCGTTCAGCGCCGGCACAACTCCAACTCAGGTAGATCCACGCACCTTCGATGCACTCTCCCACCTCGGAGTGAGTGCAGAGGGTTTACGTAGTAAGTCGATAGATGAATTCCGAGGTGAGCGTTTCGATTACGTCATCACCTTGTGTGATAAAGCCGCAGCGGAATGCCTGTCTTTACCTGGAGCCGGTGAGGCATTGGCCAGGAGTTTTGAGGACCCGGTCACCAGCACCAAACCCGATGCCTTCCGTCACACCCTTCACGAAATTCATGAGCGCATCAAGATGTTCGTCTTGGTCAAAAACAAACACTGAGAAAACGATATGGCTGACCATCTGACACCGACCACTGTTTTCAAATGCCTGGCTGACGACACTCGGGTGCGCACGATGATGCTCATCACCCGTGAAGGAGAGCTTTGTGTTTGCGAGCTGACCTGTGCGTTGAATGAGAGTCAGCCAAAAGTCTCTAGACACCTCGCACAGCTGCGCAGTTGCGGTTTGCTGTCGGACCGTCGGCAAGGCCAGTGGGTGTATTACCGGCTGCACCCGAATCTTCCTGATTGGGTCCATCAAGTGCTGACCACCGTGCTGGAAAGCAACAAGCATTGGTTGAGCCCAGACGCCAAACGCCTTGATGAAATGGGTGACCGTCCTGAACGGGCAGCCGCGTGCTGTGAAAGCAAAATCGCCTGATTCCGCCTTCGACTACGAGATCGCTCGATGAAAATCCTGTTCCTCTGCACTGCCAATAGCTGCCGCAGCATTCTTTGTGAAGCGGTCTTCAATCATTTGGCACCGCAAGACATGAAAGCCTACAGCGCGGGCAGTCAGCCCAAAGGTGAAGTGCATCCGCTGAGTCTAAAAACGTTGGAGAAAGCAGGTATTTCGACAGACGGATTGTTCAGCAAGTCCAGCGATGTCCATGTGAACCTGGCACCTGATTTCGTCATCACGGTGTGCGACAAGGCTGCCGGTGAGGCCTGCCCTGTATTTTTCGGGCCGGCCACCAAGGCCCACTGGGGGCTGGCTGATCCTTCGGAATACCACGGGACTCAGGAAGAGATCGAGGCGGCTTTTGAAGCCACGTTGGAGCAGATCAGAACCCGTATTGAAGCCTTCCTGGCTTTACCGCTTTCCCAACTTAGCGCCGAACAGCTCAAGGCAGAGCTGGCCCTGATTGGCACGCTGTAACCACAGGAGCAACGATCATGAGTAAAAGCCGCCTTTCCTTTTTAGACCGTTACCTGACGCTGTGGATTTTTCTCGCCATGGCCTTGGGCATCGGTTTGGGGAGCCTGTTCGAAGGCTGGCCGCAGTGGCTCAACAGTCTTTCTGTGGGCACAACCAACATCCCCATCGCTATCGGCTTGATCGTGATGATGTATCCGCCTCTGGCCAAGGTCCGTTATGAGGAACTGCCGGAAGTCTTCAAGGACAAGCGCATCCTCGTTTTGTCCTTGGTCCAGAACTGGGTCATCGGCCCGGTGTTGATGTTCGCACTGGCGATCATTTTTTTGCGGGACCAGCCGGAATACATGACGGGCCTGATCCTGATCGGCTTGGCTCGTTGCATCGCGATGGTGCTGGTCTGGAATCAGATCGCAGGCGGCAACAATCAATATGTCGCCGGGCTGGTGGCGTTCAACAGCATCTTCCAGATCCTGTTTTTCAGCGTGTATGCCTGGGTCTTCCTTGGATTATTGCCGCCGCTGTTCGGGCTGGAAGGCAGTGTGATTGAGACCAGCTTTGTCAGCATTGCCGAGTCGGT
>RCUS01000292.1_pt1 | contig 35761 bp, 34 predicted proteins | sample 2166221 | NCBI WGS metagenome assembly RCUS01 (sample SAMN09932758, study PRJNA488358) | compost metagenome | isolation source: compost soil in cyclohexanecarboxylic | place: Germany: Experimental Botanical Garden
CATATCATCCTAGCAGATAGCAAGCATTTTTTTAGAAGAGTATTAAAAAGATCAGCAGCAATATTCAATCCGGACGATAACCGAACTCCTTGAAGAAACGTTCTGTAAGCCTCGCATAGTATTCGGCGCTGACCTTATGCCGGGCTCCTCGGAGGATTTCTTTCATATAATGAGCCGGAGGCGCCGTTTCTTCCTTTTTATCCACCACAACAAAGCACACCGCATCGACGATGCTGTCATCCATCCGTACAGGCACAACTACAGGGCGATAGATTCCTTCCTCCACACCCTCTCTTTGGTATAGGTATCCTTCCAGACACTCTTCGGGGATACGGTACAGTATGCCTTCGACGCTTCCTCCCGTCTCTACGATATCAGCCCGGCTGCCATCCGCCAACGGGAGTGTAAACTGCAGGCTAAAACCAGGCAGCACAGCCGCGCCTTCCACAGGCCGAAACCAGCCGGCAACTCCAGCCGCTTCAATGCGCTCCGTATCCATACAGCTTCCATAGGCAAAGTAATACAGTTCCTTTTCCTTCCTCAGCCTGTACAGCTTCCAGTCTCCGCCGGAAATAAGCGGATAAATGTGATCCCGCCTGTACACGTAGATCCAAGCCGGAATCTGCCCAAGATCGGTCTGAACCTGTGTCCGGACCCGCTCGTACTCGTTGTTGTCCGCATCAGGACCATAATAATCCTCCAATTCATCCAGAGCGGCGAGGACGTCATCCGTCACTTCATATACTTCACCGGCAACTGATCCGCTGCTAACCTCCAGCAGTGCAGGATATCCAAGCCCCGTATCGACGATGGTGCCCTCCACCCGGGCCAGCATGGCGACAGGACGGCTGTTCTCAAGCAGGTGGTGGTATCTCTCCCCTTGACGCAGCGTTCCATATACAAAGACAAGCTCCATTTCTTCCCCTCTCCTCTCATTTCACATACATAGTTACAAATCCATCGGGTTACATTAAGCTTAACTTTTGCCCGAAAAGGAGGCCCATCATGGACAGCACCGGACAATATGTGAAAAAGCTGAATGAGAACCAGGAAAAAGCCGAGAAGAACAGAGCTCGCGCCAAAGGCAGTCCCGGCACCAAAACCCAGAACAAGCAGCACAGCACCAATAAATAGAACAACGCCCATCCATAAAAAATAGGCAAAAACGCCCCCTTTGACAAGGCAGGGCGCTTTTGTGCTTGAACTTGTTGTTGTTTACAGCCAAGGCTTATTACAACCAGGAATCATACGCTCCCGATGCAAGCTCGTTCTCCGAAATAACGGTATAGCCCTCCCGTCTAAGAAGAGCCGCCGTCACGCCTTCACCGGGAACCTTGGTTCCCTCGAAGCGTCCGTTATAAATCATGCTGCTGCCGCAGGAAGGACTGTTCTCCTTCAGCACAATCAGCTTGGCGCCATGCATGCGGACCGTCTCCAGCGCCCGATAAGCGCCGCTGACAAACGCCTCCGTCACATCATGTCCGGAACGGTCGATGACCTTGGCATTGCCTTCGAGCACATCTTCCCCGGTCCCTCCTACAATCTCGGCAGGTTCGCGGGGAGTCGGGCAGCCGCCGAACACCTCCGGACAGACGAGCACCGCCTTCTGGTCACGGGCCAGCTTCCGGATTCGCTCAACGATATTATGCGAGCCGTCATAGCGGCATTCCACACCGGCCAGGCAAGAGCTGACGATGATCACGCAGGTATCCCTCCTTTGGCCGAAAGCGCGGCAGACCGTTTCCTCTTCCTATTTGACCGAAGACCACTTGCTCTCCAGCCACTTGTCGAAATCAGCGCCTTTATCGCCTTCATAGGTGTCATAGATGTCGATTCTCATCTTCTTCAGCTTCTCCTTGAACTCCTCGTAAGAGTGGTCACGGGGAAGGCTCTTCTTGATCCGGAGCAAAATTTTGGATAAACCCTTGAACAGCTCAGGCTTGTCCTTCGAAGGCACCTGCACCTGCTCGCCGAACGCAAGCAGCTTACGGTAAGCAGCTTCCTGTACGGTGTAGACCGGATCGCTCTCAGCCAGACGCGTCAGGATGTCGATCACCTGCTTGTGAGGATGCTTGCCCAGTTCCTCCACGGCAGACAGGCGCGCGCGCCAATCGGCGGATCGTCCTGCGGCTTTTTTGAGTTCGGCATAATTCTCCGGAAGTCCATCTTCGGCCCCGGTCTGTTCCACTTTGGATTCCTCAGTATTCAAACGGCAAAATTCCCTTCTGTTATCGGCTTGTGATAGGGATATTGTAGCGCAAGCGGCAGGGTGAACTCAATGTCCGGGAAAATCCCTATGCTTTTCAAGGCTTTCAGCCGCCGTACAATCGCCGCTGTGTGATATGGAATATCTAAACCCACTACTCGGCTTCGTTATACTTCCGGGACGATCCTTTAAACCGGTCAACCGGATACTTGGCCTCATTCTTCTCGATTTTGTTCAGAATCATCTGCTCAATGGGGATGCCCAGATTATCGGCCAGCAGTACTGCATATATCATAACGTCCGCCAATTCATCCTCGATGTTCGTCATATTTTTGGCAATCGCCTCGTCGCTGGTCTTCCATTGAAAATTCTCCAGCAGTTCGGCTGCTTCAAGCATCAGGGAAATCGCGAGGTCCTTCGGGTTGTGAAATTGTTTCCAGTCTCTCTCATCACGAAATTGAATGATTTTCTCGATTGTGTGCTCCATTACGAATCCTCCCAACCATAATCCTGCTGCATTTATTATAGATCAATTGATAGTTGACAAGGGGAGCTTGCAAAAAAGAAAAAAGCACGTTCCCGAGGAAGTGCCTTTCTTTGATCTATTATTTCGAAAAAAGCATTATTTGGCGGCCTTCGTTTGCGCCCTTAATTGATCCGTTTCATCCTGCGCCGGAAGCCCCTCGTTGATTGGATCGGCGGATGAGCCGCTTTCCAGCCCCGGTATCATCCGCGACGAAATGAAGGATACGATCGGCACAGTCAGCACAACGCCAAGGCAGCCCGCCAAACCTTGCGCAGCTTCTATCGTCACCATGCTCATGTTGGACAGCTGGGTATAAGGCAGCTTGACCGCATAGAGAACCATCAGCGAAGCCAGAACAGAGCCGGTGAAAGCCAGAATCAGCGTGTTCGCCATCGTACCCATAATGTCCCGGCCGATATTGATTCCGGATTTATAGAGCTCTCTGGACGAGAGGAGCGGGTTCTTGATATACAGCTCATGGATGGCGGAGGCAATGGTGATGCCCATATCCATAATAGCGCCCAGACAAGACAGCAGAATCCCGGCGAACAGCAGCCCTTTCAGCTGCATGCCGGTCTGGTCTGCCACGACGACAAGCACCTCGACCTGATCGGTATTGTAGCCGGATATATGCAGCAGTTCACCTGCAATATAGGCGATGGAGCCGGACAGAAACACGCCGATGGCTGTTCCGACAATAGCCGCTGAGGTTTTGGAGCTCCAGCCATTCAGCAGCAGCAATGTGATTCCCGTAATCAATGCCGCCGTCAGGACGGACGCCAGCACCGGCGAATAGCCTCTGTACAGCATGGGGATGAACAGGAAGACGATGCAGGCGAACGTGAACATGATGCCGAGGATGGATTTCAGCCCTTTTTTTCCACCGACCCATAGCAGGATACCGAAGAGCAGCAGCACCATGATATATAAAATAGGCGCCCGATAGTAGCTGTATACGCTAACCAGGTAATGCTCGGGGTCCGCCGAATCAATGTTGACGATCAGAGTCTGGTCCGGCTTGGCGACCACATTGAGATAGGCGCTCACGTTATTGGTAACGGTATGAACCTCGCCTTTATGCTTGCCGGTGAGTATTTTCAGCTCCAGCTCCTGCGAGCCGTGCAGCAGATCCCCGCGTTCTTCATCCCGCTGCAGATCCTCGCGAATCACCTTCAGCACCTTGGCCTTCTCGTACTTCTGGGAAGACGTGGTCCCCTGGTCGTTGTATTTGGGCTCCGGCGCCTGATTGAACAAATAAATCGCCACCGCGATTACAAGCAGCAGAGCCGTCATCAGCAAGGTGTTCTTATTCTTGAGACCGGACATTGCAATCCCTCCAACCCATGATGTTTATACGAAAAACAGCCGCTGCATAAGCCATACGCCTCCCAGCAGGAGCGCCAGCCCGGAACATGCAAGAACTGCCCCCCTGGAAAACCGCCAGCGATGCAGCAGAACGAGCAGCGGCAGAAGCGCGGCCACCAGCGCCACCTGAACGGCCTCGATGCCGAGGTTGAAGCTGATCAGCGAGACCGCCAGCTGACTTCTCGGCAAATTCATCTCCTTCAAAATGTCGGCGAAGCCCATCCCATGAATCAGGCCGAAGACGAAGGTCAGCACCCATCGGCGGCTAACTTCCTTCCGGACCATATTGTCCACCGCCACAAAGCAGATGCTAAGCGCGATCGCCGGCTCCACAATGCTGGAGGGCATATTGATTATGCCGAGAACAGTCAGCGTCAGCGTTATGCTGTGCGCCACCGTGAACGCCGTGATCATGGCCGCGTATTGGCTGAACCTCTGCTTGGCAATGAGCAGGGAGAACAGAAACAGCAGATGATCGTAGCCGGTTAAGATATGAGACATGCCCAGCTTGAAAAAAGAAACCCAGCCCTGCAATACCTTTCCAGAAGACGATGATCCATTCGATCCATTCGCCCCGTCCGACTCATCACCCGCTCCGTGATCGACGGCCGATTCCAAACTCCAGGTCCGGTGCGGGCCGGACAGCGCCTCGGTCAAGGTGGTCCCGCCTTCATGAACCGTAAGCAGATTCACATAATTGCTTCCGTTTGCGTTCATATACAGCCGGTCTGCCAGTGCAATGGCGGCGGAAGAAGGCAGCGCCGGATAATCAGCATGCAGCACCATCTTCAGGCCTCCATCTTGATGCTCCAGCCCCAGGCTTTCCACCCGGCTCCAGGCAATATCCTGCCCTCCGGACTGGAGAGTCAGATTCTCCTGAAGCAGCGACAGCAGCTTATCACGCACTTTGGCAAATTCTTCGGCACTCAGGCTGCCGTCTTTATCGGTATCTCCTCCGGTCAGTTCCATAACGGAGAGCTGGTCCAGCGAATAGGTCATTTTCGTAGTCGACTGAGTCAAATCAAGCGTTGTATAGCCGGCGCTGTAGGCATGCGCCTCCACCGTATTTCCGGCCGCTGACAGCAAAGCCGCAGCAAATATGAAGCTCAAGCAGCACCGCACCCAAACGTTAAGCCGAGTCATGAACGTTCCTCCCCTGGCGATTGCACGCGCAGTGTTTGAATTTCCCCGAAATGTTCCGAATATTCCGAATATGTAGAACCGGAATGCCGCTGTTCAGCACGGCATTCCGGTCTATCAAAGTATGAACCTGTCTCCGTAAGATTAAGAATGAAGCAGATTGTAAATGGCGACAGCTGCCTCTGCCCGGGTCGTGACACCGGCCGGCTGGAAGGTGTTGTCACCGCGGCCGCCGACAAGTCCAAGCGAAGACGCCTGCTTCACATAAGGCAGAGCCCATGACGAGATGCTGGCGCTATCCTTGAAGACTGCCGATTGGCCAGCGTTCACCGAGCCATGCAGCTTGGCGTAGCCGCGCATCAGCATGGTGACCATTTCCTCACGGGTAATGTTCGATTTGGCGCCGAAGGATGAAGCGCTGTTTCCCTGAACGATTCCCGCCTTCACGGCCGCTGCCACGGAGTCTGCGTACCAGTCTCCGTCCTTCACATCCTCGAACGCAACTTCACCCTGTTCGGTCAGTCCGAGAGCTCTGACCAGCATGGCCGTGAACTCGGCCCGGGTCACATTGCGCTTCGGTTCGAATGTCGTACTGCTCGTACCGGTCAGGATTTGCTTCCCGACCAGCTCCTGAATTGCCGAAGCGGCCCAGTATCCGGCCGGAACGTCGCTGAACTCGCGGGCAGGCGCGGACGCGCTTCCGCCGGATGCTGCCGGGCTCGTAGGCGCCGGCGTGCTGCTGGCAGATGGAACAGCGCTCGGCGACGGTGAAGGACTTGGCTTAGAGGTACTGGTGCTGCCATTCCCCGTAGACGATGATACACTCGTTGCAGGCAGTTCCACAGCGACCTCGGCCGCCCGGTTCTCGATCAGCGATTCGAGGGCACGGTGCTTGTTCTGCGTAGTAAGCAGCGAGCTGGACAACTGAACGCTCGCGGTTCCGGAGTGGGTCTTGTCCGCCAGTTCAAACGTCAGTTTGAGCGCGTTCGTATAGTCTCCATACTTCTCGGCCCGGATCGGCTGTGCCAGATCGGCCGTAACGGAGACTTTGCCGTTCTCATCCTTGTAATTGAAGGAACCGGTATCCGGTTTCGCGAGCTCTACTTTTTTGAGGGTAAGCTTGCTTGTGTCATAGGTGAAGGAAGTTTCCAGCTTTTGCACGGCATTGGCGTTCTTGATCGCGTAATTATAGACGATCGTGGAGTCAGGAGTGGTTACTTTGGTCTGATCGGAGTAAATTTTGACCGGCTCGCCATCTTTGACCAGTCCGTAGGTATCGAGCTTCTCCAGCGTATCCGAACGATAGGTGTCGACGGAGATGCTGTTAGGCGTAACATTAATGGTCGAGAAGGTCGGCGTGTGAAGCTGCATTCTGGACTCGGAATAAATCTCCGGCGTCGCCATCAGCTCATAGTACTTGCTTCCGCTCGCCGAGTTGGCGGTCACATAGGTATTACCCGTAGGGTTCACATCGCGCCCGAGGCTGTCCACAAGCTGTCTGCCCTGGACATTGTCGCCATTCATAACATAGGTTCTGACATAGGAATGGTCGTGACCCATAAAGATCATGTCCACATCCAGCTCGTCAAAGAACGGGAACAGGGCTTGTCTGAGGCCGGTGATTTTCACTTCGGTCGAGTGCGGTCCGGCTCCGTAAATGTCGTGGTGGAAAGTCACGATTCTCCATTTGGTGTTGGGAACCCGTTTCACAGTATCTTCCATGAACTGGCCGTGCTCGGCTCCGTTCGTATTATTGGTGTTCAGCACCATGAACAGGGTATCGCCATAGGTATAGTAATAGTCGCCGCTGGCATTGGTGCTTCCGAGGGTCGATTCGTTGGGAACGTTGAAATGATATTTATAATTGACGTTGGTGTCATGATTGCCGACTACCGTTGCAATAGGCAGATTCCGCAGAACATCCGGACTTTCAAAAGCGTCGTATTCAGTCTCGTTGGTACTGTGCTCCACCTGGTCTCCCGCCGACATAATAAAGCTGAAGCCCGGAAAATTGCCCACGGCCTGGTTGATCGTGTTGGTCCAGCCGTATGTATCGTTCGTAACCGAGCCGGAAGCACCGATCTGCGGATCACCGACGAACATCAGCGAGTAATTGTACGGGTCCTGTGTGGAAAAATCATAGTTCGGACTCCAGTGGCCGCTAAGGCCATCCCCCACCCGGTATACATACTGCGTCTTGGGTGCAAGTCCGGTTACCGTAACCTTATTGGAGAAATAGACGACATCCGTAACCGTGGCGGCAGGAGTTGCACTTCCCGTGAACGTCGAAACCTTGGACCCGGTTGGAAAGACGCTTCCGGTCATATCCGATCTCTTGACGATCTGTACAACGGTTCCCACGGGCTGCTCAGGCGAATACCAGGTCAGATTAAGCTGCGTTTCGTCAGCTCCGGGGTTCAGCGCGATGTCCTTCACGGAATAAGGAACCGCCGCCGTGACCGTTTTCACTGGACTAATGCTGGAGCCAAACCCGGGAAGCTTCGCGGGCATAATGCTCAGGACCAGCAGGGCGGACAAGCCTATAACGGAGGCCGTGTACAGCTGCCGCCGGTTCTGACTGAACTTCTTCAACATTCCAACACCCCTTACCTCAAATTGGTCATGCTTGTACCAATATAGGCCGGAATTGTTATCGGAAATGGGGGAAAACATCATCCTTGTATAAATATGCAAATTAATCCGATCAGTCCGGCTGCTGCCTGAAGCGCGGGAAATGGCCGTCTGAACCGGCGCAAAGGATACAGCAGCAGACATATGACAGCGGCGGCGGCAAGGAGCGCAGCAGCAGCCCCGGCGCCGAACCCGGCCCAGGCTGCTGTCTCGGCTGGACGCGCCGCCTGAAGCCCGGACAGCGCGGCGGACAGCCCGAGGCCGTTAATCAGGCCGAGAAGCGCGGCGGAGTACGGCAGGTAGGTGTCCCGGCCCCGCTCGATCAGCAGGAACAGCGCACCGCCAAGCAGGCTCAAGGACAGCAGCGCCCAGGCGGTGTGGGCCGGCAGACTGACAACATGAAGCGCCGCCAGAATAATCGCGGCGGCAAGCCCTGCGGCGAACGCGCCGGCGGTCACAAGCCCGCGTATGATCGAAGTGGCTCCAGTCAGCAGAATGCCGAGAAGCAGAAGCGGGAGCCAGCTCTGCAGGAGACTGGTTATGCCGAATATCCCGTAATGGACCGCCGCCGATGCTGGCGTCAGGCTTCCTGCGTGAAGCTCCTTCAGCTCATTGACGATTACACCTTCCTTATGCAGGCTGCCGAGCTGCATCGTAACATAATTGACATGCCACTGATCGCTCTCAAAGATCAGGTTATAGCGCAGATTCAGATCCTGGGGAATGCCCTGAAACGGGTAGTCCAGCACCGCTTCGGCGAAGGGCTGCGGCTCCCCTTCCTTCTGGATGACCTTCAGGCTGTCCAGCCTGCCTGTCAGCGGCAGCCCGTCCGCCCGCAGCTCCAGATGCGACAGCATATAATCGGCTACAGCTTCCCGGCTCCCGGTTACAAAGCGATCCAGCACCTCGGCCGTGGACACCCCGATATCCGGATCGCTTGGATCGGCCGCAGCCCGCAAATCGTACATATCAATCTGCAGCACATAGGTAATCCGGCTCCCGTCAGCCGAAAGGTCCGAATAAGCCACGCTGTTATTGCCGTGAGCCGATGCGGTCTGCGCTCCTGCAAGCAGAAGCAGGGTGCACCAGAAGGCCGCTAGTACAGCGTGCCTGCTCTTCCTCCGGACTCTCATCATCTCTCCGTCCTCCTGTACGGCCGCCAAGAAGCGGCCAGGTTCAAATACAGCAAGCATAAACCCGGAGAGTGCGCGTCATGTAAAATAAAGGGTTTCTTTTCGTAAAAAGTAAGGACACCCTCTCTTCCCTGATCGGGATAGCAATGGGCCGCGACGGGGCGAGAGATAGGCGGCAGTGGAGCGATTAACGGGGGCGCTGCGGGGCGGCAGCCGCCTCTCTTACGCGAGCGATCACTGGACACCGTCCAACACAAACAGCCCGGAATAAGTTCCGGGCTGTTTGGCCGACCGTGGTATACATTTGCTTATTCCACATTAAAAAGTTAAGGGATATGACGTTCACGCAAGCTCTAGCGTACCTCAATCTTGCCCTTCCGGTAGAACATGGCGCCAACCGCGAAGGCCACGGCACCCCAGAGGGCGAGAATTCCGATGCCGCTCCAGAAATCAGGGCTGGTAATGCCCGATCCGTACACCATGCCGTCCCGCATGCCCTCAACGAAGTAGGTCAGCGGAATAAAGCGGGTCACCGGCTTAAGCCAATCCGGCAGACTGCTGGTGGCGAAGAAGACGCCGCTGATGAACATCATCAGGAAGCTCGTCAAGTTCGCGACGCCCATATAGGATTCGATCGATTTGCTGAAGGAGGAGATCAGATAGCCGATTGCATTGAACGCCAGAACGCCGATGAAGAAGGCGATGATGAGCACCGGGATGTTGATGTCGAGACTGGCGCCAAAGCCGTACACACCGATCACCGTCAGCAGCACGATCTGCACAAAGCTGAGAACGAAGCGTACCAGCATCCCTCCCATCCCGTACAGCCCCATCCGCAGAGGCGTCATGCGCAGGCGCTTCAGCAGGCCGGATCTGCGGATCTCCACCATATCAACCATGCCGAACAATCCGGCCTGGGCCACCGAAAGAGCGATCATTCCCGTCAGCAGAAAATCGGCGCTCCCAAGCTCCCGGTCCGCGCTCGTGACAGAAGAGGTCTGCAGATGATAGGCCGGTTCCACACCGGCCGCCTTAAAGCTGGCGCTTGTCGTATATTGGTCCAGAATGCCGCGGATTGCCTGAGTCGTTGCACTGCTTGCGTTCTCGGCGTTCACGACCAGCTTGATGTCTCCGGTCCCGCTCTCCGGAAGAATGATGGCCGCGTCAATATCTTTCTTTTTCACCCATTCATCGGCCTGATTAGCGCTTACCGGGGCATCGGATTTCCACTCGAAGACCGGGATTTGCTTAAGTCCGGCAGCCAAAGATTCTCCGGCGCTCCCCGCCGGATTTACCAGAGCGACCTTGGCCTTGAAATCATCGCTGCTTCCGGCCCCAAAGATCACCATGAACAGTACCATCAGAATAACTGGAAAGAACAAATTCCAGAACCAGACGGCCTTCTCGCGGAACATCGTTTTGAGCTGGGCGATGAACAGCTTCCACAATTGCGTGCCTGTGCTCATCGGTCAGTCCCTCCATTCCTTGCCCGTGAAGGCGATGAATACGTCCTCCAGGCTCATTTCCCGAATCGATACATGCTGGGTCCGGAAGCCTTGCTCCTTCGTGAAGCCAAGCAATATGTACAGCGCCTGTTCCGGCTCCGGCGACCACAGGGTCAGCTTCTCACCTTCCCGCTCCAACCGGAGAATCTCCGGCACTCCCCGAAGTGCTTCCTCTGTCCGGGCAGCGGCGTCCGCGCCCTCCAGAAAGCTGAGGCGTACCTCCCGCTCCCGGGTAAGCCGTCCGATCAGCGCCTCCGGGGTGTCGAGCGTAACGACCCGGCCGGCATCCACAATGCAGACGCGGTCGCTAAGCTTCTCCGCTTCCTCCATATAATGGGTCGTCAGAATAACGGTCTTACCGATCTCCTTCAGCTGGAGCACGATGTCCCAGATGTTCCGCCGAGCCTGGGGGTCCAGTCCGGTTGTCGGCTCGTCAAGAAAAATGATCTCCGGATCGTTGATCATCGCAAGACCGATCGCCAGCCGCTGCCGCTGGCCGCCGGACATTGACTTAACCCGCTTGTTCCGATGCTCGGTCAGATTGATCATGCCGAGCACCTCTTCAACCGGCTTGCTGCGCGGATAGAAGGACGCGAACAGATCCAGGTTCTCCTCCGCGGTCAGCAGATCGAACAGCGCGCTCGACTGCGGCTGTACGCCGATCTTCGTCTTGATTTCGCCTGCATTCCGGCTCCAGGACAACCCCGAAACGGTTATCGTCCCCGAATCGGGCGGCAGAAGACCTTCGATCATTTCCAACGTCGTCGTCTTGCCCGCTCCGTTCGGACCGATAATGGTGAAGACCTCCCCCCGGTTCACCGTGAAGCTGATGTCTTCAACCGCACGCACTTCACCGAACGCCTTCTTTAATTGATTGACTTCAAGCACCGTCAAACGGTATCCCTCCCAAGCTCCGTTTTTCTTGACACAGGTCCATTATATGCCAGGGTTCGCCGGAACATGGACGGTCCTTGAACCGATTTTGCCCTAGGTCCCGGGATGTAGGTGACAGATGTCTGGAGAGGCCATGATGGAAGGAAACGCGAAATGAACGGGATCGCTTGATATGCGAATCGCGCGATGAGCGGAAACACGCAGGAAAGTCCGGTTCGGCCGGGGAGTGGAAGAAATACGAAGAAATCCGCTCTGGCCAGAGAATCGGCTGAAATACGAAGAAGTCCGTTCTGGCCGGAGAATCGGCTGAAATACGAAGAAGTCCGTTCTGGCCGGAGAATCGGCCAGAGCGGACCATCAAATGAAGCGTCGGAGCCGACTGGACGGTGGACTTCGCTTCATACCGTATGCTTCTTGGGCTGCTGCTCGCTGCCGGCCGGAGCTTCTTCCTGCCGCTCAGTTGCCTTCCTCCATACCCACAGGAACGGACGAAGAGGGAAATACAGGAAGTACAGACCCTTGGGCAGCGGAAGGGTCTTGGCATCGGCGGCATAGGGATGCAGAAAGCCGAGAGCGTAGATCACCCGCTGCTTAAAGGGCAGGATGGCGGGCTGGTAACGCTTGTAATGCTTATCCACGTCGAGCGGAAGCGGCGGGTGATGGAGATTGACGGTCCGCACGATATAGAACATCGCCAGATTCGCGAGCCTTGCCGCCTTAGGCCGCTGCGTCAGGACCGTGAAGCCGGCAGCCACCGGAGCGTTCAGCAGCCCGGCCGCAAGAATCAGCGTCTGGCCTCCCACGTCGCTGTAATCATAACGCTGGAGCAGACGGACCATCCGGTCAGTGTCAGGTGCGCGAAGCAGCATCTGCCTGATGTCGAGCAGCCATCTCAGCCTTGACCAGCCGTGTCTCGCCCCGTGCGCCGCCAAATACAGGAACAGATCCTCATCGCCGAGAAAGTGGATATTCCGCCCCAGCGAAGCGCTCGTTCTCCGGCGCTCCCACAGCTCGTCGAAGCCCGGTTCTATGGAAGGTGCCGGATTCATCCGCCAATGGATCTCGGCCGTGATCTTCCGCTCGGGATGGTTGAAGGTCGTATGATGCTGCCTCCATTTCCAGTCCCCCAGAATCGATTCGAACTCTTCTTCCTTGACGTAGCCCTGTGAGACCAGCAGCGCTTCCGCCTTCTCCAGCCCAGTGATCGGCACAACGAAGTCAAGATCCCGTGAAGTGCGCAGCGAGAGGTCGCCGTAGAGCTCCTGGGCCAGAACGGGGCCCTTCAGGAAGAGCGCACGGATATCCGCCGCCGCCAGTTCGTCCGCCAGCTTCCTCATCTCCGCGCAAAGCTTAAGCATCTGGACGGTGTTGCGCCGGTATTCCGCCTGCAGCACCTGAACCACTTCGGGCGGAACCCCCGGTCCGAGGAGGCTCATTCTCGGGTAAATATACGGAAACACCCGGTGATGCACGGCAAGCCGAATAAATACCTTCCAGTCAATGCCTGCCGATATCTCCGGCTCCCGCACCTTATCTTCGGATGCCGTGTCCGATTGCAGCAGCTTTAGAAGAAGCTTCAATTCCTCGGATAGTTCCTCCTGATTCAAGGCGTAACGCTCAGTCATGGGCTCTCTCCTTCATCGGGTGCAGCATATTCTTCAGGTCCTTCTCAAACAATGATTACCCGTATGCCTCAAGTTTGAAGAGAGCGTACCACCGGAATCCGATTTTTGTCAATTGCTTACATTCACGGTTAAGGATAACGACGGAGAAGTTAATCAATATCAATTCCTGCATATATCAAATATCAAAAAATCCCGCCCCGGCGATATGCCGGAAGCGGGATGCACTCTTTTACACCATAATCTTGCAGATATCATTCGTGAACTCGACAGGATCGCCGACCGGCAGGCCTTCGATCAGCAGCGCCTGGTTGAACAGCAGATTCGTGTACAGCGCGAGCTTCTCCTTGTCGGTCTCAGCCGCATTCTTAAGCGAATGGAAGACATCGTGATTCACGTTGATTTCCAGTACCTTGTCGGCCTGGACGTCGCCGCCGTTCGGCATCGCGCGCAGCGTCTTCTCCATCTCGATCGACAGATCGCCCTCTGCGGACAGGCACACCGGATGGGACTTCAGGCGCTTGGACGCCTTGACGCTCTTGACCTTGCCGCCAAGAATATCCTTCATCGACTCGAACAGATCCTTGTTCTCGGTGTCCGCGTTCTCCGCTTCCTTCGTCTCTTCGTCCAGATCGATGCCGAGGTCGCCACCGGATACGGAACGGAATTCCTTGTCCTTGTAGCTCATCAGCATCTTGATTGCGAATTCGTCGATATCGTCGGTGAAGTACAGAATCTCATAGCCCTTGTCGGCGACAAGCTCCGTCTGCGGCAGCTTCTCGATCCGTTCGATGGATTCGCCGGAAGCATAATAAATATACTTCTGGTCCTCCGGCATTCCGGAGACGTACTCGTCCAGGCTGACCAGCTTCTTCTCCTTAGAGGAGTGGAACAGCAGCAAATCCTGGAGCGTATCCTTGTCCGCGCCGTAATTGTTGTACACGCCGAACTTCAGGCCGCGTCCGAAAGCCTGGTAGAACGTTTCGTACTTCTCGCGCTCGTCCTTCAGCAACGTCTGCAGCGCGCCCTTGATCTTGTTCTTGATGTTCTTGGCGATCAGGCTCAGCTGGCGGTCATGCTGAAGCAGCTCGCGGGAAATGTTCAGCGACAGGTCCTCGGAATCGACCATGCCCTTGACGAAGCTGAAATAGTCAGGCAGCAGATCGCCGCATTTGTTCATGATCAGGACGCCGTTCGAGTACAGCTCCAGGCCCTTCTCGTATTCCTTCGTATAGTAGTCAAAAGGCGTATTCTCCGGAATGAATAAAATCGCGTTGTAGACGACTGCGCCGTCAGCACTGATATGAATATGCTTCAGAGGCTTATCGAAGCCGTACCGCTTCTCCTGGTAGAAGTTCTCGTAATCTTCATCTGTAAGCTCGCTCTTGTTCTTGCGCCAGATCGGAACCATACTGTTGACGGTCTGCTCTTCCTTAACCTCTTCGTATTCGTTCTCGGCTCCTTCCTTCGGCTTGCTCCGTGTGACATCCATCTTGATCGGATAGCGGATGAAGTCGGAGTATTTCTTGACGATCGTGCGCAGACGGTATTCCTCCAGGAATTCGTCGTAGCTGTCATCTTCCGTATTGGCTTTGATTTTGAGGATAATGTCGGTGCCCACAGAAGCCTTCTCCGCAGGCTCGATCGAATAGCCGTCGGCTCCTTCGGACTCCCACTTGAAGGCGGTGTCGCTGCCGAGCGCGCGGCTGATGACGGTTACCGTATCCGCTACCATGAAGGCGGAGTAGAAGCCTACGCCGAACTGGCCGATAATGTTGTGGCCGTCCTTCGCCTCGTTCTCCTTCTTGAAGGCAAGCGAGCCGCTCTTGGCGATCACGCCGAGATTGTTCTCCAGCTCTTCCTGAGTCATGCCGATGCCCGTATCGGTTAAGGTCAGAGTCCGGTTCTCCTTATCGGCGGTGATTCTGATGAAGTAATCCTCTTTGTTAAACGTCAGCGAATCGTCGGTCAGCGCCTTGTAATAGATCTTGTCGATGGCGTCGCTGGAATTGGAAATCAGTTCGCGCAGGAAAATTTCACGCTGGGTGTAGATGGAATTGATCATCATCTCCAGCAGCCGTTTGGATTCGGCCTGAAATTGTTTCTTGGCCATGATTAGTCTCCTTCCCAATCAATCTTTCATTTTCGTATATCGCATATAATTAGCACTCATCATCACTGAGTGCTAATCCCTACTTTTATATACCATATCTGGATTTCCAGGTCAATATCCCAAAGTCGAATGCCGGCAGTGTCCTTGGGCGGTTGACAATCATTTTTCAGAATGTTAATTTATACTTATCATTGTTGTTCTTTATTAAGAACATATGTTGCTCCGCGGTTTTTTGCCCGGTTGCAGGATTTCCTATCCCTAGATAAGGAGTGGATTAACGAATGAAGACCAAGAGTTTATCCATGGACACTGTCCTGGTACAATGCGAGGGCAATATCGTCAGCGATATGGACGGGGAGAAGGTCATGCTGAGCATCGAACGGGGCAAATATTTCAACCTGGGACAGGTTGGAGGCGATATTTGGGAGCTGATCGGAACCCCGCGTTCCGTCAAGGAAATCGTCGAGGAGCTCCGCAAGAGCTACGAAATCGACCTCGAAATTTGCGAACAGGACGTCATTCCTTTTCTGCAGAATCTGCTGCAGGAAGATTTGATACGCATAGCCGGAGATAAATAACATGGTCAGAAAAATCAGACGTCTGGCCGGCCTCGACAGGACGACGCTTCGCTTCTATATAGAAGCTTTTGTTCTGCTCGGCTGGGCGCGCACCCTGCTCTACTACAAGTTCTCCAGAGTAGCTCCTCAGCTCGGCAGACGCGGAGAGGAGACGGCGATGCAGGCCGATCCGCAGCATCTCGCCTTCCTGAATCACATTGCAAATTCCATCAATACGATCAGCAGATATACGCCGTGGCAGAGCAAATGTCTGGTCAGAGCCATCGCCGGTATGAAAATGCTGGAGCGTCGCGGAATCGACAGCACACTCTATCTGGGAACGGGCAAAGATGAGAACGGAATGCTGATTGCGCATGCCTGGCTGCGCAGCGGCCCCTATTATATTTCCGGCGCTGAAGTCATGGACCGTTTCGTTACGGTCGACAAATTCGCCAAATCCGCTTTGAATAACCGGTAAGCGCCAAGCTGCATGCTTGTCCGGTTGCGACGGAGGTTAGCCATGATCGGTAAAAAGATTCAACAGCTTCGCAAGAAGAAAAACTACTCCCTGACCGAGCTGTCCGAACGGGCCGGAGTAGCCAAATCGTACCTGAGCTCGATCGAACGGGGCATCCAGCAGAACCCCTCCATTCAATTTCTGGAGAAGGTCGGAGCCGTCCTCGGCATTCCGGTAGAGGAATTTCTCCAGCCGGAGCAGCGCAGGGGAAGCGCGGAGCAGACGGACCAGGAATGGGACGAACTCGTTCAGGAAGCGATGCGATCAGGGATCAGCAAGCGGGAGTTCCGCGATTTCCTGGAGTACAACAAATGGAAGATGGAACGGCGCTGAGCTTGATGCTCCCCGTCTCCCGCCGCATTAGAATCGGACATCCAAAGCCGTCTCTTTACGCAGGTTCGCCTCTAAAGACGGCTTTATTTTTGTATTCATTTACAGATCGGAGACGACCCGGATGAACAAGTTGAAGACCCTCTTCAATACCGAAGTGATAGCCTGGCTAAAGCTGTGTATGAAGGGAAAATGGAGCGCGCTCACCGTCATCATTCTGCTGAACGTCATTCTGTCGCTGGGCGGCGCTGCGCAGGCCATCGTCTCCAAGCAGGTCATCGATCATGCGGTGAATGACAGCCTGAAGCAGAGCGCAATGTACGCCGTCTCTTTTGCCCTGATCATGATCGCCCAGCTCGTGCTGTCCTCCCTCCTCACCCTGCGGACCGTTAAGCTGAAGGAGGCCATGAACAACGATCTTCAACGGAACTTCATGGACCGTCTGTACAAGACGGAATGGAAAGCGGTGGGACGGTACCACAGCGGCGATCTGCTGACCCATCTCACCAGCGACGTTGCCAGCGTAACCGACGGGCTGATCGCCACGCTCCCCGGCATACTCTCGCTTGTCGTCCAGTTCGCCACGGCGTTTCTGACCCTTCTGTATTTTGACAAAACACTGGCGCTCTTCGCCTTCCTGCTCGGTCCCGTCTCGGTGGTGATCAGCTGGTTCATCGGAAGGAAGCTGAAGAAGATGCAGCATCAGATTCAGTCTGCGGAGAGCCGTTACCGTTCGCTGCTGCATGAGTGCATCCAGAACTTTCTGATCGTCAAAACCTTTGAGCATGAAGACGACAGCCTGCAAAAAGTCCGGGGCGCCCAGCAGAACCGGCTGTTCTGGGTGCTGAAGCGCACCCGCTTCAACGTCGCCGCCGATCTGACGATGGGTACCGGCTACCGGCTCGGGTTCTTTCTCGCCTTCATCTGGGGGGCCTACCGCATCTCCACCGGAGCGGCAAGCTTCGGCATGTTCACCGCCTTCCTCCAGCTGGTGGGGCAAATTCAGGGGCCGCTGGAGGGGCTGGCACGCTCCTTCCCGATCCTGATCGCCATGGTGACCTCGGCCGAGCGTCTGATCGTCTTCCAGCAGCTGACTCCGGAGAACAAGAAGGCCATTCCTCCCATGCCTGCGGACCGGGTTACCGGACTGCGGCTGGATCATGTCGCCTATAGCTATGAGCCAGGCAAGCCGATTCTGACCGATGTCTCCCTGACCATCCAGCCCGGCGAGCTGATCGCCCTGATCGGAACGTCCGGCGAGGGCAAGACGACGCTGCTGCGCCTGCTGCTCGCGCTGATCAAGCCGAGTCACGGCGACATTTCTCTTACCGCCTTAGGCCGGGAGCGCATCGCGCTGTCAGCCGACACCCGGCCGTATTTCTCTTATGTGCCCCAGGGGAACACGCTGTTCTCCGGCACAATCGCGGATAATCTGAAGATAGGCCATCCCTCCGCCACCGAGAAGGAGATGAACGACGCGCTGGAGGCCGCCTGCGCCCGGAGCTTCGTAGAGAAGCTGCCCGAAGGCCTCCATACCGTGATCGGCGAGCATGGCTCCGGGCTGTCCGAAGGCCAGGCCCAGCGCATCGCCATCGCCCGCGCGCTGCTGCGGCCCGCGCCGATTCTGCTGCTGGACGAAGCCACCTCGGCGCTCGATATGGACACGGAGTGGGCGGTTCTCCAGAACATACGAAGCTTCCAGCCGCGCCGCACCTGCATCGCCATCACCCATCGGCTGTCTGTCTTCGACGTATGCGACCACATTTACAGATTGTCCGAAGGCAGACTGTACCGGGAGCAGAAGGAGCTGGCTGTCCGCAGCGAGTAGGCAGGGGCCGCAGCCCGGGCAGCATACGGTCCATTCGGCTCTCCGCACATGAAACAGGCCGGGCACTTCGGCGCCGCTCCCGAAGGAACAGCGCCGAAGTGCCCGGCCTGCCGCATTTCAAAGCCCCGGGCGAACCGCCGGGGCTTCTGTCCGTTGCATGAATCTGATCTTAGGAGAAGGAATACCAGGTATGCTTACCGTCGCTGTAGCTTGCATCCGGAACAGCTTTCAATTGAGTTCCGTATTCCGTTCCGCTAACCTTCAATTCTTTCAATTCCGGCTTTTCCCAAACTTTCATGTATTCCACCTCCTGATAATATAAAACATTGACCATCGCCCTTATTCTATGCGTTGAGTGTGGGCAATATTTGTAAACAACAATACACGATTTTTTGGAAGAAATCAAGAAATTCGATCGTTATAAAGAACAATTTTTCTCTAAATCTGTCTTTTCTGTTTCTTTTTGTTACTTTCTATTATCGTGTCAAACCCGGATTTCGTTCAGCCTTTGAGTCATGGCCTGTATTTGCTCGTCAACCGAGAAACCGTGCTCCGGACGCTCAAGATGAAATACAGGAAGCTGCGCGCCGAGCCGTGAGCAGCGCATGAAATGCTCCTGACGCTTGCCCATGAATTCGATCAGCTCCGGCCGGTAGACATTGCGCATGATGGTCATCAGCTTGCCCGGTCCCCTCACCTCCGAGATCATTACTTCATTACCCGGAGAGGTCGTCAGTTCAAACAGGGCAGCCAGCTTTTGGGGAGATCGGATGAAGCCGCCTTCCATCGGAACATGGTACTTATCCCGGATTCCCGGAATCCGGCTGAAATCCCCGACGCCGCCGAAGATCCGCTCCGCCGTGTCCCGCCACAGCTTCTGGCGGGGAAAAGCCGGGAGAATCCGGAAAGCGCCGTCCGCATCTTCCCGCAGCGCCGCCACATCGTCGGCGAGAAAAGCGCTGCCCCGTTTGTTCAGAGCAGCAGCCAGCGTTGACTTGCCCGCTCCCGAGCACCCCGTAATAATGATATGCCGGCCCCCCAGCTCCAGAGCACTGCCATGAATGGGGAGCAGTCCCCGCTGCATGAGCAGCGCGCCCATGCAAGTTCCCAGAATGAACAGCGTATGGGCCTCCGGCTCGCAAGCATCGCTTGGCTCCGCGATGATCTCCCGTCCTCCCCTTACCAGAAAGCAGCCGATATCCTGCACGCGAAAGGCGAAGCCGTCCTCGCCGACCATAATATAGGCATGGGAATTCTCCGGGCCGGGAATTTGGACGGGAACCTTCCCCTCCCTGATCCATACGTCCGGTACTCCATCCGCCGGCAGCAGCCCTTCCAGGGGAAAGGCGGAAGCGATGTTGCATCCGAAGGCTTTATAATGAAATTCCAGGTTCTGAACATCCGAATTGCGGTCGTGCATGTCTACCACCTCAGCTGGGAATGTAGTGTTTCGTATGCCGGGAAATGCGCTCCCGCTTATAACTGTCGACAAATCGGGCGAAGATCACAGCAGTCAGAATATAGGCCACCCGGTCCTCATCCACTTTCGCCACATCCCGGCTGACTTCATCCAGAAGCTCTCTCAACTGCTCTGTCTCCAGATAGCGCTCGCTGTCCTCCCTGTCCAGAATCTTGCGGGCTTCCGCCAGCAATCCCGGCCAGTCCGGAACGAGCCGATGAATCCAGTCGGCGCTCTGAAGGCCCTTCTTGATGATATTCAGGCGGATTGGATCGGGCAGTATGCCCTTCATAGCCCGGCGAAGCAAATATCTCTCCTGGCCATGGCGCACGAACTGCCCGGACGGAATCGCCATGCAGAATTCGAAGACGCGCCGGTCCCTGGACGGGTCACGGATCGTAATGCCATTCGCGAGTGAGAGCTTCGTCTCCACTGCGCCGATATGCACAAGCGGCAGCGGACTCGTTCTGGATTTCAAATCCTCCCGGTAATCGGGATAACGCTGAACCGGCACATTGGTGCCGATGGCATCCAAACGGCTCTCTACCTTCCACTTGCGGGCCAGCGAGCGATTGACCGGCACGCCCCGGAATCGGTCGTAGCCGCGAAGCTCCCTGCGGCTGCGCCACAGCTTCAATCGGTAAGGAGTTACGACCGGAATCGCGCTTTTGAATACTTTGGAGATCGGCTCGTTCACAAGCCGGCTGAAGCCCAGCAGCTCCCTGACGGCCGAGAATGCCCTGCCCCTTTTCCACAATGTCATTAAATGAACAGCGAAATTCCCGTAAGAGATCGTGTTGTTCCCGCTCTGCCCGTTCAGCATCACCGTACAGTTCCGCTCCGCGGCCAGCTTCAGGAAGGAATGATACCAGGTCATGTTCCGGAAAATTTTATAGGGCTGCTCGAAAATGCGGATCAGCTCGTCAATGTCGGTTGTACAGTTCTTCTCCGCGAAGCTGCTGTACGTAATCTCCACATTGGGATAAGCCTCGGCGATCAAATCCACCTCCGGCGCTTCGTTATAGACCCGCATCCGAGGAGGCTTCTTGTCAAAATCCGGCACAGGGACGGAGGTGAAGCCGTGCAGCTTCCTGCCCTGCGCCTCAAGCAGGGGGGCCGCAACACAGGCGATGGAGCCGGAATCCATTCCGCCGCTGAGGAAGATGCCCGTCTCGCCAGCGCTGCGCAGGCGGCAGGCTACCGCCTCCTTGAAGATCCGGTTGAAGGCCTCTTCGTACTCTTCATCCGAGGCAAAACGGACCGGCTTGATGTCCTTCAGCGGGTCCCAATATCGGTTCTTCCGGAATTCCCCCGCCCGGACAACGGCCGTGTGCGCGGGCGGAAGCTGGTAAATGTCCCGGTACACGGTTTCTTCAGGGTCCGTCTCATGCTGAATGCCTTCGATCGACAGAAAATCCGCGATCCACTTCTCGTTCAGCTCCGCCTCCTCGCCGCGCAGCGCAACCAAGGGCTTCTCCACCGTGCAAAAAGCGAAATAATCCGCGCCTTGAGTATAATAGAGGGTTCTTGAGCCCATGGCGTCGCGGGCCAGAAACAACTCCCTCCGTTCCTTGTCCCACACGGCAAATGCGTAGTCCCCGATCAAATGGTTCGGGCAGGCATGCCCCCATTTCTCATACGCTTTCAGAATAAGAGTGCCGTCGGTGACAACCTGCGTCTCATCCAGCCCCAATTGCTCCAGCAGTTCGGTGCGGTTGTCGATAATGGCGTCGGCCGCAAGCACCAGACTGCCCGTTTCGTTCTCTCCCGGCAGTTCTTCCAGCTTCGATTCGGGCGTATGATGGAAAACGCCGCAGCCCAGATGAACGGACCCGTCGGTCCATTCGCCCGTTCCCTGAAACGAATAAATTTTCAGTTGCCCGAACAGCGCGGGGCCAGCCGAAACGGCCTTCCGGTCGCCTCCAAAAACGTATATCCCGCTGATTGCACCCATCTGCCCTTTCTCCTCTCTTTTCCCCGATGCATGCTAGGTTGCTAGATCCCAGGTGGTTAGGTGGATCAAAAGGCAAAATTCCTGCGTCTATCCTGGATTAACAGCGACCCGGCAGGGGCAGCGTTATGGATGCCTCGAATATTAGTCAAAGCCAAGTTGAGAGCCTCCCTATGTATTTCATTCTTGTCGGCTGCCAAGGGCAGTATGTATGTCTAATTTACCATTTTTGCCGTGCTTAATAAAGAACGGTTTTCCACCCGCTTCCAAATATGCCGTCCTCTTCTGTAAAAAAGACCGGAATCTTTTATGGTTTTAGAATCAGGTACTAAGAGTTCGTGCTATAATAGGGGAGCAATACGAATAGCGTGTGTATAGGAGATGGATCAAGTTGGGTAAAGAGCAATGGATCGCGCCGGAGCGCTACAATATGACGTCGGAGATGGAACGCCATCCCGCCGGGAAGCTCGCGCTGAAATGGTTAAGCGATAAAGGCGAATACGAGGAAATCACGTACGGAGAGCTGCTGAAGCTGGCAGGCCGCCTTGCAGGCGGCCTTGCCGAGCTGGGGCTGCGCCAGGGCGACCGGGTGCTCGTCATGGTCCCCCGCCGCATCATCGCCTATGTTATATATCTGGCCTGCCTGAAGCTCGGGCTGGTCATCATCCCGTCCTCGGAGATGCTGCGGGCGAAGGACTTGTCCTATCGTCTCCGCCATTCTGAGGCGCGGGCCGTCATCTGCTGGTCCGAGGTAACCGGCGAGGTCAACAAGATTGCGGAGGATCTGCCCGCGCTGGATTACCGCCTGTCCGTCACTCCGGACGATGGCGAGGCGGAAGCCGGCTGGACATCGCTGCAGTCGCTGATGGAAGGCCGGGACGGCTCCTATCCGACCGCCGACACCGGCCGGGACGACATGGCGATTCTGGCTTACACCTCGGGTACGACCGGCAATCCGAAAGCGGTGGTGCATACACACGGCTGGGGGTACGCACATCTGCGCATCACCTCGATGTGGCTTGATATCCGGGAGGAGGATACGGTCTGGGCGACCGCCGCTCCCGGCTGGCAGAAATGGATCTGGAGCCCGTTCCTGTCCGTGCTCGGCCACGGCGCTACCGGCTTCGTCTACCACGGCTCCTTCCATCCGCACCGCTATCTGCAGCTCATTCAGGACCAGAATATCCACGTCCTGTGCTGTACGCCGACCGAATACCGCCTGATGGCGAAGATCGACGGACTCGGCCGCTATGATCTGTCCCGTCTCCGCTCCGCCGTCTCTGCCGGCGAGCCGCTGAATCAGGAGGTCATCCATGAATTCCAGCGCATGTTCAGCCTGACGATCCGCGACGGCTACGGCCAGACGGAGAGCACGCTGCTCATCGGCACGCTGAAGGATGCCGAAATCCGGCTCGGCTCGATGGGCAAGGCAACCGCCGAGGGCATGATCGAGGTTGTGGATGAGAACGGCGTTCCGCTTCCTCCGGGAGAGGTAGGCGACATCGCCGTCCATGTGAACATGCCGGCGCTATTCCAGACCTACTATAAGGACCCGGAGCGCAAGGCGGCTGCAATACACGGCGAGTATTTCATTACCGGCGACCGGGCCGAGAAGGATGAGGACGGCTATTTCTGGTTCGAAGGCCGCGGCGACGATATCATCATCAGCTCGGGCTATACGATCGGCCCGTTCGAGGTGGAAGAAGCGCTGATGAAGCATCCGCTGGTCAAGGAATGCGCCGTCGTCGCCAGCCCCGATGAAATCCGGGGCCATGTGGTCAAGGCCTTCATCGTGCTGAAGGATGGCTGCGAAGGCACACCGGAATTGGCCAAGGAACTCCAGGCCCATACGAAGGAGATTACCGCACCGTATAAGTATCCGCGCAGAATCGAGTTCATCTCCGATCTCCCCAAGACAAGCTCCGGCAAAATCCGCCGGGTCGAGCTGCGGGAACGCGAACGGGCGGCCAAACGATAAGATCAGGGCGCTCAATTGATCTGCGATGAGAGAGATTGAAAGTTGAAAGACCCCTGCCCGCTTGCATGCGGTGCAGGGGTCTTTTGCTTTTGGCGACGCCTAGCAATCGGAGGTGCCGTCCGGAAAGAGAGCAGCCGGGCAGCTGGTGCAGCCCGGGCGGCTGAGCACCGGGCAAGATGCGCGCCTCGCGTCGGCCGCCTGATAGCGGCCGGGCAGCCGGTGTGCCCGTCGGCTGGGCACCGGGCTAGTTGCGCGCCTCGCGTCAGCCGCCTGATAGCCGGCTGACCAGCTGGTGCAGCCCGGGCGGCTGAGCACCGGGCAGTTGCGCGCCTCGCGTCAGCCGCCGGATAGACAGCCGGGCAGCTGGTGCAGCCCGGGCGGCTGAGCACCGGGCTAGTTGCGCGCTTCGCGTCAGCTGCCGGATAGCCTGCTGGCCAGCTGGTGCAGCCCGGGCGGCTGAGCACCGGGCTAGTTGCGCGCTTCGCGTCGGCCGCCGGATAGTCGGCCGGGCAGCCGGTGCGTCCGGCCACCTCGCTTAGTTGCTCTATCCGCCTGTCACTCCTGACGCTCTGCGGCCGCCGCCTGATCGTTCAATCGTTCCCGCTCCTCCTCAATCACCCCGGGATCGATCCGCTCGAAGAGCAGCCGCAGCTCTGTAATTTCGCGCCTCGCAGGCACGAGTTCAAGCTGCCAGCTCGGAGCCCCAAGCGCCAGGAAGCGGCGGATTTGGCCGCAGGCGAATGGAATGAACGGCTCCAGCAGGTTAGCGAAATTGGCGATAATCTGGACACATTCGTACAGAATGGCGCCGCACGCCGTACGGTCTTCCTTCAGCACAGCCCATGGCCGCTGCTCATCAAAAAAGTGATTGCCTTCCCTCACCACGGCAAAAATACGCTCCAGCGCCCGTTTGAAATGGCCGTCTTCGATCAGTGTTCCCGCCTCCGTATACAGCCGCTCCAGGCGAAGCTTCCATTCGTCTCCAAGCCTCCCCGCCGGCACACGTCCTTCGAATGATTTGTTCAGAAACGCGAGCGTCCGGTTCACGAAATTGCCGAATGCGCCCAGCAGCTCGCCGTTATGGCTGTAAATGAATTCCCGCCAGGAGAAATCCGTATCCCGCTTCTCCGGCCCGTTCGCCAGCAGGAAATAGCGGATGGAGTCCGGATCATACCGGCTTAGCAGATCGGGCACCCATACGGCCCAGTTCCGGCTCGTGGAGAACTTCTGACCCTCCAGCGTCAAATACTCGCAGGATATGATCCGGTCGGGCAGATGATAGCCCCCTCCGGAGCCTAATAGAATCGCCGGCCAGATCAGCGTGTGAAACGGGATATTATCTTTCCCGTGGACATAGTAGGCGGTGATCGGCTCGCCCCCGTCCCGCCAGAAGGCCTCCCAGTCCCCGCCCTTCTCCGCAGCCCATTGCCGGCTTGCCGACAAATAACCAATGACGGCATCCAGCCAGACATAAATCTTCTTATCCTGGAATTCTGGAACCGGAACATCCACTCCCCAATCCAAGTCCCGCGTCGCCGCCCGGTCCTGCAAGCCTTCCTTCAAATAACGGGAAGTCAGCTTGACCGCATTGTCTCCCCAGCTCCCGGAGCGCCCTTCTGAATAGGCCTCCAGATCCTGCTGCAACGAAGACAGCGCCAGATACAAATGCTCAGCCGGCCGCTCCGCCGGGGGATTTCCGCAAATTTTGCAGGTCCGGTCCAGCAGATCGGCGGGATCGAGCAGCGCCGAGCAGGCATCGCATTGATCGCCTCGGGCGCGGCTTCCGCAGAAGGGACAGTTGCCCTCCACATAACGGTCGGGCAGAAACCTGCGGTCGGTCTCGCAGTAGGTCTGCGTGACCGTCTTCCTGTACAGCCTGCCTTCCTTATGCAGGCCGAGGAACAGCTCCTGTACGACCTGATGATGGAACGCCTGATCGGTCCGGGTGTACAGATCGTAGGTGAATCCCAGCCGGTCGAAGCAATCCGCGAACTCCCGGTGATAGCGGTCCGCGATTACTCCCGGAGTTACGCCCTCCTTCATTGCCTGGACGGCGACCGGTGTGCCGTGGCAGTCGCTGCCGGACACATACAGCACCTCCTCGCCTTTGGCCCGGTAATAGCGCGCAAGCACGTCGCCGGGCAGCACACTGGCCAGCCTCCCGAGGTGCAGCGAGCCGTTGGCATACGGCCAGGCGCCTCCGATGAATATTTTGCCCATGTTCATTCATCCTTCCCATGTATGATTCCCTGGCTACACCAAAGCCAAATCCCCCGGCCAAGCGGCGGGACTTGCTTAGAAGCGAATTCCGGCACTGTGCGAACTCCCTGAACGCAAAAAAGCCCTCATCCCACAAAGGGACGAGAGCTTAAGCTCACGCGGTACCACCCAATTTCATTTCCGCCTTGCGGCGGTCACCTCTTCAGGTACGGCGAAAATAATCGCTTATACCCTAGCACGTTAACGGGTGCGGGTTCCGGCGCAGCCTACGGCCCTTGAAAAGGCTTCGGTGCGCAGCTCAGAGACCATGTTCCCAAGACTCTTCTTCTCCCCTTCTCAGCTCCCGGGGCTCTCTGTCGGAAGATATCCGCTTGGTACTCTTTCTCTTCAAAGCTTTTGGCATATGTCAGGTTACGGGCATTATACGTCCATCTCTTCATCTGCGCAACCTCTTACATCACGCCCTGTTACATCACGCCCTTAAATCACGCTGCCTTAAATACGCCGATCACGCCGCCTTCACCGGATTCGGCTTTTCCGGATTCGCCTTTTCCGACGGTCCTCCCGGAGCGTACCTCACACGCATGAGGATCAACAACGCCGGCCGGGCTGCTCCGAACTAACGAATGGCTGTTACTTGATCTTTTCACCCTTGCCGTGCAGAATTTTCAGTTCTCCGTTCTCATACCCGACCGAATAATTCATGCTGTAAGACTGATACACGGTGCCACTGTCCTTCCGCTCTTCGGCTGTAATGTCGACAGTCACCTGAGCGCCATCCTCCAGCTTCTTCAGCGACAAGGTTCCCAGCGTGATGTAACCCGTCTTCAGATAACCGCTTCGGAAATCCTCGTAGCTGATCTTGCCCTGCCACTCGCTGCCCAGCAGCGAATAGGCGGAGACATAGTCGCCCGTGTTCAGACTCTCGTAAAAATAAGCCACGATATCACGCTCATCCGCGTACCCGTCTCCGCCGTCATCGTCCTCGCCTCCGGCACTCACGTCCGGCAGCTTGGACATCGGCTGGGCGGACCATTCCCGCGCCTGGGCGATGATGCTGGAAATCGGGATGCTGAAGCCGATGCCCGACTCTTCCGTAGCGGCGGCGGAGTTGATGCCCAGCACCTCGCCCGTCTCCGCGTTCACCAGCGGTCCCCCGCTGTTGCCGTGGGTAATCGGAGCCGAAATCTGGTACAGGTTGCTGTAGGTGTAAGGATCGATGTCGAAGCTCCGGTTCAGGCCGCTGATGATTCCCGTCGTCACCGTATTCTCCAGTCCAAGCGGACTGCCTAGCGCCAAAATCTCGTCGCCGACCTCCGCTTTATAGCCTTCCGCCAGCGGCAGCGGCTCCAGTTCCTTAAGCTCCGGAACCCGGACAACCGCCACATCCGTCTCCGTTCCGATGCCGATGACCTGGCCCTTGTATTCCTTATGATTCAGCGTCCGCACAGTCACCTCCCGGGAGCCGGACACAACATGGGCGTTGGTGAGCAGGTCGCCCTGCTTGTTGTAGAGGAAGCCCGAGCCCAGTCCATCCCCGCTCTCAATCGTGACCACCCGTTTTTGACTGTCTTCAATAATGGCTTTGCGTGTCTTCGGGGCCGCAGCTTTCACAGCCCCCTTATCGTCCTGCGCAGAAGTCTTGGCTGCGGCAAGCAGCGGCTGTCCGTCCAGGCTGGACTCGGCGGATTGATGGATCAGATAGGCGCCAGCCGTACCCGATCCCAGAATAATCAGGCATGCGGCTGCGCTGATCCATGTTCCCTTGCTCATCTCTCATGCCCTCCCTATTCCAGATACCAGGTGGCGTTCGCGACCGATACCGTGGCCTGCTCATACACCCCGTAGTAATATGTCGAGAAGCTGCCCGATTCTCCCGGCTCCAGCCGGAACGGCGAGACATCGGCGTAAGTTTCTCCGAGATACGCGCCCGAGCTGTCGTAAATGGAGAGATTGACGCTGATCGAATAGATCGCCCGGGTCGCCTTATTGGTGGCCGTTCCGCTGATCATCAGATCGCCGTATTCATCCAGAACCGCCTGAAGCCCGGTCACATCGACAGCGGCCGTCCGGTTCTTCATGTCCTCCTCCGCTGCCTGCTGCTGGGCAAGCTGAATGCGCTCTGCTTCGGCCTTCTCGAACTCGCGCTTGGCTTCCTCGACCTGCTTCCGGTACGCGGTCAGCTTCTCATTGTCCGCGTCATAGGAGAGCCCCGTATCGACCTCCTCCAGCGCTCCCGCGAAATCCTTCTTCCGCAGCTTCTGCTCGGCCGCCGAATAGCTGATCGAGGCGATTTTGCCGATAATCTGCTTCTTCACCGCTGCCGCTTCCGTTCCGGACAGCCCTTTCAGCGTATCCAGCTTCGCGGCCAGCGCGTCGACGGTGCTCAGCTTGTCCAGCTCGCTCTTGATTTTGAGCACGGTCAGCATCACCTGATCTGCCGCCAGCTCCTTCTTGAGCGGCGCGAAGAGCGGCTCCTCCCGCTTGCCGATCAGCCCTTCTACCGCGTTCAGCTCCTTCTCGCCTTCGCTCAGCTTCTTCGCCTTGAGAAGCCCGTCGGCGCTGTCCAGCCGGGTCTGAAGCTGGGCGGCCTTCGCCGCAAGCTCCCGGTCCCGGGCCAGCGGGGCATAGCCCGGCCGCGCATTCCCGGCGCGCTCCAGAAGCGAGACGGCGGAGTCATACTTGCCCGCCAGCGCCTCTGTCTTGGCCTGCTGCTGCAGCGCCAGCACCTCCCGGTTCACCGATTGCTCATGCTGATGCAGCAGCGTGAGCCCAAGAGCCGTACATCCCGCCAGCAGAAGCGGAATCACCCACTGGAATACCCGCCCGGCTCCGCGCTTCTTGACGGGAGCCTGCTCCCTTGGCGAGAGCGCGCCCCCCGCCTCCGGGCGAATGAGCGACGATCCCGGTTTCCGAACTGCTTCCGCTCCCGCAGCGACCTCCAGCACAGCCTGACGAACCTCCTCCGTCAACAGCCTGGCGCCGCATTTCCCGCATACCTTCTGTTCCGGGGCACATTTCTCCCCGCACTGATGACAATACACCTTGCTCCCCCCAGAGTCCCTTGATGCTGCTACTCGAACTTGCAGCCGATTATATGGATGCCGCCGGAAGACCCGGATCAGCCTTGCGATCCGGGTCTTCCGGCATGTTATTTTTCACTATACCATATTGTGGGTCCCGTTGAGTCCGCCTGCCTGGAAAAAAAATCAGCTCAAACCAAGCCGTATCTCCCTTTCAGCCGCATATCAAGACGCTCTCTCAGCCCGGTTAGCCATTCAGGCTCATGCTCCCAGACTTCGGCGGCGGCTCTTCGCACACGGGCATACCTGTATAAATCGGCGAACCGCCGGCACAGCGGAAGAAGCTCCTCCATCCCGGGCGGAAGCTCATACACACTGCGATATCCGTCAAGAAAGCGTTCTCTACTTATCACATAAGCATCAGATGGCAGCTCATCCCGCAGACTATCCAGCACCTGCTCAATATCCATCGCGTACCAATGATACATGGCATCGTCAAAATCAATGGCGAAGATCAACTGCGACTCTGCATGATAGAACATATTGTCGCATTCGAAATCATAGTGAATCAGTCCGTAGGACCGGCCCGTTACGGGAACCTCTGCCAGACAGGCCCGCAGCTCCTCTGCTTCCAAGGCAGCTCCCGATTCATCCGGATGGGCAGACAGAACTTCTGTAATCCAATCCAGCACATCCAGGTAAGTCCATCTTGCCGCCTGAACCGGCTCATACATAGAGGACAAGCGGTGAAGCTCGCCCAAAGCCCGTCCGTAGCTGAAGATAACCGAATCGCTTAGATCCGTCCGGCTGAGCTGCACACCGGGGACATTTTTGAATACGGAGGCCCAATAAGTTCCCCAAGGCGTCTCCGCCTTCACCAGCTCCCTGCCTTCCAGATCCGGTACCGGCTCCATTGCACCGTACCGGTTGGCGCGCAGATAAGACAAGAACTCAAGCTCTGCCTTCATATTCGACTCCAGCTTCTCTCCCGCAGGCGCAAACCGCAGAAATCGCAGCTCCCCTCCGGCTCTGAACGGATAGATGGCATTGGACGAAATTCTGTATTGTTTGAACAAATCCAGCGAATCCGGATCATACGCCCAGTTCTTAAGCAGCATCTCCGCCAGATCCCTGTTATCGAAAAGATACTTGTATTTCAACATGCACCGCGCCTCCATTAATCATTTCATTGGAATGGACCGGCGCCTTCTGCCTCACCGGCCCCTTTCAGTTCCCCGCCACCTTGGAATTCATATTGATCCTAGCCCAGCTGTTCATGCCGCTCACTCCCTTCAATTACAAGCTACTCTAATTTTAAGCGGTCCGGGTGCTGTTAGGAAGCATTTTCCTGAGAATATGTATGCGAAAAAGGGCTGATCTATCTGCGTTCGCAGGATCTCCCTTTCGCCGATTTGACTGCGTTATTCCAGGGCGCACTCGCTCTGTCTATATGCGGACATCAGGACGCTGCGTGGACCCGGAAATTTCACATCGTCATAGCGCCTCCGAACCTTGCCAGATACGCTTCCTTCTCCTTATAGTCGGGCATGACGCCGCCCACCCGTCTCCAGAACGAACGGTCGTGATTCATATGGAGCAGGTGGCACAGCTCATGGACGATGACATAATCGATCACCTGCGGCGGAGCCATGGCCAGCAAATAGTTGAAGGTCAGCTTCTTGTCCGAGCTGCAGCTGCCCCATTTGGTGCGGGATTCGACGATTTCGACCGACTTCGGCTTCACCTTCAACTGCTTCTGGTACGCGCCAATCCGTTCCTCGACAACCTTCCGGCAGCTGGCAAAATAAAACCGCTTCAGCCGTTCCCTCAGCTCCTCCTCCGTTCCTTCATCCGTACCGATCAGCTCGCGCAGACTGCAAGGCCTGCCTAGGTACAGAAACTTTCCCTCTTCGGTATATTCCTTGGCCTTGAACAAATCCTTGGCCTTCTCCAGCTGATCCAGCTTCTCCGCAATATAAGAGGCATGTCTGCCGACAGCCTCCAGAATCGTCTCCTCTTCGGTATTCTTTGGCGCTTTCACCGTAATGAAGCCGGTGGAGTCGATATGAAGCAGAATTTTTCGGCCTTTGCCGTACTGGACGTGGAATTCAATGGTCCGGTCTCCGATGTTGATTTTCATAATGTCCTCCCCTGGGAATCCCCCCCCATTGGCATAAATGGATGTGCCTGTCTGTGTTGAAAATGCGCAAAATTACATCTCACGTTCGTATTTGACGCGGCAGAAGACACCATATCCTATGACGAACAGATAAGAAGCCGTCAGCAGCAGAACCTCCGCCAGATCCGTACCCATTAACGCAAAAGCAAGCAGCAATGCGCCGAACACGTATATCATCACGTCGTAGGCTTTGGCCTTCGCCCGGTTCCCAACCGCAATGTTGCGTTCATCCTTCTCTGCGATCTCGATTTCCCTTTGCAGATCCGGCCGGTTCTTAAGCGACCGCTTACGCAGGATCTCCCCCATCCCGTGTCCAAACATGCCGCTGCCGATACCGACCAGCACATAGGGAACCGCCTGCGCGGCGTCCGGCAGCAAATCAATCTTCACCGCAACCAGCCCCAAGACAAGCAGGATAATCCCAAAAATAACCGCTCCGAACGAATAAGCGCGTTTACTCATCTCGATTCTTCCTCCTCGTAAATAAATATCTCCTCAATGCTCATGCCGAAATATCTGGAGATTTTGAAGGCAAGCAGGATGGACGGATTGTATCTTCCGTTCTCCAGAGATCCTATAGTCTGCCTGGACACTTCCAGCGCGGACGCCAGCTCCTCCTGCTTAATTCCCTTCTCTTTGCGAATTTGCTCCAGCCTGTTCTTCAAAAGCTCCCTCCTCTCATGGAAAGTATCCTTTCCACAATCCCATCATACCACTTTCCCCCGCAATGTAAAGTCCACTTTCCATTTCGTTCATCAAATAGACGCTTATATCCTGCTTTAGTCATCCTTCTCGTTGTATGAATACGATCAAATCAATTGTATTTTTATTAATAATATCGTATTATTATTCAAAACAAGTGGCGGTGATTATCCTTGGATTACCGATTTATTGAAGAATTATCTCTGAACAACTGGCCTTCCCTTTCAACCCTCCTATACGACAGCTGGGTGCTGCGCTTCGCGAACGGTTACACCAAGCGGGCCAACTCCATCAACCCGATTCACCCTTCCACCCAGGATTTGAGTTCCAAGATCAAAGAGTGCGAAAGCCTCTACTTCTCGAACCGGCTGCCCGCCATTTACAAAATAACGCCTTTTGTCCACCCTGCCAATCTGGATAGTATTCTGGCGGATCAAGGCTATTCCCTGGTTGATCACACAAGCGTCCGGACCTTGGACCTGGATCAAATCCGCGAACCCGACGGGAACGCTTCAGTCCAAATTTATGAGCGCCCCACCGCCGAATGGCTGGAAGCTTTTTGCCGGATTAATAAGGTCCCTGACAAGTACATAAACGTGATGAAACGGATGTTAGGCAATATCCGGACGAGAACGGGATTTATATCGCTTTATTACGGGGAACAAGCTGTCGCCTGTGGTCTTGGGGTGCTTGAGAGAGGCTACATCGGGCTGTATGATATCGTGACAGATGCCAGCTTTCGAAATCGGGGCTTCGGCGAGCAGATGCTCTTGCATTTGCTGAAATGGGGAAAAGATAACGGAGCCGCGCACAGCTATCTGGCCGTGGTTCTGAACAATGCGCCGGCGCTCAGGCTCTACTCCAAAGTCGGGTTCTCCGAAGTTTATACATACTGGTATAGAGTCAAGGAGCTTCCGGGAACATTGGGCTGACGACGGGGAGTTTATGATTATACTAAAATTTTCGGTCTATTTTCTTCCATATTGTCTTTATTACCTTCTTCAAATCATAATCATAGATGTTGAGATAGCTCTTAGGCGTTATGTATTGTCTAATCGATGCTCTATTAATCGGATAGATGATCTCCCATTTGTTCACGTTTAGATTGGCATATATAAAATCGGTCCCGTACTCCGTATCTTTTTCAAAACGATCGACCTTGCCTACTAATAAAAATCTATTCTCCACTTCAAACCACTTAAGCTCGAAGTCTTTCTCAGACAAATAGTTGCTAGGGCTATCTCCAGATACCCTGACGGGAAGGTCCTCTGCTATATGCGGATTAATAGTTGCTTCAGCAATCCATCCTGTATCAACCACATATTTAGACTCTGTTGCACAGATGTATTTGCCGGTTTCTACATTTTGCTGTGCGTCTTCGAGCTTAACCGCAAACTTAATAGGAATGAAATTTAATAGAATGGGAGTAAGTACAACAAATAGCGTGAACACACCAAGCAATATTGCTATTCGCTTCAACGCCGGACTTCCCCCATTTTCTTCATCTCCTTCACTACTTAAGCGAATTGCGGCAGAAGGCTTATTTCTCAACTTCAAAGTAGACCAGCTCATTTCTTACATCGAAATATAACTTACCAACGTAATTAGAAGACTTCACATATTCATTGAACTCTTCACTAAATGCCCAAAAATGCTCTTTTCCCTCATCCGTATCTAATTGCATTGATGGATTTAGCGTTACATCGCGCCAAGCATAGGATTCCTTGAATTTCTCAGCGACACCAGGCTCAAAATACACAAATCCTTTCATCCAGCCAAATTCGCGGCATCAGCGATCTCTCTCATAAAAGGTGCTATAGCATAGCAATTCTCCAGGTTCATCCTGACTTTATTCAAAGTCAACATTCAAGGGAAACCCATCAATCTTCACTTGCGCCTGCATCGCCCCTCCTTTTGCTGATCAATATAATGGCATCTTATCCAGACTATATTCCGGCAATTCTGGGTTTCCCCAAAAAAGAGAAACTCTTCTTAACACGTTTACCGTGATTCTCTCGTTATTTGCAACCGCAGGCGTATCATAATCCTCATTCCAAATCCATTTACAATTGTATTTCTGGCAAATCACTTCACCTATAAATGCACTAGCATTCATGATCAATTCCCAATCTACTAATCCGCTATATGTATTCTTATTCTCCAACAAAATATCTTCAATCACTTTAAAAGAGGTTAGTCTCATTTTGTCCAGGTTATATTTATTCTCAAAATGATTGGCTCGCTCGGTTGGATTTCTCAGCAGTTGACTGCCTAATTCAACATCCGGAAGTAAGTCCGGTGTACTTTTCAGCTCCAGCCACCGATAACCGTACTGGGACAACAATCTTGTCATCTCACAAATCGCCAATCCCAGCGAGCTTTCATCGGTAAAGTACCACCATTCCTCCTGTCCTCTTGTAAAGTGGCTAAGGTATTTGACATCTGTTCTTTTCAGAGAAGTGCTTAATTCTACCCGAAGCGCATTCTGTTGGTGTGAGCTCTTAAAGAAAACAATATACTGTGTGACCTCTCCAGAAGGCCTACTGTAAACCCATCTCCCTCCCCCTCTGTTTTCAGTTGGATCGAGCGAAAAAGAGTTGTGTTTCAATTCTTCAGCAGCATATTTTTTCAACGCTGTACCTAAAAAAATCACTGTTTCACCCCTATCAAGGTCGTTTTGATACATTAGACTAATTAAAATTCATTATAATTAACAAAGACAAAATCACTGTCATTCAGTTGCCTGTCTTCAGAGAGATTCTTCATAAAATCCTGAATTGTATCTTGTAATGCTTCTGTTATTGAATTGCCATTCCCAACCCCTCCTTCGGGATAACCATCGAATGCATTTTTGATTTTCAAGTTTGTGAATCCCATGAACTTCCCATCAGCACTTTCATAGATTCTTATACGAAACTTGCCTGATGGAACATCTAGTTGAGTAATATCAAATTCAGCAACACACTTTTCAATACTAGAAACTCCAGTCACTCTAATGCTTTTCCAGTCTTCATTTTCCATTTTTCACCTCAACTTACTCTCCCATTTCCCTTTTCATTAAGATTTTTACGTTATGGAGCAGATTATTCGCGTAACAATGAGCCGGCTCTATTTCCAGGATTTTTTCTGCCCACTCAATAGCTTGTTCATAGTCTTTAAGTTTGAAGTAAGAATGAGCAATATCATTCATAATCTCAGTATCATTTTTCAAAAATCCATGTGCCTCAAGATAGTATTTCAGCGCCTTCTTGTATTCCCCCTTTGCATTATAAATAACTCCTATATTGTTGATCGCATCTGTGTTATCGGCATCTAATAAATAGGCCAGCTTAGTCTCCTTCAAAGCCTTATCGTATTCCTGCAATCTAAAATAACACAATCCTAAATTCAAATGGGTCTCTGCTTGCTTGTTGTCTATGGATAATGATTTCTTGTAATACTTCGTGGCTTTCAAGTAGTCTTCCGTCTGAAAATAATAGACACCTAAATAGTAATACGCATCCTCACTGTCAGGATCAATTTCTATGGCAGTTTGAAAGTATTGAAGCGTCTCCACCATTCTCCCAAGCTTCATGTTCACTCTCCCTAAATTAAAGTAGGGTCTTTCCCAAAATGGATTCGTAGAGATTAAATTTCGCAGTAGTTGTTCTGCCTTATCCAGATCACCCAAGTTCAAATAACAGCATGCGATATAGTTGATGCAATCAACAGAACAACTCATTTCGAGTGCTTTTTCAAAACATTCAAGGGCAGTCTGGAAATCTCCTTCTACATAGCTTGCTTCAGCCCGTTCAAATAATTCAATATAGGTATTCACTACAATCGTTCCTCTCAATGTTCACATGTAGTTCGAGAGTAGATGCTCAAGGCGGATACTACTTT
>RCUS01000293.1_pt1 | contig 35641 bp, 28 predicted proteins | sample 2166221 | NCBI WGS metagenome assembly RCUS01 (sample SAMN09932758, study PRJNA488358) | compost metagenome | isolation source: compost soil in cyclohexanecarboxylic | place: Germany: Experimental Botanical Garden
ACCAGGGCGAAATCCTGGTCGCCGGCGAAGCCCTCAAGCTCAAGGCCGCCAAGAATGGCGACCTGATCGCAGCCGACAACCGCCAGATCAATCGCCTGCGCAGCGAAATCGGCTTTGTCTTCCAGAATTTCAACCTGTGGCCGCACATGTCGATCCTCGACAACATCATCGAGGCGCCACGCCGCGTGCTCGGCCAGAGCAAGGCCGAGGCCATCGAAGCCGCCGAAGCCCTGCTGAACAAGGTCGGCATCTACGACAAGCGCCACAGCTACCCCGCCCAGCTTTCCGGTGGCCAGCAACAGCGCGCCGCCATTGCCCGTACCCTGGCCATGAAGCCCAAGGTCATCCTGTTCGACGAGCCGACCTCGGCGCTCGATCCGGAAATGGTCCAGGAAGTGCTTAACGTTATCCGCGCATTGGCCGAAGAAGGCCGTACCATGCTGCTGGTGACGCACGAGATGAACTTTGCCCGCCATGTGTCCAGTGAAGTCGTCTTCCTGCACCAGGGCCTGGTCGAAGAGCAGGGATCGCCGCAGCAGGTCTTCGAAAACCCGACCTCGGCGCGTTGCAAGCAATTCATGTCCAGCCACCGCTAACGGAGCAATACATGCACACTTACAAGAAGTTCCTCCTGGCAGCTGCTGCCACGCTGGTGATGTCGGCCAACGCCCTGGCCGCAGAAAAACTGCGCATGGGTATCGAAGCCGCCTACCCACCGTTCAACAACAAGGATGCCAGCGGTAACGTGGTCGGCTTCGACAAAGACATCGGCGACGCCCTGTGCGCCAAGATGAAAGTCGAGTGCTCGGTCGTCACCTCCGACTGGGACGGCATCATCCCGGCCCTGAACGCCAAGAAGTTCGACTTCCTGGTGTCGTCGCTGTCGATCACCGACGAGCGCAAGCAGGCCGTGGACTTCACCGAGCCGTACTACTCCAACAAGCTGCAGTTCATCGCGCCGAAAAACGTCGACTTCAAGACCGACAAGGCCTCGCTCAAGGGCAAGGTGATCGGCACCCAGCGCGCCACCCTGGCTGGCACCTGGCTGGAAGACAACTACGGTGACGACGTCGAGATCAAGCTGTACGACACCCAGGAAAACGCCTACCTCGACCTGGTTTCCGGCCGCATCGACGGCATCCTGGCCGACAAGTACGTGCAGTACGAGTGGCTGAAGAGCAAAGACGGCTCGAACTTCGAGTTCAAGGGCGAGCCGGTGATGGACAGCGACAAGATCGGCATTGCCGTGCGCAAGGGTGACACCAAGCTGCGCGACGACCTGAACAAGGCCCTGGCAGAAATCAAGGCCGACGGCACGTACAAGAAGATCAACGACAAGTACTTCCCGTTCAGCATCGAATGATCCGCCCCGACCGGCGCGCCCTTGCGGCGCGCCAGTCCCTAGAATGACCTGCCCATGAATATCGACCTGCACGGATTCGGTCCGGCCATGATGGCCGGCACCCTGATGACCGTAAAACTGGCGCTTTGCGCCTTGCTGCTGGGGCTGGTCCTGGGCCTGCTCGGCGCCCTGGCCAAGACCTCCCCGCTCAAGCCGCTGCAATGGCTTGGCGGCTTCTACTCGACCCTGGTTCGCGGCGTGCCCGAACTGCTGTGGGTACTGCTTATCTATTTCGGCACCGTCGGCTTGATGAACGCCCTCGGTGAAGCCCTGAACATGCCGGGCCTGGAGCTCAGCGCCTTCGCTGCGGGCGTGATCGCCCTGGGCCTGTGCTTCGGCGCCTACGCCACCGAAGTGTTCCGTGGCGCCATCCTGGCGATCCCCAAGGGCCACCGTGAAGCCGGCCTGGCGCTGGGCCTGTCCAAGGGCCGCATCCTGTCGCGGATCATCCTGCCGCAGATGTGGCGCATCGCCCTGCCCGGCCTTGGCAACCTGTTCATGATCCTGATGAAGGACACCGCCCTGGTGTCGGTGATCGGCCTGGAAGAAATCATGCGCCACGCACAAATCGGCGTGACCGTGACCAAAGAGCCGTTCACCTTCTACATGGTTGCGGCCTGCATCTACCTGAGCCTGACCATCATTGCCATGACCGGCATGCACTTCATGGAAAAACGCGCCGCTCGCGGCTTTGCGAGGGCCGAATAATGAATTGGGAAGTCATCATCAAATGGCTGCCACGCCTGGCCCAGGGCGCGACCCTGACCCTGGAGCTGGTGGCCATCGCGGTGGTTGCCGGGTTGATCCTGGCCATCCCGCTGGGCATCGCCCGCTCCTCGCGCCACTGGTATGTGCGCGCGGTGCCGTTCAGCTACATCTTCTTCTTCCGTGGCACGCCGCTGCTGGTGCAGCTGTTCCTGGTCTACTACGGCCTGGCGCAGTTCGACGCGGTGCGTTCGAGTTCGCTGTGGCCGTACCTGCGCGATCCGTTCTGGTGCACGGTGCTGACCATGACCCTGCACACCGCTGCGTACATTGCCGAGATCCTGCGTGGCGCGCTGCAGGCGATTCCTAAAGGTGAGATCGAAGCGGCACGGGCGCTGGGCATGTCGCGTGGCAAAGCGCTGTTCTACATCATGCTGCCACGCGCTGCGCGCATCGGCCTGCCGGCGTACAGCAACGAAGTGATCCTGATGCTCAAGGCCAGTGCCCTGGCCAGTACCGTGACCCTGCTGGAGCTGACCGGCATGGCCCGTACCATCATCGCCCGCACCTACCTGCCGGTGGAGATCTTCTTCGCCGCAGGCGTGTTCTACCTGGTGATCTCGTTCATGCTGGTGCAAGGCTTCAAGCTGCTGGAGCGCTGGTTGCGCGTGGATGCCTGCCAAGGCCGCTAACATCTCCTAGCCTTCTTCGCGGGCACGCCCGCTCCTACAACAGGCCTATGCTGAACCTTCGTAGGAGCGGGTTTACCCGCGAACAGGCCCTCAACCCCAACACACATCCCCATGCCCAGTCCCCTCCACAGCCACCACCTAAGCACCCGCTTCCAGGCCCTCGACCAGTTCCTGATCGAGCACCAACAGCTGTGGAAACCCCGCCCCTTCACCACCCTGCAACTGGCCTGGGAAACCACCCACCCAGAGCTTGCCGCCCACCTGCGCAAATGTTCACTGGCAGACGCCGAAGCCGACAGCGCCGCTGACCGCTTGCCTGCCCCATTTCCGCAACTGGCCGAGCAAGCCCGACAGCTCGCCACGCTCGGCAGCCTTGCGCAAACCAATCTACCGCCTGCCGCCCACCGCCTGGACGTCGCCGTCCCCGGCCGCAAATGGCAGCAGATCGAAGCCTTCGCCAGCCACCTAGCCTTCCGCGAGCAGCCCCGGCACTGGCTGGACTGGTGTTCTGGCAAAGGCCACCTCGGCCGTCGCCTGCTGCAACCCGGGCAACACCTGACCTGCCTGGAGTACGACGCCGACCTGGTCGCTGCCGGTCAGGCCCTGAGTGCACACCACCACTTGCAAGCACAGCACGTACATCAGGATGTGATGGCCAGCGACAGCGCTCGCCACCTGGCTGACGACAAAAGCGTGGTTGCCCTGCATGCCTGTGGCGATCTGCATGTACGCCTGATGCAACTGGCCAGCCAGCAAGGTTGCCGGCAACTGGCCGTAGCCCCCTGCTGCTACAACCGCATCGCCGCGCAGCAATACCAGGCGTTATCCACAGCCGCGCAGGCGTCGAGCCTGCAGCTGTCGCTTGACGACCTGGGCCTGCCCTTGAGCGAAACCGTCACTGCCGGCGCCCGCGTGCGGCGCCAGCGCGACACCTCGATGGCCCGGCGCCTGGGCTTCGACCTGCTGCAACGCCAGCAGCGCCAGAGCGATGAATACCTGCCGACACCTTCCCTGCCGGTGGCCTGGCTGGAGAAGCCCTTCGAGCAATACTGCCGTGACCTGGCTGAACTGAAGCAATTGCCAGTGAGCGGCAACCCGGACTGGGCAATGCTGGAAGCTGCGGGCTGGCAACGCCTGGCCGAGGTCCGGAACCTGGAACGCGTACGCAACCTGTTCCGTCGGCCACTGGAGCTGTGGCTGGTACTCGATCGCGCCCTGTTCCTCGAAGAACAAGGCTATGACGTGCGCCTGGGCCTGTTCTGCGATTACCCACTGACCCCGCGCAACCTGCTCATTCTCGCGGAACGCGACGGTTAGCCGCAGCACAACCTGTGGATAAGTCTGTGAACAAGCTTGTGATTACCTGTTGGATCCAAGCGCTATTTCAAGCGCTTGGCTTATTCCTGCTTGCGGCTACAGCCCAGTAAAAACAGGCGTTTGCGCAAAGACAAGCGGCGTAGCGATCCGGCATGCCTTTCGCTCAGGTCCCAAATGCCACTTGTGCATAAACATTTCTTGTGGTTAGCGCAAGCGGCTTTTGTGGGAGCGGCCTTGCGTCGCGAAAGGGCTGCAAAGCAGCCCCGGCGATTTCAGAGATTGTGCCGAAAACGGGGGCCGCTTTGCGGCCCTTTCGCGACGCAAGGCCGCTCCCACAAATGACCGCGTCAATGCCTAATGCGCCTTGCCCTTGGCAATCTCGATATCGTTCATCAGCGCCTTGGCCATGTCGCACAGGTAATCGGCTGCACCCAGGAATTTATGGTCGTCCTCCATATCCCCCTCGCGCACCAGGTGCTTGATGTAGCCCATCAGGATCGAGACATGCTCGTAGGCCGCGTCGACGGGGACGCCGGGCTCTACGCGTAGCAGATTGAGGGATGGGTTACCGGCTGCGAGGAAGGTTTCCACGCCTGCGGTTGTGATTGGCTCAGAAACATCTTTTTTCATGGCAAATCCTTATTCACGGAAGGAGACTGCCAAAAATCTTTCTCACGGATTTGGGGCGGCAGCCGTACGCAGGGTGAGAAACCGAGTGAATAAGGAAGCCCGGCCAGACCGAGGTCTGCCCACGTACGACCACCATGGCGGGTAACGCTTATTCAAGTCGGGTTCTCACACCCAGTCGCCAGAGCGACCCGAAAACGGTATCCGTGAGCCACTTCCCCGACAACAGCGTTACTTCGGCGGCGCGCGTAGGATACTTCCGAAGCATCCAAACCCTGAAGCTTTTGACCCCATGGTTCAGAATTCCCTTACACAGATAACCCGGCTTACCCGCCCCCTTGTAGGAGCGGGTTCACCCGCGAAGAGGCCATACCAGACAACACAAGGCTAATGCTCCACCCCCGCAACGGTGTATCATCCGCCCCCCAAATCATTAAAAAGTGACGTCGCGCGCTGCCCGCCAGCCCCGCGACCTTCTGGCGTTGCGCCAGAACCGACAATGGACCACCGGACCTGAGCATCGTGACCCGAGCCACCCCCCTCGCCCTGCTGACCTTCGCCCTGGCCCTGACCGGCTGCGCCGGCGGCACCTCGCCCCACCCCAACAGCAACCTGGGCTGGAACCACCCCGGCATGCAACTGGGCGGCGACAAAGGCCTGCCCCTGCGCACAGAAGCCCCATGCCGCAAGCGCGGCTGCGACAACGACAAGCTGTTTTTCAACCCGGGTAAAAGCGAGCCTAGCGTCACCACCATGCACCGCGGCTGGTAGGAAAATTCTTCTTTTAGGCCGGTGACTTAGGTCTTTTGCGAACATTCGCAAGGAAGTGGTTTACAGGCGCCAAACGATCGTTATAATGACGCCCCATTGCCGGTATAGCTCAGATGGTAGAGCAACTGACTTGTAATCAGTAGGTCCCGGGTTCGATTCCTGGTGCCGGCACCATACGCAGTATCAAAAAAGGCTCACCGAAAGGTGGGCCTTTTTTGTTTTCGGCTAGGAGGTATGACTCAAATGGCGGACTCCCCCAGCCTTGCGCAAGACGCTGTGCACTCAGCTTGCTCACGCTACGGGGCAACCGCCGCGGCGACTCGGCCGTAGAGCTGCCTCAACAATCCCATAGCGCTCTTCCAGGCTGCACCGTCGCACAGAGTAAAAGATTCAAAAGCACGCCGCGTCGTCTGTAGGAGCGGCCTTATGTCGCGGAGGGCCGCAAAGCGGCCCCGGCAATCTCAGGCCAGAATAGCGAAAGCTCAAGCCCTCCGAGATGGCTCAAAAAGCCCTGTCAGGCGGCTTTCTGCTCCAAACTCTCCCAACCTAGGCAAGCCAGCGCCAATGTGCGTGGTACCGCTTCACGACCACTGCTGTAGCGGCTGATGCTACGGGGGCTGACTCCCAGCGCTTCGGCAGCCTGGTCGAGCGTCCGGTTGGAGTTATCCACAGAACAGCATGAAGCTCTTTCGCGCAGCCACGCGGCTAAGGGCCCAAACTAGATGAACAACTTCTGGGCCACGATCAGCTGGGACAACGGGGTCTGTGGAAACCCGATGACTCCACGTAGGAATACGTTTTATCCACAGGCGCTAATCACCTGAAAATGCATTTCTTGACGACCATTGTCCACAAGCGTTGACTGCTGTTTCTAATGCTGCCGGGGCAGCAAAATTTGGCCTGGAGCCGGGAAAGCCACACCGCAACCGGAGTGGTTCAAGCCGAGTAGGATCCGCATCCGACAGTTCGTACGTTCACTACCTATGTGATGCCGAAGAGCTTGGCTGCTCAACTAACCCAGCATTCGCGTAGACGCGCGATTTAGGATGTTGTGAACAGCTCGATTGCTCGGAGGGTTTTCACAAAGCCTCGGTCGATACCCGCCATTCGCCAGTGAGCGCTCTCGACACGAAGCCAATGCACGGTGGCTAATTTCAGAAGTCGTATCGCGTGTTCAACATCACATTGCGCGGTTCACCGTAGTACCCGCTGTAGAACGTGGTGTCCAACGCACTGATGTACTTCTTGTCAAACAGGTTGTTCACGTTGAGCGTGGTGGAAAGCTGGTCGGTGAGCTGATAGCGGGCCATGAGGTTGACCACGGTAAATTGCGATTGCTTGGCCTTGACCGTGCCCATCGCCGTGCTCGGCGTAACGGTTATGTGGGTGCCGCTTTGCCAGTTCGCGCCACCGCCAACGGTCAGCCGATCGAAATCGCCCGGCAGCCGGTAGGTGCTCCACAGCTTCACCATGTTGGCAGGGGCTTCGGTGTTCAAGCGCTCGCCGTCGCGATCCTTGGTGATGCCATGGTTGTAGCTGGCGGAAACATTCCAGCCAGGCATCAGCTCGCCATTGGCTTCGACTTCAAAGCCACGGGTAGTCGCCCCGCTTACTGCCTTGTAGGCGGCGGTAGAGCCATCGTTGTTGACGGTCTTGCCTTCGTCGAGTACAGCAAGGTTGTCTTGCTTGATCTCGTACGCCGCGATACTGGTGTTCAACAGGCCACCAAAGAATTCGCTCTTCAAACCTATCTCGTAGTTGTCACCTTCACGCGGTTCAAGGGTCGAGCCATCGGCGTCACGCACGCTCTGTGGTTTGAAAATGCTGGTCCAACTGGCATAAACCGAGTGCACGTCGTTGAGGTCGTAAACCACGCCTGCATAGGGTGTCACCACGCCGTTTTCCTTGTAATCCGTCGTGCGATTGCTGCGTGGCGTCGCCGGGTAGGTCAGGTCGTAGTCGTAGTTATACTTGTTGACGCGCGCACCGAGGATCACCGACAAGTTGTCGGTCGGGCGCAGCCGAGTGGCAATGTAGGTGCCACTCTGGTGAATGACGGTGTCGCCATCGTAGAGCTTGCCGCCACCCATGACAGGTTGGTTGGTGTAGTTGTCCCATTCGTAGAAATTGACGAAGGTCCCTTCGATCCCGGTACCACGGGTGGGCGTATGGCGATTCTCGTAACGCGAATAGTTGTAGCCAACGATCAGCTCGTGCTGGCGGCCGAAGAGCTGGAAGGGGCCTTGTGCCTGCAGGTCTACGCCGGTCTGTTTCTGCCAGGTGCTGCCCGCGCCACCGTACAGACGCACGCCAGCGCCCGTGTTCTCGTCAGGGAAGCCCCAGCTGGCGGTGGCCAGCTTGTAGTCGTCACGCTTGATGTACATGCGGTTCACGGAAGCCTTCAAGCTCCAGTCATGAGCCAGCTTCTGCTCGATGCTTGCGAAGGTGTTGAGGGCATCTTGCGGGTTGTGGCTCCAGCGTGCGGCACTGTTGGTCGAGCGAGAGAAATCGGTCTGTTTGCCATTGCTGTAGAACAGTGGGTAGGCCACGGATGACGAGCCTTGCGGGTTATTCTTCTGGTAGTCGGCGCCGACGGTAAGCAGGGTGGTATCGGTCAGGTCGGCTTCGAGGACACCATAGAAAATCTGCTTTTCTTGTGAATAGTGGTCAACGAAACTGTTGTTCTGCTGGTACGCCGCGACCATGCGGCCACGCACGTTACCGGCTGGGGTCAGCGGGCCGGACAGGTCGACTTCGGTGCGATACTTGTCCCAAGAGCCCACTCCAGCGGTGATGTGGCCTTTGAATTGTTCAGTAGGGCGTTTGCGCACCAGATTGATGGTGGCCGAAGGGTCTCCCGCGCCGGTCATCAGGCCAGTCGCACCGCGCAGCACTTCGACACGGTCGTAGATGGCCATGTCCGCAAGGCTTTGCGCCGACATTTGCGTTGCGATATCCAGCGTCGTCGGAATGCCATCGAATTGGTAATTATCTACCGAGTACCCACGTGAATAGATGTTGAAGCGTTCGCTCCCCAGGCTCTGCACCGACAGCCCAGGCGTCTGCTGCAGCACTTCGGTAATGTCATTGAGCCCCTGGTCATCCATGCGCTGGCGAGTGATCACGCTCACCGACTGCGGCGTTTCACGTATCGACAGGTTCATCTTGGTAGCGGTGCTGCTTAGCCCTGTGGTGTACGAGCCTGTCCCTTCTGTGGTTGCACCTAATGACCGCGAATTGATCGACGTCACCCCCAGCTCCAACGCCCCGCTCGGCTCAGCGGCCTGCATCAGCAGGTAGTTGCCGCTGTCGGTCCTGAACACGTTCAGACCGGTGCCAGCCAGCAACCTGGCAAAGCCCTGCTCCACGTTGAAACTGCCCTTGACCCCAGGACTGGTCTTGCCGGCCGTTAGGCTGGCATCGATCGATAAAGGGATACCAGCCTGGCGACCAAACTGGCTGAGTGCCAGGTCGAGCGGGGCCGCATCAATGTCGAAACGAATGATGCTACTGGCCGCCGGCTGGGCCAGTGCGGCATTGGTACCAGACAGGCTGCACAGGGTCAGGCCAGTGGCGAAGGCCAGGTGGATGGCGCGGGCCAGCGGGGTGATTCGATGCGTCATGTGGAACGTCCGAAAGGGTCAGAGGAACCGCGGTATTGGCGGGGTATGCCCTGAAGCCAATCGAGAACGAAAAAACTGCGCAGAGGGTGAAAATATTTTTCAGGCGCCAGCTCTCGGTACCACCGTCACCCAGTAGCGGGTTCGCCGTTGAATGCTCACTGGCAGGCTACTTTCCAGCAGTGCGAGGATGCGTTCGTTGTCATCCAGCGGGTAGGACCCCGTCACCCGCAAGCCGGCCACACGCGGGTCGCAACGCAAGATGCCCGGGCGGTAGCGGCCGAGCTGGTCGATCAGTTCGTCCAGGCGTGTGGCCTGGGCAATCACGAAGCCGTCGATCCAGGCATCGTCCTGCACCGCCGGTTGACTGACGACGATCCCCTCGCTATCGAGCCTTGCGCGCTGGCCGCTGTCGATGACGCGCTGACCCCGGCCATGTCGCAGCGTGGCAGCCACGCGCCCGCTGCTGACCGACAGCAGCGTACCCGGACAACCATCCCCGCAACGTACTGTGAAGCGGGTGCCGAGCGGCCGCATCAGCGCATCGTCGGTTTGCACCAGCAGCGGTCGGCCGAAGGGGTCGTGCCCGGTGAGCACGTTGATTTCGCCATACCGCAACAAAATGCGCCGCTCGTTGGCATTGAAATCGATGTCCACCGCCGTGGCGGTGTTCAGCCACAGTTCGGTGCCATCGTCCAACACCTGACGGCGGCGCTCTCCGGTCTCGGTGCTGAGGTCTGCCAAACCGCCCTGCAGCCATTGGCTTTCTCTGTTCTGCCAGGCGATGGCCCCCAGCAAGCTGGCACCCATCAACATTTTCAATACCTGGCGACGGTCACCGCTGACATAGCGGGCCTGCTGTAGCGCAGACCGGGCGACCGGGTCGCCTAGCACGCCAGCGTTGTTGCGCAGCAGCGCCGGCAAACCCACCATGCGCTGCCACGCAAGTTCGTGCTCGCTGTCGGCCTGACGCCAGCGTTCAAGCTCCCGGATTTGCTCGGCGGTGATATCGCCGGACTGGGTCAACGAATACCAGGCGATGGCCTGCTGGCGCACGCTGGCGGAAATCGGCTGGGCCTGGGACATGGCGGTCACTCGAACTGACTGGCATAGCAGCGATCGAAGGCCTTGAGCATGGCCCTCTGAACCTGGTCGACACTCAGCGCCAGCTGCGCGGCGATCTGCTTGTAGGTCAGCCCATCGAGCTGCGACAGCAGAAAAATCTCCCGCACTCGCGGCGACAGCCCGTGCAGCAGCTCATCGAGCTGTGTGAGGGTTTCGATCAGCAAGTGTCGCTCTTCGGCGGAGATCTCGTATTGCTCCGGTTGCGCCGCCAATGCCTCGGTATAGGCACGCTCCACCGCCAGGCGCCGCCAACGGTTGATCAACAGGCTGTTGGCGATGGTGGCCAGGTACGCCAAGGGGCGCTGCACATCGTTGAGCGGGCGTCGCGCGCGCATGATACGCACGAACGTGTCCTGGGCCAGATCATCAGCATCAGCAGCCTCCCCCAGACGCTTCATCAGCCAGCGCTTCAACCAGCTGCGGTGCTGCGTGTAGAGGCGCTCGACATCCAGGTCGAAGGAGCTTGGGGGTCCCATAGGCGAGTGGCCTGTCTGCGTTCTTGTGAGCGGAATATGATAATCACTCGCAATTAAGCAGTGCAAGCAGCGGGGGGACGGAGTAAAAGGCTCACCGAAAGTTGGCCTTTTTTGTTTTAACCCCCACAGCCCCCACTCCACTCTAGGCCCTGCAAGCTCATCCCCTTTATAAAATATCTTTTGATGATATCTTATCGAATATAAGGTGCCATAAAACGAGACCTTAATTTTCTGATACGTTTTATTAGTGTGTATTGAGTGGTACCTTATCCTCTATAAAATGTCGCTTGGTGCCACTTTATGAAAGACTTTTTCCCTGTTCAGAGCACCTCAGTGCTGCACCGAATAGGCCTTCTGATGAAGGAGGCGCGTCTGCGCATGAGAATGCGTCAGGCAGACCTTGCGGACCTGGCTGGAATTTCTCTCCGCACTGTTCGTCACCTCGAGAGGGGTAAGGCTGACGGTGTTTCGTTGCGAGATTTCATGCTCGCGCTGTTCACTGTTGGAATCTCTGACCGGGTTTTCCAGGCGTTGATCGATGACCCTGCGCTTGATCTCAACTCTTTAGAAACCAACACGACCAAGCGCGTAAAGCTGCCGCGCTGCAACGCGGAGGACTTCTGATGTCACGCGCTTACATCTACATGGAGTGTCCGGAAACAGGTGAGACTGTGACGTTGGGTAGGCTGACCCTTGCTGGTCGCACGGGAACCTTCGTCTATGCGCCGGAGATCGTGGATGCCAAGCGTTGGGTGCCCGACCCGATACGATATCCGCTCTCCGCTCGACCCTTTCCGGTACATAAGAATGGCGGCGTTCCTGGGTTCATTGATGATGCGATGCCAGATGGCTGGGGGGAACGACTGCTGCGCCGCACCCTAAAGGGAGAACTCACTCCGATCCAGCTCCTGCTGCTGTCTCCCAACGAAGATCGCGCCGGAAATATCATGGCTGGCGAAGTTCGCACACCGCGGCCGGGCATAGGCGAAAGGCCAGTGAAAATGCTTGAAGCCAAAGGGCTCGATCACTTCATAGAGGTTTGTGCTGCGATCTATGACAGCCAGCTGAGCGCAGAGCAGCTGGAGGCATTGAGAATACGGGATCAGCGCTCAGCAGTGGGTGGTGCCAGGCCCAAGCGTACGTACCGTTTTGATCACAAGCTGATTCTGGCGAAGCCACGCGATAAATTTGACCACTACGACCTACCGAAATTTGAGTATGCCTGCATGACTTTTGCGGCTACCAAGGGAATGAATGTCGCCCGGACAGCACTCCATCAAAGTGAAAAAGGCAACACGCTGCTAGTAGAGCGATTTGACCGAAAATGGTCAGAGAATGATGCAAGGTTTCGGCGCATCCCGATGATGAGTGGCTTAACTCTTCTCGATGCCGAATGGCATGCGCAGCGCAACAAAGGGTGGATCTACGCGGCGCTCGCCGATGAGCTGTACCGCAGAGGCGCGCCAGATGCTGATAGGCAGGAGCTCTACAGGCGAATGGCCTATAACGCTCTCGTAGGGAACAGTGACGATCACCCTCGTAACCACGCCGTGATTTGGCAGGAAGGGGCTTGGCGCCTCTCGCCAATGTATGACGTTCTTCCCGTACTGGGAGAGGGGCCTGCACAGGGACTGTCAATGGATGTTGGGATCAACGGTCCCCTTCTAAGTCGAGCTAACTTGCTTAGCCAGCATAAGCATTTTGCACTGACGGAAGATGAGGCGGCAGGCATATTGGATGAGGTCGCTTCTTGGCAGTCAGAGCTGATGGAACACTATGCAAAGCATTTGGCTGGGGCTGAGCTGGATGCGGCGGCGGACGCAACAAGCTGCGAGAGACTGCTGGCTTAGGGGCGGGCTGCGAAGGCCTCGCTCGAGAGCTTCGCGCTTACGCAGATCGGACCATGCACCAGGTCGAGCTGTTTGGCGAAGATTGGGATAGCTTCGAGGGCCGATTGGAGATGCCAGTTGAGCCAGCAAGCGCCAGAGCACAGGTGAGAAAGCGCCGCTTGGCGGCCCAGCGCAGGCCTTGGAGCGAGCGCTGGTTCTGTAGGAGCCGGCGCTGCGGTTGCAGGCACCGGCTGCGCCGGTGTTCGCGGGTGAACCCGCTCCCACAGGTACAGCGCCAGGCCCTGTGGAAGGGCTTGATCAGAACGCGGTGCTTACCGTCAACGACAGGTTACGCGGGTCGCCGTAGATGGCCCCGGCATAGAACCCGTATTGGGTGTAGTAGTGCTTGTCGAACAGGTTGTTGGCGTTGAGGCTGACACTGGTGTCGTCGGTCAGCTGGTACTTGGCCATGGCATTCCAGATGGCATAACCGGACCAGTTCACGTCAGTGGCACCATTGCTCACACCGTTCGTAGGCTGGCCAGCCGGGCTGGAGATGGCGCGGATGTTGGTCTGCGCAGTCACGCCGGCGCCCAGGGTCAGGCGGTCGAGCGGGCCGCTCAAGCGGTAGGTGGTGGAGGCCTTGAACAGGTGCGACGGGTCGCTGCGGCCGTCGCTGTCGACGCGGCGGAAGTGCAGGTAGGTGTAGCCGGCGTACACGTTCCAGCTGGGGGTCAGGGCGCCGGCGATTTCCAGGTCGATACCGTCGGTTTCCTGGCCGGAACCGGCCTTGTAGGCGTCGCCACCGGTTGGGGTGGTCAGGTCGCCGTCGAGCACTGCCTTGTTTTCCTGCTTGGTGCGGAAGTACGCCGCCGAGGCGTTCAGGCGGCCATCGAACCACTCACCCTTGATACCTGTCTCGTAGCTTTGCCCACGAATCGGCTCGACCTTGCTGCCACTGCTGGTTTCAGAGGTTTGCGGGGTGAAGATGTCGGTGTAGCTGGCGTATACCGAGTAGTTGTCGTTGAGGTCATACACCGCGCCCAGGTAGGGGGTGACGATGCCGTTTTCTTCCTGGCTGCTGCGCTCGCCGGCCACGCTGCGGGTGACCGAGGAATAGTTGCTGGTGCGCACGCCAACGATCACCGACAACGGGTCGGTGATGCTCAGGCGGGTGGCGGCGTACATGCCCTGCAGGCGAGTGGTGGTCTTGCTGTGAAGGCCGGTGCGCGAGGCGATGAGGTCGTAGTCGTCATCCACGCCATTGTGCCAGTCGGTGACCGGGAAGCCGTTGTTGGCGCGGAACTGGCAACCCAGTGCAGGCGCGCTGGTCATGCCGTCGCCGACCATGGTGCAGGTGTACTGAGGCGACCAGCCGACGGTGCGGCTGTCGTTGTAGCCGACCATGGCCTGGTGGGTGCGGCCGAACAGCTGGAATGGGCCGGACAGGTCGATTTGCGCGGACTGCTGGGTGGTGTCGCTGGAGCTGTGCAAACCGTTCAGCACGGCGCCGCTGCCGTCCTGGTCCCAATAGCCACCGTAGCTGCCGCGCCCAGCTGAGTTCACCTTGGCAAGGCCGCGATGGTTCAGGGCTTCGGTGGTGGCTTGGGCGGCTTTCAGGTCCAGGGTCCAGTCGTTGTCGAAGCGGTGCTCGAGCGAACCGAACGCAGTGCGGGTGGTGTACTCGCCAAAGCTCCAGCTGGGCACCACGTTGGTGCTGCGCGGCAGGTCGGTCTTGCTGCCGTCGCGGTACCAGATCGGGATGTTCGCGCCCCAGCCGCCGCCCACGACCTTGTTGTATTCATACTGGTAACCGGCGCCCAGGGTGGTGGCGTCGTCCAGGTCGAACTCGAAATTGGCCAACGCGGCGCGGGAACGTTCGGACTGGTTGTCGCGGAAGGAGTTGGCATCCTGCTGGGTCATCACGAAGCGCGAACGCAGGCGGCCATCTTCGGACAGAGGCAGGTTCAAGTCAGCACCCAGACGACGCTTGTCCCAGCTGCCGTAAGTGGCATAGGCACTGCCGCCGAAGGTTTTGGTGGGTGCCTTGCGGATCAGGTTGACGGTAGCCGAGGGGTCGCCGGTGCCGCCCAGCAGGCCGTTGGCGCCGCGCACGATGTCGATGCGTTCGTACAGGTCCATGTTCAGCGCATTGCCGCTGCCACTGAAATCGGAGCCGCCCTGGGTCTGCAGGCCATCAACCTTCCAGTTGCTGATCGAGTAACCACGCGCGCGGTAGTCGGTGCGCCCACCCACCTCGGACTTGTTGGCCGTTACGCCTGGGGCGGCTTCCAATGCCTGCTCGATGGTGTGGATGTCGCGGTCATCCATCTGCTGGCGGGTGATGGTGGTAACCGATTGCGGTGTCTGCCGTGGTGTCAGTGCCAGGCCAGTGGAGCTGCGGGTGCTCTCGACCGTATAGCCCAACTGGCCGGCCTCGTCGGCAGGCTGTAATGCGCTGTCTTCGATCTGTGTGGCGTCGAGTTCAAGGGGTTTGCCGTCGGCAGCCACTGCACCACCGCTGATGGCGACGGCGACGCAGAAGGCCAGCGGCTTGAGGCAATTGCCGCTTTGACTGAAGGGGGTGAACACTGGCGTGATGCTTTGGGGATTCATTTGGGAAGGCTTCGTATTTGCAGATGATTTTTTGTTAGGATTCTAGGGATCAGCCCTCCGGGCTCCAGACCCGACATGTACGGGGATGTAATTGAACGTAACGAGCGCCACCGGCCCTCAACGAACAGGTGTTTTTCTGCATGAGCACGACCCTGCTGGTTGTCGATGATGACGACGAGATCCGCGAACTTCTTTGTGATTACCTGACCGATGCCGGCTACAACGTACTGGCGGCAGCCGACGGTCAACAGATGCGCGACCAGCTGGCCCGGCACAAAGTGGAGCTGGTGGTGCTCGACCTGATGCTGCCGGGCGAGGACGGCCTTAGCCTGTGCAGGCAGTTGCAGGCCACACCTGGGTTGGCAGTGATCATGCTGTCAGCCAAGGGCAGTACGCTGGACCGCATCATCGGCCTGGAAGTAGGCGCCGACGACTATCTGGCCAAGCCCTTCGAACCACGCGAACTGATCGCCCGGATCAAAGCCGTACTGCGTCGTCCGCAACGCCTGGGCACCTCTGCCGAAGAACCCGTGGTGGACGCCCAGCTGTTCGCAGGCTTTCGCCTGGAACACGTCAAGCGCCTGCTCACCCGCCCGGATGGCGAGACCCTGACCCTGCCGCGCTCCGACTACCGCGTGCTGCGCGAACTGCTGGAAGCCAACAACCGAGTGGTCTCCCGTGACCAACTGACCCGCAGCGCGTTCGGCCGCGACCACCTGCCCGACGACCGCTCGGTGGACATGTGTGTCAGCCGCCTGCGCCAGCAGCTGCGCCGGGCGCCGGCGGGGACCGCGCAAATCCTGACCATCCGCAACGAAGGCTACCTGCTGAGTCTCGCCCCCCTCGCGGCCGGTGCCTGACATGCGCTGGTTTCACCGGCTATGGCCTCGCACCTTGTTTGGTCAGCTGCTGCTGATCATGGTCAGTGGCACGCTGGTGATCCAGTTGATGTCGAGCAGCATCTGGTTCGATGTGCGTTTCGCTCAGGCGCTAGAGGTGCCCGTGCGACTGGTTGCTGCACGCAGCGCACCCCTGATTACCCAGGCCGACTGCCACGGCGGTACGCTGCAGGCGCCAGCCCACTACCAGCTTCACTGCGTCGAAAGCCCGCCTGCGCAAGAGCATGACGAGCGCCGCGGGCACAGGCGGGTCGAGCTGTTGTTGCAGCAGGCCCTGAAGTACGAGCTGGGGCATGCCCAGGACGTGCGCCTGATGAACGTGCAACTCACCGACGAACTGGGCCAGCCGATCGTCTGGCGCAGCCTGTTCGGCCTGCGCACGGCCCAGGCGCATATCCAGTTCGCGGTGCCGCTGGCCGATGGCCACTGGCTGACCGTTGCGGGCCAGGAACTGCAGGGCTGGAGCGGCGAGTCGGCCTGGGTGCTGATCAGCGATTACCTGCTGCGGGTGTATGCGCTGCGCATCGTCGCGGTGTTGCTGGTATGCCTGGTTGCCGTGCGCCTGTGCCTGCGCCCGTTGCGGCGCCTGGCCGATGCCGCACGCGGCCTGGGCAGCAACCTCGAGCAGCCTCCCCTGGCGCTGGATGGCCCGGAGGAAGTGCGCCAGGCGGCGCAGGCGTTCAACGCGATGCAGCAGCGGCTGATTGCCATGGTCAACGACAAGGCCTACTTCCTGGCCGCCGTGTCTCATGACCTGCGCACCCCACTGACCCGCATGCGCCTGCGACTGGAGCGCTTACCCGATGACGAACACCGTCAGCGCCTGCGGCAGAACATCACGCAGATGGACAATATGATCGGTCAGGTTCTGGATTACCTGCGTGCCGGAGAGCAGCAGAATTTGCAGCAGGTGGACCTGGACCGATTGGTTGCGCGCCAGTGTGCGGACCTGGCCACTGCCGCAGAACCACTTCCGGTGCACGGCAAGGCGGGCAACTTGCTGGTAGATGCCTTGCTGTTGCAGCGCTGCCTGCAAAACTTGTTGGTCAACGCGTTGCGCTACGCCAAGAACATTTCGGTCACGTTGGAACGGGCCACCACAGGTGTATTGATCCATATCGACGACTGCGGGCCAGGGATTGCCCCGGGCCTGCTGGCGACCATTACCGACCCCTTCGTGCGCGGTGACGGGTCGCGTAACCAGGCGTCCGGCGGATATGGGTTGGGGTTGAGCATTGCCCAGCGGATCGCCACCAGCCATGGGGGTGAGCTGATGCTGTCTAACCGTGAGAGCGGTGGGTTGCGGGTCAGCATACTGCTGCCTGGCTAACGCGATCTTCTGTGGGAGCCTTGTGTCGCGATGGGCTGTGCAGCAGCCCCGACGATTAGTGCCGTGACACCAATATCTGGGGCAGCTGCGCAGCCCATCGCGACACAAGGCCCACAACATAGGGCTGCGCAGGCCTGGGAATTCGCAATCAGGTAACAGTCTTTTACCGATTACCCAGGTTTTCCGTCCCCTGCGTTTGCCTATCCTATGCCCGGTCATCCTGCCTGCGATGGACCCATGAAACACTCTCTTCCCAGCCGCTACGCCTGCCTCGTACTCTGCCTTGTCTTCACTTTCGCCAGCCTGCCCCTGCTGGCCCAACATGCCTGGCTGTGGCCGGTAACGCTGATCACCGCGCTGCTCAGCCTGGTCGGCCTGAATGACCTGCGCCAAAGCCACCATGCGGTGCGACGCAACTACCCGATCCTGGGCAATATCCGTTACCTGATCGAAACCATCCGCCCGGAAATCCGCCAGTACCTGATCGAAGGTGACGACGACAAGCTGCCGTTCTCCCGCTCGCAACGCTCGCTGGTCTACGCCCGCGCCAAGAACGAAAGCGCCGAGAAAGCGTTCGGCACGCTCAACGACGCCTACAAACCTGGTTTCGAGTTCATCAGCCATTCCATGCTACCGGTGGCCACGCCAGACCCTGCCTCGTTCCGCATTGCCATCGGCGGGCCGCAGTGCCGAATGCCCTACTCGGCCTCGATCTTCAACATCTCGGCGATGAGTTTCGGCGCCCTCAGCGCCAACGCCATCGCTGCGCTCAACCGCGGCGCGCGCATGGGCCGGTTTGCCCATGACACCGGCGAAGGCAGTATCAGCCCGTACCACCGTGAACACGGCGGCGACCTGATCTGGGAAATTGGCAGCGGCTACTTCGGCTGCCGCACCGAGGACGGTCGTTTCGACCCACAGCGCTTCGCCGAACAGGCCCGCTCGGCACAGGTGAAGATGATCGAGATCAAGCTCAGCCAGGGCGCCAAGCCTGGCCACGGCGGCATTTTACCGGGGCACAAGGTCAGCCCCGAAATTGCCGAGACCCGTGGCGTACGTGTAGGCGAGGATTGCATCTCGCCGGCGGCGCACAGCGCCTTCCGCACACCGGTCGAGCTGCTGCAGTTCGTAGCCGGCCTGCGCGAGCTTTCGGGCGGCAAACCCGTGGGCTTCAAGTTCTGCCTGGGCCACCCTTGGGAATTCATGGGCATTGCCAAGGCCATGCTCGCCACCGGCATCACCCCTGACTTCATCGTTGTCGATGGCAAGGAAGGTGGCACCGGCGCGGCACCTCGCGAGTTCAGCGACAACATGGGCGTGCCAATGCGCGAAGGCCTGATGTTCGTGCACAACACGTTGGTCGGCCTGAACCTGCGCTCCAGCATCCGCATTGGCGCGGCGGGCAAAATCGTCAGCGCCTTCGACATTGCCAGCGTATTGGCCATCGGCGCTGACTGGGTCAACTCGGCACGCGGCTTCATGTTTGCCATTGGCTGCATTCAGTCGCAGAGCTGCCACACCAACAAATGCCCGACCGGCGTGGCGACCCAAGATCCTCTGCGCCAGCGCGCCCTGGTGGTGCCAGACAAGGCCGAGCGGGTGGCCAGCTTCCACCGCAACACACTGCACGCACTGGCCGAGATGTTGGCTGCCGCAGGCCTGGAGCACCCTTCGGAGCTCAAGCCCAAGCACCTGGCACGGCGCATCAGCCCCAGCGAAATCGGGTTGTTTTCGGACTTGCACACATTCCTCAAGCCGGGCGAATTACTCAGTGGCTCGATCGAAAGCGAGTTTTATGCGCGGATGTGGCGGATGGCGCGTAGCGACAGTTTTGCGCCGGAGACCGTAAGCCCAGCGCCGGCTCAACCAGTAACCGTTCGCCGAAAAGAGACAGCCCCGGCATAGGCCGGGGCTGTTCGATACATCAGATCAGAATCAGAAGATGCTGATCGGGTACTCGACGAATACGCGGACTTCGTTGCCGTCGTCGTTGTAGCCGTTCTGCTGCACAGCATTGTTGGTACGCACGAACGAGCTACGCAGCTTGATCGACAGGTCTTTGGCCGGGCCGTCCTGCACCACGTAACGGATCTGGTTGAAGATCTCGCGCTCTTTACCTTCACCGAAGCCCTGCGGGTTGGCGACGTTGCGGGTGTTGATGTTGTCACCCACCACGTAGGCCAGCTTGTAGGTCAGGCCCGGAATGCCGTAGGCACCGAAGTCCAGGCCGTAGCCCAGCTGCCAGGAACGCTCGTCTTCGGCGTTGAAGTCGGACCAGTACGAGTTGGCCAGGTAGATGGTCGAACCACCGTCACCCACGCCACCGGCGTTCTGGTAGAAGCCGTAGTTGTAGCCAGTGCTGCCGGTGCTGCGCTGGTGAGCGAGGGTGAACGAGTGCGCACCGTACGCGTAGGTGGCTGCAAGGCTCCAGATGGTGTTGGAGTCGCCGTTCAGGCCTGCGGCTTTTACGTACTTGTTGTTGATGTCCGACTTGTAGCCGTTGAAGTCCAGGGTCAGGGACTGGTCGCTGGCGATCGGGAAGACGTAGTTCAAGCCCAGGTAGTGCTTCTTCATCACATCTTCGTTGTCGGCGGTGTACAGCGAAGCGGTGAAGTTGTCGGTGAACTTGTAGCTACCACCGAGGACGTTGATCGACTTCAGGCCACCACCGTCACGGCGCTCGGCGCTCTTGCGCGCTTCCTGGGTGAAGCGGCCGGCGTTCAGTTCCAGGCCCTGGATCTCTTTGGAGGTGATCAGGGTACCGGTGAAGCTTTCTGGCAGCAGACGGGCGTCGTCGTACTGCAGCACTGGCAGTGCTGGCATCTGGTCACCGTACTTCAGCACGGTGTTGGAAATGCGGAACTTCACAGCAGCACCACCACGCGCCAGATTGTGCGGCGAGCTGGCGTTGCCTTCGGCATTGGTGGTTTCGTGCGGTTTGAAGAAGTCGACGCCGCCGCCACCGTTGTGGCCTTTGCCGCCATCAAGGCGCACGGCGTACAGGCCGAATGCGTCGACGCCGACGCCCACGGTGCCCTGGGTGAAGCCGGAGGAGAAGTTGGCGATGAACGCCTGGCCCCATTCGATCTGGTCGTCGGTGCCGTGCTTCTTGTCACGGTTGATGTAGGCGTTGCGCAGCAGGACGTTGGCGTGGCTGTCCTCGATGAAGCCTTTGCTGTCGGCCTGGTCATTGGCCTGTGCCTGGGTCGCGGCGATCATCGCCAGGGCGACCAGGCTGATCCTGGTTTTCAACATGTTGTTTTCCTTATTTCTTAATCAAAAACGCTCTGCAATATGACGCCAGGAACCAACGCCCCTTCGTAGGTTCGACGCTATGCGGATCCAGACTGGAAGGCCTGCCGGTAATCACACGGCGGCCTCTGGCAGCAGCATGGCCAAGATCATGGCCAGCAGGCGTTGGCCGAATCCTAGCCGTGTGCGATTACAAATGTCAAAAAGTCGTGAAATGCAGGTTGATATAACCAAAATTACCGGCCTGTCTGGTGCATTTCCATGCAGGTTTGCGCTATCAGCGGGCAATTTATCTTGTGTAGGAAATTGCCTTTTGATCGAGCGGACAATTTCCTGAAAGCAGGCAAAGCGTGGCCGTAGAGGTAGTTACAAACTGACACATATGTAAAGACAACCCTTTACAAATAGCCGAGCAAGAGCAAATAACAAGCATTACCATCCGCACTTTATTTTCAACTGCCCGTTCCGGATGTGCCCATGCTTGTACCCTGCCGTCTTTCACCCCTGACGCTTGGCCTGTCGCTGCTTTTCAGCGCCAGCCTGGCCAGTGCCGCCACCACCACACTGCCGGAGTCGTCGGTTACCGCCGACAGCGAACGCGAGAAGGACAACCCGCGGGTCAAGGAGGTGAGCACCGCAACCCGCACCTCGACGCCCGTGCGTTATGTGCCGCAGGCCATCGATACGGTGAAAACCGCCAATGTGCTGGATTACGGCAGCAACACGCTGGGCAAGGCGCTGGAGGGTATCCCCAACGTCAGCAGCGGCGCCGACACCCGTTTTGACAGCGTACGCATCCGCGGCTTCGAGGCCAGCAACGACTTCTATCTGGACGGTATCCGCGACGACAGCCAGTACATCCGCGACCTGCACAACATCGAGCGGGTCGAAGTGCTGAAGGGGCCTGCAGCGGTACTGTATGGCCGTGGCAGCCAGGGCGGCATCGTCAACAGGGTCAGCAAGGCACCAGAGCCGGGTCGCCGCTCGACCATCGAAGCGCAGGCCGGCAGCGAAGACCTGCGCAGCCTGTATGCCGACCTCAGCGCAGACCCCAGCGACACGGTCAGCCTGCGCCTGAACATGGGCAACCAGGACAACAACAGCTTTCGCGATGGTATCGACGGCAGCCGCCAACTGTTCGCCCCATCGATCAGCTGGCAGATCACCCCCGACCTGAACTGGCTGGTGCAGTATGAATACAGCCGCTACAACCGCACACCAGACCGCGGCATCCCGAGTGTCAACGGCCGCCCGGCAGACGTCAGCCGCAGCGCCACCTACGGCGACCATCGGGACTACATTGACGACCGCGCCCAATCGCTGCGCTCGCGCCTGAACTACCAGTTGAACGAAACCTGGCAGCTGCGCCACACCCTGGGCCTGTTCAAACTCGACAGCGAGTTCGACAACACCTATGTCACGGGCTACAACGCCGGCACCAATACCTTGACCCGCCAACGCTGGCAGCAGGACCTGAACACCCGCAACCTGTTCAACAACCTGGAGGCCGAGGGCGACTTCGACACCTTGGGCCTTGAACACAAGCTGCTGCTGGGCCTGGAGTTCGGCAACCAGCGGCGCGATCCGCTGCTATACAGCGCCGGCAGCCAGAGCCTGCCAGGCCTGGGCAAACCCAGCCAGCCGCACAATGGTACGTTGGCGGTATCGAGCAACAACCACACCGTGGTCGACAGCCGCGGGGTCTATCTGCAGGACCAGATTCGCCTAAACGATCAGTGGCAGGTTCTCGCCGGCGTACGCTTTGACCAGTTCGAAGTGGAAACCACCAACAAGGATGGCTTGCGCGAACCGCAGGACAGCAACAGCACCAGCCCACGCCTGGGCGTGGTCTACACGCCATGGCGCGACCATTCGTTCTACGCCTCGTGGAGCAAGACTTTCTCGCCGGTGGGCGGAGGCTTGATCGGCATCACCCCGGGGGCGCCGGGCAATACCAACGACACCCGTCCGGAGCAGACCCGGCAGAAGGAAATCGGGGTGAAAAGTGACTGGCTCGACCAGCGCCTGACCACCACCCTGGCCATCTACGAGCTGGAACTTTACAACCGCCGCACCCGCGACCCGAACGACCCGAACATCATCTTGCTCAGCGGCATGCAGCGTTCGCGCGGCATCGAACTGACGGCCACCGGCAACATCGTCGGCAACTGGTATGTACGCGGCGGCATTGGCCTGCAGGATGCGATCATCGTCAAGGACAATAACGGCCAGGAAGGTAACCGCATCAATGACGTGGCCAAGCGCAATGGCAGCCTGTTCGTGACCTGGAAGCCAGAATTGGGGTGGTACGCCGAAACCGGGCTGACACTGGTGGGCGAACGTTATGCGGACAACCAGAACACCACGGTATTGCCAGGGTATGGCCGTTGGGATGCACTGGCGGGGTATCGGACCCATGACTGGGATGTGCGGGCGGCATTGAGCAACATTGCTGACAAGACCTACTACAGCTCGGCGACCAGTGCGGCGCAGATCCAGGTGGGCGATCCGCGTAGCCTTGTGGTGACGGGTAGCTACAGTTTCTGATCTTAGTTGCCTGTACCTGCCTCTTCGCGAGCATGCCCGCGAAGAGGCAGGTACAGGTGCAATCGATCAGTGCCACACCGCCATCAGCGCCTGCATCTCTGCTTCGCTGATCAACCCTTGGGGGTATCGCCCGGCAAGCAGACGTCGTGGGTCGGTCGAGTCGGTCGTCCTGACCCTGATGCTTCCATGGTGTTTCAACCGCTTCGCCAAAAGCCTGAGCGATTGGCGATCAACTGCCGATGGGCGCAAAGCCGACTCACTTGCTGCGTTCATGTCCACACGTACTCCCTGGCCCGTGAGCGGCTAATTTACGTAGGTATTGTTACAGATCAGAGGCGCGGCCTGACCGTGCCATCTCGCTATCTGCTTGAAAAACAATACAAAACGTATGCCAGCTCGGCCTCCGGGCGTCGCCCGCGCAGAAAAGAGGCCCTTCACATGACGGGCCTCTTCATTCATTACGCGCTCAGCGCTTGACCGGCGCCGGCTGCTGTTGGGTCAGGCAGTGAATGTTGCCGCCACCCAAGAGCAGTTCGCGGCCCGGGATCATCACCACCTCATGGTCGGGGAAGATCCTTGCCAGGATCGCTCTGGCTTCGGCATCTGCCGGGTCGTCGAAGCTTGGGGCAATGATGCCACCGTTGACGATCAGGAAGTTCACGTACGAACCTGCCAGGCGCACCGACGGGTCACGCTCCTGGCTGCCGGCGACCTGGTCGACACCGGCGCACTCTTCGGCAGTGGCGAACAGCGGGCCCGGGATCGGCATCTTGTGCACGATGAACTCGCGGCCCTTGGCGTCGCGGGTGTTCTTCAGCACATCCATGGCCGCGTGGCAGCGCGCATAGTTGGGGTCGTTGGAATCATCGGTCCAGGCCAGTAACACTTCGCCCGGGCGCACGTAACAGCAGAAGTTGTCGACGTGGCCGTCGGTTTCGTCGTTGTACAGGCCATCGGGCAGCCATACCACGGTGTCGACCGCCAAGTGATCGCGCAGCACCGCTTCGATCTGCTCGCGGCTCAGGTGCGGGTTGCGGTTGCGGTTGAGCAGGCATTCCTCAGTGGTGATCACGGTGCCTTCACCGTCTACGTGGATCGAACCACCTTCAAGCACAAAACCTTCGGTCTGGTAGCGCTGGCAGCGCTCCATTTCCAGCACCTTGGCGGCCAGTTCCTCGTCGCGGTTCCAGGGTGCGTACAGGCCGCCGTCGAAGCCGCCCCAGGCATTGAAGCCCCAATCTACGCCGCGCACTTCGCCATGGTCGTTGATGACGAAGGTAGGGCCGGTGTCACGCACCCAGGCATCGTCGTTGCTGATTTCAACCACACGAATGTTCGGCTGGTCGAGTTGGCGCCGGGCGTTTTCGTACTGGCCGGCGGAGGCCGCGACGGTCACAGGTTCGAAGCGGGCAATGGCTTTGGCCAGGGTTACGTGGGCAGCCTGCGCCGGCTTGCCGCCCAGGCGCCAGTTGTCCGGGCGCTCCGGCCAGACCATCCACACCTGGGTTTGCGGGGCCCACTCGGCGGGCATGTGGAAACCATCGGCACGGGGCGTGGAGTTGAGGGTTTTCATGGGTGACCTCTGTGATGGCCCTGAGCCGGGTGTGCTGGGGCGTTTGTCAATTTATAACCGATATATATCGATAATTGAAGCCTGAAAATCGAAGAATGCCGCGCCACGCGGCGAATTTAAATCGATAACAATCGACACATATCAGAGCTGGTCTGTTGAAAGGAACGGCCTGCCGTCCACCATAGCCACACCTTATGCATCCTGTTACAGCTACGCGCGGAAATTTTCGGCAAGGCCGACTAGTGTCAATACTTGAACGACGGACCAGCGAGCCGCTATGAACATCATCCCTACAGCAATCCCTGAAGTACTGATCATCGAGCCAAAGGTGTTCGCTGACAGCCGTGGTTTTTTCTTCGAGGCATTCAACGCCCGTGAGTTCTCAAAGCAAACCGGCGTGAAGATGGAGTTCGTCCAGGACAACCACTCGCGCTCCATCAAGGGCGTGCTCCGTGGGCTGCACTACCAGGTGGCAAACACCCAGGGCAAGCTGGTGCGCGTGGTGCACGGGGAGATCCGCGATATCGCCGTGGACGTGCGCAAAAGCTCGCCAACATTCGGCAAATGGGTCGCGGTGCACCTGTCGGCCGACAACCATCGCCAGCTGTGGATTCCGCCTGGCTTCGCCCACGGGTTTGCGGTGATGAGTGAATCGGCCGAGTTCCTCTACAAGACCACCGACTACTACAACCCGGGCGCCGACCGCTGCATCCGCTGGGACGACCCGCAACTGGCCATCGACTGGGGGCTGCAGCAGCCTCCGCTGTTGTCGGACAAGGACAAGGTGGGCCTGCCATTGGCAGAGGCGGAACTGCTGCCTTAACTAGCGCATAATTGCGTCAGACTTTTCTGGCGCATTTACCTGATGATTGCAAAGCCCACGCCCCCACGCCGTCCCCGCTGGCGCAGCCTGGCCCTGCTGGCGCTGATCTTGGCCCCATTACTGTGGCCCCTGCATCACTTGGCCGAACGCTATTACCAGGAAGAACTGGCCTCGCAGAACCGCCAGACCCTCGACCTGTATGTGGCCAACCTGCTCGGCACCCTGCACCGCTACGAAACCTTGCCGCAAATTCTCGGCGACTTGCCGGCGCTGCGTGGCGTGCTGGCCGACCCTTTCCGCCTGGAAGCGGTGACCAACGCCAACCGCCTGCTCAAGGACATCGTGCAGCAGACCGGTGCCGAGGTGATGTACCTGATGGACGTCAGCGGCAACACCTTGGCCGCCTCGAACTGGGACAAGCACGACAGCTTCGTCGGCCGGAACTTCGCCTTCCGCCCCTACTTCAACGAAGCCATGGCTGGCCACCTGGGCCGTTTCTTCGGCCAGGGCACCACCTCGGCCAAGCGCGGCTACTTCTTTGCCGCGGCCGTGCGGGACCGCGAGCGGATCGTCGGCGTGCTGGTGGTCAAAGTCGATCTCGACCACACCGAAACCCTGTGGGGCCGTACGCCCGAGCAGCTGTTGCTGACCGATCACAATGGCGTGGTCATCCTGACTTCGCGGCCCGACTGGCGCTTCCGTGCTACCCGCACGCTGACCGACGCCGAGCGCCAGGCCATTATCGCCATCCAGCCCTATCCGACCCAGGCCCCACAGCCGCTGGTTCTCAACCCGCAGGCCTGGATCACCCAGACCCGCGACATCAAGGAAACTGGCTGGCAAGTCAGCATCCTCGCCCCACGCACGCTGGTTGATCGCTCGGTGCAGACGGTAATGGCCATCGGTGCCGGAACGCTGCTGGTACTGATATTACTGGCAGGCTTGGTGATGCAACGGCGGCGCCATTACATCGACCGCATCGACTTCGAAGCCCGTGGCCGCCAGGAACTGGAAAAGCGCGTGGCCGAACGCACCGCCGACCTTGAAGGCCTGAATACCCGCCTGAAAAATGCCGTGCTGGAGCGCGAAAACGCTCAGCAGGAGGCAGTGCGTGCGCAGGACGAACTGGTGCAGGCCGGCAAGCTGTCGGTGCTCGGCACCATGTCGGCCAGCATCAGCCACGAACTCAACCAGCCGCTGGCCGCCATCCGCAGCTATGCGGAAAACGCCGAGATCCTGCTCGACCACCAGCGTACCGAAGACGCCCGCGGCAACCTCAAGCTGATCGGCGAGCTGACCGGGCGCATGGCCTCGATCATCGCCCACCTGCGCGCCTTCGCCCGCCGTGACCGCCATGCCCCGGAGAGCGTGGCCCTGCAGCCGGCCCTGGACGATGCCCTGGCGCTGCTGGCCAAGCGCCGCCGGGCGATGGCCGTGGAGCTGATCCGCGACCTGCCGGAGGCGACCTTGTGGGTACAGGCCGGTGAAACCCGCCTGCGCCAGGTGCTCGGCAACCTGCTGGCCAATGCCCTCGACGCCCTGACCGAAAAGGCCAACCCGCGCCGCCTGTGGCTAAGTGCCGAGCAGCGCGATGACTGCGTCTACCTGTACATTCGCGACAACGGCCCCGGCTTCAGCCGCCAGGCCCTGGAGCACGCCAAGGAGCCGTTCTTCACCACCAAGACCCGCACCCAGGGCCTGGGCCTGGGCCTGGCCATCTGCGAAAGCCTGATGCGCGCCCTGGGCGGTGAACTGCTGCTGGCCAACCACCCGGAAGGTGGCGCACTGCTGACCCTGCAGCTGCGTGTGGCCGCGCCTGGCGCTACTTTGCCCAATTCGGAGGACCCCTCGGCATGACCACCGAGACACTGATCGACAGCCGAGCCCAGGTCATCCTGGTCGACGATGACCCCCACCTGCGCCAAGCCTTGAGCCAGACCCTGGACCTGGCCGGGCTCAAGGTAGTCGCCCTGCCCGAAGCCCAAGGCCTGGCCGAACGTATCGAGGCCGACTGGCCAGGCGTGGTGGTCAGCGACATCCGCATGCCGGGCATCGATGGCCTGCAGTTGCTGGAACAACTGCACGGCCGCGACAGCGAACTGCCGGTGCTGCTGATAACCGGCCATGGCGATGTGCCGCTGGCGGTGCAGGCGATGCGTGCCGGGGCTTATGACTTCCTGGAAAAACCCTTTGCCACAGACGCCCTGCTCGACAGCGTACGCCGCGCCCTGGCCTTGCGCCGACTGGTGCTGGACAACCGTAGCCTGCGCCTGGCACTGAGCGACCGCCAGCAACTGGCAACCCGCCTGGTCGGCCATTCACCGGCCATGCTGCGCCTGCGCGAGCAGATCGGCGCCTTGGCCGGCACCCGCGCCGACGTGTTGATTCTGGGTGAGACGGGCGCTGGCAAAGAGGTGGTGGCCCGCGCGCTGCACGACCTGTCCAGCCGCAGCGAAGGGCCGTTCGTGGCGATCAACGCCGGCGCGCTGGCCGAGTCGGTGGTCGAAAGCGAACTGTTCGGCCACGAGCCCGGTGCGTTCACCGGCGCGCAGAAACGCCGTATCGGCAAGTTCGAATTTGCCAACGGCGGCACGCTGTTCCTCGACGAAATCGAGAGCATGAGCCTGGATGTACAGGTGAAGTTGCTGCGCATGCTGCAGGAGCGGGTGGTTGAACGCCTGGGCGGCAACCAGTTGATCCCGCTGGACATCCGCATCATAGCCGCCACCAAGGAAGACCTGCGTCAGGCTGCCGACCAAGGGCGTTTCCGCGCGGACCTGTATTACCGCCTGAACGTGGCGCCGCTGCGTATTCCGCCACTGCGTGAACGCGGCGACGACATATTGGTGTTGTTCCAGCATTTCGCCGATGCTGCCAGCCAACGTCATGGCCTGTCGCCGCATGCGCTGCAACCCGCGCAACGCGCCCTGCTGCTGCGTCATGACTGGCCAGGTAACGTCCGCGAGCTACAGAACGCTGCCGAGCGTTTCGCCCTTGGCCTGGAACTGGCACTGGATGGCCAGGCACCCTCGGCAGCAGCACCGGCAGCGCCCATGCTCAGCGGCAACCTCAGCGAACAGGTCGAGCAATTCGAACGCTCGCTGATCGCCGCCGAACTGGCCCAGACACACGGCTCCATGCGGAGCCTGGCCGAAGCACTGGGTATCCCCCGCAAAACCCTGCATGACAAGCTGCGCAAGCATGGCTTGAACTTCGACGGCGGCAGCGGCGGGCATGACGATCAAGAGGACAACCGTTAATGAGCACCAATAGCCAGTACCTGCAGTCTGTACTGCACAGCGACATCCCCCTGACCCGCGAAATGGGCCTGGAAGTGATCGATTGGCAGCAGCACACCCTGCGCCTGCAACTGCCGCTGGCGGCCAACGTCAACCACAAAAGCACCATGTTCGGCGGCAGCCTGTACTGCGCAGCAGTGCTGGCGGGTTGGGGCTGGCTGCACCTACGCCTGCGTGAACTGGGGATCGATGACGGGCATATCGTCATCCAGGAAGGGCAGATCAGCTACCCGTTGCCAGTGACCGGCACGGCAGTGGCGCGTTGTGCGGCGCCGGACGAGAAAACCTGGGAGCGGTTCCTGACCCTGTACCAGCGCCGTGGGCGGGCGCGGTTGACGTTGGAAACCACCGTGAGCAATGCCGGAAGTGACGAGCCTGCAGTGAAATTCAGCGGCCAGTACGTTCTGCACCGCTAGTACGACTAACGCGGCCTTTGTGGGAGCGGCCTTGCGTCGCGATAGGGCCGCAAAGCGGCCCCAGGATTTCAGCTTCGCCGCCAGAATTGCCGGGGCCGCTTTGCGGCCCTTTCGCGACGCAAGGCCGCTCCCACAGGATCGTGCCAGGCAGTTAGATGAGGTTCAGGAAGGCCTGGCGCCATGCAGCATTGGCAGGCAATGCCAGGAAATGCGGATTGAGCAGCGACTCGCGTGGCGGATACCGGAAGGGCAAGCCATCCAGCCCGATCACTTCGCCACCGGCCCCCTCCACCACACCCTGCGCCGCAGCAGTGTCCCACTGCGAAGTCGGCGCCAGGCGCGGATAACAATCGGCGCTGCCCTCGGCCAGCAGGCAGAACTTCAACGAGCTGCCGATATTGGCCAGCTCCAGCTCGCCCACCGCAGCCCCAAGGCCGGCCAACAGCGCTTCCTGCTCCGGGCTGGAATGCCGACGGCTGGCCACCACGGTAAAACGCTCGCCCTGCGCGGGTGCGTTGCGTACTTGGATCAGCTGGGCTGCCTCACCGGCATCTGCACGCCAGGCCCCCATGCCGCGCCCACCAAAATAGCAGCGCCCATTGGTGGGCATCGACACCACGCCAAACACCACCTCGCCGTTCTCGATCAGGGCGATGTTGACCGTGAACTCTTCACTGCCGGCAATGAATTCCTTGGTGCCATCCAGCGGATCGACCAGCCACCAGCGGCTCCAGCTTTGCCGCTCGGCCAGCGCAATATTGCAGTCCTCTTCGGACAGCACCGGAATCTGCGGCGCCAGCGCCAGCAGACCATCGGCAATTACCCGGTGCGCGGCCAGGTCGGCGGCGGTAACCGGCGAATCGTCGGCCTTGTTGGTTACCGCGACATCGGCGCGCCAGAATGGCAGGATCGCCTCGCCTGCCGTCAGCGCCAGCTTGACCACTTCGTGCATCAGTTGCAGGTCGTTCATAGCTCCAGCAGCCCCCGCTGAATCAGCAGGTCACGGGCCAGGTACAGCGCCGCCAGGGCGCGGCCCTCGGTGAACTGCGGATGCATGGCCAAGGCCGACAACTCACGCAGGTTGACCTTGTCGACCCGCATCGGCTCGGGCTCGTCGCCTTCCAGGCGCTCTTCGTACAGGTCGCTGGCCAGCACCACCTGAATCTTCTGGCTCATGTAGCCCGGCGACAGCGACAGTTCCGTCAGGTGCTCCAGCTGGCGTGCGCCAAAACCGGCTTCTTCCTTGAGCTCCCGGTCGGCTGCCGCCAGCACGTCTTCGCCCGGCTCGATCAGGCCCTTGGGCAGCGACAGCTCGTATTCATCGGTACCACCGCAGTACTCCTCCACCAGCACGGCGTGCTCGGCATCGAGCATGGCCACGATCATCACCGCGCCGTAGCCGTTACCCCGGCCCACCAGGCGCTCATAGGTGCGCTCGGCGCCATTGCTGAAGCGCAGCTGTACGGCTTCGACGCGGAACAGGCGGCTACTGGCGACAATTTCGCGGCTGAGTACGGTGGGTTTCTGGCGCATGGGGCGGCTCCTTGGCGTGAACGGGTTACTATACCGTGGCTTGCCGACTGATCGAGAGTTTCCCATGCCTGTTCTTCCCTGGTCTGCCATCGATACCGTCCTGCTGGACATGGATGGCACCCTGCTCGACCTGCATTACGACAACCGCTTCTGGCTGGACCACCTGCCCCAGCGCTATGCCGAGCTGCACGGTGTTAGCCGGGCCATGGCCGAAATGGAGCTGCAACCGCTGTTCGAACGCAATGCCGGCACATTGAACTGGTACTGCCTGGACTTCTGGAGCCGCGAGCTACGCCTGCCCATTCGCGAGCTGAAGCGGGAAATTGCCGACCTGATTGCCCTGCGCCCGGATGCCGATACCTTCCTGGCGGCGATTCGCCAGGCCGGGAAGCGTGTCGTGATGATCACCAATGCCCACCGTGACTCGCTGTCGCTGAAGCTGGAACGGGTGGAGCTGGCACCGTACTTCGAGCGGCTGATCAGCTCGCACGACTATGGCTACCCGAAGGAAAGCCCGCAGTTCTGGGATGCCCTGCAGGCGGATATCGGCTTCGAACCAGAACGCAGCCTGTTCATTGATGACACGCTGGCGATTCTGCGCAGTGCACGGCGGTTTGGTGTGGGGCACTTGCTGGCGGTGCGCCAGCCCGATAGCCAGGCACAACCACGCGATACCGAAGAGTTTGCAGCGGTCGAGGATTACCGGGCGTTATTGGAAGGCCTGTAAGGCCCCATTCGCGGGCATGCCCGCGAAGAGGCCGGCACAGACTTCAGCGATCAGTCAGGAATACGCAGCACCTGCCCCGGATAGATCTTGTCCGGGTGCTTGAGCATCGGCTTGTTGGCCTCGAAAATCTTGTTGTACTGGTTGGCACTGCCATACACGACCACGGCAATGGCTGAAAGTGTGTCGCCCGATTTCACAGTGACGAACCTTGCCGCCTGGACTACCGGCCCGGTCACGGTGATCTGGTCCTCGACACTGGCCACGCCGCTGATGTTGCCCGCCGCCAGGATGATCTTCTCCTTCTCTTCCTGGCTGGCCACTTCACCCTTGAGGATGATCTTGTCTCCTTCTACAGTGGCCGTGATGTTGGGGTTGCCCAGGCCAACAGCTTCCACGTGTTTCTTAAGCTGCTCTTCGGCATTGGCGTTGCCAGGGGTCAGCAGGTCGATCAACTTCTCGCCGGCTTCCTTCACGAAACTGAACAGGCTCATTGCGCTCTCCTTGTTGACGAAACCTTGGACACAGGAGTCTAGGCCAGCTTTACCACTCCCGCCCTGCGCGACCAATCGACGCGGTCTATCAAGGCATAGACCCTAGCGATTAGACGCCGCCGGCCCGCACGCCTAGGCTTGTGCTATCAGAAAGCCGCCGGTATTCAGCGCCCCGATGAACAGCAAGCCTCCGGTCTGCGCGGCCTCATCGCCCTTGTCCATGCCCGCCGCCAGCAACACCTACGATTACGTCCAGCTCAGCGACGCCAAACGCGACAGCACCCCGCTGGCCGAGGAAGTGGCCCTGGCCATTGTCTATAACGGCCTCAACCAGGCGGTGATGCTGGTCAGCCCTACCGATCTGGAAGACTTCGCGGTCGGTTTCAGCGTCGGCAGCGGCATTGTCGAAGGCACCGCAGAAATCTACGACCTCAAGCTCTCCGGCAGCGGCTCGGCAATGTACGCCGACCTGGAAATCTCCAGCCGGGCGTTCTGGAACCTGAAAAACCAGCGCCGCCAACTGGCCGGCACCAGTGGTTGCGGCCTGTGTGGGGTCGAGGCCCTGGAGCAGGCACTGCCGGATCTGGCCGTGTTGCCGGGTGCGCCCCTGCCCCCGGCCCAGTGGCTGGTCGGCCTGCGCGAGCGCATCGACGCCTTCCAGCCACTGGGCCAGCATTGCGGTGCCGTGCATGCAGCACTGTTCATGGACCGCCAAGGTGAACTGTTGCTCGGCCGCGAAGACATCGGCCGGCACAACGCCCTCGACAAACTGATCGGCGCCCTGCTGCGGCAACGCATCGACACCCAGGGTGGCCTGGCCATCGTCACCAGCCGCTGCAGCCTGGAGCTGATCCAGAAAGTACTGCGTGCCGGCATCCAGACCCTGGTCAGCCTGTCAGCGCCCACCGGCCTTGCCCTGCAATGGGCACGCAAGCACAACCTCAACCTTATCCATTTGCCCAAGCACAGCGCACCGCGGGTCTACAGCCCAGCGGCGGAGTCGTAACAGTCGTGACCTCGTACCAACATCTTCCGGACAACGCCCCAGCCTCCCCTCCTCGCTACAAGCCCTACCACGGCCCCGCCGGCGGTTGGGGCGCACTGCGTAGCGTGGCCAAGGCATGGGTCGGCAGCGATAACGCGCTGAAGAACATTCGCGCCCTGCTCAAGACCAACCAGAACGGCGGTTTCGACTGCCCCGGCTGCGCCTGGGGGGATTCGCCGGAAAGCGGCATGGTCAAGTTCTGCGAGAACGGCGCCAAGGCGGTGAACTGGGAAGCTACCAAGCGCCGTGTCGATGCTGCCTTCTTCGCCCGTTACAGCGTCACCTCGCTGCTGCAGCAGAGCGACTACTGGTTGGAGTACCAAGGGCGTCTGACCGAACCGATGGTCTACGACGCACCCAGCGACCGTTACCTGCCGATCAGCTGGGATGCCGCCTTCGCCCTGATCGCCCGCGAACTGAACAAGCTGGCCAACCCTGACCAGGCCGAATTCTATACCTCGGGACGTGCCAGCAACGAAGCGGCGTACCTGTACCAGCTGTTCGTGCGCGCCTACGGCACCAACAACTTCCCTGACTGCTCGAACATGTGCCATGAGGCCAGCGGCGTGGCATTGGGGCAAAGCGTCGGGGTCGGCAAGGGTACAGTCACCTTCGACGACTTCGAGCACGCCGACTCTATTTTTGTCTGGGGCCAGAACCCCGGCACCAATCACCCGCGCATGCTCGACCCACTGCGCGATGCGGTAAAACGTGGCGCCCAGGTGGTGTGCATCAACCCGCTCAAGGAGCGTGGTCTGGAGCGCTTCCAGCACCCCCAGAACCCACTGGAAATGCTGACCAACAGTGACCGTCCGACCAACACCGCCTTCTTCCGCCCGGCCCTGGGTGGCGACATGGCGATGCTGCGTGGCATGGCCAAGTTCGCCCTGCAATGGGAACGCGAAGCCCAGGCCAACGGCGAACCGGCCGTGTTCGACCACGCCTTCATCGCCGAACATGGCCATGGCGTCGACGAGTACCTGGCCGTGGTGGACGCCACGCCGTGGTCGCACATCCAGGCACAGTCCGGCCTGACCTTGGCCGATATCGAACTGGCCGCGCGCATGTACTGCCGCGGCAAGCGGGTGATCATGTGCTGGGCGATGGGCATCACCCAACACCGTCATTCGGTGCCGACCATTCAGGAAATCGTCAACCTGCAGATGCTGCGTGGCAACATCGGCGTGCCCGGCGCCGGCCTGTGCCCGGTGCGTGGCCACAGCAACGTGCAGGGTGACCGCACCATGGGCATCAACGAGCGCCCGCCAGAGGCGCTGCTGGATGCCATCGAAAAGCGCTTTGGCTTCCCCGTGCCGCGGCGCAATGGCCATAACACCGTCGAAGCCATTCACGCGATGCTCGATGGCCGGGCCAAGGTTTTCATCGGCTTGGGCGGCAACTTCGCCCAAGCCACACCCGACACTGAGCGTACCGCCCAGGCGCTGCACAACTGCGAGCTGACCGTGCACATCAGCACCAAGCTCAACCGTAGCCACCTGGTCCATGGCAAGCAGGCACTGATCCTGCCGTGCCTGGGCCGCACCGACATCGACCTGCAGGCCGACGGGCCGCAGGCAGTCACGGTGGAAGACTCGTTCAGCATGGTCCACGCTTCCAACGGCCAGCTGAAGCCGCTGTCGACGCAAATGCGCTCGGAACCTGCAGTGATCGCTGGCATCGCCGCCGCCACGCTGGGCAAGCAACCGGTGGACTGGCACTGGCTGGTGGCTGACTACGACCGCATTCGCGATCTGATCGGCGACACCATTGCCGGTTTCAGCGGCTTTAACCAGCGCCTGCGTAATCCGGGTGGCTTCTATCTGGGCAACAGCGCGGCCAGCCGCGAATGGGCGACCAGCACCGGCCGCGCCAACTTCAAGGCCAACCTGCTGCCCGACACGCTGCTTGACGAACGCGTACGGGCCAGCGGCCAGTTGCCAGACTTGATCATGCAATCGATGCGCTCGCACGATCAGTACAACACCACTATCTACGGCCTGGACGACCGCTACCGCGGTGTGCGCGGCCAACGCGAGGTGCTGTTCGCCAACGAAGCCGACATCATCCGCCTGGGCTTCCAGCCGGGGCAGAAGGTCGACATCGTTTCGCTGTGGGGGGATGAACATGTGCGCCGGGTGCAAGGCTTTACCCTGCTGGCCTTCGACATACCTGCCGGGCAGGCGGCGGCGTATTACCCGGAGGTGAACCCGCTGGTGCCACTGGAGAGCATTGGTGTTGGTAGCCATACGCCAACATCGAAGTTCATTGCCATCAAGCTGGAGCGTGCGCGCGAGGACGGGCGTATCCTGTAAAAATGAAAAAAGCCCTGTTCCGTGGCGGCTCAGGGCTTTGTCATAAAGGTCTCAGACAGCCTAAAAACGATAAAGTTTCATAGTAAATACAGCAAGTTAGAGAATTGTGTACAACTCGTGTTACTCGTCGGATTTCCGTTGCCAGCCACGTCTCTTAGCCTCAAATTCGCCTCGTCATCCCTATGAGGCTCTCTTGATGAAGAAGTACTCCTCG
>RCUS01000294.1_pt1 | contig 35602 bp, 34 predicted proteins | sample 2166221 | NCBI WGS metagenome assembly RCUS01 (sample SAMN09932758, study PRJNA488358) | compost metagenome | isolation source: compost soil in cyclohexanecarboxylic | place: Germany: Experimental Botanical Garden
TGGCTTTTGATCTTTTGCCCCTTCGGCAGGCCGAGCGGAGGTGTTCATCAGGGGGTAGGCGCGTAGCGCCGTGCGGCGAAGCCGCACACATCGAGAGGAGGTCGTCGCGAAGCAGACCGTAGGCGATGCCCCCTGATGGACACCGTAGCGAGGGAACACCGAGCCCCAGCGAGGTGCCGTACGCCGGGGCAAAGCCTTTTGCTTACTTTTCGCTGGGCCGGCACTCCGGCGTCTGGAAAAGTGAGTCGCTGTAAGAGCGAAACCGCCAGTGGCCGTTACCGTAGAAATGAATATGTACACCATCAAGGGTATACCCACGAACCCCCAAAACACGACCTTCGTCGGATCACACACCTTATCCAGCAGTGCCATCTATATTCAATGTCCGGCATCCAACCTGAAGGCCGCTTTTCTGATTCACCTGAAATGGCATAAACCTTAATTCAATCAGGAGATCATCATGACCCAGCTCGACAAAGTTCTGTACACCGCCAAAACCCACACCACAGGTGGCCGGGACGGCGCATCCAAAAGCGATGACGGCATTCTCGATGTCAAACTGTCGTCCCCGGGCGCGGGCGGCGGTGGCACCAATCCGGAGCAATTGTTCGCCGCCGGCTGGTCTGCCTGTTTCATCGGCGCGATGGGCGTCGCGGCCAAGGAAATGAAGGTGGCGCTGCCCAAGGATGTGGCTGTCGATACCGAAGTCGATCTGGGCACCAATGAAGGTGGCTACCTTTTGCAGGCGCGGTTGAATGTGAGCCTGCCGGGACTGGATCGCGAAACCGCACAGAAGCTGGTCGACACCGGCCACAAGTACTGCCCGTACTCCAAAGCCACCCGCAACAACATCAACGTCACATTGAAGTTGGTCTGAACTGAAATGAAAAAGGTCTTGGCGACTGATTTTCGAAAGCAACGTCGCCAAGACCTGAACACTTGCAAGGATGACGACCAAGCGTGTCAGAAGTTCTTTGGCTTAAATTCTCTTACTTGATATCTAATGATTAACTAAGAGTGCGCTCGCATTTTCCTCTTCTCGGGCTCTGTCGGGTCAAGCTCGAGCACGATGAATAGTCTGACTGTTTTAGTTGTGAGGGCATAAATGACATGTGATCGCTATTGATCATGTTTTTTGCTTGCGCGGCAACTAGTGGATCCAATTGGCAATGTCGAAGGTCATGTAATTAAAGCAGCTCAGTTGGACCGGGCCTTGACGCGGAAGTTGATGTCTTGATGTCGAGACTGGCGGCTCTCCAGCCAGCGACCGCTTGTCGGTGGGGTGGCTAAAAAATGAACATTCCGTGGCTGCAGGCCTCAGATCCTGCAGCATGTCACCCATGACCTGCTGCTTTGATCGCAAAAAGAAGTGGAATCCGAACCTCAATTGCAGTGAATGCAAGTGAGGATTTTTTTACCCGAAATTCAAGAGGTAACAACTAAGCTGTCATCAATTTCCTAATCGGACCAATAGGGCTTCAAATAATAAACCCTGGGTTTGATTTTCTTGTATGAGCAAGGTCATTCGGGGCTGTTGTAATAAATACCCTGTTGATTGGCCGATCTGTACTGTCGAATAAGGTGGAGAGAATCCCGTGGCGATAAATACAATTATGAGCCTGATCGAACATAAAGAATTCATGGAGTTTTTACGGCTGGGCGTTGTTTACGTGCATTTGGTCGCCTGTTGCGTGGCGATTGGTTTAGTGTTGACCAGTGATATTGCGATGGTCAGGGATTTATTGAAACGCAAGGCATTCACTGCACATGATCATGCGCACATGGAAAGCCTGCAGCGGTCTGTGGTCATGGCATTGATCTGTCTATGGGTGACAGGCACCGCCATCATCGGTATCGATTACCTGGGCAAAGGCACGGAATACTTCATGAATCCGAAGCTTCACGCCAAGGTGATAATCGTCGTGCTGCTGACCTACAACGGTGTGCTGCTGCACCACCTGGTCTTGCCGGCATTGCAGAAGGCTGGCTCCTTGCTCGAACTCGGCTTCAGTGCCCGAATGCTGGCTCTGTTTTGCGGCTCTCTGTCGGCGGTGTCCTGGATGTATGCCGCCATGCTCGGTGTCGGTCGACCACTGGCCTGGAAATACTCTCTCTCCGAACTGCTGATGGCGTACCCGGTGCTGATCGTGTTGGGCTTCTTGACGATGCTGGCATTGACCCAGCGCGCCAAGCGCCAGAACAGCCTTGTCGCGCCGCAATGGGTAAACGCTGCCGCGCATTGATGCTTATGTAAAAAAAGGTCCTGGCGACAGATTTTGGGAGCAGCATCGCCAGGACCTGAAAGCGTTCAAATCACGGGAGAGGCGATCCATTTCGTCACGGTCGGCGCCTGCCACCGTTCAAGCGCATCGATCAGCGCTGCCGGATCGGTATCGAACACCAGCATCTCGCTGTGTTCGGTCTTCATGAAACCTTCACTCACCGCATGATTGAGCAGGCTGCGCACCGGCTCGAAAAAACCGCCGATGTTCAGGCACGCGACGCCTTTATGGTGTTCGCCCAATTGCGTCAGCGTCGCCACTTCAAACAACTCTTCAAAGGTTCCCAGGCCGCCGGGCAGGGCAATGAACGCGTCCGCGCAATCGCTCATGCGGGTCTTGCGGCTGCGCATGTCGGGTGTCACTTCATGCCGGGTCAGGCCTTGATGCAGATGCCCGAGGTCGCACAGCAGGCGGGTGATGATGCCAACCACTTCACCGCCCTCGGCGAGCACGGTGTCGGCCATCACGCCCATCAAGCCTTTGTCTGTACCGCCATACACCAGACGCAAACCACGCCTGGCGATTTCCCGGCCCAACGCCCGGGCGCCTTCGACATAGGCCGGGTTGAAGCCGTAGTTGGAGCCGGAAAACACGGCAACGCTGCGCAGGGGAGAAGCGGTAGTCATGGGATTATTCCTGGGGTTCGATTCAGGCAGGCACTGCTGCAAGGCTGGAAAAATACAGGGCAGTTTCCCGCTCGGCTTTTGCCCGGATGACATTCACCACATCCGGTTTTTGACCGGTGCCTTCCACCGAAAAAAACTTCACATCGCGCAAGCCGATACTCGCCAGCACGGCTTTCAGCCAGGGCCGCAAAAAGTCCGGTTGATGGGCGTTGACCCCGGTAAAGGTGCCGCCCGAAGCGACAGCGATAAACACCGGCCGGTCGCGAAGGGCGCCGACCTTGCCTTCAGGGGTGATGCGAAAGGTCCGGTCGGCCTGGATCACATGATCGAGCCAGGCCTTCAGCGCCGAAGGCACCATCAGGTTATGCATGGGCGTGGCGATCACCACGCAGTCGGCGCTTTCCAGTTCGCGAATCAATTGCTCGGATCGCAGCAGCGCGCCTGTGGCGGTTACCGGGTTGGACGGATCGCGTCGCTTGCTCACGGCTTCGGCGTAGTCGGCGTCGATATGCGCAAGCCCCGTGACCCCGCGTTCGGTGATGATGAAATCGCTGCCGGGGCGGCTGTCGATCAGGTGATTGATGAGGGTTTGCGAGAGTCGATAACTCTCGGAGGATGTCCCTCGCGGGCTGCAGATCACGCGCAGTATTTTCATGGCATCCTTCGACGTTGGTGGAGACAGGATCTGCATGATGTCGTCGCTTGGACCAGTGACAAAGAGCCAAGAATTGGTTGCGTGTGTGGGCCATGGATGGGGTCAGAGTAGCGCCAGGATTTTTTGCCCAAGTCGTTCGGCACTGGCTTGCGAGTCGATGTTGGCGAAGCCGAGCATCAGCCCGCAATGGGTTTCGGGACCGATGCAAGACTCGCTCAAGGCTTCGGCGTAGATCCCCGCGTGCAGCAGGCGTTCGACCAGCGCACGGTCTGATTGTGGCCGGGTCAATCGCAGGATCAGGTGCATGCCGCCGGGTTGGGCATCGATGTGGATGTGTTCGCCCAAGGCATTGCTCAGGCCTTTGACTGCCGCTATCCGGCGTTCGCCGTAGAGTTTGCGCATGCGCTGGATATGCCGGGCGAAATGGCCCTCGGTGACAAAGGTCGCAACGATGGCCTGGGTCAGCTCCGGGACGCCGCCGAGGAAGGTTTGGGCGACTTGCTCGAAGCGTTCGACCTGCGCCGACGGCACCACCAGATAGGCAATGCGGATGCCGGGAAACAGCACTTTGCTGAAGGTGCCGGCGTAAAGCACACGACCCTCGCGATCCAGGCTTTTGAGCGCTGGCAGTGGACGGCTGACGTAGCGGTACTCGCCGTCGTAGTCGTCTTCGATGATCCACGCTTGCTCCCGACTCGCCCACTCCAACAGTTGCAAGCGTCGCGGCAACGACAGCGACATGCACAACGGGCTCTGATGGGCCGGCGTGACCACGGCGGCGCGTGCGCCGGATGAGTCGTTTACGGCTTGCGCGACTTGCATGCCGTCCTGGTCCACCGCAACGGGTTGCACGCCGATCTGCAAATATTCCAGCACCTGACGGGTAGGGGAGTAACCGGGATTCTCGACGAGCACGCGGTCGCCCGGTTGCAGCAAGGCGTGCACGATCAGCGTCAGGGTGTTGCGGTAGCCCGAAGTGACGAACACCTGCGAAGGCTGGCAACTGATGCCGCGCGCCACTTGCAGGTAGCTGGCAATCGCATTTCGCAGGGATTCCAGGCCATGCGCCGAGGGGTTGGCCATCTCAGCAATCCCCGTTGCACGCACGCAGCGAGCACCGATCTGCGCCCAGATTTTGCGCGGAAATTCGTCCAGCGCCGGCAAGGCCATCTGAAAGGGCAGCACCGGCGACTTTTGCCGGAGCGAGGCGCTGGAGGCTGGGCTCAAGGCGCGTTCGTCTCGGCTTTGGCTAGTCCGGACATTCAGCCCTGCCGCAACCACCGTGCCGGCCTGGCCGCGAGACTGAAGGTAACCTTCGGCGGTCAGCAACGAGTACGCGGTATCGACGGTTCCCCGCGCCAGCCCCAGCTCTTTTGCCAGCGCCCGGGCCGCGGGAATGCGTTCGCCTGGCGCGAGTACGCCTTCGGTGATCGCACCGCGAAACCGCCAGTAGATCTGCCGGTAGATCGGTTCCGTGGAGCCGGGGTCAAGGGGGGAAAAGCTATTGACGGTTTTGCTCATGCTCTGGCTCTGAAGGCAACAGCGTCGCCGACTTAAACAATAATCCTACAAGTCTCATGACCTGCTTCAAAGGGCCATGAATCGCTTGTTCGACTAGGCCATGACGACACAAACATGGCCCATGACACTAACCAAAACATGGCTCTTCAAGCATAGGCCAAGCTGCCCCACGATGCAGTCCTCCAAACAGCAAACCCGAGGATTCATCATGACTCAACGTATCAACTACTCCAGCGCTTCTCCTGAAGGTTACAAGGCCTTCGGCAATGTTTACGGCTATCTGCTCAAGAGCGGTTTGCCCACCGAGTTGATCGACCTGGTTTACCTGCGGGTTTCGCTCATCAATGGCTGTGCGTTTTGCATCGACATGCATTCTCGCGACCTGCTCAACCTCGGTGTCGCGACAGAAAAACTGGTGCTGGTGCCGGTGTGGCACGACGCCGGGAATGTCTTCACCCCGCGTGAACGCATTGCGCTGGCCTGGGCGGAAAGTGTCACTCGCGTTGCCGAAACCGGCGTTCCCGATGCCGTCTATGAGGCCGCTGCCGCTGAGTTCAGCGAAAAGGAACTGGCGGATCTCACCTACGCCATCAGCTTGATGAACGCTTTCAACCGACTTGGCGTGGCATTCCGCTCGCAACCGGCAGCCGCCGCAAAAGCCTGATCCCACTTTCTCTCTCGCCGGGCTTCGAGGCCCGGCGAGTCCTTTCAAAGGAGCTATGACATATGGCCTGGGCACTGCTGGGTATCGCTGGCATTCTGGAAATCGCTTTCGCCTTCTACATGAAGGGCTCCGAAGGCTTCACGCGACTGGTCCCCGGCGTCTTGACCGTGGTCACCGGCCTGTCGAGCGTCATTCTGCTGTCACTGTCGCTGCGCACGTTACCGGTGGGCACGGCCTACGCGGTGTGGACCGGCATCGGCGCGGCAGGGACGGCGATTGTCGGCATGGCGTTGCTGGGCGACTCGACGTCGCTGCCGCGGATACTCTGCATCGCGGTGATCCTGGCTGGCGTGATCGGACTGAAGCTGGTCTCGGGAAATTGAGTCAGCCACTAGCCTGACTTTCCGCCAGCCCCGACCTCCTGATAAATCTCCTGCAAGTTGGCTTTGCGCTCCTGGGTGTTGGGATGGCGCAGGGCCGGTGACTTGACGATGTCTTCCACATCACCCGCCATGGCCACAGCCTGGTTGCTGGCGGCTTTGGACGTCGAACTGGCCTGCGCCGGCGGCAGGTCGTTGATGAACGCATTGATCGAGTCCGCCAGTTGCTGCCGAGTGGGGTAGACCCGACTGAGCATTTTTACCGCGCAGGAATCGGCCTGCAGCTCCTGATCGACATGGTGACGGGTGAATTGCCCCTTCTCCAGTTTGATCCGGTCGACCACTGCCTTGGGGTTTCCCTGAGAGCTTTTCATCAGTGTGAGCAAGTCTGATTTGGCACTGAAGGAGTCGACCACCAGGCTCTGCATCTCCTTGGTTTCATGCCGTTGCAGCACATGGGAAATTTCGTGGGCGAGGGCGAAGTAGGCCTTTTTCTGCATCCCCGGTGTGCTCAGCAGGCCCTTGTCCAGATACAGGTAGCCGCCCGGTAAGGCCAGGGCGTTATGGTTGTCGCTCTTGACGATAAACAGCTTGAATTGATAGTCGTACGGCTCGTGGATGCTGGCCAGAATATCGCTGAGCATCTTGTCGGCGGTGGGGTAATACTTGCGGCCCTGCTTGCTGTCGCGGGCGAGTAACTCGTCCTGGCGGGCCCGATGCTGACGCTCGGCATACATCACCTCGGCGCTCATGGGCATCCAGTTCAATTGCTTGGCCGCCTGCTTCGCCGAGTCACTGAGTTTGTCGCTGCTGGCGGACGCTTGCGAACCGCTTCCACCGAACAGTTTGCTCAGTTGACCGGGCACTGCCTTGATACCTTCCTGCATGCCGAACACCGAGAGCGATGCGAAGTTATCGGTCAGCCGATAGGGTTGCACCAGTTCGGCACAGTTACGGTCGAGCACCACCAGCGCCCGGGGCGGCAGGCTGTTGATGTCCTTGATGTGTTGCGGGCTATCCTGGCTGCTGAAGGGGTTGGACAATTTCGGGGTACTGTCACAGGCACTGACCAGTATCGTCAGCGCCAGTACACCGTGCAGGGCCACGCGCGTGTTCATGGGGTATCCCCGACAGGAACTTGCCTGTCATTTGAGCTGTTGCTTGAGCTGGTTGATGCGCAAATCCCTGGCGCCGTAATACCCCTCTTCGTCGAAAACCGCTGCTTCATACACCAGCCGGCGGGTCGGGTCAGACACTTCCTTTTTAATCTTCTCCAGCCGCGGACGGACCTCGGGGTCGGCCTGCGCCTTGGTCAAGTCGGCCTGGGCTTGCTGGGCGTTGAACGGGCGGTCTTCTTCGAGTTTGCGGCCGCCGGTTTTGCGGGTGTTGACCAGTCTGTCGAGTACTGACATCAGGGAGCCGCAATCAGTCTGTGGTTTGTCGGTTTGAATCTGTCGCAGGCTGGATTGCTGCAAGTCCTGCAGCCCTTTGCAATCTTGGGCCATGGCGGTCATTGCGGCAGGCAGCAGTAGCGTGGCGATGACGAGCTTTAAGCAGAACGGATTCATGGCGTGTCCTCGGCTAGTGAAAAATGTCATCCCAGAAAAATGCGAGCAGGAGTATCAGAAAAAATGCCATCCGACGTATGAGCAGCAGGGTCATTGCGCAATATTGCCGGCTACGCAGCAGGCGCAGGCAATCCACGTAAAAGAAACGCGCCGCACGCTCTGGAAGGCTATGAGCATGGTGCGGCCGCTGTTCCGCTTCCAATGCCAATTGGCTGGTAACGCCGTTGGGGTCACTCGCTTGCAGACGTTGAATCATGGCCTGGCGTTGTTCATAGCCTTCCTGCACGGCAGCACTAATGGCGCTGTTGAAAAAGCTTTCAAACAGCATCCCCAGCGCGATCGGAATGGGTGACAACCAAATGCTGAAGTGGCGCAATAACCAGTACGAACCGAAGGTCAGCCCCCCGACCACGACCGCCAGGCTGATAGCAAGTAACAGGATTTGCCAGGGCGCCCGCTGACGATCGAGGGCGCTGGAACTGAAGCGCAGAGAGAAGTAGCGTCTCCAGAAAAAAGCGATCATGCCGCCCATCAACAGACCCAGCAGGACGTCCAGGGCAAATTGCTGCCATTCCTTGCTCTCGGTGGTTGGTTGCAGCAACGACATGAAGGCCGCGGCATGCACCTCCACGCCATACATCGTACCGAGTGGGGTGAGGTAGGTATCACTGTCGCCGTAGCTGCTGCCAAAAAATACCACCGGCAGGTTATGCAGCGTTTCGTAGGCAGGGACGCCGGCGCATTGCGGCTCGGCCCTGCGTGAAGGAAGCTGGCAGAGGAACACGGGCCGCAATCCGGAAAAATATTGCCCCGGGCTGATTTTCAGATCATTGGTTTTTTCGTTCCGGCAATTTGCCAGGTGGGCGGATTTGTCAGGGTATTTCTCATACGCGGTGGCGGCCAGCGAGTCGGCATTGCATTCGATGCCGTTGACCAGTCCATAGCTGACTCTGATGGTGGGGTCAGCGAAGGACACAAAACCCTTGAGATCCACGCTCCACTTTTCGATCTTCGCCTGGGCGTCACGGTCCAGCATTTCGAAGGGGGCAATCAAAACCGTTTCGGTTTTTCGAGGTTGCGAGAGCAGCGTCTTGAGTTGACTATCGCAGTCCTCGGACACTTTATTTTCCGGACGCTCGAGGGGAAGCAGTGGTAATGGTGGCGAAAGGTCGAGGTCGACCACCAACAGCTTCGGTGGAGTGGGCAGGCTGTAGATTGCTTCGAGGTCCTTTTTCAGCTCGCAGCGATCAAGCGGGCTGCGCTCCCGGTAGAAGTTCTCATGGCTTTCCTGGTCGATCAGCACCACCGCTACCTTGGGCTCGTTGCCGATGTTTTGTGAGACGTCCCGGGCCGTGAGATTGCCGATTCCGAGAAAGGCGTACCCGTCGATAGCGTCGAGCAAGTGCAAACCGTGATGGCAGATGCCCACCACTGCAGCAACCATCAATGCGGCGGGCAGATGGTGGAAGCACGCAGAAAAGCAATTGGCGAGCCTTTGGTCGCATTTGGCTGGGCCAGACATGCCGTTCCTTCCGCCATTCACAAAACGCTAACCCAGGAATCCACCGGGGCACTGTGCAGGAGTCTGCCGTTGTTGCGTTCCGGTACTGGCCAATGACCTACAGCACTCGAACACATAGCGTGTTCAACCGTTGCGCTCCCTGTTCACACTAGCAGTTGGCCAGTCGCTCGCAAGCGCCCTTTATCGGCGAAATAGTCCGCTTGATCGCGGCTGTTTCGCGGTTGTTACACTTTCGGATCCATTTTCCCCTCAACTGTCCTCGACATTGTCGATGTGCTTGAACCGCTCGATCAGAAAGTCGATCAGGCTGCGCACCCGCGCGGATAAATGCAGTTGTTGCGGGTACACGGCATACACGTCGGCGCGGGTCGGCGTCTGGTCTTCGAGTACCAGGCGCAGGCGGCCACTGCGCACATAGCGGGCGATGTCCCATTCCGCCCGCAGCAAGATGCCATGCCCATCCAGCGCCCAGTTCAGCGCCACTTCGCCATCGTTGCAGCCAAGGGCGCCATGCACCTTGATGTTGTCCGTGTGGCCGCCGCTGGTGAAGCTCCAGACGCCGTAGGGCGACTCGTTCTGGCGGATGAAAATGCAGTTGTGGTTTTGCAGATCGGCCAGTCTCTGTGGCGTGCCGTGTTTGTCCAGATACAACGGCGAAGCACACAGCAAGCGACGGTTGGAGGCGATCTTGCGGGCATGAAAAGCGGCGTCCGGCAAGGTGCCGAAACGGATGCCCAGATCGAAGCCGTGGGTGGCCAGGTCCAGCGGGTGGTCGCTGATCTCCAGTTGGATCTCCACCTCGGGATACCGGGCGTAGAACGAGGCGAGGGCAGGGCCGATATGGCGACGGCCAAAGCCCAACGAGGCATTGACCCGAATCAGGCCCTTGGGCGTGGCCCGGCTGCTGCTGACCAACTGCTCAAGCTCGTTGATCTGGGTGAGGATGCGCGCCGCCTGGGAGAAATACAGCTCGCCTTCGGAGGTCAGGCTCATCGAGCGCGTGGTGCGGTTGACCAAACGGATACCCAAACGAGCCTCCAGCGCCGTCAGGCGTTTGCTCACTGCCGGTGGCGTGATGCCCAGCTCCCGTGCGGTGGCGGCGAGGCTGCCTTTGTTGGCCAACAGGTAGAAAAACGACAAATCCAAAGTTTGGCTCATTGGTAACTCAAAGTTATTTATGTAGTGATTTTGAGGAACTCACACCTATTTGTTCACTACATATACTCCGCTCACACCCCGCCTGAACAGCGGGAACAACAAGAAATCGACGAGAGTGGAGTCAACAATGAGCGCATACAAAATTGCTGCAGTGCCGGGTGACGGTATTGGTGTGGAAGTGATTGCCGCAGGTGTTGAAGTGCTACAGGCCCTGTCGAAAAAATCCGGCTTCGAACTGGATTTCAAACACTTCGACTGGAACTCCGACAACTACCTGAAAAACGGCTACTACATTCCCGAAGGTGGTCTGGAAGAGCTGAAGACCTTCGACGCAATCTTCTTCGGCGCGGTCGGTGCGCTCAACGTGCCGGATCACATTTCCCTGTGGGGCCTGCGCCTGCCGATCTGCCAGGGTTTCGACCAGTACGCCAACGTGCGTCCGGCCCGCGTGTTGCCGGGGGTGAAAAGCCCGCTGCACAACGGTGACCAGATCGACTGGGTGGTGGTGCGCGAGAACTCCGAAGGCGAATATTCCGGCAACGGCGGGCGCGTGCACCGAGGCCTGCCGGAAGAAGTCGCCACCGAGGTGTCGGTGTTCACCCGGGCCGGGGTCGAGCGCATTCACCGCTTCGCTTTCGAACTGGCGCAAAGCCGTCCACGCAAGCATCTGACCATGGTCACCAAGTCCAACGCCCAGCGTCACGGCATGGTGTTGTGGGATGAGATTTTCTACGAAGTGGCCAAGGATTTTCCGGATGTGAAAATCGACAAGGAACTGGTCGACGCCGTGACCACGCGCATGGTGCTCAAGCCATCGACCCTGGACGTGATCGTCGCCACCAACCTGCATGCCGACATCCTGTCCGACCTCGCTGCCGCGCTGTCCGGCAGCCTGGGTATCGCACCGACCGCCAACCTCAACCCGTCACGCAAATTCCCCTCGATGTTTGAACCGATCCACGGCTCGGCCTTCGACATCACCGGCAAAGGCGTGGCCAACCCGGTCGCGACGTTCTGGACCGCCGCCATGATGCTCGAACACCTGGGTGAAGCTAGTGCGGCCAAACACCTGATGTCGGCCATCGAAGCGGTGACTGAAAGCGGCCTGCACACCCCGGACCTCGGCGGCAACGCCACCACCCGCCAGATCACCGACGCGGTGATCGCGCTGATCAACCGCTGATTCCCGACGATTCAAGCTGCGGCACAACGCCCAGGGGCAGGTCAGTGGACCTGACCCCTCGGCATTTCCTGACAACAATAAAAAATCAGGGCCCTGTCATGAAAAGAATACTTGGCAAACTCTACGTACAAGTGCTCATTGCGGTGATCCTCGGCGCCATCGTCGGGGTGTTCGTTCCCGAAACCGGAGCGGCGCTCAAACCCTTGGGTGACGCGTTCATCAAACTGATCAAAATGCTCCTCGCACCGGTGATTTTCCTGACCGTGGTCACGGGCATCGCGCGCATGGAAAACATGAAGGAACTGGGGCGCGTGGGCTTTCGCGCGCTGCTGTATTTCGAGGTGGTGTCGACATTGGCACTGGTGGTCGGACTGGTCGTGGTGGACGTGTTCAAACCCGGTGCGGGGATGAACATCGATGTCGCGACGCTGGACACTTCCAGCCTGGCGACCTACACCACGGCGGTGAAACATGCCTCGTTCATGGACTTCGTCATGAACATCATTCCCGACACCATTGTCGATGCCTTCGCCAAGGGCAACGTCCTGCAGATCCTGCTGTTTTCGATCCTGCTCGGTATTGCCCTGGCCCATGTCGGACCGCGCGGCAAACCCTTCGTCGACACGCTGGACAGCTTGATGCAGGGCATGTTCCGCATCGTCAACATGGTCATGCGCCTGGCACCGATCGGCGCTTTCGGTGCCATTGCGTTCACCATCGGCAAATACGGTTTCGGCTCGCTGTTCTCCCTCGGCAAGCTGATGGCCTGCGTGTACCTGACCTGCGCGGTGTTCGTGATTTTTGTGCTTGGCCCAATCTGCCGCTACAGCGGATTCAGCCTGTGGAAGTTCCTCAAGTTCATCAAGGAAGAACTGTTCACCGTGCTGGGTACCAGTTCTTCGGAATCGGTGCTGCCGCAGATGATTTCCAAGATGGAAAAGGCTGGCGTGTCGAAACCGGTGGCGGGGATGATCATTCCGTCCGGTCTGACCTTCAACCCGGACGGACAGGCGATCTACTACACCATCGCCGCGATCTTCATTGCCCAGGCAACCAACACGCCGCTGACCCTGACCGATCAATTGATCGTGCTGGCAGTGTTGATGTTCACCTCCAAGGGTTCGGCGGGCGTCACCGGTTCCGGCTTCATCATTCTGGCGGCCACTTTGTCGTCGTTGGGGACCATTCCGGTGGCGGGCATGGTCTTGCTGTTGGGCGTTGATCGCTTCATGTCGGAAGCGCGGGCGATCACCAACACCATTGGCAATGGCGTCGGCACCATGGCGATTGCCAAATGGGTGGGAGCGCTGGATACGGTGAAAATGCACAAGGCGCTTAATGGTGAGGTTGTTGAGGAGGAGGTCAAGGAGGTGTTTGTGCCGTCAACGGTGGCGATTGCACCGTTGACCAGCAAAATGAAAACGGCGACCGGCGCATAGGAAATCCAGTGTAGGAGCGAGCCTGCTGGCGATGGCGGTGTGTGAGCCGCCATGTATTTTGAACATGCCGGCCTTATCGCGAGCAGGCTCGCTCCTACAGGTAATCAATGTCGGTCCGGAACCCCGCTGTCCACCTCCTGCAACAGGGGCTAATATGCCGCGATAAAACCACAATAACGACGTGACCGGCCTTGTATGAAAATCCACCCATTACCGCCACTCAACAGTCTGGTCGCGTTTGAAGCGGCGGCACGTCATTTGAGTTTCACGCTGGCTGCGCAAGAGTTGAACGTGACGCAAGGTGCAATCAGTCGGCAGGTTCGGCTGCTTGAAGATTATCTGGGCAAGGTGTTGTTCGAACGCACCACCCGTACGATTCACCTCAGCCCGGCGGCCAGTCAGTACTATGAAACGGTGCGTGCGTCTTTGATGCAAGTCGCCCAAGCCACCGGCGAGATTCGCCATTGGCAGGGCGCCGAGCAGGTGACGGTCGCTACCAGTACCGCGATGGCTTCGCTGTGGCTCTTGCCGAAAGTGACCGAGTTTCAACGGGAGAACGAAGAGATCGACCTGCGGATCATCGCCCATGACCAGGTCAAGGATTTCTCCCGCCTCGATTGCGACCTGGCGTTGTATTACTGCAAGACACCGCCCCGCGACATGCAGATCACCCCGTTGTTTTCCGAAGAGGTTTATCCGGTTTGCAGCCCAGCTTACCTTGCCAAATATCCAGCCTTGAACAAGCCCGAGGACCTGGCAGCCTGCACCTGGCTGTTTCTCGATGACCCGCAACGCGACTGGATTGGCTGGCCGGAGTGGTTCCAGAGCCAGGGCCTGAAAAATGTCGAGCCAAAACGCCGCATCAATATCAACAGCTACTCGATGCTGATCCAGTCGGCCATCAGCGGGCAGGGTATTGCGTTGGCCTGGTCCAATCTTGTCGATGACCACCTGCAGAGCGGCGCGCTGATCCGTCCGCTCGATACCGTGTTGCGGACCGATGCGCAGTTTTGTTTGCTTGAGCCGTTGTCCCGTGGCGGCATGCGCCAGAGCGTCAAACGCTTTCGCAGCTGGTTGATGAATCAACTTCCGACACCGCCCCTGTAGGAGCTATCGAGTGCAACGAGGCTGCGATCTTTTGTTTTGTTAAAAAGCAAAATCAAAAGATCGCAGCCTGCGGCAGCTCCTACAGGGGAACCACGGTGCTGTCATATTCATGATCAAAAGTCATTAATCCCTCCCGAAATATCGTTTGTCGAGACACTCCCTGTTTTCCCAAACTTGCCGCCAGCGGACCCGGGCCAATGAGCCTGCCGATCATCCAAACCGTGCCCAGCAGGGGAAAACAATAATGACCACCCTCCAACAGATTCCAGTGCATCACCTTGAAACCGTCCTCAATCCGATTCACGAAGCGACCGGCCTGAGCAACGAGTTCTACACCGAGCAACGTTACTTCGAACTCGAACGCGATCAGGTCATGGGTAAAACCTGGGCCTGTGTCGGCTTCGCCAGCGATCTGGGCAAGGCCGGTTCGGTCAAGCCAATCGATTTCATGGGCCTGCCGTTGCTGTTGATGCGCAACCGCGAAGGCCTGGTGCAAGTGTTCCATAACGTCTGCAGCCACCGCGGCATGAAACTGGTGGAAGAGGCCGGTGAAGTGCAGGGCGTGATTCGCTGCCCGTACCACTCCTGGACTTACGACCTCAACGGCGGCTTGCGTGGCACGCCTCACGTTGGCGGCATCGACCAGCACAAGGACGAACGCTTCGCCTGTGAAAAACATGGCTTGAAGGCCATCCGCAGCGCGATCTGGATGGACATGGTGTTCATCAACCTGTCCGGCGATGCGCAGCCGCTCGAAGACATGCTGGCGCCGTTGACCCAACGCTGGACCCAGTTCCTTGGCGAAGACGGCATGAGCCTGTTGCGCCGCCGCCCGGGTCATGACGCGACCACGCTGGACATCAACTGCAACTGGAAACTGGCCGTCGAGAACTACTGCGAGGCTTACCACTTGCCGTGGGTACACCCGAGCCTGAACTCGTACTCGCGTCTGGAAGATCACTACAACATCATTTTTGACGAACACTTCGCCGGTCAGGGCAGTTACGCCTACAACCTGTCGGACGTCGCCGGTACGCACCTGCCGAAATTCCCGGGCTGGCCGCTGGACCGTTTGCGCAACGCCGAATACGTCGCGTTCTTCCCTAACGTCTTGCTCGGCATCCAGGCTGACCATGCCTTCGCCATGCAACTGGAACCAGTCGCGCCGGGCCGCACCATCGAGCACCTGCGCCTGTTCTATGTCGGCGACGAAGCCGCGAGCAGCGAAGAATTCAGCGCTTGCCGCGATGCAATCCTGGAGTCGTGGAAAGTGGTGTTCGCCGAAGACATCAGCTCCGTGGAAGGCATGCAGAAAGGCCGGCATTCCCCAGGCTACAAGGGCGGCGCGTTCTCGCCGGAAATGGACATCCCGACGCACTTCTTCCACCAGTGGGCTGCACGTCAGTTGCTCGCCACCACGCCGTCTGCCTGAGGAGAGGTCCCATGTATCCGATAGCCTCTCACTGGCTCAACTACATCGACGGGCAATGGAGCGACAGCGTCCAGCGCCTGACGGTGAACAACCCTGGCACCGCCGAACCCCTGGCGACCATCGCCCAGGCCACCGTGGCCGATGCCGAGCGTGCATTGCTGGCGGCGCGTCGCTGCGCCGACAGCGGCGAATTGACCCGCGTGCGCCCGGCGCAGCGTGTCACCTGGCTGCTGCGCATCGCCGAAGAAATTCGTGCGGTGGCGGACGAAGGCGCTTGGGTGCTGTGCCAGGAAAACGGCAAGCGCCTGAGCGATGCCAAGGACGAGTTCATCGAGGCAGCGCGCTACTTCGAGTATTACGCCGGCATGGCGGACAAGATCGAGGGCACCTCGATTCCGCTGGGCAACGGTTACATGGACTTCACCCTTTACGACCCGATGGGCGTTTCGGCCCAGATCGTGCCGTGGAATTTCCCGGTGTCGATCTGCGCCCGTTCGCTGGCGCCGGCACTGGCGGCCGGTAACGCAGTGGTGATCAAGTCCCCCGAGCTGTCCCCGCTGGGCATGTGCGTACTGATCCGCGCCATCGCCAAGGCTGGCTTGCCCGACGGCGCGGTCAACCTGATTTGTGGCCGTGGTCGCGAAGTCGGTGCGTACCTGGTCAGCCACCGTGCTGTCGATCAGATCGTGTTCACCGGTTCCGTACCGACGGGTCAGTCGATTTTGCGCGATGCCGCACAGCATGCGATTCCGAGTGTGATGGAGTTGGGTGGCAAGTCGGCGGCAATCGCCTTTGCCGATGCTGATCGTGAACAACTGCTGGCCAGCGTTCAGTCGGGGATTTTCTTCAATGCCGGCCAGGTCTGTTCGGCGATGTCGCGGCTGCTGGTACAGCGCGAGATTTATGAAGAAGTGGTCGAGGCCGTCGTCGCCATGGCCGAAGGGCTAAGTGTCGGACTGGGTCAGGACAATGCCGACCTCACGCCGGTCGTCAGCGCCGGGCAACTGACGGGCATCGAAGCCTTGTGCCGACGAGCCATCGAAGACGGCGCCGTGGCGGTTACCGGCGGTGAAGCCTTCGCTGACCGTGCCGGGCACTTCATGCGTCCGACCGTGTTCCGCGACGTCACCCCAGAGATGTGCATCGCCCAGGAAGAAGTGTTCGGGCCGGTGCTGGCGATCATGCCATTCGACACCGAAGAACAAGCCATCGCGATTGCCAACGGCACCGAATTTGGTCTGGTGGCCGGGGTGTTCACTCAGGACATCAGCCGCGCCATGCGTTGCACACGCCAGTTGAAATCCGGCCAAGTGTTCGTCAACGAATGGTACGCCGGTGGCATCGAAACGCCGTTTGGCGGTGTCGGGTTGTCGGGCTTCGGTCGGGAAAAGGGCCAGGAAGCCTTGTACAGCTATGTGCGCACCAAAAACGTAGCGATCCGGATTGCTGGGGAGTGAACACCATGTTCAAGACTTGGCTTTGCATCGTTTGCGGCCTGATTTACGACGAGGCGCTGGGTTGGCCCGAGGATGGCATCCTCGCCGGCACGCGCTGGGAAGATGTTCCCGAAGACTGGATCTGCCCGGAATGCCACGTCGGCAAGGCTGATTTCGAAATGCTCGATATCAGTGAATACACGCAGGCGGTGACAGCCGTCAGCACGCCGCCGGTAGCGGTGGCTGCGCCTGTCATTGCTACGGCACCGCGCCAGCCGATCGTCATCATCGGCAGTGGTTATGCCGGTTACGGCCTGGCCCAGGCGTTGCGCAAGGCAGACCCGAAGGTCGAGATCCGCGTGCTGACGCAAGAGTCCGGTCACCTGTATTCGAAACCTGCGCTGTCGATCGGACTGTCCCAAGGCAAGAGCGCCGAGGCGTTGTCCGGCGAATCACCGCTGGCAATCGAGCAGCGCTTGAACATCCGCGTGTATCCGCACTGCAAGGTGCTGGGCATCGACAGTTCGGCGCGGCGCTTGCGTACAAGTTTCGGCGAAATGGAGTATGGCCAGCTGGTGCTTGCCAGCGGTGCACAGCCGATTCGCTTGCCGATTCAGGGCGATACGTCAGCGCTGATCAGCGTCAATAACCTGCAGGATTACCACGGGTTCCGTGAGCGTCTGACCGGTGTGCGGCGCGTCGCGATCCTGGGCGATGGCCTGATTGGTTGCGAGTTTGCCAATGACCTGGCCCACAACGGTTTCAGCGTCGATGTGATCGGCCTGGGTCGCTGGCCGATGGAGCGTCTGTTGCCGGCGGAGGCGGGGCAGGTGCTGCAAAACGCTCTGAGTGATTTGGGAGTGACATGGCATCTGCAGAACACCCTGGAGGCCATCGATTCCACCGCGCAGGGCTATCGCTTGAAACTCGCCAACGGCCAGACCATCGAGGCAGATCTGGTGTTGTCTGCCGTCGGTCTGCGTCCCGATGTGAGCCTGGCAGAGAGCGCTGGCGTAGTGGTTGGGCGGGGCATTCAGGTGAGCGCTCAGTTGCAAACCTCTGTACCGGGCATCTACGCCTTGGGTGACTGCATCGAGGTCAATGGGCAACTGCTGCCGTATCTGGCGCCGATCAACCAAGGCATTGCTGCGTTGAGCAAGACATTGCTTGGCCAACCCACGGCTGTCGACTACCCGTTGATGCCGGTAACGGTGAAGACGCCGGCGGCGCCGCTGTGTCTGTTGGCACCCGCTAACGCCGGTGAAGGTGAATGGCGCTGCACGCCGACCGACGATGGCTTGAGTGCCGGGTTCTACGACACCACGGGCCAGCTCAATGGTTTTGTCCTGCTCGGTCGTCAAGCGCAAACGCAACGCAGCGCATTGCTGCAGTCCTGTCAGCATTCCCAGCAGGCGGTTGCCTGAGGCTCGAATCATGAAAAACACGATCAACCTGCCATTCGATGACTCGAGCTGCGGCTGGTACGCGGCGCTGCCCGAGCAACCGTCCTGCCAACGCTTGTCCGGTGAACAGCGTGCAGACTACGCCGTGATTGGCGCGGGTTTCGCCGGCCTCGCCGCTGCCCGCCGTCTGGCCGAGCATCATCCGCAGGCCCGTATCCTGCTGGTGGATGCGCAACGGGTCGCCCATGGCGCCTCGGGGCGCAACTCCGGTTTTGTGATCGACCTGCCGCACAAATTTGCCCTGGAGCATCCGGACCCTGCGCACAAACAGCGTTTGCTGTCGCTCAACCGTTCCGCGATTTCGCAGCTGCAAGGGCTGGTGCAAAACCATGGCATCGTTTGCCAATGGTCCCATGCCGGCAAGTATCAAGGCGCCGTTGGCGCACGTGGCGAGGCTTACCTCGATCATTTCGAACGACTGATGAGCGATCTCGGCGAACCGTTCCGCAGGGCCGATTCCGCTGAGCTGGCCAAGGTGTTGGGCACCGACCATTACAGCGGCGCCATCTACACCCCCGGCTGCTACCTGATGCAACCGGCAGCGCTGGTCACCGGTCTGGCTCGTACATTGCCGAGCAACGTCGAATTGCTGGAAGAGTCCCCCATCCAGCGTCTGGAGCGCGACGGGCGTGGCGGCTGGATTCTGCACGGCACTTCAGGGCTGATCCGTACCCCGCAACTGCTGTTGGGCACCAGCATCTTCACCCAGGAGTTCGGTTATCTACGCAATCGCCTGTTGCCGGTGATGACCTTCGCCAGTTGGACCCGCCCGTTGACCGATGCGGAACTGGCCACCTATGGCGGCCAACTGGACTGGGGCCTGACCCCGGCGGACCACGCCGGCACGACGGTGCGCATGACTCAGGATCGTCGGTTGATCATCCGCAACACCTACAAGCACGTACCCAAATACGGTCGCAGCACCAGCGACGGCATGCGTTCGAAAGTGCGTGATTCACACCGCAAGGCATTCCTGGCGCGCTTCCCGCAACTGGCCGACGTGCCTTTCAGCCATACGTGGGGCGGCGTCTATGCGATCTCGCGCAATTTCACCAATTTCTTTGGCGAGCTGGAACCGGGCGTGCATGCCTCGGCGTGTGACAACGGTGTCGGTGCAGCCTGGGGCACCATTTCCGGGACGATGCTCGCCGATCTTGCCGTCGGTGCCGAGTCGGCACAGTTGAACGATATCCGCGCCGTGACCGGCATGCCGTCGCTCAATCCGCCGGAACCGTTCCTCGGCCTGGGCGTGCGCTCGCGCATTCATCTGGCGGCGTGGAACAGCCGGAGTGAGCTATGAGCCCTGCGGACAAAGGCAAAAGCGGCGTGCTGCGTATCGACCATCAGGACCTCGACTTTACCTTCCGTGGCGGCCCGCCCGGCGCCGCGTATGTGGCGCGAGCCATCAGCAACGAAATCTCGCCGAACATCGGTGTGGGTTTCGCGCGCTGGGAAGGTGCGCAAGTCGCCTGGACGGTGCTCTACGACGAGGTGATTTTCGTGATCGAGGGTTGCTTCGAACTGCAGGTCGGCGACGAGCTTTTTCAAGTCACGCCTGGCCAGTTGCTGTGGATTCCCGAAGGCACCGAGCTGGTGTATGGCGGGCATGCGTTGTTCGGATATGTGGTTCACCCCGGCAACTGGAAGCAACTTCACGGCTTGGCTTGACGCGCAATTATCGGGGGATCGGCACGGTGATAAAACTCACAAAAACCTTCGGCGCCCTCTATCTGGCCAGCTTGTTGATGCAGTTGGGATCGACCTTGCTGATGACCTATCTGGCGCTGCGTCTCAATGCGATGGGGTCGACCGAAACGGCAGGCGGTGCGCTGATGGCCGCCAATGCCTTGGGGATGGTGCTGGGTGGCTGGGTCGGGCGCAGCCTGATCGCGCAGGTCGGGCACATTCGGACCTATGCGGCTTGCGCCGGAACGATTGCGGCGGCGGTATTGGCGCATGAGTTCAGCACCTCCTTGCCATTCTGGCTGGTGCTTCGTGGGCTGGTCGGGCTGGCCATGATGTGCCAGTTGATGGTGCTGGAAAGCTGGCTCAACGATCAGGCCCGCACCGAGCAGCGCGGCAGTGTGCTGGCGTTGTACATGGTCGCCAGCTACGTCGGCATGATGCTCGGTCAACTGGCCTTGAGTCTCGACGAGGGCTTGGGGATTCGTGCGCTGTTGGCGGTGGCGATGGTGTTCGCGCTGTGTTCGGTGCCAGTGGCACTCACCCGCAGCGCACATCCGACGGCGGTGCCTTCGGCCTCGATCGATCTACGGTTGTTCCTGCGGCGCATCCCGCAGTCTCTGGTGACGATTCTGGTGTCCGGGATGATCAACGGCAGCTTCTACGGATTGGCGTCGATCTATGCGAGCAAGCAGGGCTTGGGCACGGCGCAGGTTGGCCAGTTCATGGCGTTGACCATCGGCGCCGGGCTGTTGGCGCAGTTGCCGCTGGGCTGGCTTTCGGATCGATTGCCCCGTGCGAGCCTGATTCGCGCAGTGGCGGTGTTGCTGGTGCTCATCAGCCTGCCGCTGGGCTTCTATCAAGCGCCTTCGTTCATGACCTTGCTGTGGTTCGGCGCGGGCATCGGCTTTTTGCAGTTCTGCCTGTATCCGCTGGGCGTGGCGTTGGCCAATGACAATATGGAGCCACAGTTGCGCGTTTCGCTGTCGGGCATGTTGTTGATCACCTTCGGTGTCGGCGCCTGTTTCGGTCCGCTGATCGCGGGTGTGTTGATGGAGTATTTCGGCAGCTCAAGCTTCTACTTTTTCTATGCGGGCAGTGCAGCGTTGCTTGCGTTGTGCGTGGGCCAGGCGAAAGTCACCGGCAAGCACCTGCAAAAGGATGCGCCACTGCAACACCCATCGACACCCAACGGGATCGCCAGCTCGAGCCTGGCGTCGGTTGTCGAGCCTGTCAGTGAGTGCGTGGACGGACGTTAAGCGAAGGAGGGCGGAGCGGATTTATTGATGCGTTTTTCTCATGAGTCGGTGACTAAAAATGGTTTGAACGATGGTCAGGTTTCAATCATCTTGGCGATGCTGCCAAAACCGAGATAGACCGGAATTAAACTGCAGATAAACAGCGCGCTGACATCAGTTGATATCAGGCGATAAGCATCTTGCGGAATACTCTCTAAAACCCTTAAACAAAAACAAAAGGGGAAAACAATGCGTGCGCAATCAGGCATGTTAAAAGGCTTGAACCCGAATGTGACAGTCGCTTCGATATTGGCGGTGATCTCATTTGTTCTATTTTGTGCATTTAAAGATGAGCAGGCAGCCAAGGCTTTTGAAATGGCTTCGGTGTTTATCCTGCATAACTTCAAGTGGTATTACCTCGCCCTGATCAGTGGCGTACTCGGTCTGCTGCTTTATATCTCCGTCAGCCGTTTCGGCAATCTCAAACTGGGCACCGAACATGACCGGCCCGAGTTCAGCTTCGCCTCGTGGATTGCCATGTTGTTCAGCGCCGGGATGGGCATTGGCCTGATTTTCTGGTCTGTCGCCGAGCCCATGCTGCACTACGCCGACAACCCGTTCTCCAAGGGCCTGACGGACGAGTCTGCAACCTTGGCGATGCGCATCACGCTGTTCCACTGGGGCCTGCACCCGTGGGCGATCTTCTCCATGATCGGCCTGAGCCTGGCGTATTTCGCGTACCGTAAAGGTTTGCCGCTGGCCCTTCGTTCGTTGCTGTACCCGCTGATTGGCGACCGCATCTACGGCTGGATCGGTCATGTTGTCGACATTATGGGCGTGGTTATTACGGCGTTCGGTGTTTCGCAATCTTTGGGGTTGGGTGTCGTTCAAATCAATACCGGGTTGCATCAGGTATTTGGTATTCCGGTAAGTGTTGGATTGCAGTTATCCATCATTCTGTTCGTGAGTATTGTTGCGTGTATTTCGCTACTTGCCGGGCTGTCCAAGGGTATGAAGCGTATCTCCACGCTTAATATGTATCTGTCCTTCATCTTAATGCTGGCGGTACTTGCGATTGGTCCGACTCGCTACATTCTGAACCTGATGTTTGAGTCCACTGGCGACTATGTACAAAACATCGTCGGCCTGAGCCTCTGGATGGACACGCAAAAAGACAGCGAATGGCAAAACTGGTGGACGGCGTTCTACTGGCCTTGGTGGATGACCTGGGGTCCCTTTGTCGGTCTGTTCATTGCACGGATCTCCAAAGGCCGGACCATCCGTGAACTGGTGATCGGCGCGTTGGTGGTGCCGACCATGGTGACCATTCTGTGGATGTCGGTGTTCGGTGGTGCGGCGCTGAAAAACGAACAGCAGGATCGTCAGGCTTACCAGGCGTCTGTCGCCAGCCAGGTGGTGACTCAGGAACAGCCGAAGTTCGAAGGCGGCACGGTGCTGCTCGCCACCAAGAAAGAAACCACGGCGGCCATGTTCACGCTGCTTCAGTCGCTCGATGGCCCTTCGATTGGCGCTGCGCTGTCGATATTGGTGTGCGTGTTGCTGGGTGTGCATTTTGTCACCACGGCGGATGCCGGAACCCAGGTGTTGTGCACCTTGTGTGCGCTGGGCAGCACCAATCCGCCGAACTGGATCCGGTTGCTGTGGTGCCTTCTGGAAGGTGCGATTGCCGCAGGTCTATTGCTGGCGGGTGGGCTGAAGGCGATTCAGATGGCGAGTATTGCTGCCGGTTTGCCGATTGCGATGTTGCTGCTGGTGATGTCGTACACCTTGATTCACAGCTTGCGCAAAGAGATGCCGAGCGTGCCGGCGTGGACGCCAGCGGTGGATGTTTTGCCGGACATTGAGCGTCGTGAGTCGGTGGGGCGAATGGGTTCGTTGGCTGCTGCGCAGGCTTAAGGCGCGTTATCGTTGACGTCCATCGCGAGCAGGCTCGCTCCCACAAGTGAACGCATTCCCCTGTAGGAGCGAGCTTGCTCGCGAAAAACGTTCGGCGAATGCGGTCATTCAGGCAGGGCGCGCTACCGTTGGCGTCCTGCATTCCCCCTCATTTCGTTAACAGTGTTTGTCCGGCGCTGCGCTGTTTGGCGCCGGGGTAAACCCCTAGCATCGTCTCTACGGAATGAGCCCACGCCATGGGCTCACAACGTACAAGCAAACCCACTTGAACGAGACGGTGAACCTCATGAATATCTCAAAAATCGCGATTTTCCTTGCACTCAGTTGTATCGGTGCGCAGGCCTTTGCCGAAGAAAGCCACGCCAAAGTGTCGAGAGACCAGACACCGGTAGAGACCTACACCTACGGTTCGAAACTGGACGTGAAGAAGGTCATCTCCGTGACCGATGTTCCGCCAGAATGTGGTCCGGTTTCGGCACAAATGACTTATGAAGATTCGCAAGGTCAGCGGCATGTCCTGCAGTATCAGGTCATGGGCACCGGATGCTCGAACGGTTGAGTGCCGTGATGACGGTGGAGGGTCGACACTCCATCCGGGCGGGGGGGTACATTCAGTTGTTTTTGGCGTGTTTTGACGAACGCGCAATTTTGTCATCGGTCGCCAGCAACCCGGGCAGGTAGTCCTTCAGGAACTCCACCCAGGTTTTTATTTTTGCATCGACGAATTTTCGTGAAGGGTAGATTGCAAACAGGTTCAACTCTTCGAAATGATAGTCCGGCAGCACCCGCACCAGGGTGCCGGCCTTGAGCCCGGCCACGGCAGACGCAATGGGCTGAATGCCGATCCCCATGCCACGGGTGATGGCAACGGTCATTGCATCGGCGGTGTTGACGTGAAACGGCGACACCGGGGTGCTGACGGTCTCCACGCCTTCCGGCCCTTCGAACACCCAGTGTTCAACCGGCATGATCGTGTTGACGATCCTCAAGCAATCATGTGCTCCCAACGAACCCGGTGTGTCGGGCATTCCGCGTTTCTTCAGGTACGCCGGCGAGGCGCAGAGGATGCTGTAGGTGATGCCCAGCCGCTGCGCGACAAAGCCCGAGTCGGGCAAGTCCCGCGCCAGCACGATCGACATGTCATAGCCTTCCTCCAGCAAGTCCGGCAGCCGATTGGTCAAGGTCAGATCAAACAGGACCGAGGGATGTGTCTCGCGGTATTGGGCGATGGCGTCGATCACGTAATGGTTGCCGATGGCCGACATCGCATGAATCTTCAAACGGCCCACAGGGGTGATCTGTGCGGTGCCCGCTTCCTCCTCGGCTTCACGCAGTTCTTCCAGAATTCTCTCGCAGCGTTGCAAGTAACGTGTGCCGGCCTCGGTCAGCGCCAGGCGGCGGGTCGTGCGGTTGATCAGGCGGGTTTGCAGACGGGCTTCCAGACTGGAAACCGCTTTGGAAACGTTGGTCGTGGTGGTGTCCAGCAACTGGGCCGCTGCGGTAAAGCTGCCGCTTTGGGCGACCGCCATGAAGCTGCGCATGGTCTGGAAAACATCCATCGGTTTCACCTCAAGGTATAGCCAAAAAAAGGGACGGTCGGTGCCGTCCCTTGTCGTGCATTACTGTTTGCGCGGGATGAATCCCGGCACACCCGTCTCGACCACCGAATTGAAGCGTATCCGCGTTGTGATCTCTTCGCGAATTTCCAGCATGGCCCGGTGCGGCAATGTAGCGATATCGAAGTTTTCGCGGATACGGCTCGGTGTTGCCGAAGTAGTCAGGAACGCTACACCCCGTTGCACAGCCCAGGCCAGTAATACTTGGGCCGGGGTGCGCTGCAAATGCCGGGCGATCCCGGTAATCACTTCGTCTTCCAGCACGTTCGGCTCCATGCCATGCCCGAGCGGGGCGAAGGCGAGGACGACGATGCCATGCTCCTTGCAGAACTCCAGCAGTTCCCATTCCGGCAAGTACGGGTGGGATTCGACTTGCACCACGGCGGGTTTGATCCGCGCCTCGGCCACGATCTCTTTCAGCGCTTCCAGGGTGATATCGGACAAGCCGATTGCGCCGCAACGACCCTCATCCACCAGTTGCTCAAGCGCGCGCCAGGTGTCGATCAGCTTCACGTCACCATCGTAGAGGACATGCCCGAAAGCATCCCGCGGGTCTTGATCGTCGCCCGCCTTGAAGGCGAAAGGCGTATGGATCAGGTAGCAATCGATGTAATCCACCTGGAGCCGACGGCAACTGGCTTCGAACGCCGGCAACACGCGCTCGGGACGGTGGTTGGTGTTCCACAGTTTGGTGGTAATGAACAAGTCTTCGCGCCGCGCCTTACCCGCGTCCATGAATGCCTTGAAGGCAACGCCAACACTTTCTTCGTTGCGGTACCGCTCGGCGCAATCGAAATGGCGGAACCCGGTTTCCAGCGCATGGGTGATCGCCTCGGTGGTGACGCTCAGGTCCTTGAACAGGGTGCCGAAGCCGACGGCGGGCATTTTCCCCGTACCGTGATTCAGCGCAAATTTTGTATCGCGAAGTTCATCGTGAAAGGCTTCGTAGGACATGTCATTACTCCAAATATCGAGGCCGCAGCCTCTACTGATACGAACGTTGTGGGGCTTCGCGGCTGGCAACCCGTTGCTCGAAGACGCCAATGGAATTGCCGCCGAGGGCAACAAACAGCTGCACGGTGTCGAGGTACTGCGCGGTCTTCACGCGGATATGGCCCAGCAGCGACTGTTGGTAGGCGCGCTCGGCTTCCAGCACCTGGAGGATGCTGTTCTCGCCTTGGGCATAGGCTTGCTGGTTCAACCGCAGGCTGGTTTCGGCCGCTTGCAGGGCGTCTTCCTGGGCACGGAATTCTTCCGCGTCGTGGTTGATCGCTTGCAGCGTGTCCGCGACCTGGCCGAACGAACTGATGACGGTCTGCTGATAGCCGGCGAGCGTCGCGTTGTAGCCTTCGACGGCGGCCTGCTGCTCAGCCTTGAGGGTTCCGCCGTTGAAGATCGGTGCCGTCAGGCCCGCAGCAAAACCCCAGAGCGCGGCACCGCCATTGCCTGAAGCGGCCTGGGCCAGCGACGCGGACAGCGTCACCCGCGGATAAAGATTGGCGGTCGCCACGCCAACGGCGGCGCTGGCGATGTGCAGCTCGGCCTCGGCCTGGCGCACGTCCGGCCGGTCGTGGGCCATTTCCGAGGGCAGGCTGACCGGCACGTTCGACGGCAAGGCGAACTCGTCGAGGTGGAAGTCCGGCGCGATCCAGTCCGCCGGGCCTTTGCCCGTCAGAATCGACAGCGCATGGCGGGCCGCATCACGTTGCTGGGCCAATGGCGGCAGCAGCGTGCGGTCCTGGGCAAGCCGCGTCTCGGCCAGCGAAACATCAATCTGCGTGGTCGTGCCGTTGATCAGCGCCGCGCGTACCAGTTCGAGGTTCTTGATGTCGTTGGCCAGCAGTTTCTCCACGGCCTGGATTTGCGCGTTGGCCGATGCGATCAATAACGACTGGCTGGCAACCTCGCCGGTCAGGGTCAGGTACGCCGCCTCAAAGCGATGCTTTTGCAGATCGGTGAACGCTTGCTGCTGTTCGACCAGCCGCTTGTTGCCGCCGAACACATCGAGGTCGAAACCGACCCGTGGTCCGATCGCATAGAAGTTAGAGATCGAAGGTTCCTTGGCGTTGTGCACCCGTTGACGACCCGCCGTCGCGCCGAAGTCGACCTGCGGGTACAACGCGCCTTGCGCCGCCGCCACGGATTGCGACGCCTGGCGAATGGTTGCATCGGCGGCGACCAGTTCAAGGTTGCCGTCGATGGCCCGGCGCACGACCTGGTCGAGCTTGGGCGAGCGGAAGGCCGACCACCATTGCCCACTGACTTTCTGGCCAAGCGCGATGCGCTGCTGGCCGCCGAGATGTTGTTCGGCCTGTTGGTCGTAGTGCTGCGATGGGCTGGCAGCCGGAGTTTTAAAGTCAGGGCCGACGGTGCAGGCCGAGAGAAAAACCAGCGCCGACAATGCCGTGAGTTTCGGTTGGAACAGATGACTGGATTTCATTGGGCACACTCCACGAAAACTAGTTGGCCGCAGCGGGTTTGCGAAGAAAGAGAATCAGCGGGCTGACCACCAGCATCGCCACCATCAGGATCTTGAACTGGTCGACAACGGCGATGAACGCAGCCTGGTGGGTGATCAGGTGGTTGAGCCCTTCAAGTGTCGGCAGCGATGCGGTGCCGAAATGCGCGGCGGCGCTATAGGGCGTCACGTTGTTGCCAAGCGCCAGATGCATCGCCTGCGTATTGTTGAAGAAGAAAATCTGCACGATCGCCACGCCAATGGTGCTGCCGTAAACACGGGAAAGATTGAACAGACCGGTGCCTTCCGGACGCAGCTTGGGGTCGAGCGTGCTGAACGCAACCTTGGTCAGCGACGGCATTAGCATGCCGATGCCGATCCCCTGGATCGCGCCGGTCACCGCAACCGGCGACCAGTCCATCAACGGCGAATAGCCGAGCATCAACCAGTTGGCATAAATCACCGCGCCGGCGCCTATCGCCACGAACCACCGACGGTCGAAACGCTCAGGCACGCGCCCCATCAGCAGGAACGCACCAACCAGCCCGATACCGCGCGGGATGGTCAGGGCTCCGGTAGTGTCAGGCGGGTAGCCGAGGATTTCATCGAGCATCGGCGACGTCAGGGCCATGGTCGACAACAGCACGAAACCGACGGCGAAAAAGATGATCGTCGACAGCACGAAATTGCGATCGCGGAACAGGCTCTTGTTGAGGAAATGCGCCTGTTTGGTCAGCACATGCACCAGGAACAGGTACAAGCCCAGTCCACTGGCCAGCGCCTCGATCCAGATTTCCGGCGAGTCGAACCAGTCCATGCGTTCACCACGGTCGAGCAGCATTTGCAGGCTGATCAACGCCAGTGTGAAGGTGCCAAAACCAAAGAAGTCGAACGCCGGCGCCTTCGCGGCTTTCTTCTCGGTGAGCAACAGCGCTACGACCAGGAAGATGTATGCCGACAACGGCAGGCTGACGTAGAAGATCGGACGCCAGTCGAAATGCTCGGCGATCCAGCCACCGATGCTCGGGCCGCTGACGATGCCCACGAGCACGATGGCGGTCCAGGTCGCGCCGAACTTCATGCGTTTCTCGGGCGCCAACGTCTCCATGGCAATCGCCATCGACAGCGGCGCCAGCACACCACTCGCCAAGCCTTGAATAATGCGTGCGCCGATGAACTCCAGCGGCGTGCTGGAAACAGTGGCCAGCAGCAAACCGAGCACGAAGAACGCCAGCGCCGCTTGATACACAAGCTTCAAGCCAAAGCGCCCGGCAAGCCACTGGGCAATCGGCATGGTGATCGCGCTTGCCGCCAGGTACGCGGTGAAAATCCAGCCCGCCTGGTCGTCGGTCATCGACAGGCTGCCTTGAATCAGCCGCAGTACCGCATTGGGCAACGGCAGGTTCGCCGACTGCATGTAAGTCGCGAGCAGAACGGCCAACCTGAGCGAGCGCGCACTGCTTGCATTCGGGGTTGTATCTGCATGGGCGTTCATTAGAAGTTACCTGCCGTCAGCAACGATTTGAGCGGATACCACCATGGCGTGCTGTAACCGGTGTCGACCTTGACCGTGGCGCTGGTGCCAGAAAACAGCGGCAGGGCAGGGTCGGCGTCATCCAGTTCGAGGCGAACCGGTACCCGCTGAACAACCTTGACCCAGTTGCCGGTGGCGTTTTCCGGCGGCAGCAGGGCGAAGTCCGAACCGGCACCGGGGCTCATGCTGGTGACGTGGGCCTTGAACACGCGATCCGGGTAGGTGTCGATGCGGATGGTCGCTTCCTGGCCGGGGCGCATATGCGTCACCTGGGTTTCACGGAAGTTGGCCTCGACCCAGATTTCGTGATCGGAAATCAACGCAAAGGCCGGTGCGCCGTTGTTCAGGTAGTTGCCGACCTGCAAGTCATCCACCTTGGCAACAATGCCGTCGGCCGGCGCATAAACCGTGGCGTACGCGAGGTACAACTGCGCTTCGTCCAGATGCGCCTTGGCTTCACGAACGCTCGGATGACTGTCGGCTTCGATGTTCGGGTTGCCGTTCAAAGCCACAACGGTGCTGGCGATTTGTTGCTCGATGGACGCAATGCGCTGCCGTGACACTTTGAGGTCGGTTTCCGAGCGTTCAAAAAGGGAACGGGAAACGAACTCGGTCGCCACCAGCGCTTTCTTGCGGGCAAATTCCTTCTGGTCGAAGCCCGCCGACTCTTTCGCCGATTGCAGTTCCGCCTGTTGCTGGCGATAGCTGGCCTTGAGACCGTCGATGCGCAATCGCGCGACGCTCAGTTGCGCTTCGGCACGATTGATCGCGATCTGCAATGGCTTGGGGTCGATGCGAAACAGCACCTGGCCCTTGGTGACCTTCTGATTGTCTTCAACGGCGATTTCTACAACCTGACCGGAAATCCGCGCGTTGATCGAAGCCTTGGCCACCCGGGCGTAGGCGTTATCAGTGGTGACGAAGGGTACGCCGGCAACGTAGTGGGCGTAGCCAACGGCGGCGAAGAGGGCGGGCAGGCCCACCATCAGCCATGGCCGCAGTTTTTCCTTCAAGGGTTTCTTGATGGGCGATTGGGCCGCGAAGGCCTGGGAAGCCGGGATATCGATTTGGGTAGTCATGATCGAAAGCACCTTTAACCGGGGAATTCGGGCCTGGAGCTATCGCCTGGCGCCGATGTGAATAAATGCTGTTTGAAAGCAAACCCGCAGGCGGTTGGGAGGATCGCTCCGCCGCCTCTGTTTCGTCGCTGCAACACCCGGTTCGAGCTTCGCGTGAACAAACATGGATCAAGGAATTTGTGGTTCCTTATTTTTGTGCGATGGTGTAAAAATATCCCCACATTCACCTTCCTGCAAGGATTTTGTACGACATGGCACAAAATAAACTGACAGAGGGTAAAGGCCGCGGCCGGCCCCGCGCGTATGACCCGCAGACGGCGCTGCAACAAGCGCTCGGTGTTTTCTGGAGCACCGGCTATTCCGGCGCGTCCCTGGACAGCATCGCCACGGCGGCGGGGATGAATCGTCCGAGCCTCTACGCGGCCTTCGGCGACAAGCATTCCCTGTACATCAAGGCGCTGGAGCAATATTGGGAAGTGGCCTCCGCGGAAATGCAGGGGGCGCTGACAGACACCGGCCTGACGTTGCGAGAGGCGCTGATGCGTTTTTATGAGGGACAGTTGTCGATCTACTTCTCGGGCGAAGGCCAACCACGCGGCTGCTTCGCGATCGGCACGGCGACTACCGAAGCGGTTGAGGACTCGGAAATTCGCGCGGTGCTTTCGGATCGGCTCAGCCGCCTGGACGCCGACCTGGAAGCGCGCCTGCGAACGGCTATCGAATCCGGCGAACTGAAAGGCGATGTCGACGCGGCGTCCCTGGCGGTACTGGCATCATCGCTGCTGCACAGCATTTCGATCCGCGCGCGGGCGGGTAAGTCCCGCAGCGAGCTGACCGACCTCGCCCGTAATGCGGTGAGTGTGATCTGCGGTGAGTGAGGGGCTCGAAGACATTCTGGCCAAACGTCTGGCGGTGGTGTTTTGCGGGATCAACCCCGGCATGACCGCCGCCGCGCAGGGGCATCACTTTGCCGGCCGGGGCAATCGCTTCTGGCGCACGCTGCATTTGGCCGGTTTTACCCCGGAGCAAGTGCGCCCGGAAAACGACCGGACGATTCTTCAGTATCAGTGCGGTTTGACTGCGGTGGTCGACCGACCGACGGCGCGGGCGGATCAGTTGTCGCTGCATGAGTTCGCCGCAGCGGCGGCGGCTTTCGAACAGAAGATCGCCCGTCATGCGCCACGTTATGTGGCGTTTCTGGGGAAAGCGGCGTACTCGGCGCTATCCGGTCAGCGCAACGTGGAGTGGGGACTTCAGGACAGGACTTTCGGCAATGCGGCCGTGTGGATCTTGCCCAACCCCAGTGGGCGAAATCTCTCGTTCAGCCTTGATCAATTGGTGGATGCGTATCGTCAATTGAGGCGGGTCGCGACTGAGCCGACTCAGTAATTCATCCCGTCATCAATCGCGATGCCTTGCGCACGCATGGCTTTGATCAATTCTCCACGGGTGCCGGGCAGGTTGAGCATGGTTTTGGCGCGCAACGTCGCAACTTCTTCGGCGCTGTAAGGCTGGTAATCCGCCGGCATGCTCTTGCCGGCCATGCCGTCTTCGCGCATCAGCCAGTTGAGCAAATCCGCCAGTTGCGCGTTGTTCAACGCCGATTGCGACATGCCCGGCACGCGCACCAGGAATTCGCGGCCGCCGGGGACTTTCAGGAAGTTGCCGACAAAGCCTTTCATCCGTGGCGTGTCGTTGGCGGCGGAACCGGTGCCGTCACCCAAATGGCAACCGGCGCATTGCAATTGATAGTTCACACCGACGCTGTAGTTGGCCTCGGCGATGGGCTTTTGCAGTTCTTCGTTGCCCGGCGCATGGCGCTGGCCAGGGTTGGGAATGGCCCGGGCGTACACCTGTGGGGTGATGAGCAGGCAGGCCAGGCCCAGGGAAAGCAACATACGCATGACAAGTACCTTTTGCGGGTGGCAGGTCTTACCAAAAGAAAAAAACAACAGACGCATAAAGAAAAAAACCGCCGATTGCCCGGGCAACCGGCGGTAAAGCGCGTGTCAGACCGCGACGCCGCGAATGATCGAAACGGTGCAGTGGTAGATGTGCGATTTGGCGGCCAGGCACCAGTTCACATCGTTGTTGTTGAACGGGCGGTAGGCCGGTTCTTCACTGTCGTTACGGGTACAGGCGCACTGGGCGCAGCTTTGCTTACCGCAGCAGTCGTTGTACGAAATGATGTAGTCCTTGCCGTCGGCCGGGTTGCGGCAGGTGCCGATCCAGGTCACTTGCGAGGCTTCGGTGCCCGGTGGGCAGGACGTCACCGAACCACCGCAGCAGCTGCACAGAAAGCCGTCGATGGAGCAGTAGCGCCAGTAGTCGCAGCTGTTCGGATCACCGGGGTCGCCGGCCTTCGGGTCAGTGGCGGCCAGTGCCTTGCTGGTGCGATCCAGAGGCAACAAAAGCGGCAGGGCGGCACCGGCCACCATCAGCGAGCCCATGCGCGACAGCAGTTTGCGGCGCGAGGTGGTGTCGGCAACACGGCGCGTCGAGCGCTCGAACAACAGATCCAGCAGTTTCATAAACGTCTCCCTGCCTTATCAGTGGCTATGGCCGTGGCTGTGGTCATGATCGTGAGGCTGAGCATTGAGGTACTGCTGCAGCGTGGCGTGCTTCAAATGCTCTACTTCGAACAGGCTATCCAGATGCTCGCGGGAATTGACCAGGCCTTTGGCGCGCAGGGTGCCGGACTTGTCGATCAGCGCCGCGTACGGCAGTTTGCCGATCTGGTAGGTCATGCCCACTTCCGGGCCGACCACGTAGGTCGCGTCTTCCAGTTTGTGTTCGCGGATCAGTGCTTGCTGGGCGTCCATGTCGCCATCGCTGACGAACACCACGTCGAGGGTACCGGCCTGTTCCTTGGCGATGGATTTGATCGCCGGCAGCAAGGACTTGCAGATCGGGCAGGTCGGCGAGAGGAAGAACAGCAGTTGCGATTTTTCACCGGCATAACCGAAGTTCACCGGGCGACCGTTACGGTCGGCGGCGGTGATTTGCGGTGCGGCTTCGTTGACGGCCACGCCTTTGTCGACCATCAGTGCGCCGGCCGGAGCCAGGCGACCGTGCAGCACACCAATCTGACGAACCAGGCCCATGACGACAAACGCCACGGCCACCAGCAGCACCCAGAGCAGAACGTTGGAAACTATCAAGCCTTCCATTTCGATTACCTACCAATCAATTTGAGCAGAAGAGGGGAGTTCGCCAGCAAGCCATCGGCCGCGGCGTAGATGAGCAACGCGACCGCGGCGGCGGCCAGGGTCACGAAACCATCGAACAGGTTGAGGTCGCGAACCGCCGGCGCCACGCTGGCCACCAGCGCAAGCAGCACCAGTGCGCTGTTGCGCGCCAGCAGGACCGGGCGCAGCGGTTGTGCCTGGTCGGGGCCGGCGCAACCGCAGTCGATGTCCGCGCGACCGCGCCACAGGTTGATGCCGATGGCGGCGGCGTACAGGGCCAACAGGCTGGCGGCGCTCAACGCGGCGTAACCACGGCTGACCGGTACCAGCAGGGCAAAGGCAATGGCCAGTTCCAACAGCGGCACCCACCGTGCCGTCGGGCGCACCAGCGCCTCGGGCAGCAGTTGATAGTCCGCCAGTTGCCGGGCGAAGCGGGCCGGCGCGCGCAACTTGTGGGTCGCGGCGCTGGCCAGCAACACCGCGATGGCGATGGCGCTGGCAATGATGAAGATCGGATCTGTGTGCATGGCCGAACCTCTTAGTAGCTCAGGACCTGAGTCGCGGTTTTGGCGACTTTCGGCATGCTGCCGGTGAGCTTGTTGGTCTTCAGATCGAAAATCTGCAAACCGCCTTCCACGTCGGTGCCGAGCAACAACGGCTTGTCGTCGCCGGTTGCCTGCATGCTCCACACCGGAACCGGGGCTTCCAGAGTCGCCACCTTCTTGTGGGTCTTGAGGTCAAACGCCCAGATCAGCGGGCTCGGGTCTTCCCACTTCATCGGTTCGTGGGCGTCGTGCATCAGCACGTACAGGCGGTCCAGCTTCGGCGCCACGGCCATCATCTGCCAGCCACCCGGCGCCCAGCCGGCCTTCTTGTCTTCGTCGGAAACCAGCGACCAGGACGGCAGGACCTTCGGCGCATCACCGGCGAAATCCACCGGGCGTACGGTGCCGGTCGTGGTGGTGAAGTAGTAGGTGTCGCCGACGTTGACCGCGCGCTCTACCAGTTTTTCCGCGTTCGGATCAAAGAACGGCGTGCGGCTGCGCGCGGTTTCCTGGCCCTGATCGTTGAGGGTCACCACTTGCAGGCTGCCGTCGCCGCACAGCGAGGCGAAGCGGCGGTTGCCGATCGGGTAGTTGAGCACGCAACCGGGGATGGCGATTTCCGTGGTAACGGCCTTGGCCTGGGTGTCGACCACGGTTACCGACGTCGACGGGGTGAAGTTGTAGACGTAGACGAACTTGTCGTCGCCGCTTGGCTTGAGCGAGTAACGCTGGGTCAGCGACTCGGCGCGCTTGTTCGGGATCAGCACTTCCCAGGCCGGCGACAGGGTCGAAGTGTCCCAGGCGGTCAGCACGTCCGTGCGGGTGCCGCGGGTGCCACGCGAATACCAGATGTCGGCGCTGTAGAGCAGCTTGCCGTCATGGCTCAGGGCCGAAGGTGCGGCGAAACCGGTCGGCACCATGCCCAGCACACGCTTCTGGTCGGGGTCGACCACGGTGACACGGCCGGCGACGAAGCTTTCGAACTCGACATCGACGACAAACGCGCGATGCGGTTCAGCGGGGAATGCCAAGGTGGTCTGGCCAATGGTGTCGGCGGGCAAATCCGCACGGGCACTGTTCAAACCGAGTACAAGCAGGCTCAGGCCTAGCGCTGACTGTACGGAGATCCTGTTTGTTCGCATAAGGGGAACTTCCTGAATTGTTGGTAACGCGGATCGCGGGTGAGTGGGCAGATTCTGACCATCGAATAGTGCCTCGCCCGGCAAATCGGGGAATTGCGCTGCCTGCCAAGTGTTTGTGTATCTGTGCCAGTGATGGCCGAAGATCAAAAGATCGTCCGAACGCGGCCCGAGCCTGCGGCAGCTCCTACAGGGTTCGTATTTCTCCTGTAGGAGCTGCCGCAGGCTGCGATCTTTTGCGTTTAAAGGGAGGAGGCGAGAGGAAGGGAGAAGCTGAAAACAGCGCCACAAGGCTCCAGGTTTTGCGCCCAGATATCGCCGCGATGGCGACCGATGATGTTCTTGCACAGCGCCAGGCCGATGCCGTTGCCGCTGACTTTGGACGAGAAGAACCCGTCGAACAGCTTTTCCTGCGCCTGGGCCTGAATCCCGCGGCCACGGTCTTCGATGCGCACCAGCGCAACGCCGTCGCCAGCGCTGGCATGAATGCGCAGCAAGCGCCGTTCAATGGGCAGGTCGGCCATTTCTTCAATTGCATTGAAAGCCAGATTGAGGATCACCTGGCCGATCAGCACCTTCTCGCAGCTCACCCGCAGCGGCTCGGGCGCGGTGACGATTTCCACGCGGACCAGACTCGGATCGGCGCGCAAACTGATGAAGTAGCGGGTTTCGCGCAGCAGCTCGTTAAGGTCGACCAGCTCTTCGGACTGCTCAAGCTTGACCACGTAATCGCGCACGCTCTTGATGATCACCGAGGCATGCTCGATTT